>Ga0268298_10000607_pt1 | contig 45548 bp, 42 predicted proteins | sample WWTPWeurt_MetaG_FD_194462 | JGI IMG/M metagenome (GOLD analysis project Ga0268298, IMG submission 194462) | Activated sludge microbial communities from WWTP in Nijmegen, Gelderland, Netherland - WWTP Weurt | ecosystem: Engineered > WWTP > Aerobic digester > Activated sludge | place...
GCGTCCGAAGGACGCCCATAAAAGAACTCAACCGAAGTCGTCTTTTTCGAGTAGTTGATCCCGGCAAGGCGTTGGCGAATGGCCAGAATCCTTTCCATCCCGGTCCTGCGCGCGCAAATGTTAAGAAATTCCTTTAAGGTTTCAGCCGCCTTTTCGGGGGTTAGACCCCCCTCCAATAGCCCTGGTTCGAGTCCAGGCCCTTGGGGGGTCCGGGTTTGGCTGTTGTGTACAAAAACGAGGTTCTTAAGGTAGTCCTCATCCATAGACATGCGGAGAAGGTTCTTATAGAGCATGTCGTGGAAGCGGTCCGCGTTGATCTGGCGGACGGAGCAAGTGTCCCATCCCTTGTGGGTGAGGTTGGCGCAACGGTAGTAGTGATAGCGGCGGTGTCCGCTCTTGTTGTCCTTGTCCGTGTAGGTGGAGGTCATGACGGAGCCGCACTCCTGGCAACGGATGAACCCCGTGAATGGCAGGGCGGGCACGTGGTCGGCGCGGTGGCGGGGGGTCTCCTTCATGAGGGTTTGGACGTGGGTGAAAATGTCATCGGTGATGATGGCGGGGTGGAGGCCGGGGTGCGCCTTGTTCTTGTGGACGACCTTTCCAGTGTAGGTCTGATTTTGGAGGACGTGCCAGATCATGGCTTCCGTGGGGAGGTTCCCCTTGGGGGTGGTCAAGCCCTGCGCTTTGACGAGGTCGTGGATGCGGCGGATGGATCGCGTTTCCGCGTAGGTGTTATAGATCATCCGCACGGCCTCGTCCCGAGGCGCGTCCAATACCAATTTACCCGCCTCGACTTTGTAGCCGAAGGGCGGTGTGCCGCCGAAGTACATCCCCCGCCGCACTCGTTGGATCACCTTGTCCTTGACCCTCTCGGAGGCCAGTTCGCGCTCGAATTGGGCGAAGGTCAGCATGATGTTGCGGAGGAGCCGCCCGGCGGGGGTGGACGTGTCGAAGCGCTCCGTCACGGAAATGAACCCCGCCCCGTGCTTCTCAAAAAGTTCGATCAACTGATAGAAGTCGCGCGGTGACCGGGTCAGCCGGTCAATCTTGTAGGTCAAGACCATGTCAATGTTCCCGGCGCTGATGTCCCGGAGCATGTCCTGCATGGCGGGGCGGTGGGTGTTCGCCCCGGTGAAACCCGCGTCAGTGTACACCTTGAAAATCTTGAACCCCTCCTGGCTGGCGATGAAAGAGCGGATGCGCTCCTCCTGGGCTTCGCAGGAGTTGAACTCGACCTCGGCCTGCATGTCCGTTGAAACGCGGGTGTAGATGGCGCAGAGGGTGGATTTATTTTTGTCGGCGGATTCAGTTTGCATGGGACGCCTCCGTTGACTAAGATATGAATGGTAGCGACTCAAATACTACTTACTATTGTAGTAGTATAATAAGCAGTAGTAAAGGGCGGCGTCATGCTCGGAAAAAACATCAAAGCGTTCCGGACGAAAAAGGGATGGTCGCAACAGAAACTTGCCGAGGCCGCGAGTCTTTCATACGCGACGATCACCAAGCTAGAGCAGGGCAGGGCCAAGGAGCCGACGATTCATTCCATGGTCAAGCTGGCCGACGCCTTGGGTGTGAGCATTGACGCGCTTGTGGGACGGACCCCGCCGAAGTAGAGCGCGGCCTACTCGGACCACCCGACGATCCGCACTTGATCGCCGTCAATCCAGGCTTTCCCCTTCCCCGCCGTCGGCTCGATGAGGTAGTCCACCGCGCAAGGCTTCAAGCGCACGTCGCGGATGATGACCGAGATTTCAACCCCGTTGCTCCATACGAGACCTTCCCGCCCCACCGCCAACTGCTCGTCCTTGAGAGACATACGCCCCCCTTTTTGCGGAGTCATTACATAGTGCATGATGCACCATATTTTAGGCCAAAAAAATTTGCCTACGACTTCTTCGCCTCTTTTTCGATCAGCCAGCGGATGTAATTTGAAATGCTGCGCTGATCTTTCTTGGCGAGAGCCTGTAGGGTCTTCATTTCTTCGGGCGTCAAACGAACCTGGACCGCCCGCACCCTTGGGTTGCTGCTCGTCCGCACCATCTGTTGGAAAGTGTGACATTCTGCACTACAGAACGTCAAGCGGTGTCATGGGTTTCTACCTTGCGAGGTGCGGCGGCGACGTGGGCCGACGCGGTGAGCCGTAAGAGCGAACGGGCCGAGTTTGGGCCAACCGAGCCCGCCATTCACATGCCGGTACGGATTCCCCTTTCCCTTTAGGGAGAGGGGGCGGGGAGAGGGCGCGCGCAGGACCGGGATGGAAAGGATTCTGGCCATTCGCCAACGCCTTGCCGGGATCAACTACTCGAAAAAGACGACTTCGGTTGAGTTCTTTTATGGGCGTCCTTCGGACGCCGCCGCCCCCGACTTCGCCCGCCCGCCCGACGGAAAAAGACCTTCAAATCAGCGGCCTACCACGGCCGCGTCGCACGCGGCCCCCGCCTTAGATTCGCCCGCCCGCAATTCCGAATCGAATCTTTTCCCGCCCGCCCGGACAACAAAGAAGCCCGGCCGCTGTTCGCGGCCGGGCCTCAATGGACAGTTTGTATCAACCTTAAATGGCTCCCCGGGCTGGACTCGAACCAGCAACCCTTCGATTAACAGTCGAATGCTCCACCATTGAGCTACCGGGGAAAAATCCGAGGTGCCGCGCGACACCAGGCGGGGATCGATGGGACGGTTGCATTTTACCAGACAACGGCGCACCTTGCAACCCACCGACACGGTGTTTTCCGTCGACAAACTATTGCCCCCGTCTCTCCAAAAACGTAACATGGGCGTTCCATGAAATTCCCCGTGCGCGGCCTTTCCGGACTCCTGGTCCTGGCGTACATCGCCTTCGTGCTGATGGCGGGGGCGGTGTTGCGCTCTTTTTTCAAGGACCTGCCCTCCGTTCAAAACCTTTCCAACTACACGCCGTCGCTCGTCACGAAAATCTACGACACCCGGGGGGAGTTGGTCACCGAACTCTTCGTGGAAAAACGCAGCGTCCTGCCTTTTCCCCGAATTCCCGTCGACATGCAACACGCTGTGTTGGCGATCGAAGACAACCGCTTCTACAAACACATAGGCATCGACCCCCGGGGCATCGCGCGCGCCCTGGGGGCGGCTCTCAAAGCCGGGCGGGTGGTCCAGGGCGCCTCGACCATCACGCAACAACTGGCCCGCAACGTCTTTTTAACCCACGAACGCACCGTGTCCCGAAAAGTCCGTGAATTCCTCCTCACGCTCCAAATGGAGGCCACGCTCAGCAAAGAGGAAATCTTTCAGCTTTACCTCAATCAAATCTACTTCGGCAGCGGGGCCTATGGCCTGGAGTCCGCCGCTAAAACTTTTTTTGGTAAGTCCGCCCAAGAGTTGACGTTGCCGGAATGCGCCCTGCTGGCCGGGCTCCCCAAGGGCCCCGAGCGTTATTCGCCCTTCCGCCGACCGGATCGCGCGATCCGCCGCCGAAATCTCGTGTTGCGCCGCATGCGCGAAGAGGGCTATATCACCGAGGCCGAGCAGATGCATGCCGCCGCCGCGGTCCACAAATTCAATCGGAATCCCGCTGAAAAAGTGAACGCGTCTTACTTTGTTGAAAACCTCCGCATCCAACTCGAGGCGAAATACGGGGCCGAAGCGCTTTACAAGGGCGGCCTGTCGGTCTACACGACCCTGGACATCCGCATGCAGCGCGCGGCGGACGCCGCGGTGCAAAAACACCTCGCCGCCTTCGACGAGACTTACGCCGAGGAACGCCTGGAGTATTTGGTGAAAGAAGAAAAGCTCCCCGCGGACTTTCTGGCGCGCTGGAAAAAATGGAAGGAAGACCCGGAAAAGAACGAGGAACCCGAGGATTTCCCCGAACCGGTTCCGGCCCAGGGGGCCCTCGTGGCCGTCGATCCCCACTCCGGGGCCTTGCGCGCTTTGGTCGGAGGTCGGGATTTCCAGGCCAGCCAATTCAATCGGGCCACCCAAGCGCGACGCCAGCCGGGGTCCACCTTTAAACCATTCGTCTGGCTCACTGGCTTGGAGGGCGACATGACGGCGGCGACCGTCTTGGACGATTACCCCATTGCCTACACCGACGTGGCCACCCACCCGCGCTTGGTTGCCGAGGCCACCGATTACGCGACGCTCAAAGACCTGGTGACCTCTTATTATACCGTGCCCCTGGAACCCGACGAGCCGGACCCCATTTGGGCGCCTCAAAACTGGGACGGAAAATTTCTGGGGCCGATCACCCTGCGGCGCGGTCTCGCGTTGTCGCGAAACCTCGTGTCGGTGCGCATCATCGACCGGGTGGGGCCGCGGGCCGTGGTGGACATCGCCCGCCGGGCGGGCATTGAGAGCCGTCTGGACGCCGTGCTGGCGCTGGCCTTGGGATCGTCCGTGGTGACCCCCCTGGAACTGGTGAGCTCGATGGGCACGTTCGCCAACGGGGGTGTCCACATGAAACCCTATTCCCTGGTCCGCGTCGTGGACCGCTACGGCAAAGTGCTCGAACAAACCATCACGGAAGGCACGCCCGCGGTGTCCCCCCAAAGCGCCTACCTCATCACGCGCCTCATGCAGGCGGTGGTGCAGGAAGGCACCGGCGGCGCCGCCCGGGTCCTCGGTCGGCCGGTGGCCGGCAAGACGGGCACCACCCAGGACATGCGGGACATCTGGTTCATCGGCTTTTTGCCCGACCTGGCGGCCGGGGTGTGGATCGGCTACGACGACTTCACGCCGCTCGGCAAAAAAATCACGAGCGCGGGGACCACCGTTCCCTTCTGGGTGGATTTCATGCGGGAGTCCATGAAGTACGTGCCCACGCGGGATTTCACCGTGCCGACGGGCATCGATTTCGCCAAGGTGGACCGGGACACCGGCTATCTGGCGTTGCCCACCTGCCCCCACGTAGTGCTCGAGGCCTTCCGCGGCGGCAAAGCCCCGACGGAGTTTTGCCCCGTGGACCACGAGGCCGAAGACCCCGAACCCGAACAAGTCATCACCGAATAACGGTCAGACCGGCGTGAGCGGCTTTTTTCCGGAGAGAACGGCCGCGATGTTCTCGGCCGCCAAGAGGGCCATGCCGGTGCGGGTTTCCAGCGTGGCGGACCCGATGTGGGGCGCCAGCACCACATTCGGCAATCGCGCCAACCCCGGCGCCAGCCGAGGCTCCTTTTCGTAAACATCCAACCCGGCCGCGAAAGGCCGCCCCCGACGAAGCGCCGCCACCAACGCTTTTTCATCAACGACCGTGCCGCGCGCGGTGTTGACCAGCACGGCGGTTGGCTTCATCAAACTCAACTCGCGCCGACCGATCAACCGGCGGGTCCCGGGGCCCCCGGGCAAATGAATCGAGACGAAATCGCTTTCCCGCAACAGCCTGTCCAACGCCACGCGCCGCGCGTCTTGTTTCGCCTCCATTTCGCGGTTGCGGGATCGTCCCCAATAGATCACCCGCATCTCGAACCCCGCCGACATCCGCGCCACCGCCGCGCCGATCCGCCCGGCGCCGACGATCCCGAGAGTTTTTCCGCGGAGGCCCTGGCCCAAATGGAACAAGGGCGCCCAGCCCGGGAAAGCGGCGACGCGAAGCTGTCGGTCGCCCTCGGCGACGCGGCGGGCGGCCGAAAGCAGAAGGGCCCACGCCAATTCCGCCGTCGCGTCCGTAAGGACGCGAGGGGTGTTGGTCACCGTCACGCCGCGCGCGCGCGCCGCGTCTTTATCGATGTTATCGTGGCCGACCGCGTAATTGGCGACCACCCGCAACCGGGGCGCCGCGTCAAAGACCGTCTCGTCGATGCGGTCCACGAGCTGGGCCAACAGCCCCTCGGCACGCGCAACGCCTTTCAACAACTCGGAACGGGTCATGGGCCGGTCGCGCCCATGGACGATCACGCGCAACCCCTGTTTTCGCAAGAGCGCGAGGCCCGGTTCCGGGATTCGCCGCGTCACCAAGACCGTTTTCATAAAAATGCTTTCCCCCACTTTTTAAATGCCTCACTGGCCCGACGGGCCAGCGTCCGGGCGGCGTCCCGGCGGTCCCGCGGCGGTGTCCCCAAGAGCACGACCCGCGCCCCGCTTCGGTCCACCCGGGATCTCACCGTGGGCGCGATCCCTCCCGCGACGAGTACAATTTTCTTGCCGCGCCGTTGCGCGGACTCCAGAACTTCTCCGACGGCCTTCCCCTCAAAACTCGTTCGATCGACCCGCCCCTCCCCGGTGATCAAGAGATCCGCCCGAGCCAAGGATTTTTCCAGGCCGGCCCGACGCATGGTCCACCGGGCACCGGGCACGACGCGCGCGCGGGTCAACGACCAAAGGCCCGCCGCGGCGCCGCCGGCGGCCCCGCCCCCCGCGAGCGCCCGGGGATCGCGGCCGCCCACTCGGACAAGTTCGTCGGCCCATTTTTGAAGGCCCCGCGCCAACCGCGCCACTTGGGTTTTGGTGGCGCCCTTCTGGGGCCCAAACACCCGCGCGGCCCCGCGCGCGCCGTTCAGCCGGTTTCGCACGTCGGTCAAAAGCACGAAGCGGACGCCCGTCCACCGACGACGAAAACCCGCCGCGTCGATCCGCGTGATCCGTTCAAGGTCCCCCCCCGTCGCCGGGGCAATCAAACGTTCTCCCTCCCGGTAAAAGTCCAGTCCCATGGCCTGAAGGAGTCCCGCCCCGCCGTCCACCGTGGCCGTCCCGCCCAACCCAACCCAGATCTCCCGGGCTCCCGCGCGCCGCGCGGCGTCGATCAATTGGCCGGTGCCGTAGCTGGTGGTTCGCTCAGGGTCCCGCCCGGCCACGGGAACCAAAACCAACCCCGACGCCCGCGCCATTTCAACAGCGGCCCACCGAGTGTCGACGGACCACAACCACGGCGCGCGGATCTTTCTCCCGCGCGGCCCGCGCACAAGGGCACGGCGCCGCGCGGCCCCCGTATCGGACGACAAACAATCCAAAGTGCCGTCGCCCCCGTCCGCCAAGGGCAACAGCGTCACGCGGCATCCCGGCCACGCGCGGCGGGCTTCCCGCGCAAGAATCCGCGCGACGCTCCCGGCCGAGAGCGTTCCCTTGAAGGCGGTCGGCGCGATCAGGACGTTCACGCGTGCCGGTGCCACATCTCCAACATCAAGAGCGCCCACAGTTTGTACCCGTGGTCCCGGCGGCCGGACAAATGTTCGTTCCAAAGGCCGCGCACAGCCTCGGGGCGGAAATAGCCCCGCCCCAGGGCGTCCGACGACAGCACCGTTTCTTCAAAGAGGCCGCGCAAGGGTCCGCGAAACCAAGGCCCCAAAGGAATGCCAAACCCCATTTTCGCTCGATGGGCAATGGTCGGAGGCAAAAGATCTTTGAAGGCTTCTTTGAAAATCCATTTGCTCCCCGTCCATCCTTTCAGCTTCCAGGAACCCGGCAAACGAAAAACGAACTCCACAAACTCATGGTCCAAGAGCGGCGACCGGGCCTCCAGCGAGACGGCCATGCTGGCGATGTCGACTTTGGTCATGAGGCATTCGGGCAAATACGTGGCGAAATCGACCGCGAGCGTTTGATTGACCGGACCTTCCGCCGCGGCGCGATCAAAGGGGCCGCGCAGGTAATTCAACGCCGCCGCCGCGGGCACGCGCGCCTTAAAACCTTCGCTGTAAAGGGACTGTTTGGCCGATTCGGAAAAAAAGCAAGCGTACGCCAAATGGCGAAGCGCCGGGTCTTTTTCCGTCAAGCCGCTTAGGAACCGCCGCGCCCGCCAGGGCAAACCTTTCGACCCGCCGCGGTCGCCCCACCGGTCCAACGCCGAATGGACCGCCCGCCACGCGCCGCCGGGCACCCCGCGCAAGCGGTGCGCGGCCGCCGCCGCGCGATGGCGCAGGTACCCCGCGAAATTTTCGTCCCCGCCGTCCCCGTTCAGCGCCACGGTCACGTGGCGGCGCGTCTCCCGCGCGACGTAATACGTCGGCAGGGCGGACGGGTCGGCGAACGGTTCGCCGTAGTGCTTCGCCAAGAGGGGGAGGATTTCGGCGGCCTCGGGCTTGACGACGAATTCCCTGTGGTCGGTCGAGAAACGCCGCGCGACGGTTCGCGCGTGGGGAAGCTCCGAGAATGTTTCATGGTCGAACCCGATGGAAAAAGTTTTGACGGGCTTCTCCGAAAGGCCGCTCATCAATCCGACGACGATCGACGAGTCGACCCCGCCGGAAAGAAAAGCTCCCCAGGGGACCTCGGAAATCATCCGCAGCCGGACGGATTCGGTCAACCGCCGACGGATCTCCTCTTTCGCGTCCTCCAGGCCGATGTTCAGCGGCGCCGCCCCGAACGGCAAATCCCAATAACGTTCAACGCGGACCGCCCCTTTTTCCCAAATCAATCGGTGCGCCGGGGGCAGCTTGCGCGCGCTTTTATAGATGGTCAGCGGGCTCGGGATGTATTGAAAGCTTAAATACAAATCCAACGCGGCGGGATCGATTTCCCGATCGAACCCGGGCAACGTTTTGAGCGCCTGCAATTCCGACGCCCAGGCCAGGCCCTCGCCGCGCCGGGTGTAAAACAGCGGCTTTTTCCCGAACCGATCCCGCGCCAGGAGCAACCGCTCTTTTTTCGCGTCCCACAGGGCGAAGGCGAACATCCCGCGCAACCGGCGCACGCATTCCACGCCCTCTTCTTCGTACAAATGCGCGATGGTTTCCGTGTCCGAGTGGGTGGCGAAGCGGTGGCCTTTTTCTTCCAACCCGCGCCGCAACTCCTGAAAGTTGTAGATCTCGCCGTTGAACACCACCGCGACGGAGCCGTCCTCGTTGAACATCGGCTGCCGCCCGCCGGCGACGTCGATGATCGACAACCGCCGCATGGCCAAGCCCACCCGCCCGTCCGGCGAGATCCACGTTCCCCCGTCGTCAGGGCCGCGATGGACCAACGCCGCGTTCATGGCCGCCAATTCGGCGGGGCCGCCGGACCCAAGGAATCCGTTAATCCCGCACACGGCCTATCCCCCCGCCCGCGCGACCGACGTTAAAAGGCGCAACAACACGGGGGCGGCGCTCCGCAAACTGTAGCGTTCCTCCACCCGGGCGCGCCCGGCGCGCCCCAAGCGATCCCGCAAACCGGCGTCGTCGCGCAACCGCCGCAGCGCCTCGAGCCACGCCGTCGCCCCCTCCGCCAGAAACCCCGTTTCCCGGTCCGACACGATTTCGGTGTTGACCCCCACGGGCGACGCCACCACCGGCAGCCCCGCCGCGCCGTATTGAATCAGTTTGTACCCGCACTTGCCCCGGGTCCACGGGTCGTCGGGCAACGGCATGACGCCCGCGTCCAACGACTGCAATTCGGCCGATTCCCCCGCTTCGCTCCAGGGCCGGACTTCCGCTTCCGGCGGGAGGTCCGCCCCGAGCCGCGCGCCGACCAGGACGAGTCGCGCGCCGCCCTCCGCGCAAAGAGCGCGGAACACATCGCGAAAAGGCGCGAGATATTTCTGCGTGGACGGCGTGCCCACCCAGCCGACGGTGAACGGGCGGCTCGGTCGGGGTCCCGGGGCGGGGGCAAACCGATCCGTGTCCACCACCGAGGGCAGGCGTTCCACGCGCCGCGCCCCGGCCCGGCGGGCGCGGTCGGCGATGTAGTCGTTGCCCGCCACCACCAGCGCCGCCCGCCGCATCACCGCGTCGATTTTTCGGGACAGCGCCGCCCGCACCATAAAGAACCGATGCCGATCGTACCTGTGGAACGCCGCGTCGTCGTAGTCGACCACAAAAGGCCGCCGCGGCCCGAACACGCGCTCCAGCGCGGCCGGCCACCACGGAAACGCCTCCCCCTCCAACCACACCAAATCGGCGTCGGCCCCCCGACGGGCGCTCGCCATGCGCCGAACATAGCTGTTGACGATGTTCCCCCACGCCCGCGGCCGCGCCGCGTAGAGCCGGTCCAAATAATCGTCGTCGAAGAAGGGCGCCACGGTGACGGAATGGCCCGCCGCTTCCAGGGCGGGCACATATTGATAAAAGCGCACCCGACTGCTGGCGCCCCGCGGTCCGTACCGCGACAAAAGAAGGATGTTCAAACGGAACCGCCTCGAACCATTCGGTAACGGATTTCGTAGCAGGGGATCAATCCGCTCATTGTTCCTTCGTAAAGTTCCCGGGTCCAAACGGTCGCGTTGACAAGCAGGCCGACCGCGCGAAACAGCGCCCACCGCAGGTAAAACGGCCGCGGCGCCTTGAACACCAAATCCGCGCGCTCCAATTCAAACGGCGCGGGCGGGCCGTACTGGGGAACCCGCCGGCGATGGATCCGGTCCGCGACCCAATAGGAAAACGTGTACAAACCGAAAAACCGTTGATGGGTGGGATCGGAATAGAAGTACGGGTTGGAAAAGTGCGGCACCACCACCTCCAAGCGCCCGCCGGGTTTCATGACGCGGGCCAGCTCGGCCAACAATCCGTCCACGTCGGCGACGTGTTCAAAAAAATGCGCGCTGAACACCGACTCCACCGCCCCCTCCGGGATTTCGCGCAACACCTCGAACACGTCCCCCACCAAATCCACGCCCGGCAACGCCCGTCGGTCCACGCCGATGGCGGCGGGGTCCCGCTTTTGTTCGCCGCACCCCAGCTCCAGGGCGGCGCCTCCGCGGCGAATCCGTTCCCACGCTCCGTTCCTCTCAACAATCGCCATGATCGCCCTCCCGGCGGGTTTCCGCCCGCAACGCGTCGTAAACGCGGAGAATTTTTTCGCGCCACTGATCGGTGTTGAACCTCTCGGCGATCTTCCGCGCCGCCGCGCGCGACATCCGTTCATAGGCCTCGGGAGCCAACGCCGCCGCCCGGCGCATCCCCGACAGCAGGCCCTCCCGGGAATGCTCCACCACGAACCCGTCGACGCCGTCCTCCACGATCAATTCCGTGCCCTCCGCCGCCGAAACGATGGGCACCACCCCGGCCCCCATGGCTTCCAAGAGCGCGTTGTTGCAAAACACCACCGTGGCCGGCAGAACGAAGAACTTGGCGTCGGGGTAGTACCGGGCGGGATTGATGAACCCGAGCGCCTCGGTGTTGGCGGGGCGGAGGCGCAGCGTTTTTTCTTGCGTGTCGATGACGGCCCCGTCGCCGACCTTGTCCTGAACCCCGATCAACAGATTCCGCGTGGCGGCGAACTCCGGCAAGGCCAGCGCCTCAAAGAACCAGTCCGACCGCCGTTGGGGGATCAATCGGTTGACCCAAAGGAAATCGACTTTTTTCTCGGGCGACGCGTTGACGACGCTTCCCGCCGGCAGGGCGTTGTGGATGAAAAACAGCCGCCGCGCGCCCACGCGCCGCAACCAGCGTTCCATGTACGGCTCCTTGTACCACACCGCGTCCGCGTAGCGATGGCAAAACCACAGGGAAAATTTCAGCAGCGCCGGGTGTCGGTCCCAATCGATGAAATTCCCCCACTCCACCGTCAGGGTTTTCAAGCCGAACGCGCGGCACAAGGCGGTGTAGACGAAGGCGTACCGCCCGCCGGGGTAAATTTGGACGTGCGCCAGCTTTTTGCGGTTCGCCCACAAATAGCCCGCCACCCGAACGAACCGCCGCCCCGCGCCGGCGGGCAAAACCGAACACCGCGCCCCCGCGCCCAAGGCGGCGGCGTTCTCCACGGAATCCCCGCACTGGTCCGTGGTCAAAATATCGAAGGCGTACCCCGCCTCCGCCAAAACGCGAAATTCGTGCAGCTGCTTGCGCGAAACGTTGTTCATCCCCAAAGCCGCCACGCGCTTCACGGGCGGGGGGTCCCCGCGTTCGCCCGACGGAGCCAACGGCCCACGCGCCAAAGCCGGCGCCACCGCCCTTCCTCCGTGGCGTAAAATTCGTGGGGCACCGCCGGCGCGGCCAAATACGACTCGAATTCCTCCGACGTGAACCCCAGCTTTTTTAGGAAGAATTCCCGATCGGCCGCCTCCAACGCGGGGTCGGGATAGGGCGACGCCGCCAAGAGCCGCGCCGCCTCGGCGCGATCCATTTGGCCGTTGCACACCAGCGCGGACAAATGAACCCGGCGCTTGTCGACGCCGAACTTGCGGGGCAAAATGTGGCCCTGATAAAAACGGGTGAACACGGACTCGTAGTGCTTGTACGGGTACGGCCGGTACCCGACCCGCCGCACCAACTCCTCCACGCACGCCGCCTTGTTGTAGTCCATGAAATCCAAGAGCGACACCCACGCGATCCGACGAACCACCCGGTGATAGACGTACCCCCACGTCCCCAGAATCGGCATGGTTTTTATGGGCCGCGATCCGAACCGCCGCTGAATGTCCCGAATGTTGACGGCGTCCCATTTGAGGGCGTGGTTCCACCCCGCGGGCATGCGCAGCCCCTCCGTCGCGTTGTTGGTCCCCCCCAGGATCGTCCGCACCCCGTGTCGACGGGCGGCGAGATAATTGGTGGCCAGCATGGCGTTGTCGGTCAACAACTCAATGTCGACCACGTGCGCCTTGAAAAACGAGCGCTGAAGATCGCGAAACTCCTCCCAATCCACGACGTCGGTGTGAAGGTCCACGCCCAACTTCTTGACCAAATTCTCGATGTTCTTGACGGCCAACTCGGAATTCCACCCGTTGTCGAAATGGACGGCCAACGGCCGAAGCCCCAGGTCCTTGGCTTTGAGCAGGACATAGGAACTGTCCGCCCCCCCGCTGAGCCCGATCACGCAATCGTAGGGTTTTCCCCGCCCCTCGGTTTTGATTCGTTCGATCCACCGCGCCAACCCCGCGGCGCGCTCCGCCGCCGACGCCGCGGTCGGACGCCCGCGCAAAAACGGCGCGCAATAATTGCATCCCCCCTCGCCGGCGAGCGCGAAATCCCCCGCCGTGCCGTTCATGACGCACCGGGGACACTCCGTCAAAACCGTCCTCGCGTTCGTCATGACAACACCTTCTCCAGTTCCCGGTATTCCGGGTAGTTGATCAAAACCGCCCGGTGCGGCCCGTGGAACACGAACAGGCTCCCCGCCGCCACCGCCGACGCCCCGCCGCGGTTCACCGCGGCGGCCAAATCCGCCACCCCGCCCGCGCCGCCGCAGGCGATCACCGGCACGCTCACCGCCCGCGCGACCCGTTCGACGAGCCCCAGGTCGTACCCCCGCCCGGTGCCGTCCCGGTCGACGGACGTGAGGAGGATTTCCCCCGCCCCCCGCTCCACCATCCGCTGCGCGTGCTCCACCGCCGAAAAACCCGTGGCGCGCCCCGTCACGTGGTCGTAAACCCGCTCCCCCCCCCACCACGTTTTCTTCACGTCGATCGCCGCCACCACGCTTTGACTGCCCAACCGGTCGGCCAAGGCCGGCAGGAGGTCCGGGTCGCGGAGCGCCGCGCTGTTGAGGGCCACCTTTTCCACCCCCAGCCCCACCAGCGCCACCGCGTCCTTCACCGAGCGAACCCCGCCCCCGTAGCACAGCGGCATGAAACATTCCTCCGCCATCCGGCGCAGGCCATCCCAATCAATGGGGCGCTCTTTCCGCGACGCGTCGATATCGAGGACGATCAACTCGTCGACTTCTTTCTCGTTAAAGATCTTGATCGCGTTCATCGGGTCCCCGACGTAGCGGTGGTTTCGAAACCGGACGGATTTCACCAATCCGCCCCCCCGCTTGAGCAAACAGGGGATCACCCGCGCCCTCAACACGGGGACACCGCCAGAAACCGCCGAAACAAAGCCAACCCAAACCGGTGGCTCTTCTCCGGATGGAATTGAACCCCCCACAGGTTTCCCCGGGCGAACGCCGCCGTGAACGGAGCGCCGTGCGTGGCCGTCGCCGCCGCGTCCTCCGGCCGTTCACACACGACGTGGTAGGAATGCGTGAAATAAAACCGATTTTCTTCCGAAGACGGGAAATCGAAAAGCGGCGTGGCCCGCGTCGGCGCCACCACGGACCATCCCATGTGCGGGATTTTCAAAGGCGCCTCCACCGCCGGCAGCCGCCGCGTTTCCCCGGGGACGAGGCCCAACCCCGGCAACCGCCCCTCGTCGCTCCGTTCCGTCATCAATTGCATGCCCAAACAAATCCCCAACAAAATCCCCTTTCGCTCGGCGGCGCCGCCCAGCCACTCGACGAACCCCCGGTCGCGCAACGCGTTCATTCCGTTGTCGAAGGCCCCCACCCCGGGCAGGACCCACCGGTCCGCGCCGGCCAGCGCGGCGGGCGCGCTCGCGACAAAGGCCTCCCCGCCCGCTTTTTTAATCATGTTGGCGATGGACGCCACGTTCCCCATTCCGTAATCAATGATGCCAATCACGACGCCCTCACCGCTTTCCACGTTGCTTCCAAAGCGCCGGGACAAAAATACGCCTTTGACACATCCGCCGGCACCGGCTTGGGGGCTTCCCCGAGCACGCGGTCGGCCAGTTCTTCCGCCGAGGACGCAAAAACCGCGTGCCCCCGGGTCCGCAAGACGTCCACCACGTCGTGCGTGGTCAGCCCCAAAACAACCGTCGGCACGCCCAGCCCCAAAGCGTCGTAATGGCACGTGGAGGAAATACTGATGTGCCAATCCGCGCGCGCGATCAAGTCCAGAGTCGCCGGTTCCTCGTTTCCGCCCACCACGATCACGCGGGGGTCTCCCCGGAACCGTGCCCGATAGGCCGCGGCGTCCGTCTCGTAGCTGGGATGGGTTTTGATAAACAAACGCACGGGAACTTTCTCTCGGGCCAAATCCATTAATCGCACCGCCCATCGCATCAGTGGTTCGCGATCCACTCCCTGGGTCGTCAACACCACGACCCGCTCGCGCCCGAACTCCCGGAGTCGCCGTGCCGCCGCGCGGTCTCTGTAAGAGTCCAGGAGGATGCTTCCCACCACCACGATCTCTTCATCGTAGAACCCCGCTTTTTGGAGGGCCTCTTTCCAATGGGGTCCGTACACCAAGAGGCGATGCGGCCGCGGAATGACCGATTTCCACGCCGCGCACGCGGCGGACAAGGCGTTGGGGTGCCCGTCGTCCACCACCCCGTGCTGAAATTCAAACACGGGGGCTCCGGTTTCCCGCGCGGCCGCCAACAGGGCCCATTCCCCGTTGTCGGCCACCCAAACGGCGGAAGGCTTCAACCGCCGTAACAACCAAAGGTAAGCGCGTCGCTCCCAATAGAAACGCGCCAACGTCTGCGCCACCCGCTCGCCCATCGGGCCCATCGTCGGGAACGCAGCGGCCAAACACGACGTCAATTCCGCCGCGGCCCGCTTGACCGCGGGCGGCCGCCACAGTTTCGCCAGGATCCCCGCGGTGGTTTCGATCGGCGCCGCGTCCATCTGCGAAGGGAACAGCGCGTTTCGCCCCTGCCGATGGAAGCGCGGGGTATTGCGCGTCTCCACTTTGAAATGCCCCGGGGTCCGTTTCAACAACTCGTCGAAATACACGTCCTTGGCCCGTCCGTCTTCGATCTCCCGGCGCGCCGAAGCGTACGTCTTCACCAACACGCCCCCCGGCGCGGCCTTTCGAATCCGTCGCCACGCGGACGCCGCCCCCCCGGCCCACGCGCCCAAACGCCGCCATCGACTCGTCCTTCCGGCCCCCGCCGCCATCGGCAGCCGGGAAAGTTCCATGAACACCCAATACCGCAGTGTCGGCCACACACACCACCCGTCGATCCGCGGACGAAAAACCTCCCCGCGCGCTTCGAGGGCGGCGATATCGCCAAGAACGTCTTGGGCGCGTCGGTATTCACTCCCCACGCGATCCCCCCTCCCCGCGAAGGCGGCGCCACATCCACCGCGGAAGTCGGGTCGCGCTTCCCCACATCAGCTTTCCCATCAACGCCGCCAACCCCAGGAAAAGGATCCCTTTCGCTCCGGTTCCCCAAAATCCGACGAAGGCGTTCCCTTCCACCACCCACACCGTCGCGAGGAAACTGCCGCCGACGCACATCAAAAGACGCGCGTAGTCCCAGCGCACCGGGTCGTGGCGGTGCCCCAGCAATCCCACCACGACCGTCGTCAGGCATTGGCTCAGGAGCGAAGCCACGGCCGCCCCGCGAAGCCGAAACGGCGGAATCAGGATCATGTTCAACACCACGCTGGACGCCACCCCCGTTGCCGTTCCCCACACCACCCGTCGCGTCAGCCGGGTGTCGTAGAACAGCACGTTCACAAACAAGTAATAGACCCCGCCGAACACCAAACCAAAAGAAAGATAGGGAATCACGACCCGACTTTCACGAAACGCCGCGCTGACAAAAACCGCGAGTATTTCATCCGCGAACATTGAGACGCCCGCCGCCAGCAGGCAATAAAAAACGACCAAACCCATCCCCAAGGAGCGCACTTCCTCGATCTTGCCCGGGTCCCGGCTGGACAGCGCCCCCATGCTCGCGGGGACATAGGCCCTGTTCACGCTCTCCGTCAAGATGGCGATCACCGAGGCCACCAGCGACCCGATGTTGTAAAGACCGGCCGACGCCGTGTTGATTTGGTGATTCAGGAAAAAACGATCCGCCGTCCCCTGCACCTGCGCGGCGAGCGAGTGCGGAACCAACGGCAGCGCGTATTTCAATCCCGTCACGACGTGCGCTTTTTTCAGCGAGTAGGTCACCTCCCGCCGCAACAGCCAAAGGTACAGCGGCGCGAAGACGACCGCGGCGACGAGCGCCGCGGTGAGGGGCCCTTCGGCGCCCCAACGCCATCGAACCACCAGAAACAGCGTCAGCAGCAGGTTGGCAATAAATTGCGCCAGCGAGAAGAGCGCGTACCGTTTGGATTGCTCCAACGTCTGCAGCGTGTTTAAAAAAATCAGGGTCACCGGCTGGAACACCGCGCCAAGGATTCCCAACACCGCCATGGGCCAAAAGGGAATGTTCCCCAGAAGGGGTTTCAGGACAATCTGTCCGACGGCCAGAACGATCGCCCCCCCCACGACCGACAACACCAAAATGAACGTGAGGATCGTTCCCCAAAACTCCTTGAGGCGCGCGGGGGTCTCTTTGTATTCAAAATAGTAGCGCGTAAAAGCCCCGTTCAAACAAAGCGTGAACGTCACCACCAGGACCGAGTTGATCGCGGTGACGATGGACAACGCCCCGTAATCGTCGGGCGTCAAGCAGCGGGTGTACAGCGGCAACAGAAGGAAAGACACCCCCTTTTGGAACACGTTGGCCACGGTGTAAACCATGGAATGCTTCCCCACCCGGGCGGAAATTTTCATGGGTCGCGCACCCCGGGCCGCTCGGCTCGGATTCCCATAAGGATTTTTTTCAAACACCCTTCTTTAAGGTGCATTCCGTCCAAATATTCGCTTTCCACGCACCCCGCCACCCCCGGATCATAACTTCCGACGATCGGCACCCCCCCCAGGGCGGCCATTTCCCGCAGGCGCGCTTCCACCTGAACAATGATTTTGTACTTCGAAGACGTCGAAAGGATGGAATACGTTTTGGGGTGATAGGGGAACAAGACGAGCCGAACACTCGCCCCTTTCGTTTTTAGAAAAGCCAAAAACTTTTCAAACCCGCTCAACAAGTCCGGGTCGATTCTTGAAAAATTCCCCAACGAATAGACGGGTTTGTCCCGGGTGTACGCCACGGCGTCTTGTTGGACGTCTTTGACGTTCCGGCTTAGAAACGACCGACCGTATTCGATGGAGCCGTCCCGACGCCTCAGCGGCAATTCCCCAACGTCCCGGTTTGTTTTTCGGATTTCAAAACCGCGCTCCCGCGCGCGGACGACGCCATTTATCGAGCGAAGAAAGTATTTGCCGGAAATCAATTGGCTGAGCCTTTTCCAGGAGTCGTTGACGGTCGAAGGCGGATCAAGCTTCCAGTCGATTTTCTCCGCGCCGTGGACGGCGTTGGCCGCCAGGGATTTCCATCGATTCTGTTCATTGAATCGGTTAAATACCCAAGGATCCACCCCGATGACGATTGTCCGGCCCGTTAAAAACGATCGCCGGTCCAACAGATCCCCAAGGGCGAGAAGGTCTTCCAACCCGCACCCGGAAACCCCCAAATTAAACATCGACGCGCCCGAAAAAAGGCGGGAGGAGATGTTCATGACGCGGCTGGACCCCAGAACAAAAACGAGCGGGGGGCTCTTCATCGACTTTAAACACAACGACTGAAGGATTCTCTCGTCCAGATTGGATATTCCTTCAACATTATCCCCCCCCAACAACGATTCGGCGATTCTTTTTTCGTAGTGAATGCGCTTGGCGAACAGGGCCGCCGCGTCGCCGAAATAGTTGACGAACCCCACCGGAACGAGGAACGCCAGCGGGGACAACAGGAGACACCGTGTGTAGCGTCTATAAATCATGGGTCAAAATTGAAAGTAGAGAAATTCCGACGGGTTGGATAAATTCATGAGCGCGAGGGCCGCCAACACCCCCAGCCCCACGGCCCAAAACCACCGGGGCTCCCAGACGACTTTTTTTTGGCTTGGTTGGCGGGCGTCCGGGGCGGGATTGCCGGTCGCCGGAGAAAACCGCGCGGTCATTTGGAAAAAGTTCCTGGGAAAAGCGGTGAACCCCGCCGCGATCAGAACCCAGAAAGTCATTTCTCGAAACGAGTAGATCGGGGCTTTTAATAGCGTTTGCCAATGTTCCGGGAGCAGAAATTCAAACATCCCCAAGAAACCCGACGGAAAAACAAAACCGTTCGCCCCCGATAAACCCCGAAAGAAAGCCAGCGCGTGGCTCATCGTGTCCGCCCGAAAGAACACCCAGGCAAAGATCACGCAGGTGAAGGTGATCAACCAACAGGCCCCGCGGTAGATTTTATCCGGCACCCACCGAAAGACCGCGCCTACGTTGTGGTCGCGCCACACGTGGTTCGCCGCCAGGCAGATTCCGTGCAGCCCTCCCCACGCGACAAAGGTCCATCCGGCCCCGTGCCACACCCCCCCCAACAACATCACGGTCAGAAGATTGACGTAACGGCGAAATTTCCCTTTTTTGTTCCCCCCCAAAGGGATGTACAAGTAATTTTTCAAGAACCGCGACAGCGTGATGTGCCACCGGCGCCAAAACTCAATGATGGACGTGGACCGGTAAGGGGAAAAAAAGTTTAAAGGCAACTTGACATTGAACAGCAGGCCCAAGCCGATGGCCATATCGCAATACCCGGAAAAATCAAAATAGATTTGAAAGGTGTAGGCCAAAAGCCCCCCCCACGCCTCAAAAAAGCTCAGTTTGTAAGCCAGCCCCGGGCTGGAAAACGCGGCGGACACAATGGGACTCAGGTGGTCCGCGATCAAGACTTTCTTGGCTAGACCGACGATAAAAAACGACAACGCCAGCGCCAGATTCTTGTGACTGATTCGAAAAAGATGTCGGGAAGCGAGCTGGGGCAGGATTTCGTGATGGAGGACAATGGGTCCCGCGATCCATTGGGGAAAGAAACAAATAAAGGCGCAATAATCGAGTAAATTGTACCGGTGGGTCTCGCCCCGATAGCTATCCACCAAGAAGCCGATCTGTTGAAAAGTAAAAAACGAAATCCCCAAAGGCAGGATGATGTCGAGTTCCACCGTTCCGAAAAACCCGTTGGTTATTTGGTTCAGCAATTCCAATCCGAAAACGGTGTATTTGTAGTAACCCAAAAGCCCCAAATTGACCACGAGCCCCAAAACCAACAAAATCTTTTTTTTTCGCTCTTGAAGCCGTTCCGTCGCGTTGTTGATGGCCGTTCCCACCAAAAAATTGAAAACCATCGAGGCCACAATCAAAGGGCAATACTGGGGGATCCACCAGGAGTAAAAAAAGAGCGACCCCGCAACGATCCACGCGATGGCCGACCGGTGGCCCAAGGTCCGCCCGATCAAATAGAAGCCGGCGACCACGACGGGAAGAAAAAGGAAAATAAACTCAAAAGAATTAAATAGCATCGGGACCCCGCGTTATTTTTTTCTTCGTCCGTGCGCCGATCGCCCCGCGTCAACCACGGGGGTCCTCCGCGAACACCGGGTGGCGCAGCCGCCACGTCCCGTTCTCCTTCGCCCACAAATGGGGGGACCGCGCCGCGTCGCACAGCGCCATGAACTTCTCGGTCGTCAGCCCCAGGTGGTCCATGATCTCGTTGAAATACCGATCCGGGAATTCCCCGTCGAATTTTTTCACCAGCGCCACGCCTTCTTCCCGCGTGATGTGCTTGTTGCGGATTTCCTGCGACGCGTCGTAGGACGCCCGCCCCAGGCCGAACTTGATGTACGTCGTGTAATAGTGGAGGTCGTCGATTTTGTCGTCGATGCTGTTGTACTTGCTGTAGGTCCCCTGCGTGCGGAACGGCCGCGCCTGGAACCCCGTGTGTTCCACCGCGTAGTAGTAGGATTCCTGCGGGGTCCACCGAAGGTAGTACCCGAGGTAGTGCACCTCGATCCGGGACCGCTCCAGCTCCTCCGCCGACGCCGGGAGAAACGCCGTCAAATCCGCCAGGTCCACCTTGTGCCGGTCGATCAATTCCCGCACGGACACCCCGCCCAGATAGAGGTCGTCCAAGTTTTTGTAGCTGTAGTAGGCCTTGTCCCGCAGCGAACTGGCGTTGTCCGCCATGGGGTTGCCGTACTCGGCCTCGTTCTCGCCGTAAAAGATCAGCGGGATTCCGTGCTTCGCCGCGATTTTGGGCGCCATGTTTTTTTGTCCCAACATGAACGTCTGGAACGGGTGCAGCAGGTTCTCGATCGACAACCGGGTCAACAGCTTCATCACGCGGCCGTTCGGGCGGAACATCAGGTTGTCGAACCCCCCCACGGTCAACCAGTTCAGGAAATTCTTATACCCGTAGTCGGTGTACAAGATCGGCGCCCAGGTCACCGTGAGCGGGTGCATCCCGTACTTGTATTTCAGCACGTGGGCCTGGAAAGCGCTGTCCTTGCCGCCGCTGCCGGGCACGAGGCAATCGTAACCCCCGTCGGAACGACGGTGCTTGTCGAGCAGGCGCAACAGCTCCGCCTCGCGCCGCGGCCAGTCGATCCGCTCCTTTTCCTCCGCCACCCGGCAGGCGTCGCACACCCCGTCGGGGTGTATGTTCATGGTCGTTTTGCGGCTCTCGCGCGTGTGGCGGAATTCCACCGCCGAGGCGGGCCGCTGGTTCGAGATCACGCACCGCCGGCAAAAAACGACTTTTTCCGGCAGGCCGTATTTTGTTTCCAGTTTATCGCTCATGACCAAAGACTCCGTTTTGAACGTATGATGAAAAATTGGCGTAAATCCGCAGTCCGTCCGCGCCGCTCTTTTCCGGATGGAATTGAAAGGCGAACACCGCGCCCCGGGCGATGCCCGACACGTAATCCGTTTCCCCGTGGGCCGACCGCGACAGCACCACGGCTTCGTCGTCCGGCGTCGCGTGGTAGGAATGGACAAAGTACATGGAAGCGCCCTCGGGCACCCCCGCCAGAGGCGAGCGGCGCCAGGCCTCGGGCGAAACGTTCCCGGGCCGACGAACGGCGCTCCACCCCACGTGGGGCACCTTGACGGGCCCGGCGCCCGACAACCGCCTCACCCGACCGGGGATCAGCCCCAACCCCCGGTGCGCCCCGAACTCGTCGCTTTCGCTCATCAACAATTGAAGGCCGAGGCACACGCCCAAAAACGGCTTACCGGCCGCCACAAAATCCCGCAACGGCCCGATCAAGTCCAGGTCGCGCAACCGCGCCATGGCGTCGCCGAAGGCGCCCACCCCCGGCAGAATCAAAGCCGGGGCGCGTTCCACAACCCCGCGGTCGGACGTGATCCGGGGCCGCAACCCCGCGTGTTCGCACGCCCGCGCCACACTGAACAAATTGCCCAACCCGCAATCCACGATGGCCACTTCGCGCGCGCCCTCAGCCACGGTCCGCCCCTTCCCCGGCCGGCCGACGGCAGGGCACCCCCGCCGACGCCAGCGCCCGCCGCGCGCCGGCCAAATCCGTCGGAACGATTTTCGAAAACGACCGCCCGCTGTCGAGGAACGACAGGTTCCCCTCGCGCGCGTCGCCCGCGGTCCGGGGCAGACGGCGAATGGCTTCATAATGAAGGATCGACGCCACGGCCACCGCGTCGGCGGCCCCCTCCGTCACGGCGCGGGCCACGTGGTCGGCCGTCCCGGCGCCGCCCCCCGCGATGACGGGAATCCCCACGGACGTCGCCACCGCGCGGGTCAATTCCAGGTCGTAGCCCTCCCCTGTGCCCTCCCGGTCGATGGAGGTGATCAACAACTCCCCCGCCCCGAGGGCCTCCACCCGTTTCGCCCAGTCCAACGCGTCCAACCCGGTGTGCTCCCGGCCGTTGTCGGTGTAGGCGAGGTACCGCCCGTCGGGTTGCCGAATCGCCTCGATCGAAACGACGATCGTGGACGAGCCGAAACGCCGCGCCGCGTCGCTCACGATGTCGGGGTTTTTGACGGCGGCCGTGTTGAGCGACACTTTGTCCGCCCCCGCCTGCAAAACGACGCGAATGTCTTCCAACGTCCGCAGACCGCCGCCCACCGTCAACGGGATAAACACTTCACGGGCGGTCCGTTCCACAATGTCGCGCAAGCTGTTGCGGTTGTAAAGGCTGGCCACCACGTCCATGTAAATCAATTCGTCGGCGCCCTCTTCGTAGTATCGCCGCGCGAACTGCTCGGGACGTCCCAACACGCGCAGGCCCTCCAAATGGATCCCCTTCACCAAGTGGGGGCCCTTGATGTCCAACCGCGGGATCAGCCGGACGCTGTTTCGCACGCCGTCCTAGGCCCCGGGCAGCGGGGCGGCCCCGTCGTGGTCCAAGCACCGCGCGCCCCCGTTTTTGTCTTTTTGATAGCGCCACCCGCTTTGGGGGCAGACCATGATCCCTTTTTTGTCCGGCTTGCCGAGCCGCTGGCCGTGGCGTCCCATCCAGCCGATCGCCCGCGCCGGGTTGCCCACCACCAGGGCAAAGGGCGGCACGTCCTTGGTCACCACCGCCCCCGCGCCCACAAAGGCGTACTCGCCGATCGTCACCCCGCAGACGACGGTGCAGTTGGCGCCCAACGTCGCGCCCCGCTTCACCACCGTCGGGCGGATCTCCCCCATGCGGTTGATCTCGCTGCGCGGGTTGAACACGTTCGTGAACACCACCGACGGCCCGCAAAAAACGTTGTCCTCCAGCGTCACGCCCTCGTAGACCGACACGTTGTTTTGAATCTTGACGCCGTCCCCCACGGTCACCCGCGGCCCGATCACGACGTTTTGCCCGATCTTGCATTTCGCCCCGATCCGCGAGCCTTTCAGCACGTGGCTCACGTGCCAGATCTGCGTCCCGGCGCCGATGGCCACGTCCTCGTCGATAAAAGCCGACGCGTGGACGCCCTCCCGGGCCGGGCCGTCCCGCCGGGGGCGGTCCGCGGCCAGCGCGTCCTGGCACCGCCGCAACACCGACAGCACCCGCAGGCCCTCCTCGCCGTCCGTGCGCGGGGCGCGCCGGTCGCCCACCCGCTCCAAAAAGTGCGCGCACTCCGCCCGCAACGGCTCCTCGGCGGACAGGGGCACCGGCTCGGCGTCGGCCTTGTTCACCACCGGCGCGCCGTCTTTCCAGTCGATCCGGTGCGGGTAGAGCCGCAGCTTGTCGGTTTTTTCCAAATCGTCGAACACCGCCATCTTGCGGCTGCCCACCACCACCAGCTTCTGCTCCTTGAACGGGTGCAGCCACGACACAAAAATATGCGCCTTCACCCCGCTGGGGAACGACAGCAGGCTCACCGTCACGTCCGCGATTTTTTCCTGCAAATAAGTCCCGCCCTGGGAGCGGACGTCCGTCGGCATCTCCCCCAACAGGCCCAGGATCACCGACACGTCGTGCGGCGCGAAAGACCAGAGGATGTTCTCCTCCCGGCGGATCTTCCCCAGGTTCAACCGGTGCGAATAGATGTACTGGATTTTCCCCAACTCGCCCGCGGCCACCAACTCCTTCAAGCGCAACACCGCCGGGTGGTACCAGAGCAAGTGCCCCACCATCAGCACCCGCTTTTTCTCCCGCGCCAGCGCCACCAGAGCCCGCCCGTCCTCTTCCGTCAAAGCGAGCGGCTTTTCCACAAAAACGTCCTTGCCCGCCTCCAGCGCCCGGCGCACCACCGCCGCGTGGGTCTCCGCCGGCGTGGCCACGGCCACGGCGGTCACCGCCGGGTCGGCCAGCGCGTCGCCCGCGTCGGCCACGAAGGCCACCCCGGGATAGAGTGTTGAAAATTGCGCCCGCCGGTCCCCGTCGGCCTCGGCCACGGCGCGCAGGGCGCCCAGCGCGTGGAAATTGCGCACCAGGTTCTGCCCCCAATAGCCGCACCCGATCACCGCCACCGACGGCGTTCGCGCCCCTTCCGCCGCGGCGCTCACAGCGCCACCACCTTGCCCCCGCCCTTCACCCCGCGGGTGGCGTTCCGCGCGTCAAAGACCAACCGCGCGTTCTTCACCACGAAGTCAAAATCGAAAACGCTGTGGTTCGTGATGATCGCCACGCAATCCTGCGCCCGAAGCGTCGCCGCCGTGAGCGGTGTCGAACGCAGGGTCGCGCCCTCCACCCGCAGCGACGGCACGTACGGGTCGTGATAGGTCACCCGCGCGCCCTTCGCCCGCAGCAAATGGATCACGTCCAACGCCGGCGACTCGCGCACGTCGCCGATGTCTTTTTTGTAGGCCGCGCCCAACACCAGCACCCGCGCGCCTTTCACCGCTCGTTCCCGGTCGTTCAGCGCGGCGGCGATCTTCTCCACCGTGTGTTCGGGCATCCGCCCGTTGATGTCCCCCGCCAGTTCGATGAACCGCGCGTTGAAGTTGAGCGTCTTCAGCTTCCACGAGAGGTAGTGCGGGTCCAAGGGGATGCAGTGCCCGCCGATGCCCGGGCCCGGGTAGAAGGGCATAAAGCCGAAGGGTTTGCTCGCCGCCGCGTCGATCACTTCCCAGGTGTTGATCTTGAGCCGGTCGCACATGAGCGCCACTTCGTTCACGAGGCCAATGTTCACCGCGCGAAATGTGTTTTCCAAAAGCTTCACCATCTCCGCCGCTTCCGGCGTCGACACCGACACCACCTTCTCGCACACCCGGCTGTAGAGGTCGGCGGCGGCCCGCACGCAGGCCGGGGTCAGACCGCCCACCACTTTTGGTGTGTTGCGGATGCCGTACTTCGGGTTCCCCGGGTCCACCCGCTCCGGCGAAAAGGCCAGATGGAAATCCCGCCCGGCCTTGAGCCCGCCCCGCTCCAAAATCGGCATCAAGAGTTCCCGCGTCGTGCCCGGATAGGTCGTGCTCTCCAACACGATCAACTGCCCGCGCCGCACGTGCGGCGCGATCTTTTCGCCCGCCCCCACGATGTAGCTCAGGTCCGGGTCCTTGGTTTTCCGCAGCGGCGTCGGCACGCAGATGACGACGGCGTCCCGCCCGCGCACCCGGCCGAAGTCCGTCGTCGCCGTCAGGCGCCCGGCTTTCACCAAGGGCTTCAGCCGTTCCGTGGGCAAATCGTTCGTGTGCGACACCCCGCGCGCCACGTCGGCCGCGCGGCGCGGGTCCACGTCGATGCCGACGACCGTGTGCCCGGCCTCGGCGAAGGCCGCCGCGAGCGGCAGGCCCACGTAGCCCAGCCCGATCACGGCGATGGTGGAAGGGGTTTCGGTTTTTTTGGATGACGTCATGGCAGCACCTTTCGGATCAGAGTTCCCACCCCGGCGGCCACCGCCAGCGCGCGGGCAAAACGGCGGGCGACGGTCGTCGCGCGGTCCGCCTCTTTCAAAATCTTGTTCAGTTGGTCGTTGGCTTTCTTCACGCGGGCCGTGGCCGTCTTGGCGCCGGCGGCCCATTCGCCGTGGACGCGCCGCCGCACCGCGGCGATCTCCGCGCGCCGTTCCCGCGCCTGGAGGGCCAAAGCCTGGGCGGCTTTCGTCTCTTTTTTCTCCCGGGCGGTTTGGGCCAGGGCCGTGAGCGCCATCTGGCTTTCGGCCAGGGCGTCCAACAGCGCCGCCGCTTCCGAGCGCGGGCTCATCGCGACGCCTCCAGCGTCCGGGCCCGTCGGGCCGCCGCCCCGGCCGACCGCCCCCAATCGCGGGCCGCGTCTCCGGCGCCGCGCTGTTTCAGGAGCCGCGCCCGCAAATCCGCGTGGGCCGCGGGCAAGTGGTCGTAAAAGACGGCCAAGTCGTCCAAGGACGCCATGGCCGCCGCAAACTCGTCGTTCAAATTAAAAAGCGATCGCCCCAGCGTGATCCGCCCAGGGGAACGCTTGTCGTTCCATTTTTCGTGGATGGCCGCCGCCTGGTCGGCGTAGGCCGCTTTGAGGTCCGCCCGCACGATGTCCACCAGCGCACGGCCCAGAGCCGCGTGGGCCACGGCCAAAGGTTGGTTCTCCCGCAGGGCGTCGGCCAGCTTGCCCGCCCGCCGGGCCCGCAAGCACCGGCGCAGGCTTTCCGCCGCGAAGGCCGCGCCGCCCGCCGCCGCCACCTTGTCCGCCGAACGCAATTCGCCCAAGGCCCGCCGCGCGTCGCGCGCCGCGTCGTTCAGGTCGTCCCCCACCGCGTCCACGGCGTCCTCTTCCACGTCCCGCCCGTCGGCCACGTCGCTCAAGAGCGCCGCGTAGGCGCCGAACGCCCCGTTCATCGCCCGCAGGGTGTCCAGCGTGCGCCGCGCCGTCCAATGGGCGGGCGGGTTCTCCGGGGCCCAGCCGTTGTCGCCCGGCCCTTTCAACGTGAGCGCGCTCAAAGCCGCGTCTTTCTCCGACGCCAACACCTGCGCGTCCGCTTCCCGGGTCCATTCCACGTCGCGGGCCAGTTCCCGCTCCATGGCCCGGTGCCCTTCGTCCACCGTCGATTGAAATCGCCGAAACGCCGCCGGCTCCAAAGACGCGCACCCGGCCAGCGTCAGGGCGCCCAGGGCGATGGCGGCCGCGCGGGGGGTCATCCCAACCACGCGCCCACCAGCTTGAGGGCGCGCCGCCCCCGGGTCAACAACGTTTGAAGTTCTTGGATTTTTTTCTTTTGGGCGGCCCCGGTGATCGCGCCGCCCAGGTCGTTCACGCGCCGCTCGGCGTGGTCCAGCCGCTTGGTAAGCCCCTCGCGCAGGCGGCGAATCGCGATGGCTTTGATGTCGCGGTTGGCTTCGTAATAGTCCTTGCGGCTGCCCACCACCGACGACGACCGCACCGCCCCCCAGGCTTCCAGTTGGCGGATGTTGATGCTCGCGTTGCCCTTGCTCATGGAGAGGCGCCGTCCGATGTCTTCCAACGAGAGGGGTTCGTCCTGCATGTAGAGGAGCCCGTAGATCTGCCCCACCGAGCGGTTGAAATTGAACTCCTCGGCGAGGTCGCCGGCGAGTCGGGCAAATTCGGTGTCGAGCGGGGCGTTGGCCATGGTTGTTTTCAACGTTTAGTTCATTCTAAACGTACACGATATACGCCCCCGCGTCAAGGGGCGTTTCCGTCGGCCCCGGCCCCGCCCGCCAGCCCCCGCGCCACCCCCGCAAAATAGGCGTATTGCCGCTTCGGGTTGTCGGGTTTTTTTTGGCCCAACAGCCGCGCCGCCTCGGCCAACACCGCGCGGCCGTGGCGGTTTTCCAGCGCGATCAGCTTTTCCACCACGCGCGCGTCGTTGTCCTCATAGAGCAACCGCGCCAAGGCCCGCGCCCGGCGCAGGGCGTCCGCCCCGTGCCGCGCTTCCAAGGCCCCCATCGCCCGGTCCACCGCCGCCGGGTCGTAGAACGCCCCGGGGGTGTAAATGTTCGGCCGCCGCTCCCGGTTCGCCGGGGTGGGCTGTTCGTCATAGTCGACGTCCACCAGGTTTTCCCGCCGCAGGGTCACCACCCCCCGGCTCAAAAACCATTCCGTCAATCCGTGCCGCTCCGCCAACGTCGCCTGGGATTGGGACCACCGCGGCCCCGCCGGCGACCGCTCGGCGTAATAGCGGCTCAGCAAGGCAAACACCTTCCCCGCCAAAGGCAACCGCCGGTCCCACCCCCAAACGAAATAATGGTCCGACAGGGCCACCGTGGCCGTGGACGTCGCGGGCTTCGCCCGCACCGCCGGGTCCCGGCCATAGGTTTCTTTCGCTTCCACCAGTCCATATTGGTTCAACCGCCGGAATATTTTGTGCAGCCGCCGCCGGTTGGCCACGGAACCCTGGTCCTTGTACCCCAAGGCCGCCACCGCCCGGGGCACGTCCACCTCGGTGAAAGCGTGGGTCGAGATCCCCACCCGCAAGAAATGCAAATACAAATCCAACCCGCCCTCGTCCTTCCGCCGGACCAAGGCCCCCACCGCCGAAGGCGACAGAAACTCCGCCGGCACCGCCACCCGCCGCTCGGCGCTGTTCCCCGGCGGCGCGCGCCGCGCCACCGCCGCCATGCGGGCCAAAAGCCCTTCGGCCGCGGTCGTGGACGTCATCACCACGTCCGCCTCCACGTTAGACTCAAAAGCCGCCGACGTCCAGTTGCTCGATCCCAGAATCACGGTTTTGCGGTCCACCACCAACACCTTCGCGTGCAAAATCTTCCCATCCACATAGGCCACGCCCACCCCGCCCCGGGCCAAGGCCTCCACCACCGCGCGGTTGCGGTCCAAAGGGTCAAAGGGCGAATCCCCCGCGTCCAACAGCACGTCCACCTCCACCCCCCGCCGCCGCGCGTCGATCAACGCCTCCGCCAACCGCCCCGGCCCCGACGCCCGCCCAGAAGGTAGGTTAAAGAGATAGAGGAACAGATGGACGGACTTTTTGGCGGATTGAATGGCGGTAAGGGCAGTGGCTTCGTATTGGCCGGGCGGGATCACCGCATCGGCGTGTAGGAATCCCGCCGTCCCAAACAAAGCGACGACAGCGATCTTGGGAAGCCGGCGGAGTATAAACGACGGGCGTCGCATAGCGCGCCCTCATCTTACAAAGGAAAGAAATATACTGTGATGGTTTACTAATTTAAAATGCAGGGGAAATACCACCATAAACAGATAAAGACTGAAGTTAAGAATGTAAATGAAGGTGAAAATAGGAAAATGACAACCAAGAAACAGAAAGAAAAAGAACGATTTATTTTAGATCGATTTTTAAATGCAACGCGCATTCAACCGAAGAAAGTTGCCGATGGGAAAGAACCCCCTGACTTTTATATATACCTACCAGACGAGAAAACGGTTGGAATTGAAATAACCGAACACCACAGTAGCAGGAGAATAGCTGGTCGCCCACGCCGAGAATTTGAAGAACACTGGAAAAAACTTAACAAAGTGATAGATAAGTATCGCATGGGAAATGCGAACACGCAGAAGATAATGTGCTTATTATGTTTTAAAGGCCTCCTGCCTCCAAGGGGACAATTCACTGCTTTTGCACGCGAGGTGGTGAATTTTATCGCAAGCCATGCCAGCAATATGAAAGAAACATTTGATGATTTAAGAATCAATCGTGAAAATAAGTTGCTCATCCAATACCTCTATAATTTTAGGGTCTCATTGAGCAGGTTTTATAACCAATGGACAACAAATTATGCGGCAGATTGGATCGGATTAACTGAGGAAGAATTATTAGCAACACTGAAAAGAAAAATTAATGGAACTGTTCCTAATGATGGGAAAAAAGAGGAAAAAGAGGATTGGTTAATAATTTATTCGGGAACTTCATTATCTCAATCAATGGGCGATTTAAGTGCGGACAAATTAAATTCGTTCACAAACGTGCAAAAACTCCTTAGAAAAGGGCCTTACACAAAGGTTTATATTTTGGATTACATGGAATCCAAAGTCTTTTTATGGGAAACAAGTACCTGGAAGGAATATGTATGCGGAAATCGGGAAGGCGGCGGATAAATCACAGCCCCGCGACGGCGCGTTCGGCGGCGTCGACGCTTTGGCCGATCAGCTTTTTAAATTCGCTTTTGGCGATCCGGTTGTAGCTGTTGCGCGAGCATAGTTTATTAAGAGAGGTGTCTAAATTGACCCAACTTGGCAAACTTTTATTTTCTGAAATTGCGTTGGCATCCTGCATTATAGGTAACACTACCATCCTCATGGCTCAGCCGGACCAAAGGGTTGATAAACTTCTTAAAGCTGCTCAATCCGGTGATATTTCCTTTGTTGCCAAGCTCGTCCAGGAAGGCGCAAAGGTAAATTCACAAAATGCGAATGGTGAGGCCGCGCTTCATTTCGCTGCTTTAAACGGACATCAACAGCTGGTCCAGTTCCTATTAACAAATGGGAGCAATATCAACGCACGAACTAATGAAGGAGCAACGCCGCTGTTCCTCGCTGCGCAAGAAGGCCATTCCGGCGTGGTAAAACTATTGTTAGAACGGGGGGCAAAGCGTCAATTGGGCATCGAGGCATATAAGTTGACCCCGTTGCAGACGGCCATTGAAAATAATCACCCAGAGATTGTTGGTTTGCTCCTGGAATCAACAACCAAAAAAGAGCTCGAATTAAAAACGGCAAAGGGAACGACGGGTTTAATGCTTGCGGCCATACAGGGGAATGTGGCCATCGCTGAGAAGTTGATCGAAGCGGGAGCGGATGTCAATGCCAGAGAGGAGGGGATTACCCCGATCTTCTGGGCGGCATTCAAAGGACATGCAGAAATAATTAAATTGCTATTTAAAAAAGGAGCGTTGGTCAATGGCGCTATAGATAAAGGGAAAATTACCCCACTGATGGCGGCCTCGCGGGAAGGTCATTTAGAGGCTGTCCTGGAGCTTATCAGGGACGGGGCAGACATCTCTTATACAAATGATTTGAAATGGAGCGCCTATTCACTCGCAGACATGCATAAACACAAAAAAGTTTGCGAGGCTTTAGAGGCAGCCTATCAGGCCCGAAACCAAGCCATTGGGTTCCTTGGTGCTCTCAGATCGTCAGTGGCGATTTATTTTTCAGACGCTATTGACGATCCGTCGCTCGAAAAGACCCCAGAGGGATTTCCCAAAACCCTTGAGAGCGCTTATTCCCGCCCGCTCGGTAAAGAGACACTCCTGGAAATTCAGTTAGCAAATCATCAAAAAACAAAAGTCGTCACTATCTACCCCAATATTGGGACGAGTGATCCGATGCTGAGCCAATTCGATAAAAGCAAATCAAGCATTCTCAAAGATACGGGGGGGTGGGGTTACGACCCGATGCATGGATTGGTATTCATCGATTGCACTCATACGGACTGGACAGGTGAGGCTTGGTATGAAAAATAATACGTGTAGGGGACGTACCAAGAGAGGAATCGCTTTTTTAATGGCTCGCCCGACGCGTGGGGAGGGCTTAAGTTTGAAAGTTAATTGATTAGTTGACAACGTCCCCGTCCTTTAGTGTGTTCTTCCAGGCAAGTTGTTCGTCAGCCTGCGGCAGCAACCTTAATACAACTCCCACACCCAATTTAGGTGCTTGGTTTCATCTTTTAGTCGCTTAAGAATTACGTCCCGTCGATCTTTGGCCCAATCTGGCATTTCCGCTTTCCACCGTTCTGCCGAGGGAATTGAAATCACCGAAGGGGATTGGTTCATCGGCTCCACTTCAAAATCGATTTTCTCGCCACCTTCCAAGTAGCGAATGTAGTGAAAACTAATGTGCACTCCGAAAGGCAGGTTGATGGGATGCTCCTTATCGTCCATCTCTAAAAATAACTTGGTGGACTTTTTGAGTCGCTTTAATGGTCGGATATTCGACGGAATCAAAGATCGACCCCGATTTCGAACCGAAGGTGAAGGCGTTGACTTCTCCTGTTGCCCCACCGGCAAACCTTTCAGACAACCGAGACCAAATAAGATTGGCTTGGTCTCCGGTCAAGGGGCTGCCCGGCTCAAACAACCTCTGCCGATCCAACCATTTTCCACCGGGGGTCATTTCCAGGGTTAACTTGCCATGCTCTCGCGCAAACGTTTCCGCATGCGCGCGATTCTTCACGTTTTTAACCTTATCAACACCAGAATACAAAACGGTTTGATTGGGTTTCGTGGAGACGTCCAACTTTTCAACTTCTCTCATGAAGAAAGCGAAAGGATCTTCCTTCCCCCACGGCTTCGCGGTGGATCTCTGGACAGCGGACTCGGCGGCCGCCGAGGTGCTGGCGGGTTTCGTAAGCCCACCAATGTATAAGTGCCCGGCCTGGCCCTGAGCCGCGTTCCCGGACCAAGAAAAGCTATTTCTCAATCCATTCCTCAAATCGATCCAAACTTGCGCGACGCTATTTGTCCCTCCGATACGTCTCGCCCAGGCGGTTTCCAAGGTGGAGATTTTGCCCGTGTTAGCAACCGACACGCCGACGACCACTCCGGCGCCCATGCCGATAAAACCCGACAGGTCGTCATTTACGCCTAAAGACTGCAAACCTTTATCGACGGCGTAACCCGTCGATAACGCGGCAAGGGAGGTCGCCGGGAAAACCACCATCAAGCCGACCGTGGATGCCTGCCCCAGAACACGGGCGCCCTTTGAAACCACGTACCCCACATGCCCCACCGCTTCAATGGTGCGGGGAAGGGAATTCGCCATTTCCGCCAATTTGTCGAAAACGTAGAAGTCGGCGGCTTCGCTCGTGGCTTCTTTTATCGAGGCCTGAGGGTATTTCGCGGCCAATTTCAATCTGTCCCCAAACGTGCTCGGTCCGGCCGCCAAAACTTTCGCCTTGGCCACCGCAATCGTCAATGCCCAGTCCAGGGCTTGGGTAGGATCCACGGCGCCGGATTGAGCAAGAACCAAAAGGGATTTTTGAGCGGAGTCGGCCGTCTTGGCGAAACCTATTTTCTCTTTAGCGGGATAACGTCCGAATCCATTGGCGACTTGATCAATCGGCGGACAGCGATTGGATTTAATTTCCCCCATGTCGATGACCGACCCGAGACCACCTAAATCACTCGCCAGTTGGCGCACATAACGGAAAAAGGTCTTGGTCATTTCGGCCCGCGCCGCCAGAGCTTCAGCACGGAAATTGAGGAGGGCGGCTTGAACAAGGAATGTCGACAGGGCATCGGCGGCGGATTGGTAGTCTCCGGATCCCATATCGGCATTTATTTTTTTGGCCGACACAGAAAGTTTGGCCATCTCCGCTTTAAGGGAAACCAACTCCCCGGGGTTGTTAAAACCAGGTAATTCAGTCTGGCCGGTGGACTGAGTGATGGTATTGAGGAGACTGCGCGCGGCAAGGGCAGCGTGGGAATAATTCTTCTCCGCCTTGGCGTGTTGATCCATGGCCGAGGCAAGAATATCGCCTGAATCTGAGATCTTTTTTTCAATCTCAGAAAGGTTCAAAGGTGGTTTTGATTCTTGGATAAAAAGCCGCTTTTCCCCCTGCTCCAAAACCGCGCTGTTCAGCCGCATCAACCCGGCCTGCAGGGCGAAGGTGGCTTGCTTGATGGTGACGGTCGGGTCCACCCCGAATTGCCGGGCGGCGTCCTGCTCCAGATCCACCTTCATCCCTTGAAAGTTGAACCGCCCGCCGATGGTCGTGTTGGCCGCGTCTTTGACCGGGCCTTGGTAGGTCATCTCCCCCGGGCGGATCGTGCCAAGCCCGTCCACCCGCGTCGGCTGGGAGACAAGCAAAGCGGTGCCCGCCCGCATCCGGTCGAAGTCCAAACCCACGGGGGTGATCGCCCCGTCCACGTTCGCCATGCTGACGGGGAGCAGCCCCCCGTTCTTGTCTTTGATTCCCCCGAAGCTGGATTCCAGGGAGACGCCTTGGTTCAGCCGCAGGTTCCCGTCCTTGGCGGTGAAGGTGGAGCCCGGCTCCCAAACTTTTCCAAAGGCCACGGTGGCCTTGCCCACGGAGACAAACGCATTCGGCCCCGTGGGTTGGAGGTTGGGGTGCTGGGCCAGGATCTCTTTTTGTTGGGGAGAAACAGCCCCCGGCTTCTCCGAACGGGTGAACACCCGCTGAATGACGTTGCCGATCGCTTGGCCGACCTTTTGAAACCCCGTCCCGATGCCTTTGAAAATGGATTGAACGGCCCCGAAGAACCCCGGCTTGCCTATCGTTATAGGTTGGAGCGGCTTTGCATCCTGGACAGGGGCCTTAATCGGGTTGGCCATGGCCAATTGGAAGAGGATCTTGGGTTTAAACGTGTCACGGGGGATCTGATCGGTTTTGAGGTCGATTTTCGGGGCGGTGAACCCGACGTTTTGCTTGAACGTCAAAACAGAGTTCATGTTGTTGATCTGCCGGTCCAGCTGGAAGGACGGCGAAAAGTTGTTTTGCGGGCGGTATTGGTTTTGATAGTCCTGGACGCGGGGCGGGGTGTAGGTGTACCGCTCGTCGTCGTAGGCGACGGCGGAGGCCGGGCCAAGGACGATGGCCAGGCTAAGGACGCCTGCTAAAGTCTTATGGAACGCGGTGCCGAGCGGGAAGTCGCGCGAAGAAACCCGGCGCATGGGGAATCCTTCAAAAGTATTGGAAAACAAGGCTATTTTAAACCCGTTCCCGTCGGAAGTCAAGCCGTTGAATGGTGGTTTTTGGGGTGGCGGGCGGGTCAGAGCCCGGCGGCCGCGCGTTCGGCGTCGTCGACGCTCTGGCCGATCAGCTTTTTGAATTCGCTTTTGGCGATGCGGTTGTAGCTGTTGCGCGGGAACACCACGAACTCCTGGTCGATGTACGACCGCCCCACCGTGAAGTACAAGGGCTGCGCGGTGGTCATCCGGTCCCCGTTCAAAAAGAAAATGTACCGCCCGCCTTCCCGCAGGCCCGCCCGCCGCGGCGAAACGAACGCCCCCGCTGGCGCGCTCCACACGCCGCGCAGCCACGTCGGCGCGCCCGCGCCCTTGATGTTTTCAATCACATCGAGGCGCGCCTCGCCGCGCTCGTTCAGCTCCACCACGCGCGCGTCCACGATCCACCGTCCGTCCAACACCGGCGCGGGCACCCGCGCCGACGCGCCCGCCCCGCTCGCCCCCACCCAAAACGCCAACAGCAAAATCTTTTTCATAAATCCTCCGGGTCTGTCCTACGCTTCCATGACACCACCCCCCGATGAAAGTTCCCGAAAGGTATAATGCCCCCGTTGGCCCATATGATAAGGAGTCCCCCATGAAAAAGCTGTTGTATTGCTTTATTCCGATTTTCGCGGCCTGCGTGGTTTCCGCCCAAGGTCTCGAGGTGGAAATGCGCGCCGCCACGCCGACCGGCGCCGGCGAATCGCTGGGGACCGTCCGCCTTGTGGAAACAAAATACGGCCTGGCCATTTATCCCAACCTGGCGGGCTTGCCCACGGGCCTTCACGGTTTTCACGTCCATGAGAACCCTTCCTGCGAGCCCGGCCAGAAAGACGGCAAGGCCGTGGCCGCGCTGGCGGCGGGCGGACACTACGATCCCAAGAACACCAAGGCCCACGGCGAACCCTGGGGCGACGGCCACCTGGGCGACCTGCCCGCGCTTTATGTCGATCCCGACGGCACCGCCGTCAACCCCGTGCTCGCGCCGCGCCTGCGGATGAAAAACGTCCGCGGCCGCTCGCTCATGATCCACGTGGGCGGCGACAACCACGCCGACCACCCGATGCCCCTGGGCGGCGGTGGCGCGCGCATGGCCTGCGGCGTCATTCCAGAATAGGAGAACCCCCATGCCCGCACGAAACGCTCAAAACCCGATCAAATCCATCGGCCAAAAAAGCCGTGACAACTTTAAACCCGCGGCGGGGTCCGGAGGCCTTCCGTCCCACGGCGGCGCCGGTTTCGTCCGCTGCCCCTCCTGCGGGGCCGACGCGCCCTTAAAACCCGGCTTCCGCCCCTCCTCGCAGAAATGCCCGAAATGCGGCGCGGCCCTGGTAAAAAAATAATCCCGGTTTGCTTCGCGTGACGGCCGCGCCGTCGGCCGCCCGACGGTTCCGGGCGGGCGCCATCGCGGCCGCGCTTTGGGCCCTTCTGGCCGTGGTGGCGTTCGGCCTCGCCCAAGGCCAACCGCCGTTGCGCGTGTCCCTCCTCCGGGCCCTTCTCCCGCCGCCCGTCGCGGCGCTCGCGGGGCCCTTTCACCACGTCCCGGCCCTCGTTGGCCTCATGTTGTTTGGGTTGTTGACCGTCGGCCTGGGCCGCGCCGTCCTTCGTCGTTGGCGGCCGCTGTGTTTTAATTTCCCGGAAACAATCGGCCTGTCCCTGGCGATCGGCGCGGGGCTGCTCAGCGCGGGGGTGTGGTGCCTCGGCGCGACGGGTGGCCTGAACACGACGGGCGTTGCCGCGATCACGGTCCTCGGCCTGGGGGTCGTCGCCTTCGATTGGACACAACACCCGCCGCAACTCCCCCGCTTTCGCCTCGGCCGCGTCGACGGGCCGACATTGCTGCTCTGGGCCCTTCCGGTCGCGGTTCTGGGGATCACCGGACTGTTCGCCCTCGCGCCGGCGCGCTTCTACGACGCGCTGGTCTATCACCTCGCGTTGCCGAAGCTGTATTTGCTGGAAAACCGCTGGGTCCCCACCCCCACTTTCCTTTTCGGGGGTTTCCCCATGCACACCCACGCGCTCTTCGCCTGGGCCCTCGCTCTGGGGGACGCGCGTTGGGCCGCCCTTGTCCATTGGGGTTTCGGCGTCGGCGCGGCTTTGCTGTTCTGGGGCGCGGGGGAACGCGCCCGCAACCGCTTCGGCGGCGCCCTGTCGTCGGCCGTCTTTTTTTCGACGCCGGTGGTCGCTTTCGCCCTGCCGCGCGCGGGGGTGGATGTGTCGACCGCCTTTTACACCCTGGCCGCGGTGGTCCTGGCGGGGCGCGCGCTCGACGAGGCGCCCCGGGCGCGACACGTCTGGCTGACGGCGGGGCTTCTCGTCGGCTGGACCATGGGGATCAAATACACCAACGTCCCCTTGGGGTTGGTTTTCCCTTTCCTGCTTTGGCGACTCGGGCTGCCGCGCCCATCGATGGCGCGGTTCCTGGCGGGCCTGACGATCGCCTTTATGCCCTGGGTTGTTAAAAACCTCGTCGGCTACGGCAATCCCGTCTTCCCTTTCCTTCAGGGCTGGTGGAACCCCGCCGGTTTCCCCCTGGACGCCCGCGCCATGAACGTCGACGCCTGGGGACGTCCCTGGGACAACGTGTTTTCGGGCCAATGGCTTTTGCCGTTCCGCTGGTTGCTCCACCCCTGGACGATTTCCCTCACCGGTCGGTCCGAATTCGATTTCGTCGGGCCTCTTTTCTTGATGGGCCTGCCGCTCCTGTTTTTTGTGGTCCGGGACACGAAAGCGCGGCGGCTGGGGCTCCTGGGCCTGGGCGCGGCCTGGATGGCGTGGTGGCCTTTCTCCGGCATGCCGCGGTTCTTTCTGGGCGGGTTGGCCCTGTTGGCGTTCCTGTTCGGCCAAGGGGTGTCGCGGCTCGAGGGCCGTCGAGCCCGCTGGGTGTTATCGCTGGGGCTGTTGCTCGCGGCGACGGGGCCGCTCACCCGCGGGTTGTACGGGTTGGCCCGGGACATCGGTTGGGAACATCTGGCCCAACCGCAAAGTCGCGATCGGGTTTTGGCCACCCCCGCCGGGACGTACGCCGCGCCCGCCCACCCGTCCATGGTTTGGATCAACCGGAACGCCCCGGCCGACGCCCGCGTGCTGGTCATCGGCGACGCCCGCGGTTACGGGCTGGAACGCCCGTTCCGCGTCACCAGCGCTCTCGATGTCGATTGGTTTTTGTGGGTGGTGCGAAAGGCCGCCGACGGGGGGGAAATCGCCCGAACGCTCGCCGGGGAGGGGTTCACGCATTTGTTGGTCAACCCGGCGGAGATGGCCCGGGTCGGCCAGCCCGCCGGGTTCACGGCCGAGGAGTTCCAGCGGGCCGCGCGCTTTTGGGCGTTTTACACGGAAAAATTATTCGAGGACGGCTCCGCCGCTTCGGCGCCGCCCCGTTGGTCCTTGGTTTACCGTTTGGTCCCCCGACGCGAAACCCCCGCCGCCGGCGCCATTCCCTGGGTGGATTCGGCCTTTCAAGCGCCCGGGGAGGGCGGCCTCAAATAAGGAACCCCGCGATCGTTTCAACCACGTAGGCCTGTTGGGCTTCCGTCAAGCCGGGATAGATCGGCAACGCCAGGGTTTCCCGGGCGGCCCGTTCCGACTCGGGGAAATCCCCGGGACGGTGGCCCAAGTACGCGAAACATTCCTGCAGGTGCAGCGGCACGGGATAGTACACCTCCGTCCAGATGTCTTTCGACTTGAGGTGTTCGATCAGCGCGTCGCGGCGCGGGGCCCGGATCACGAACTGGTTGTAGATGTGCGGCCGCACTTCCGGCGGCAACACCACGCCTTTCCTTTCCAATCCCGCCGCGGCGAACAGCTTCCGATAACGCGCCGCGTTCTCCCGCCGGGCGCTCGTCCAGGCGGGCAAATGGGGGAGTTTCACCGAAAGGATCGCCGCCTGCAGGGCGTCGATCCGGAAATTCCCCCCCACCCACTTGTGATAATACTTGGGTTTCGAGCCGTGCACCCGAAAGGTCTTCAATTTTTCCGCCAGGGCGTCGTCCTGGGTGGTGACCAGCCCCGCGTCGCCGAAAGCGCCCAGGTTTTTGCTGGGGAAAAAGGAGAAACACCCGAAGGCGCCCGCGGCGCCCGCTTGTTTCCCGGCCAGGCCCCCGCCGAGGTCCACGCCGATCGACTGCGCCGCGTCCTCGATCAGGGGAATCTTCCGCGCTTCGGCCAGGGAGCGCAGGGCGTCCATGTCCGCGGCTTGGCCGTAGAGGTGCACCGGCAGGACAGCCTTGGTCCGGGGCGTGATCGCGGCGGCCGCTTTGGCCGCGTCGATGTTAAAGGAGCGGGGATCGATGTCCACAAACACCGGTTTCGCCCCGACGCGGGCGATGGCGCCCGCCGTGGCGAAAAACGTGTACGGGGTGGTCACGACCTCATCGCCCGGGCCGACCCCCAACACCATGAGCGCCACCAAGAGCGCGTCGGTGCCCGAGGAAACCCCGATCGCGTGCTTCACCCCGCAGGCGCGGGCGACCGCGGCTTCGAACGCATCCACCGCGGGACCGAGGATGAACATTTGACTGTCCATCACCCGCTCCATCGCGGCGAGAATTTCCGCGCGCAACGGTTTGTTCTGCGCGGCCAAATCCAACAAGGGCACTTTCATGGGTGGGATCCTTTCATTGAAAAACTCGCCGGGACGGGGACGAACCGCTATTCCAAAACGATGCGGTAGTCTTCCCAGGCCAGGGTGCGGTCGATGTCGACTTCCACCTTCCGGTGGATGATTTTTTCCAACCGGTCCTGCCGCTCGCGGACGAAATCCCCGACGCCGGGGGCCAACGTCACCTTCAGGCGCCCCTCGGTCCGCCCCTGGGTGAGCTCGTGGATCTCCTTTTGCACCCGCAGGTACATGGATTCCCGCGAGAGGACGTTGCCCGAACCCGCGCAATCGGCGCAGGGCTCCGACAAAAGCGACAAAAGGGATTCCCGACGGCGTTCGCGCGTCATTTCCACCAGCCCCAACCGCGTGATGGGCAGGATCTTGATTTTGGCACGGTCGTACTTCGTGGCCTCTTCCAGCACTTCGACGACCTTGATCTGGTTGCGCTTGCGCCGCATGTCGATGAAGTCGATGACGATGATGCCGCCGATGTTCCGCAACCGCAACTGCTTGGCGACCTCCTCGGCCGCCTCCAGGTTCGTGGCCGTGACGGTTTCTTCCTGGGATTTGTGGCCGATGAATTTCCCCGTGTTGACGTCGATGGCGCAGAGGGACTCCGCCTCCTGGATGATGATGTAGCCGCCGGAGGGCAGGTCGATGCGCTGTTGGCGGATGTGCGCCAGCTCGCGATCGACGCCGAAGGCCTGGAAGATCGGCGTCTTGCCCGTGTAATGCTGCACCCGGTCGGCCAGCTCGGGGGCCAGGCCGGTGACGAAATCCTTGACCTCTTTGTATTCTTGGCGGTCGTCGACGAGAAAGATCTGCGCGTCGGAGGTGAGCAGGTCGCGCGCGACCTGGAACGTCAAGCCCAATTCGCGGTGGATGAGGGTGCCCGACTGGGCGCTCTCGTATTTCCGCTGGATGCCCTCCCACAGTTTCGCGAGGTACTTGAGCTCGGCGCGCAGCTCCCCCTCGTCGGCGCCCTCGGCCTCGGTGCGCACGATGATGCCGCCCGCCATGTTCTCCTCGTCGATGATCCGCCGCAGCCGTTCGCGCTCCTCGGGCTCCTCGATGTTTTTGGAGACGCCGAGGTGGTCGCTCTTCGGCATGTAAATCAAGTACCGCCCCGGCAGCGAGATGTCCATGGTGACTTTCATGCCTTTGGTGCTGATGGCTTCCTTCGCCACCTGGACCATGATGTCCTCGTTGCGCTTGATCATTTTTTCGATGTGGCGCTCCTTGGCGTTGGAGACCACGTCGGTCACATACAGGTACGCGTTCTTCTCGAACCCCGTGTTGACGAAGGCGCTCGAAATGCCGGGGAGCACGTTTTCCACCCGGCCTTTGTAGATGTTGCCGACCAGCTTGGCCATGCCCAGGGCGGGCCGCTCGATCATGAATTCGGCGAGCCGGCCGTTGTCCAACACGGCGATGCGCGTCTCCTCGGGCAAAACGTTCGCGATGATTTCTCTTTTCATTTTTTTATTTCCTTTTCAGTGAATTACAAAAGATAACGTCGAAGATGGATGGACAACAACAGGCCCACCGCCATAAAAGATCCCACCAAACCCGACCCGCCGTAGGACAGGAAGGGCAGGGGCACCCCGGTCACCGGCATGAGCCCCATGGCCATGCCGATGTTGATGAGCCCCGAAAAGGTGAAGAACGTGCCCAGCGCCACGGCCAAATGCCGGCCGAAACGGTCGCGCGCGGTGAAGGCGATGTCGAACGCCCGCCACGCCACCCAAAAGAACACCGTGAGCACGAACAACGCGCCCAGGAAACCCGTCTCTTCCCCCACGTGGGAGAAGATGAAGTCCGTGTGTTTTTCGGGCAGGAAGCCCAACTGGGTCTGGCTTCCCGACATGTACCCCTTGCCGACGAAACGCCCGGACCCCAGGGCGATTTCCGACTGTAAAATGTTGTACCCCGCGCCCAAGGGATCCACCGCGGGATCGACAAAAGCGATGAGCCGCTTCCGCTGGTAGGGTTTGAGCGCCCGGTCCACCACGAAGGACCCCCCCACCCCCGCCGCGAGGACCACGAGGACGGTGAAGAGGTGGAAACCCGTCACGTGGAACCGCAACTTGCGGAGCAGCCACCAAAAGAGGACCGCCCCCACCGCCACGCCCGACCACAGGAACATCAGGGGCCGCGTTTGTTGAAACGCCTTGGACAACCACGGCAGGACCGCGCTGTCGGCCCAACGGTCTCCCACGATGGAAAAATACGTGCCCGTGAGCGGGATCCCCAGCGCGATCGCCGCGCAGGCGACGATGGCCACCAGAAAACCCAAGGGCGCCCCCGCGGAAAACAGGACCGCCAAGGTCATGGGACCCATCACCAAGGCGCTCGACAAATCGGGCTGGAGAAGGATCAACCCGAAGTAAAACCCCGCCAACACCAACAGGGGCACGGCCCCCGCCCATTGGCGGACCTCCCGGTAACGCCTGTCCGCGTAGGCCGCCAGCGCGGCCGCCAAGGCCAGGCGCACGACTTCCACGGGCTGGAAATAAACGGGGCCCAAATCGAGCCAGGACCGTGACCCCCTCAACCGCGTTCCGAAAATCAAGGTGACCAAAAGCACGACCGCCCCCGTCGCGTACACGCCCCGGGAGTAGGTTTGGAAAACCTGGTAGGGCAGGAGCGCCAGGAGCACCATGGCGAGGAACCCCACGAAAATCCCCAGGCCTTGTCGCGTCAAGTACCCGGACGCTCCGCCGGTGTGCGCCGTGGCCGAAAAAATAAAAAGAAACCCGAAGGTCGCCAGGGTCAAAACCGCCGCGAGCAAGCTCCAATCGAGCCGGGCGAGGACGCGCGGCGCGCCGGAGCGCTCGTTGACGCGGAAGAACCGGGGAACGATCTCGACCACGGATCAAACCCTCCCCGGGGGAAAAGCGGTGTCGATGATCCGCTTGGCGATGGGGCCCGCCGCCGCGGAACCGTGACCGCCGTTTTCGACAAAGACCAACACGGCGATTTCCGCGGGTTGCCCTTTGGGCCCCGCGTAGGCGGCGAACCAAGCGTGGTCTTCGCCGTGGGGGTTTTGGGCGGTCCCGGTCTTGGCCCCCAGGTCCAGGTCCGGGCGATAAATCACCCGCCCCGACCCCTGGGACACGACGTTGCCCATCGCCCGGTGGAGGGTGCCCCAGGTGGCGTTGTTCAGTTCAACCGTCCGTCTTATCTCGGATTTCCCGCGCCAAAGCGTTTGGCCCGTGGTGGCGCGCGCCTCCCGGACCAAGTAGGGTTTCCACACCGTGCCGCCGTTGGCCACGGCGGCCACGAACACCGCCGCCTGCAGCGGCGTGGACAACACAAAACCTTGCCCGATGGCCGTGTTGAGCGTGTCGCCGTCAAACCATCCTTCGCGGCGCGCGCGTTTCTTCCATTCGCGATCGGGCATGAGCCCCGACGATTCGGAAGGCAGGTCGATGCCGGTTTTCTCGCCGAACCCGAACGCCTTGGCGCGGGACGCCAGGGCCTCGGGGCCCGCCGTCAACCCGATGTTGTAAAAATAGATGTTGCAGGACCACGCCACGGCGCCCCAAAAGTCCTGTCGGTGATGTTTGTTCCAGCATTTAAATTCGCGAACGCCCCCGGTGATGGGCAAAAGATAGACCCCGTTGCAATAAAAAGTGCGGTGGGTGTCCCACCGGGCGTCGTTGAGGCCCGTCAAAGCGGTGATAATTTTGAAAACCGAGCCCGGGGGGTAGACCCCCTGCAAGGCCCGATTGAAAAACGGTTGGCGCGGGTCGATGACATGGCGGGCCAGGCTTTCCGAGGGATCAAAACCCGGACGGCTGGCCAGCGTCAACACCGCCCCGGTTCGCGGATCGAGGACCACCGCCGCGCCCCGACCGGAGGGCGAGGCGTCCAGTCCGGCTTCCGCGACCTGTTGCAGTCGACGGTCGAGGGTCAAGTGCAAATCGGCCCCCGGCACCGAAGACAGACGCCCCAACACCTGGATGTGCCGCCCCGCGGCGTCCGTGACGAACTGCAGTCCGCCGTCGGTGCCGCGCAACAAATCGTCGTAAACTTTTTCCACCCCGCCCCGCCCGATAAACTGGCCCGACCGCCAACGATCGCGATCCCTTTTTAAATCGTTGTCATCCACTTCGCTGACATAGCCCAGGAGATGGGCCGCCAGCGATCCATAGCGCGTTCGCCGCTGGGGCTCCGCCAACACGTTCACGCCGGGAAGAAAAGCGCGCCGCTCCATGATCGCCAGGGCCGATTCCCGGGGGATGTTGGCCAGAAGCCGGGTCATTTTTCCCGTCCGCTGGGCCTCGGCCATTTTGCGTTGGAGGGCGGTCCGTTGATCGGGAAGCCGCCGAACCAGCTCCGCCAAAACGGCCTCCGGGGTGAAAACCGTGTCCCCGCCCCGGGCGTAGAACAAGGAAAACCGCGGGGCGTTGTCCAACAGCGCGTCGTCTTTGCCGTCGGTTTGGGCGTAAATGAGTCCGCGCGGGGCCAAAAACGGAAGGAGTTGGGTGCTGTTTCGCTCCGCGCGACGGGAAAATTCGGGCCCGCGGACGACCTGGAGGAAAAAAAGGCGGAGAGCCAGCAAAACAAAAACGCCGGTCGCCAAGGTGGACAGGACGAACAACCGCCGATCGTCGCGCGCGGACAGGGGCGCGTTTTCGCGATTATTCACGATCGCCCTCCACGGGCGCGCGCCACGCCGAAATCCAAACCGATTGGGCCCAAAAAACCGCGGGGGCCGCGCACGCGTTGAGAATAACGCCGATGACGAGATGACCGAGGCCCGGGGCCACCATGGGAACCGTCTGCAAAAAGAACCCGCGAAGAATCATCGCGCCGCCGAAGAGGACAACGGTGCCCAAAGCGGCCACGGTGATTTGGGTGATCAATTTGTCGGCGTTGAGTTCCCGGGCCGAGAGTCCCGCCGCGGCCCCCGCGAGCATCAAAAGCCAACCTTGGGTTCCGAACGCCGTCGCGCCGTAGGCGTCCGCGGCCAAACCCCAGAAGAAGCCCAGCGTCATGGCGAGCCGGGTGCTGTTTCGAAGACCAAAAGCCAGCGTGGCCAGCAACAACCAATGGGGCGTGGGAAAAGCCGACGGAACAAGAAAGACGAAGAGGGTTTGAAAAATCCAAACCAGCAACAACGTGGTCACGACAAACAGGATGTTCCGATTCACGCCGGGTTCTCCGGGGAAACCACCAACACCTCGCGCAAAGCCCCCATTCTTGCGGCCGGCGAAAGGATCGCGCGTTTGGCGCTGCCCCCCGAGGGTTCCAACACGTCCAGGACACGCCCGATCAAGAGCCCGGACGGAAACACCCCGCCCAGCCCCGAACTGACAATTTCGTCCCCGGGGCGAACGTCCGCGTCGGAAAACAAATAGTTCAAAAGCAACCGGTTGGCGCCCCGCCCCTCCACCAACCCCTGGTCCCCCGTTCGGTCAACGTGGGCGGACAACGCCGAAAACGGGTCGGTCAACAACACCACCCGTGCTTTTCCGTCCGGCATGACCTCCCGGACCTGCCCCAGGACCACCGGCCGACCCGCCACCACCGTGACGACCGCGTCCCCCATGCCCACCGGGGAAGCCGGCTTCACCAGCACGCTGTGGAACCAATCCGTCGCTTCCCGCGCCCACACCCGGGCCGTGGTCCGGCGGTAATGGGGCCACCGCGGCAACCCGAGCAACCGGGTCAGGCGGTCGTTTTCTTCCTCGACCATTTTTTGTCGAACCGTGTCGAGGCGGCCGTCCAGCCAACGCGATTCGAATTCCGCCGCGCGTTGATCGGCCCGCAGGAGGCGGGCCAAGCGTTGCCCGAACCGACCCCATTGGTCCATTTGGGCCACCAAGGGGGACCCGGCCGGAAGCCAAAGATAATAAAAAGAATGCTTTAAGGATTGGACGACCCGGTCCGCGGACCAAGCCAGGAGGCAAACGGAGACCAACGTGTACGTGCCGAAGAGAATCGGGGTGCGGTGCCGCTCAAACAAAATGGGTTCTCCCTCGCGTCCGGGGTGGGGCCTGTCGAGCGGACGGGCCGGTCCCGGATTTCGCGGTGACGGAAGGGAGCGGACGAGGCGGGATTAAAACGACGGGCGGACGCGGGAGCGCTTGATGTTGTCAAGCTCTTCCAGATAGCGGCCGCAACCCATCACGACGCAGGTCAAGGGGTCGGCGGCCCGGGTCACGGGGAGCTCCGTCTCTTTGGAGATGAGCTCCGGCACGCCGCGCAGGAGGCATCCGCCCCCCGCCAGCACGATGCCGCGATCCACCAGGTCGGCCGACAGCTCCGCCGGGGTTTCCTCCAGCGTCGCCTTGACCACGTCCACGATGAGTTTCAGAGGTTCGGAAAGGGCCTGCCGGACTTCCTCGGACGATATCCCGATCGTCTTCGGCAAACCGGTGACTTGGTCCCGTCCCTTCACCTCCATGGTTCGCTCCTCGACCTGCGGCACGGCGCTGCCAATCTTGATCTTGACATCCTCCGCCGTCGTCTCGCCGATGAGCAAATTGTACTTCCGTCGAAAATATTGCACGATGGCCTCGTCCATTTCGTCCCCGGCCACATCCAAGGACTTCGAGACCACCATCCCCCCCAAGGAAATCACGGCCACCTCCGTGGTGCCGCCGCCGATGTCCACAATCATGTTGCCCGAAGGCTCCGAGATGGGCATTTCGGCGCCGATGGCCGCCGCCTTGG
>Ga0268298_10000608_pt1 | contig 45527 bp, 37 predicted proteins | sample WWTPWeurt_MetaG_FD_194462 | JGI IMG/M metagenome (GOLD analysis project Ga0268298, IMG submission 194462) | Activated sludge microbial communities from WWTP in Nijmegen, Gelderland, Netherland - WWTP Weurt | ecosystem: Engineered > WWTP > Aerobic digester > Activated sludge | place...
TGAAAGGTCAGTTGGATCGGTATAAAGATACTGATTTTATTGAAGAGGACGGGCAGACCATTTCCAGACCGGTTGTAAATGACATGCAGGTCCTTCATGATTTCACCAACGATCTTAAGACCCTGGATGCCACCCAGAGATTAAAATACAATGAGCAGGGTGAGGTCGTTTTTAATTTTGGCAAGTATGTGGGACAACCGGTGGCTAAAATTTTATACGAGGACAGAAATTATTATCATTGGATTCAGGAGAAGGAATTTTCTGTGCAGGTAAAAAAAATGTCTGCTAAACTGCTGAAAGAATACGAAAATAACCTAAAAAAAGGGACTTAAATACCATGCAACCAATCTTGTTATTTTAGCGTTTAATTGGATATGATTCAATTTATGGGTAAGACGTTTTCATGGTTGTTGGCTTTGGCGATTTTTATCGGTTCCTGTAGTGAGAAAGAAGATACGCCAGTAGGCAATTTGGAATTGACCATTAAAGGTCGTTTTGGCCAAAGTCCGCTGGTTATGGGAAAGGAATATGATTTTTTTGATGGTTCCAAAATCTATTTCACCAGGTCAGAATTTTTTCTCAGCAGAATCAAGTTGCGAACCCCCTCAGGGAAGATTGTTTCTTTATCTTCTAACGTACGCTTCGTAAATCTTCAGGATCATCACTTCAATGTCGAGAATGCAGAAAAAGGATTTACTCTTATTTTTGACAAAATTGAAGCAGGGAATTACGATAGATTCAGTTTTGGAATTGGTGTTCCACCGGAATTGAATACCAAAACCCCAAAGGACTTTCCGACTACAAATCCATTGAGTGATGGAATACATTATTGGTCCGGCTGGAATTCCTATATATTCTCAAAAACCGAAGGAAGTATTTCTAATGGGGCGCAGCATGAGTTGTTTGCCTACCACAGTGGGTTCAACGACGCATATGAAGAGCAATATTTTGATCAAAATATTGTCATCGAGGAGGGCAAGACCACAAAGCTGGTCATGGAATTCGATCATAAGGCACTTTTTGGCGACCTTTCCAACTATATTGATATTTATAAGGATCCGGTAATCCATGAAGGGAAAGATTTTATGTCTGTTTTTATGGCTTATTTTAGATCCGCATTAAGAATCCAATAAGCCTATGTGGAGTTGGAAGAATTTGACATTTATCTTGTTTTGGTTAATTGTGGGTTGTAATGGTGAAAACCCGCCGGGAGGAGATGATTTAAGTCAGATTTCTTATGAGCCACGTGCTTATCCTCTTGTCGTTCCCCGCAATCTGCCTCCTTTGCCGGACGTGCCGGATAATCCAATGACTTATGATGGCGTACAATTGGGCAGACATTTGTTTTACGATCCCATTCTTTCTTCGGATTCCAGTCAGTCTTGTGCAAGTTGTCATAAGCCCGAATTTGCATTTACAGATGGCCTGGCTTTCAGTAGAGGAGTAACGGGTCAATTTGGAAACCGGAGTTCCATGTCCCTTTTAAATATAGCCTACCTCACCAAAGGATATTTTTGGGATGGAAGATCGGCAACCCTGGAGACACAGGCATTAGAACCCGTCGAAAATCCTATAGAGCTTCATGAAATGTGGCCAAATGTGATAGATAAGTTCAGGAAACACCCAAGCTATCCTACCATGTTCAGAAAAGCTTTCGGAATAAGTTCCAAATCTGAAATCACCAAAGAGTTGGCTGCAAAAGCAATTGCCCAGTTTGAGCGCATTTTACTGACAGGAGGCAATAGTCTTTACGTAAGACAGTTGAATAAAGAAATATTTTTTGATGGAGACCAACAGGAAGGAATGGATATGTACTTTAATACAGATCTTTCCTTGCCGGATGCACAATGTGGACACTGTCACGCAGCACCCACTTTTGCCTCCAGTGATTATTTCAATAATGGGCTGGACAAGGCGGTTACCCTGGATGATTTTAAAGATAAGGGCAGAGGAGCAGTAACGGGTATTCCATTGGACATGGGAAGATTTAAAGCACCAGGTTTATTTAACTGGCATCTTACGGCTCCATATATGCACGATGGCAGATTTAAAACCATTGAAGAAGTGATGGATCATTATGTGAATCATGTTCAATCTGCACCAAACCTCGATCCGAATGTCGCCAAACTGGTTTTGACCACCCGCCAGAAGAATAAGGTTATTGCCTTTCTGAAGACACTAATTGACACTTCCTACCTCAAGAACCCGGATATTTTCAGCCCTTTTTAAGTTTTTTTTAAAAAAAATCAGGCTAAAATCCTCTTCAAAATTAATTTAATATTGACATTTTAAGATCAATATTTTAGTTTATAAAAATTAATACATTAATATTCAATTAATTAAACATTACAATATATAAATATATAAAATATTAATATATGACAGAGCCTATTTTTTGTACTTGTGGGCGGATATAAATCGTGCGATCATTGTACTGTGATTGTTTAACAAAGGGAAGAAATACAATCAAATGCTGGTAAAAGTATCAGCGACCGTAAATTCGGATATGTTCATGGGATTAAAATTTGTTAATAGGAAGCCATCCTAAAATGGGTGGCTTCTATTAACAAATTGACCAGACCCGGACATCAAAACTTGAGTTCAAAACATGAGAGATAAGAGTAAGCTAGTTTGGATATGTTCATGGGATTATAATAGCCAGTTGTTGCCTTCAACTGGCTATTTCCTTTAATAAGAAACAATTTTTTTTCTCGGATAAATCTATTTCAAAACGAAAAACAGAAAGTCCTGCCAGAAGAGGCGGGACTTTTTTTTTGCATTAAACCCAAAATTTCATTAGAATTCTATTACTGGCCAAAATTGCTTCATAAGCAAGCCTCTTCTCTAAATTCGTGAACAATGAAATACAACCTCATCTCCGCGCAAATTTCTTGCGAGGAGATTCTTGCCTTTGTTGCTCTTTTGCCACTCCCTAAGCCCTCTAATGAGTTTCTGGGTTAAGCTGTTTTGAAATACAATTGAGGTGGCGCTCTCCTGGAAAAGTCAAATTATATAAAGACAGCCCTAGACCTGGCTACTTTCCTTTGAGGTAAGGCTTAAACTATGTTAGCAACAGCCGGAAGCAGGGGAGCAACAGCCGGTAGAGGGCACCAGATTTTTCAGATCCTTGTATATTTTTTCAGGGGAAGGCAGACACAAGTCCAAGGCCAGACACTGGGTGCGCTTTGAGGTTAATTTTAAGAAATTTCCATCTTGTTTTAAACCGTATCTGCCAATGGTATCTGTCTGATATTCCACCTCTACTTCCAGATCCTCTCCACCAAATAAGAGTTCTGCTTTTTGTAAGATTCCGGATAGTTTTGCAGGAGTTAACCTGTGGTCTTTGTCTGATGCCACCCAGACTTGCATACTGATGTTTTTTTCCAATCTTTCGGTACCTCCACAATCTACAAAATGCTTGGTGGTAAGGCCAGCTTCTGTAATGTGAAAATGAGCGGGAACACTTTGTCCATCCGCCTGTATCAAATGAAGTTCTGAGGAGTTTTCCAGAAATGATTTTAATGCTGAAAGTTTCATGTTATATATTTTATGGTTTAAATATTAAAGAATGATTGCCATTTGCGGTGATTATATGTTTTTGTCCGTATTCTCAATAAATTGAATGACGGCGGATTTAATTTGATCTCTGATTTTTCGGGTGAAATCCAACCTTTCTTCCTCACTGCCTTGAAAAGAAGAAGGGTCTTCCAGACTCCAATGCAGCCGTTTATGTTGACCGGGAAACACAGGGCAGCGGGCAGCATTTCCCTCATCACATACAGCTACCACATAATCGTAACGCCTACCTTCCTTATGAAGATCAAAGACACTTTTGGCCTTGTAATGGGAAATGTCCATCCCAATTTCTGCCATCGCTTGAACAGCCAAAGGATTTAAGTTGCCGGCTTCAATCCCTCCGCTTTCTGCCATAAAATGATCGGGTCCATATTCATTTAAAAAAGCTTCCGCCATCTGACTTCGGGCAGAGTTGTGAATGCATAAAAATAAAACTCTTGTTCGGTGCATCATTTAATTTAATTTACATCGTTATATTACGATTAATTGAATACTTTGCTAACAACAATTTCCCGGGGTGCACCCGGATTCAATAAAACGCCCCAAATGTTTCTTCATTTCGTTCCAGTTGACAGGATCTAAACAATAACAGACTTTGGTTCCTTCGATTTCTCCTTTGATGATTCCTGCATTTTTTAGTTCTTTTAAGTGCTGAGATACGGTGCTCTGTGCGATCGGAAGCTCCTCGACCAGATCTCCGCAGACACAACTGTTTCTTTTCAACAGAATTTGGAGAATAGCTACCCGGGCAGGATGTGCCAACGCCTTGGCAAAATCTGCTATCCTGTTGTCTCTCAAACTGAATTCTTCACTCTTGTTGGTCTTCATATCTTGATTATGATCGTAAAATTACGATTAATAATCTGAATACAATGCACCTTAACATTTATTTAATGAAGATGGTTGGTCAAATTTCAATTTAAGGGACTGAGTTAGGGATTTTAAGGATGCATCCGCTTTTGATCTCAACCTACTTTAAGAAGCATGGAATGCATTTAACTAAAAGGACGATTAGTTGAAGATGAGTGATAAAATGAGGATTGGATTAAAGTCACCTGGAATCCTTGTTCCAGATCTTCCAGCTCAGGTCAGCCTGTAAATAAAGCATTTCCAAACCATTCTTCACACTTGCTCCTGAAAGTTTACCTCTCCTCAGGAATTCAGTTTCCAGGGGATTATAGATGAGGTCGTAAAGAAGACAGTCAGCATGAAGGCGATGATACGGAATCGCCGGACATGAATCGGTGGCAGGATACATTCCTACCGGACTGGTGTTGATCACCAAATTCCAGAAATCATCCCAGTTCAGATCCAACTCTTCATAGCTCAATCCATTCCCTGAAGAGGAGACCAAATTATAAGTAAGACCTAACTTTTTAAGTGCCCACCTGACGGCTTTTGAAGCTCCTCCGGTACCCAGAATAAGTACACCTGTTATGGTCCGGGTACCGATAAATTCGGTCAGGGTTTGCAAAAATGCCGGTCCGTCCGTGTTGTAACCCACCCACTGATGGTTCTCGTTATAAAGGCAATTAACGGCACCAATTTCCAAGGCTACAGGGCTTATATGGTCAATGAATTCAATCACCGCTTGTTTGTATGGAATGGTCACGTTCAAGCCATTAAGATGTTTGTTTGCGTTCAGAAAAGTCTTAAGCAGGCTTTTTTCCGGAATGGGAAAGAGTTCATAACTGCAGTCATTTATCTCTGAGGAGGCCCACTTTTTTTCAAAGTAGCCCTTAGAAAACGAGTGACTTACATTCTTGCCAATCAAGCCAAATCTACGCATACCTGTGATTAGTTGCGGTAAATTTAGATGTTTAAAGGACATGTTGCAGCTAAAACAATTGTTGGCTTTGTTCGTTGATTTCTCTGGATCCATAAATAAGCACTAAAATTTACTACGAAAACATTCGTACTTCATGTAAAATGTTTAATTTTGTAAAAGTTTAGCGCCATTTGAAGGATTCGTACATTTATGTTAAAATTTTCAAAAATTAGATTTTTGTAATAATCTTAAGTTGGAATGGATTGTTAAGACTACGGTAAGAAAAAAATGAAAGAAGAAATGAAGTATAGAAGACCTTGGTACATTTTATTGCCATTAGTAATGGTGATGGCTTATTTTACAACACAATGTAAGAGTTCATCAAGACCCCTCAACAAAGAAGAGCTGATTCTCCAGATGATATATAAGCAGAGCCAGACCTACCATTACAATCCTCCGGTGATCAATGATGATTTTTCCAAAAAGGCATATGATCAATATCTCGACAATATGGATTCGGGTAAAAGGTTTTTGACCAAGGCAGATCTAAAAGCCATGGAATCTTACCGCTTGATGTTGGATGACCAATTCAAAGAAGGGAAGCTTGATTTTTTTGAAAAATCCAATGAAATTATCAATGCAGCCGTTGCAAAGACGGAAGCATATTACAAGGAATTCATTGAAAAGGATTTTAACCTGGAACAAGAAGAATCCATTGAATTAGATCCGGATAAGAGGACCTGGCCGGATAACGACAAGGAACTTAAAGAGTTTTGGCGGAAGTCCATGAAATACGATTTCATTTCAAAATATTACGACGATTTGGCAGCCTTGGAAAAGGACAAAAAGACGAGATCAAAAGATTCTATTTTTTATGACATCCGAAAAGAGATCAGGGAAAATATGGAGAATTGGTACAAGCGATTGAATGCCATTACCAGATCTGACCGTTTTGAATTATACGTCAACAGCCTCATACATGTGTATGATCCGCACACAGATTTTTTAAATCCAAAAGAGAAAGAAGATTTTAACATCACGATGTCCGGAAAGCTTGAAGGAATCGGAGCAAGACTTCAAGCCGATCATGAATATACCAAAGTAACGTCCATCGTTCCAGGTGGCCCTGCTTGGAAGCAGAAAGAATTGGAGGCAAATGACATCATCACCGGTGTGCAGCAGGAAGGAAAAGACGTGGTAGATATAAAAGGCATGTTGATTGACGATGTTGTAAAAATGATTCGTGGAAAGAAAGGCACTAAAGTTACTTTAAAAGTTAAAAAACCGGATGGCAGTCTGAAAGACATCACAATCGTTAGAGATGAGGTGATTATGGATGAGGGCTTTGCCCGTTCTGCCTTGGTAAGTGTAGATTCTGTACTCAAGAATGTCGGGTATATTAAATTGCCAAAGTTTTATGCAGATTTTGAAAATCCAAATGGAGCAAGTTGTGCCAAAGATGTACAAAAGGAGCTTAGAAAATTAAAATCTGAAGGTGCACAAAGTCTGATTCTTGATTTAAGAAATAATGGCGGAGGTTCATTGCAGGAAGTAGTAGAGATGGCTGGGTTATTTTTTAAAGATGGTCCGGTAGTACAGGTAAGAGATCGGGAAAGAATCAGTCCGTATGCAGATTCTGATCCAGGTGTAGACTTTGATGGACCTGTGGCTGTATTGGTCAACAGCAATTCTGCATCGGCTTCGGAAATTTTAGCCGCCTGTCTTCAGGATTACAAGCGAGCCGTAATCATAGGTGGAGAACCTACATTTGGTAAAGGATCGGTACAACGATTCATAAATTTTGATCGTATGCCGGGCAATGATGAATTTAAACCATTAGGTGAAATGAAAATCACCATACAGAAATATTATAGAGTAAATGGAGGCTCGGTCCAGTTGAAAGGCGTGGAACCGGATATTTTGATTCCGGATACTTATACTTATATCGAGAATGGGGAAAAGGAATATGAAAATCCAATGCCTTATGATGTCATAAAAAGTTTACAGCCTGAACAGGAAGTATTTAGAATTTCGAATATGGATGAATTAAAAGATAAAAGCAAAGAAAGAGTAAAAAGTAATCAGGAGCTCAGTCTGATTGATGAGCAAGCTCGTAAATTTAAAGAAATGAGAGACAAGACTACTTACCCACTTAATTTTTCAAAATTCAAAAAGGAAATGGATCAAAGAAAAGAAGAATCCAAGAAATATGAACAGATAGGTAAGAATCCAATACAAGGACTCAAAGCCGATAATTTAAAAGAAGATCTTAGTTACATCAATATGGATTCTTCCAGAGTAGGTCGGAATGAAGATTTTCTAAAAAGTATCTCTAAGGATCTGTACATCATGGAATCCATTAACGTGCTCAAAGACATAAGGAAGTAAAGAATCAATTCCAAAATCAGTAAATGAGAGGGTCGTACAAACTCATGATGTACGGCCTTTTTTTTGGCCAAAGCTGAATTTAAGGACTTTTTGTCAGTACAGAAGAACAAAACTAAAATGGATATTAATTATTTAAAATCCTGTATTTCAGGGATATATGTTAAATATTTATTTTTTTAGCAAAAGCGACCTGACAAAAGTCATCGATGGCACAATGCTTGACCTTATATATTGACCATTCTTTATTTTGCATTTGAAATTTTGCAGTCACCTATTAATTTTAAGAAATGAGTTTTGAATCGAGGTTATTTAGCGCAGGAATACCGGATGATCCGGAAATGTTACCATTTGTGGCTGTTGCTGAAGATGAAGAACCTTCAAAGGATGAGGATTTTGGTCAGGTACTGCCTGTCATGCCTTTAAAGAACACCATTTTATTTCCAGGTGTTATAATTCCGATTACAGTAGGAAGAGACAAATCCATGCGCGCCATTACCAAGTCGCATGAAAATAATAAGTTTATCGCGGTGCTTACCCAGAAAGACAGTGCTACGGAAGATCCTAAGTTTAAGGATTTGTACACTACCGGTACCATAGCGAGAATTGTCAAATTACTCAAAATGCCGGATGGCAGTCAAACAGTCATTTTGCAGGGCAGAAAAAGATTTATTGCAGAGGAGGTACTGAAGGAAGAACCATACCTGGAAGCGAAGATCAGTTTGCGGAATTATGTGCTTCCTGAAAAGAAAATGGAGTACAATGCCATGATCAAATCCATTCAGGAACAATCCAGAAAAATTGTGGAATTATCGCCACAGATTCCCAATGAGGCACAGGTCCTTTTACACAATATTGAGAACGATAGATTTTTGTTAAATTTTATCAGCTCAAATCTAAATATAGGCATCGAGGATAAGCAATCTCTGTTGGAAAACGACAACCTGTTTTCTAAAGCAGAGACCCTTCTTGTTTATTTGAATCAGGAACTAAAACTTCTGGAAGTAAAGGATCAGATTGAGTCCAAGGTGAGGGTGGATTTAGAAAAACAGCAAAGAGATTATTTCCTCAATCAACAACTTAAAACCATCCAGGAAGAACTTGGGCAAGATCCACAGGAGCAGGATATAGAAGAGCTTCAGGAAAAAGCAAGCAAAAAGAAATGGACAAAGCCTGTCAAAGATCATTTTGATAAAGAGCTTAACAAATTGCAACGCATGAATCCACAGGTTGCAGAATATTCCGTTCAGATGAATTATCTGGAAATGATGGTGGATTTGCCTTGGAATGAGTACACAAAAGATCAATATGAATTAAATAAGATCAGGAAAGTTCTTGATAAGGATCACCATGGTCTTGAAAAAGTAAAAGAAAGAATTATTGAACATCTTGCGGTGCTCAAATTGAAAGGAGACATGAAGGCACCCATCTTGTGTTTGGTAGGGCCTCCCGGAGTAGGAAAAACTTCCCTGGGTAAATCCATTGCCAAAGCTCTGAATAGAAAATTTGTAAGGATGTCATTGGGAGGCCTACATGATGAATCAGAAATTCGCGGACATCGCAAAACTTATATAGGCGCAATGCCTGGAAGGATTATACAGGCCATTAGAAAATCAAAGTCTTCCAATCCTGTTTTCATTTTGGATGAGATCGACAAAATGGGAAAAGATTTCCGAGGTGACCCATCGTCTGCATTGTTGGAAGTTTTGGATCCGGAGCAAAATTCTACCTTCCATGACAATTATCTGGAGATGGAATATGATTTATCCAAAGTATTGTTTATCGCCACCGCAAATTCATTAAGTGGAATCCAGCCTGCTCTATTAGACAGAATGGAAATGATCGAAATTCAGGGATACTCCATGGAAGAAAAATTGGACATTGCCGTAAAACACCTTATTCCAAATTTGCTCGAAGAACATGGGCTTAAAGCAAAGCAAGTAAAAATCAGCAGCAAGCTGATTGAAAAAGTAATTGAAGATTATACACGAGAATCCGGAGTCAGGTCTCTGGGCAGACAACTGTCTTCTGTCATGAGAAAGGCAGCTCTGAAAGTAGCTATGGAAAAAGCCAAACAAGTGAATTTTGGTGTCGAGGATGTAAAAGAAATTTTAGGTGTTGCAAAATACAACAATGACCAGTATCAGGAAAATCTACCTCCTGGCGTGGCAATCGGACTGGCATGGACCAGAGTGGGTGGAGACATACTTTATATCGAAACTACCATTTCAAAAGGAAAAGGTAAAATGATACTTACCGGAAACCTTGGGGATGTGATGAAGGAGTCGGCAACAACTGCCATCAGTTTTATCAAATCACACAGCAGCGAACTCAATATTGATCCTGATTATTTTGAAAATAATGACATCCACATCCATGTACCGGAAGGGGCCATTCCAAAGGATGGACCGTCTGCAGGAATTACCATGTTGAGTGCGGTGGCTTCTTCAATAATAGGCAAGCCAATTAAGCCTTACCTCGCGATGACCGGTGAAATTACCTTGCGTGGCAGAGTGTTACCTGTTGGAGGAATTAAAGAAAAAGTGCTGGCAGCCAAGCGCGCTGGTTTAAAAACCATCATGCTTTGCATTGAGAATAAAAATCACATTGATGAAATTCAAGCGGACCATTTAAAAGGATTGGAATTTCATTATGTAAGAGACATGCATGAGGTGTTAAGCTTTGCGCTGGGAGTTTCAAAGTTTTAATCAGGTCCCCTGATCGCGTAAGTCTAAGACTTGTGTGGACGAACTCTGCTCGCTCGCTGCTTGTGCAAGTCTGAGACTTGTGTGTATGTATAAGTAGTTTCTAATTATTAGATGTAATTCAGGTATCATTCTGAATACGCATGTTTAGTTTTTGTATCTCGAAGGAAATTGTCAAGGTTTATGAAGCCTGATGCATTGTATGTATCAGGGGTCTTTCATCCATGTGAAGGGAATGATGTGCTAATCCTATCATGGGATATAGTATAACAACTTGGGCACAAGTCGGAGACTTGCGCCAACAGAAGATTTTGAGAATGTATTGGGTTCAATTATTGTTATACATAGGTTCAATAGAATAACCAGGGCACAAGTCCGAGACTTGCGCCAACATATGAGACTTGCGCCAACAGAGGTAATTTTACTGGGTGATGCGAATGCCTCAGATAGAACGATTCATAAATTATTTATTTTTTCTTTAGAATCATACTTGGTTCCAATACACTAAACTCAACTCACTTTACATCCGGACTCATGACAGGCCTACCAACGCGTTTTAATAGCCACAAGTCTTCATGTTCAATTGAGTGTTTACTTTGAGCAAACATTAGATTTACATAAAATGGAAGTAAATGGATGGCAATTCTTTTCAACTTGTAAATCTAAATTAATATCTAAGAGAAAAAGTATAAACTATTTAGGATGTTTTTTATAACTGTTTTTGATACTATCAACTTCATGTTGATCCGGTGATTTGTGCTTTGGCGCCTCCTCTACTTTCTTATTAGAAACACCACTTGCGGTCTTTTTTTTGGTCCATTGGCATGAATGATTTAACATGCCAACCAATAAAATACTAAAATATAATAATCTTCTTTTCATCTTTGAATTTTTTATTGCCTACAACTTCCAATAAATAATTTCCAGCGGTCAAATTGTATTTACTAAAACTTAAATTATGAGTTCCTGAAACTAAAAAATCATTGTAAAATTCTTTTACAATTTTTCCTTGATTGTCCAAGAGTCTAATTGATATTTGTTGTGCGGCATCTAAATTGAAACTATAATTAAAACTATTGTTAACTGGGTTTGGAAACACAGTTGAATTTAATTCTTTGTGTGTATCATTTTCGGTTGCACTAACAATGGTATAAATTTCAGCTATAGCACTTCGGTAAGTGTCGTAACGACTTTCACTCGGCACATCACTTCCATAAGATCCATTGATCCAAATTCTTGGGTAGGTAGAATTAGTATATTGCCTACAAGAGCCGATGTAATCACCCCATCGCTCGGTGGTTCCATTTAATAGATCAACATAAGATTCACCAGAATTGACTAAAACGGAAGAAGACCAATCCATATTCTGATCACAAAAGACAACCCTAAATTGTGGATAAATATCATCTCCACTTCGCAAAAAACCAATCATTACGGATAAGTCATTTTTATTCTTGGCATAACAGGTAAGGGAAGGATACGCATAGTCAAAACTTCCTTGTAAACCAAAGGTGCTGGACTGTGCTTTTAAAGTTTCAACTGTAATTCTATGATAATTAATATATCCCCATCCGTTTCCTTCATTGGTATTGTGAGTGACGTGTACAATTCCATTTAGATAAAAAGCACCTAATATCCTGCTGTCTCCAGAATCCAATACATCATTGCTTCCAAGTTGTCCGGCATTGCCTCCAGGGGCGTAAGCGGGTACCGTGATGGTATAACTGGATAGATTTGGGTTACCAGTTGTCGCATCATCAATATACCACAGACGTAATTTATCAGATCCACCGGATTTTGCATTTACGAGATAAATTCCCGGACCGTAATTGCCTTTTAATCCATAGGAAACAGGGTAAAGCGAAAACGCATTGATAGGTGTATTGCTCAATCCGGAGTAATAATAATATTTCATGGTACCTCTGTTATATATAGATGTTTTGTCAATCTGATAAATGATGCTTTCATTTGAAACGCCATCGTCGCTAAAAAGATTGCCGGTAAGTACAATATCGTTGGTTGATTGACCCAAACCCGGATAATCAAACCAGGAATTACTATTGGTTGGATCCCCATCAAGGGTATAATAATACCAACCATCATTTCTTGGGTTATCAGAATAAGAAATTGCCAATAATACTTTTGAAACATTTGCTTTGCTACCATGAAGTACAACCAAAATAAATCGATTTTTATCAGAGTCGAAGATTACTTTAGGGTCATACAGTTTACTGGTTATATCATTTCCTGTAAAAAAATCAGACCAATACTTTCCTGCGAAATATGTGCCAGTAGAGCTATAATATTCAATTCCATCATTGTTAGCGGCAACAATATTTCCACTGGTAGAGATAGCCAATGAATTATCCGGAGGTGTGCCGTGAAGCATCCAGGGACCTTCAAATTTTCTTGAAATTACAGGATCTGGTGTTAAGAATGCCGGTTCCTCAGCTGGTCCATTATAAGTTTGTTTTTTAGTTAGATTCCATTGTTCTTTAATGGCTTTAACATCCGGACTCTCGTGTTCGGTTACATTAAAACGTGTATTAATTACAAACCTCCAATCACCTTCCGGTTTGTTGTTTGCATCTTGTGCAACAAATTCTTTTTTACTTGAATTCCTTTGCCCTGTTGGTTCAGATGGAGCAGTTGGTGAAATAATCAATTCCTGACTATTGACTATCAAATTATAAAAGCAAAATAATGCCAGAGTTAAATAATATTTCATTCGTTGAAATTTTATAGAATTAATTTATTAGATTTATTAAAATACCAGGCAAACCAAAAAAGTGAACTTAATGCCCAACCTAAAAGTTGGTCAATCATTTCAACTTTAATATAATGCCATGGAAAAGAAAACCAATTCATATAATCCTTTATGCCTTGAAATAGTCCAAACAGAGTAAAGCAGCTGGAAACTGCAAATCGTATAGAATATTTTTCACATGCATCAAAATATAAAACAAAAGCAACCAAAATTCCGGAAAGCTGCTCATACGGTAAACCGTGGGGGAAATAAGACACTGACATACCGTTCATTTGTTGATGATAAAAGATCATGGCCCAGGGCTTACCCAATTTTGCTGTCATAAGTTCTTCTTCTTTTTCTTTTTATTTCGATGGAATATTTGGGTTGACACGAGGGATTATATAGAGTTTGTCTCCGGTTAAATTTTGGTTTAATACATCCAATATGACCTTGCTGTTGGAGGTGTATTGACTAAAGTCATTGCGAAAACCACCCATCCACATGATGGATTGAAGGGCAAAATAGATAAAGCCAGCAAATATGCTGCCAATGGCTATTTTTTTCATCAGTTTGAATTTTCGATTAAAAATAATAAATTCTAGCTGAAACTTAAAACACTTCTAATAGGATGTACAAAAAATATCTATTAAATATTCTTATTGAATGTTTAAAACATCGCTGAATGCAACAGTTAAGGGCGACATTTTTCAAAAATACTTCATATGGGGTTTTAAATCCTAATTATTTTCTCAATATTGATTTATTTAAATTCTAAAAATGACAGATAATCTGCCAGTCATCTTATTATAAATAAACTTGGTAAAAAACAAATTGGGATAAATCATTAGAATTAATGCTTTCTTTTTGCTGTACTAAACTAAATCGCAAATTTAAACCGGGACTTTTAACTCGCTCCCTGCTCTCGCAAGTCTGTAACTTGTGAGGATGTATAAATAGTTTCTAATTATTGGATGTAATTCAGATATCATTCTGAAAACGCATGTTTAGTTTTTGTATCTTGAAGGAAATTATCAAGGTTTATGAAGCCTGATACATTGTATGTATCAGGGGTCTTTCATCCATGTGAAGGTAATGATGCGCTAATCCCATCATGGGATATAGTATAACAACTGGGGCACAAGTCGGAGACTTGCGCCAACAGAAGATTTTGGGAATGCATTGGGTTCAATTATTTTTATACATAGGTTCATTAGAATAACCAGGGCACAATTCGAAGACTTGCGCCAACAGAAGAACCTAATATAGTGAACGTTAGCCGCTTTCGCGCCTGCCTGCCGACCGCAGTCAGGCAGGGTTCCTTCTCTTATCGTGCTGTCGCACGATACTCTGCTGAAGCAGAGATCGTTCAGTCATACTTCCCAGCGTCGAACATTAAGTTGATTAAAAACAGTACCAATTAAAATGCACGTAATTCTTCCCAAGTCTAAACATTAATTAATTCTTCCGAATTTATAAATCAGACTTGCCCTCAATTGGGTCTGTGTGATGATGTTAACCGGAGCATTGATTGATGGTGTTTGACCGGTGGTGCTTTCTAATAAGTCAGCATGGCTCTTTGAAAATGAAACTGGAAACGATACTCCGGTATTTATTGAAAAGTTTTTGTAAACAGGAGCAGTCAACCCAATTTGCATCAGGAAATTAACCTTGCTTTGTTTTCTTACAAACAAGCTGTTGTTTTTAATTTGTACCAGTTCAGTTTTACTTCCCTTGAATACTGTTTCAGCCAGTGGAAAAATCATGTTGAATCCGATTTCAGAAGACCATTTTTTATACCAGTTATAGCTCAATTGAATGGGTAAATGAATGTGATAAAGTTGTTTCCTGTAATCAGTGGTTGACAGCAATTCAGTAAGGTTGTCATTATTTGTAGAAGAAGCGTTTGACTTACTGTCTAAATTAAATAATATGTTGCTTAAGCTGTCCCGATTGTCCAAAAGTGCAGTAAACTCAGAGGAGTTCATCAGCAAGAAATCGCCGGTTTGGTATTCTAAAAACGGACTAAGTTTTATTGAAAATGAACGATTAATTTTTCTTTCTAATATGGATCCAAAATGAACAGAATAAGCGCGTGAATCGGGGGTGTATTGAAAACCTGAAAGGAGCCCAAATTGAAAATTTGTTTTTTGTGTAGATTTGGTAGAACGAGGGTAGATATTATTTTCCAAATTAATGTTGGCTGCGTGCAAAGGTAGTAGGCAGATTTTAGATTTCAGTAAATTTAAATTTGGAATATCTGAATGAATTATAGTAGCTGTTGGAAGTGGATAAATATTATTGAATTCCGTTTTGTTTTGGTATTCGGAGGCTAACGATTCAGAATGGGATAGGGGAGTATTTTTGATTTCCGAATTCGATTCATTAAATGAATTTCCATTTTGTTTATTTTGATTCTCTATTATTGGTTTTTCCTTGCCTTGACTTAATTGCTGTGTTTTGATTTCTATATTGGAAGATTTGTTTAGCTTATGGGCATCTGTAATTTGATTCTGCGCTTGTGATGAAGTAATGTGTTGAATGGATTTTGCAGGATTTGATTGGGATCGACTGGAGAATAATTGTGGCAATAAGAAGGCAGTTCCTAAGGCTCCAAGAAATAGAAAGAACCAAAGGACAAGCCTTCTGTTTTTCTTAATCGGCATGTGTAGATCCAGAGACTTTTGCATGGATAGCCAGCCTTCATCTTCGAGTTGTTTATATTTTGAATGATTTTTCATAATAGTTTTCGATTAAGGTTTGTAACTGCTTACGGGCAGAAGAAATATGCCATTTAGAGGTGCCTACACTGATGTTGAGTTTTTTAGAAATTTCCAGATGAGTATAACCATTGGCAAAGAGCATAAAAGCATTTGCTGAGGCAGGCGGTAGGGTTTGAATTAATTCTAAAATTTCTGTTTGGAACATTTTTTCAAGCGTATAATCATGGCTTTGTTGGTCGAGATCAGAAATCGCATCCATGCCAAAAGTTTCATCCTTTTGTGCAAGTTCCCGCATACATACATGATAGATAAGTTTTCTGATCCAGGATTCCAGTGAACCTTCAAATCTAAATAGATGTATTTTCTGAAAGACCCTCAAGAATCCAATGTTGAGCACTTCTTTTGCTCTGTCGTCATTTTGGGTATAATACCTGCACATGTCGAACATGTTTTTGAAATAAGTTCTGTACAGGATTTCCTGAGACTTGCGATCATTGTTGATGCATCCTGTTACTAAAATTTTATCATTGGTATCTGAACTCATCCAAAAGTTTCATCAAATGTTAATTCCAAGCCTAAATATAAGTCTTTTGTAATTCAAATGATATTCGGTCTTATCCGTTCCTATCCATTGATTTCTTTGTGCATAGAAGGCTTTCTGAGTTAGCATACCAAAGTCAATATGCATATCTGTGTATTTGGAAAGTCTATACCTTAATCCGATGGCAGGATGGAAAATGAGGCCTCCATGACCGGACCAATCTGTTCTCTGCTTTATTGGAAAATTGACGAATCCATACCCGGATCGAATCATTAAATACAGGTGTGGAAATTTATTTATGCCAGCATATTGTGTTTCCATACACAGGGGAATGATATGATCCGGCGCAATTAAATTATATTTTTCTAACCCGGATTGAATTCCTATACGCCAATGTTTATCTAAAATATAACCTGTCGAAAAATGCAAGGCGGTTCCGGGTGAGTTTTCGAAAACATTTTGGTTAAAATGGATGCCAAAATTTAAATTAACATAGTATCCCTTATTTCTAAAAGGGGATAATCCTTTACCGGATTCTTTATGTTTGACTTTTTTAATGGAATTCCTCGGAATGGAAATTTTTACTGAATTTGTTAGAATTAATTCTATTGAGTCTTTATTCCAGGAGCTAATCTCTCCGATTAAGATAGAGCCGTCCATATAGTAAACCTTACTTTGGGAACTCAGAGAATGGGGTTTTAAATTTAAAAAGAATAAAATAATAAAAACTGAGTAGTATTGGCGCAGCATCTGAATTATTTTTTAAGTTCAATGAGCGTTTGATCAATTTTGTCAAGATAGGATTTTAGTTCCTCATCTAATTCAGGAGCCCAGCGGTCGATATTCCAGTAATGCTTTACGCCATTTTCCATTACTTCCAGATAATATCCGCCCTGGTCTGCGCAGTCAGGACATCCAATGATATGTTCCTTGATGTTGTATAGACTTTTCGGAAATTCCTTGAATAGATTGCGGACCAGATTTTCTTTTATTTCAGAGAGTGGTTGATTGGAGAAATTAATTTTTTGATTATTATAATAAGCTTCTTTGTCTGGTAAAAGTGATTGGACAGTGAGCTTATAAAAAGTACCACAATCACCTACACATTCGCCGAAATATCTACCAAAAATGAACAATTGTTCTTCAGGTTCAATTTTACAACATCCAGCCAACCAGAAGGAATTGCATATAATTATAAAAGCAATTAATTTATTTAAACGGAGCACGGCAATTTTTTTTAATGGATAGAAAGAATGGTACTTAGCAAGATTGGGTTTTCGGGGGAGGAAATATCGTATTGAAAAATTCCCTTACTGCTCACCAGAATGAGTGTCTTTTCTTCAGGATTGATGATGAGATCATAAGGACTGTTATGATTTATTTGTTTTATTAAAATGATGTCTTGCCATTTTTCAACATTGAATATTTTCAAGGCTTCATCACAGACAAATAAGTATTTTTGGTATACTGATAAGCCAAGAGGTCTTACCAATGGATAGGTCTTCAACAGTTTAGGCGCATAAATATTGCTCACATCTATGATGTCCAATTGATTCGAATAACCTCCGCATTCTGTTCCCCCATGAAGGGTCACATAAGCAAGACTTTCCTGAACGACTACAGGATCGCAGGAGCGCCAGTGTTCCAGACTTCCTGCCAATTTAGGTACGGATGGATTGGTCAATTCAAAAATGAACATTCCATTGGCTGATCCAATAAATAATTTATCCTGGTATGGATAGATGGTTTCAATATTCCATCCGATTTGATTTTTATGCAGCAATTCGGGGCAAAATCCCTGCACATTAAAACTGTATAATTTGGACTGATCGACGGTGTATAAAAAATTGGACCAAAGGGTAAATCTTGCCTGAGAACCACCAATGCCCACAGGTGCACTGCCACTTTTACTTCCACCGGCAGCATTATCTGAACTAAACAATATATCTCCTTCAAAAAAGATGTTTCTGTTGAAATTTGCGGAATTACATTCTAATGTAATGGTTTCTGAAGTAGGAATGTAATCTACCAACAAGCCTCTAGAAAGGTCATTAAATATGGGTTCAAAAACTTTTTCAATTCTGCAAAGCAAAATTGGATTTTGAGGGGATGCAATATTTATGGCCAGCAAATCAATGTAACTGTCGGCATATAACACATCTTCCCGAACAGCCAAATCCACATTACCCGGAATGGCAATAAAATTCAGTTTTACCGGAACAGATGGATTGGTATTGTCGAAGATATGGATTCCTTCTTTTGGTTCATTGATCAAAAGCAAGTGCCCGTAGACATATATTTTTCCCGTTGTTTTAAGATCCTTAGACCCAGTAGGATTAAACCCTTCAATAATTTGTTTGTGGGTCTTGTATACCGGGTCGTAACGATAAAACGTGCGGGTTTGCTGACATTCGTCCTCAAAACAGGCAGTAAGACCTGTTAAGGTTCCAAGAAATAAGATGATGCGTAGAAAATTAAAGTTTTTCATAACCGGAGTCTGTTTTAATTGTTTGATGGTATAGATACAGGAAGTTGATCTGTGGGTTGGGTCAATCCCTAAATAAATTGTGGCTTTGGTATCGGCTATTTTGATTGGGGTGACTTATATTCAGAATTAAAGCGCTTATTTTTTACCGTTTAAGAAAGGACTAAGCTATTTTTGCGGACCAAATAAAAAAAATATGAATCCATTTGCTAGACATGACAAATTTGAGAATAGACATATTGGCACCATAGGGGCTGATCTGGTGGACATGCTGAAGACAATTGGGGTCCAGAGTCTGGATCAGTTAATAGAACAGACGGTGCCGGATGGTATTAGACTAAAAGCGCCCATGCAGATTCCCGGTGCATTATCGGAGTTTGATTACTTAAGCACCCTGAAGCAAATTGGACAAAAAAATAAGTTGTTCAGGAGTTTTATAGGGCAAGGATATTTCGGAACCATTACCCCATCCGTAATTTCAAGAAATGTATTTCAAAATCCCGGTTGGTATACGCAATATACCCCTTATCAGGCTGAAATTGCACAAGGAAGATTAGAGGCTTTACTTAACTACCAAACAATGGTTTCTGATCTTTGCGGATTGCCGATTGCCAGTGCCTCATTGCTTGATGAAGGAACCGCTGCCGGAGAAGCAATGTCCATGTTTTATCATGCAAAAGAGAAGAGGAACAAGGAAGAATCTCCCAACGTATTTTTTGTAGATCAGCGCGTTTACGACCAGACCCTGGATGTCCTGCAAGCAAGAGCCTGGCCAAAGAACATTAAGATAGTGGTGGGTAATGTTGAGAAAGAAGAAATTCCTGTCAACTGTTTTGGTGTTTTGATACAGTATCCGGATAAAACAGGGGCTGTCACTGATTACAGTGCATTTATTGCAAAAGCCAAATCAAAGGGTTGTTTGGTAGCCATGGCTACTGATTTGTTGGCATTGTGTATGTTAAAGTCACCGGGCGAGTTGGGAGCTGATGTGGCCCTGGGTAACAGTCAGCGTTTTGGTGTGCCTTTTGGTTTTGGAGGGCCTCATGCCGCTTTTTTCGCCACCACGGAGGAATTCAAGAGAGATATGCCTGGAAGAATTATTGGGGTGTCCATTGATGAGCATGGTAATCGTGCCCTCAGAATGGCATTGCAAACCAGAGAGCAACACATTCGCAGAGAGAAAGCAACTTCCAATATTTGTACTGCTCAGGCATTGTTGGCGATCATGGCTTCCATGTATGGAGTTTATCACGGACCCGACGGATTGTATGCCATAGCCCGCAGAACGCATGACATGGCGACCAGCCTGGGAAATTCGCTTACCTCTATGGGCTACAAATTATTAAATGAGTACTTTTTTGACACCCTCGCCATTAAAGCAGATCAATCCAGCACTGCACAGATAAAAGAAATTGCAGAAGCTCACCAGATGAATTTTTGGTACACCTCTGAAGGAGTACAGATAAGTCTTGATGAAACGGTGACAGAAGAAGAACTCAATTTAATTACAACCATATTTGCGAAGGCCTCGGGAAAGAATCAGGCTGCAATGATCTTGCCTACCTCAGGTTTAAAAATTCCATCTACCATCATCAGGACTTCAGAGTATCTGACGCATCAGATTTTTAGCATAAACCAGACGGAGTCTGCCATGATGAGATACATTAAAAGACTAGAAAATAAAGATCTCTCGTTGGTTCATTCGATGATTTCACTTGGTTCCTGCACGATGAAGCTGAATGCAGCGACCGAGTTAATACCGGTCTCATGGCCGGAGTTCAGCGACATTCATCCTTTCGTGCCCGCTAATCAGGCAGAAGGATATCTGACGATGATTCATGAACTGGAAGAATATCTTTGTCAGGTAACCGGATTTACGGCTTGTTCGCTCCAGCCAAATTCCGGCGCACAAGGAGAATTTGCGGGACTTTTGACTATTAAAGCCTATCATGAATCCAGAGGAGACCATAAAAGAAATATTGCACTGATACCTTCTTCAGCCCATGGAACAAATCCGGCATCAGCGGTCGTAGCAGGAATGGAAGTAGTGGTGACCGCTTGTGATGAAAATGGAAATATCATTGTGGAGGATATCAAGGCCAAAGCCAGTCAATACAAAGACAATCTGGCCTGTCTCATGGTAACTTACCCATCCACTCATGGAGTTTTTGAGACTTCTATCAGGGAAATTTGTGAAATCATTCATCAGCAAGGTGGACTTGTGTACATGGACGGTGCCAATATGAATGCGCAGGTAGGATTAACCAGCCCAAGCGCCATTGGAGCGGATGTTTGCCATTTGAATTTGCATAAGACCTTTGCCATTCCTCATGGTGGAGGTGGTCCCGGAATGGGTCCTATCTGTGTAAACGACAAACTAAAACCATTTCTACCAAGCCATAAATATTTTACCGTAAATGGAGATAAACATGCTGTGCCCGCTGTGTCTGCAGCTCCTTATGGGAGCGCCAGCATCCTGTTAATATCTTATGCCTATATCAGAATGTTGGGTCCTGATGGAATGACAAAAGCCACTAAGCATGCCATCTTGAATGCAAATTACATTGCTTCTAGGTTGTCAGGAAGATACAAGGTGCTTTACAAAGGTGAAAATGGCAGAGTAGCGCATGAACTCATTGTTGATTTACGTCCTTATAAGGAGGTAGGAGTGAGTGCAGAAGACGTAGCAAAGAGGTTGATGGATTATGGATTTCATGCGCCAACTTTATCCTTCCCGGTAGCAGGAACCATTATGATTGAACCAACAGAATCAGAGAATAAAGAAGAGTTGGATAGATTCTGTGAAGCTTTGCTTGCCATACATGATGAAATTGATGAGATTGCAAGAGGAGAATATCCTACAGAAAATAATGTTTTGCACAATGCGCCGCATACTGCTGCCATCATTACAGCTGATGAGTGGAACAAGCCTTATTCCAGACAAAAAGCCGCCTATCCTTTGCCTTACTTGCATGGAGGGTTGAAATTCTGGCCAACGGTGGGCAGGGTGAATAATGCGCATGGAGACAGGAATCTAATTTGTACTTGTCCTCCGATTGAGGAGTATATGAGTTAAACTGGATACATTTAAATTATTAAATGGATAATTGAGTATGTTGACTGCCGAATATTGTTGTAGTGTTTTTCTGCAGGTAATAGAAGCATATCATACTTCTAATGATGTAGACGAGGCATTCCCGTTTCAGGATGTCGAGCATGATATTCATCATTTCCTAAAACTCAAATCCTGGATAGACACTGTTCAATGGCATTTGGAAGACATTATTCGAAAACCTGATTTGCCACCGGATGAATTCATTCACACCAAAAGGAGGATCGATTTGTCTAATCAGGAAAGAACTGATTTAGTAGAAAAAATTGATGATTGGTTTTCAAACCAGTTTGCGCACGTGACTTTAGTAGAAAATCCCAGGATTAATACAGAAACTCCTGCATGGGTGATTGACAGATTGTCCATTTTGATGCTGAAAATTTACCATATGCAGGAGCAAACCCTGAGGACGGACGTTGATGAGAAACACATAGTTGTTTGCAAAAATAAATTAGAAATTCTCCTGGAACAAAAGGCCGATTTGTGTTTTAGTTTGAATGCCTTGATTCAGGAAATAGGGGAAGGGAAAACTCGTATGAAAACCTACAGGCAAATGAAAATGTACAACGATCCTGCGACCAATCCGGAGTTGTATAACAAGAACTAATCATCATGAAGGTATTGATGATCAGGTTTTCAGCAATGGGCGATGTAGCCCTTTTGAATCCTGTCATTCGGTCTGCCTTACTGTACAATGATGAACTTGAAATACATGTTGTTACCAAAAAAAATAATTCCCCTTTCTTTAATAATTTAGATAAAGTAAAGGTCCTGCCGGTGGATTTTAAGAAAGGATTTACTGGTTTTTTGGAGTTGATTCAATTCAGCTTTTCACTTGCTCAAGTTCAGTATGATTTGGTGGTTGATCTTCATGATAATTTAAGGAGCAGAATTATTTGTGGTTTACTTAAATTATGTGGTTATAAAACCGTCAGATTCCAGAAAGTCCGCAAACAAAAATTGCAATTATTGGGTAACATTGGACCCCAAACAACACCGATAAAGCATACCGTAGAAAGGTATACCGAAGCAATGCTGGAGGCGGGAATACAGGTGGATAGCACTTTGGAAAAATTAAAAGAATTTCATTTTGTCAGGAATGAAATTACAAAGAAAAAAGTATTAAACTATTTCAATACACATGACGCTGATCATGATGTAAAAATTGGTTTCGCACCATTTGCGCAACATGCATTAAAAACATTAGGCAATGTTAAATCAGAAGAATTAATTGGTCTCCTCACAGTACATTTTAAGGATAAAGCCAAAGTTTTCTTGTTTGGTGCAGGCAAGACAGAGCTGGCGCAAATGCACCAATGGAAATTAAAGTTTGGGGAGCGGCTAATTTTAGTGCAGGAACATTTCACACTGGAGGAACAACTGGAATTGTTTAATCATCTGGATGTGATGGTGTGTATGGATTCTGTAAATTTTCATTTGGCAAACCTTTCCGACATAAAGAGCATAATTTCTGTCTGGGGACCGACGCATCCATTTCTTGGATTTGGACCATTGGATGAAGCGCGCAACAAGGTTCTACAGATTTCTACAACTGAATTAACCTGCCGGCCCTGTTCAGTTTTTGGAAATACTCCTTGCCACAGAAAGGACCACGCTTGTATGCAAAATATATCAATGAATTCAATATTTCAAGAAATTTTAAAGACTGTTTCTTGATGAAGCTACATGTCTTTTTTATTAAAGATTTTAATTGAAAAGTAAAGTGGTACCAGTATCCAGCACAGCATGGTAATCAAGGTATATAGGGTGCCCTGATAACTGCCAAAAAAATCTTTGTACAGCGCACCGGTGTAGCCAAGCAATGCACTTACGTCCATTTTTAGCATGATGGATATTCTCGATAAATCAATGGGATTGAGGGCTGACAGCAGCAAAGTCAGTTTCTCCAGAGGATAATCACTAAAACTAAAAATAATACTCAGTATTAACCCATCATAGATCAGGGATAAATAGAACCAAACCATAAGCACCACCCCAATTCCCTTTGATTTTTCTCTGGTCCATACTGAAATAAGTAATGCAATGGAAACGCAGCTTACAGATAAGGCAGAAGTTATAAAGATAATATATCCACCAAGCCACTCAGTTGAATAAAGTAGCATGGGTAATCCCATTCCAAAGAGGATGCTTAAGCATAAGGCAGTTGCAATACCGATAAATTCTGCAATGATTAATCTGCTTCGACTTAGCGGTTGGGCTAAGAGTAATTCTATATATTCGTAAGAATTGTAATAGTGTGTAGTTGTAAATATCATGCTGATCAGTGGAATTACAATGATGATAATATTCATCAGACTTAAGGTGGCCTTACTGCTGTTTTCTTCAAGACTGAACAGTGACCAGGAAACAAGGAATAGAAACAAAGTGAGACCAATTACTACTTTATTTTTGATGATATCTAATAGAATATTTTTACTCAGCTTAAGCATGGGTATTTTCAGATTTTATTTTATTGCAATGAACTTTGAGAAATGTACAAATTCTCTAACAGCATTTTGGCAATGGCCCTGCTCAATTTATTTTCACCGGTATTGGTACGAATTTGTTCCACTGCCAATTGAAATTTTATTTTTCCTTCCTGCAGATATAGGACATCCGTGGTGAGATCTTCCAGATCACTTAAAATATGAGAGGTGAGTAAAATGAATTTGCCATTTCTGTGCTCTAATGAAATTTTATCTTTTAGAATTTCGGAAGAAATTGGGTCAAGTCCGGCAGTAGGTTCATCCAGAATGTAAATAGATGGACTAAAAAGAAAAGCAAGAGCGGCACTTACTTTTTGTCTGGTTCCTCCCGAGAGACTTCTCATGGTTTTATGGGCTATACTATCGATGTGGTATGCTTTATAAAGTTCGTAATCGAGTTTATTATGGTATTCCTCCCGTAATTCTATCAATAGCCTAAAAAGTTCATTTACTTTAAGATGATCCGGAAATCGCCCGATCTGCGGCATGTAGCCAATGGCGGATCTATAATCATAGTTGTCCAGAATGGATTTTCCATTCAGTAAAATATTTCCGGTTTCAGGATGGACCAATCCAAGAATGCATTTTATCAAAGTTGTTTTACCCGAACCATTTGGGCCAATCAATGAAACTACCTGCCCTGCATTCCATTCACAATTGATGTCTTCAAGGGCTTTAAATCTTTGGTAACTTTTATTTAATTTTTGGATGCTTATCATAGGATCACTGGATTCATGGATGGTTTGTTGTCAACAAGTTCTGCCGGAGTTAAAACAGGAATGACTTTTTCAGCCCGGTCAAGAATTGAAATTAAAAAGCTTCTTAAGAGGATGAGTGTACTTGGATTTTGCTCCACCAGTACTGAATATAAATTGAGCGGGTGATAGGGTATATCACCTATACCGTCCTTGGCAAGGTCGTACCCTTCATATTTATCCCAATAATTTTGAGTGAAGGAATTGAGGACCATGGTGCCATTGCTGGCGACATCAAAGGTATTTTTGAAGAAGTTATTTTCATTGACTTGATTTTCATTGCAGCTGGCCTGAATTTTTAAAGCCCAGCCATTGCTGAAAAATTTATTTTTAGACACGATAATTCTGCTGGTTCCTTCCATGTATATCCCTACGGTATTGTCAGTAAATGTATTGTATTCTATTTTACTATCAGATATTTCTTTCAGTAAAATTCCAAAGGCGGAACTACCCCAGTTTTTCTCAAAATTGTTGTAATACATTAACACATCATGAGAATACATCACTGCAACTCCTGCACCATTTTTGTAGAAGTTGTTATGGGTATACATGTCCTGATGTGAAAACATGAAATGAAGTGCGTATCTTATGTTTTCGAAACTGTGATTTCGCTGTATGAGCGATGAGGTTACAAATTCAAAATATATTCCATCCCGGTGACCGCTCACTTCATTATCTGAGATATGCATATCGGTTGATTTCCAGACATGAATTCCGTTTCCGGTATTTTGTTCATTGGTTGGATTTCCTTTGATCACATTCTTAATGATCATACCATGATCTGAATTGGAAAAATGAATTCCAAAAAATGAGTTTATGATCTGATTGTTCAATAAATAAATATAGGAGCAATCAATGCATTTGATGGAGGCAAAATCGCCCATGCTGGAGGATCCACTGTTTTGAAAGACGAATCCGGCGACCGTCACGTCCACAGCACTGATCGTGAGAATTTCCACCTGGTTTCCTCCATCAAGTATCGGTTGATGAAGTCCAATGAGGGCAATGCTTTTGTCGATTACCAGATTACCTTCCTGATAAAAACCTTTATCAACAAAAAGCGTATCTCCACAAGGCGTTTTTTGAATGCCTTCCCGAATACTTTTTATGGTGTGTTGTTCACCAACCCAAACAGCGTTTGCCTGTAAAGAACTTACGACAAACGCTGTGTGTACTAAAATCAGAAATATGTGGTGCTTTTTACTTTGCAATCGACTGATAAATATCGGCCCACTTGAGAATTTTAACATCTTGACTCTTGGATAAACTATCAGGAATAAATTTTGAATCCACAGCCGCTAAATTAAAATTCATAGGGCTTTGGAACTTCTCACCGTGAAGATAAAAAGCTTCTTCTGCATTCAGGAATTCATTTTCGGTGTCGAATTTGATGACTAATTTATCATGAATGTCTTCGTTTTTTACAGTAGCTGATTTTAACATAAGTATCATACATCCAACATCATCGAATTTGTATACTTTACCTTTTTTGGTAACCAATTCAGCGGCGTATCCCGGTTGGATGATTCCCATTTTACAAGTATAACAAATGTCTGTGCCATATTTTATAGGCTCAGAGCTCACTGAGCATGAAGTAAACATAAATAATAGCGGAATAAAAAGTACAGCTGATTTTGGATTCAATCGGTGATATCTGAAGGTATCATAAATCCAAATGAGTACCATGATGCTGGCCGCTATAATGATCAACCAGGCACCTATGTCAGGCAATGAATAGGCATCAAAATTGAGCAAGCGCTTATGACCCAATATTGGTGGTTGGTAAGAAAGTCCCGGGACTTTAATGGCAGCTGCCGGATCCAGGTTATGACCGTATTCATAGCCCCATCTATAAAAATCATACAGGGTAAAAATTCCACCAAATACAGTGAGTACTAAATACCAGAAAAGTATTTCCCTTTTACCATAAAGTGCCACCATCAAACCCAGTAAAATGTAAAATACGATGATGTATGCCATAAACTGAAATTCAGGAAACATATCAACTCCTATATGGCGCATACCAATGTAGTGATTCAGTCCATTAATAATGTCGATTTGGCCTTTAATATCGTTGTGCCATATTTTCATGGTGAGTCCTTCAGGATATTGCGGTGCAAATAAATCGATCCGCCACAAAGGCACAAACAAGCATCCAATTAATGAAATAGAAGCGATGGCAATGATTATTCTTGATGGATTGTTCAGTTTATGCATGACATTTATTTAGATTCAGAGCTATGTTGTTGTTGGGTCGTTGCGCTCGAAATGGCTTACTTTGCAGGAGGCAGTAAAACGGCATCAATTATATGGATAATTCCATTGCTGGCGGGTACACTGGCAATTACATTAGCAGTACCATTCACCATCATTTTATCACCTTTGAAGCTTACCGAAATGTTATCACCATTGGCCATTCCAATAGTTTGACCATCCTGAAGCATCTCAGCTTTGTATCCACCCACTGCAACATGGTATTCTAGTATGTTTTGTAGAGCCATTTTTTGATCTGGTTTCATAAGACCTTCCACCGTTCCGGCAGGTAATTTTGCAAACGCATCATTGGTAGGTGCAAAAACAGTAAACGGACCGGCATTGGAAATGTCATCAACATACTCTGCTTGTTTCAAAGCAGCAACCAATGTGGTGTGATCAGGCGAACCAACTGCAACTTTTACGATGTCTTTCTGTGACACATCATCCTGAACTGCCTCCTGTCCGCCGGTTGGTACTGAGACTGCATCTACAGAGCTGGTTGTTTCTGTTTTTGGATTTGTATTACAAGAGATAAAAATTGAAGTGATTAACATCACGAGCAGATAAAAATATTTTTTCATCGAAGTAATTTTTAATGGTTGAAAAGCAATTTGAATTTCCGAAATGGTGGGATCGAGTCTCACCATTTCGGATTTTCATTTTTTAATCTATTGAACTTTTTCTTCTCTTTTAACACCCGTGCTAAAAGAAATTGGAACATTTGATCCTGCAGGACTCACTCGGATGTAGCCTTGCATTTCCTGGTGCAATGCAGAACAAAAGTCAGTACAGTACATAGGAAATACTCCAACTCTCTCAGGCTTCCAAAGCAGCGTTTGGGTTTCTCCCGGCATGATCAGTAATTCTGCATTGTTTGCTCCCTTTACAGCAAATCCATGCGGAACATCCCAATCTTGCTCCAAATTGGTAACATGAAAATAAACGGCATCGCCCAGTTTAACACCTTCAATATTGTCCGGTGTGAAATGGGAACGAATAGAAGTCATGTAAACGTGCACTTCATTTCCTTTGCGTTCTACTTTTGCATTTTTTTCACCCAAGGCTGCGTATGGATTTTTATTTTCTTCCAACTTATAAATTTTGGTACTGTTTTTCTTCAACAGATCAGACGGGATTGCTTCAGCATAGTGCGGCTCACCAATGGTTGGAAAGTCTAACAGCAGCTTCATCTTGTCACCGTCAATGGAAAATAATTGTGCGCTCTGTGTTAGTTCAGGACCTGTAGGCAGGTATCTATCCTTTGTAATTTTATTATACGCAATCACATATTTTCCCCATGGTTTTTTTGTAGGGCCACCGGGTACACATAAGTGCCCAACGGAATAATAGGTTGCCACTCTATCCAAAACTTGTAAATCACTTAATCGCCATTTTACAATTTCGGAAGAAACAAAGAAGGAAGTATATGCATTTCCTTTATCATCAAATTCAGTATGCAATGGACCTAGTCCCGGTTTTTTTACCTCCCCATGTAGGACGGCATCATAATTTAATACCGGTATTCCTTCATAATCACCGTCAAACTTTTTTTGAGCAATCGCATCCTGAATTTTGGTAAATGAAAATACAGGAATAATGGCCGCGAGTTTACCACTTCCGACAATATATTCGCCTGTAGGGTCAGTATCACAACCATGAGGAGATTTTGGACATGGCATCAAGTATACCATATCAGGAAGATCTTTCGGATCTAAGACAATCACTTCGTTTTCGATGGTACTGGTTGCCATATGCTTGGATTCATCATACACATTATGAGCATATTTGACAGTTCTCTTTTGGCCTTTTCCGGCTTTTAAATATTCTTCTGCTTTCTTCCAATTAACGGCCATTACAAAATCTTTATCTTTCTGGGAAGCATTCACCTCCAGCAAAGTATTGGCTCTTTCAGAGTTGTAACAAGAGAAAAAGAACCAACCATGGGATTTACCTTTTCCTGCTCTAGCAAGGTCAAAATTTACTCCGGGCAATAATATTTGGAAGGCTATTTTCATATTTCCTGTAGGCTGGTCTACAGAAATAAAACTAACAGTTCCACGGAAGTTTTCTTTATATGTGTTTATCGGGACATCCAGTTTGTCTCCCATGGGAACACTAAAACGGGTGCCAGCTACCACATACTCTGAATTTTCAGTAATGAAAGGAGAGGAATGGTTCCCACCGCTGTTTGGTATCTCAATGATTTCAGCAGTACGAAATGTTTTAAGGTCTATTCTGGCAATCCTGGGCGTATTATTTCCATTACCGAAAGCCCATCTACCATCGTGGATTCCTTCAGAAGTAGAAAGTGCAATGTGATGTAAATCATCCCAGGGAACGAATCCGTGTGAAGTATTGAGCATGGCTTTGGTTTCTTCTGCATAGCCATATCCCTTTTCAGGATCTACGGAAAAAACCGGAATTACTCTGAAAAGTCTTCCGGATGGCAGACCATAAACAGACATTTGCCCGCTGAATCCACCGGAAACAAAATTGTAAAATTCGTCATATTGTCCGGGAGGAACATAAGCTTTAACTGCCGCATCTCCCTGAACTGCTGTTTGCATTCCTTTTGGTTTGCAGGCTGTTTGAATCATCATGACTCCCAGAGCCAAAATGAGAGCAGTTTTAAAAATTTGTTTTCGCATGTCGATAAATTTTTGAAGTATAATTGATTGATTTTTTTTAACGCCTTTTACATATTATGGCGCTGTCGAAATTTGATTACCTATTTTTCTCCGTCGTTGCTTCTCATAAACGATAGGAGATTTAAAGCATCCGGCTGACTGACATTCTGATTCGGCATCCTCACCAGACATTGTTCCAGAAGTTTCTGAGCTTCGGGATCTTTCTCCAACATCATATCTACATTTGTGATCATGTTAATGATCCAGGCTGGCTTTCTTCTCTTAGTCACGCCCAACCATCCGGGACCCACTAATTTTTCATCTGTCAGTTTATGGCAGGCACTGCATTTTAGATCATAGATATTTTTACCATTGGCAACTTCCGCCTGATCCAAAGGGCTCTTCATGGGAATGTCCTCATCTTTGATTTCTGTGCCATGAGTCTCGGGTTGATTTTTGGTAAGCTCTTCCACGTCAATGGGCTTAACATCTTTCTTCACACCTCCACTGCACGAAGAATAAACAGAAGTAATTAAAAAGGCCAAGGCCAAAACTTTAAAAATGTTAGTTAATTTCATAATTTGATTTTTGTTGCTAAGATAAAAATAAAAGATATCTATGTCTTTTATTGCAAAAGTATTGAGGGCAAGGTATTAGCCCAATGACAATAACCAGTGTTCAAAATGATAATTATCATGGCTGTTCTTTTTAAGTTGAATAAATTTGCCTGATTTTCTGATGATCGGTTGATGTTTTCGTGGAAATAGTGCAGAGACCATTTTGAGCCAATCAAATTCAATCTTCTTAAACTAATGCCGCAAGCTGTTGTTCGATCATTGTTCATCACTTAAATACTATTTTTGATATTTACAAGAACTTTTAGTTACAGCATCAAAGTTTTGATTTTTCTAGCCTTAAGTTTTGAGGAAGGCAGAAATTTCAGGGTGAAGGATATTTCAGAAGGACTGGATGTGCCTGATTCATTTTTAGCTAAAATATTGCAGAAGCTGGCAAAGAACAAATTGATTCAATCATACAAAGGACCAAACGGGGGTTTTGCATTCAATCCTTCAACCTTAAAAACCCCACTGGCTGAAATTATCGAATTAACCGATTCTAAGGATTACTTGAATACTTGTGTATTAAATTTTCATGCCTGCAATGCACGCAATCCATGTCCCATGCATCATATGATAGGTAATATCAATGCGGAAATCAGAAAGCTATTGGAAAAAACGTATTTTGAAGAATTGCTTTTGAATGACAGAAATCTATTGCTCAATCAAATAAAGGATAAAAATTATAAACCGGCTGTTTTGATCAGTTAACTGAAACCTGCGGGTAAATTTCTTCTACTACCTGAAGAATGGTTCTAAAGGCTACAAAGCTCCCTGCGTATTTTTCTATGTGTTTTTTTTGTAATTCCGGAGCACACAGCATCATGTATTTATTTAAATGATCCATTGACGGACAATCATATTGGAGTGCATAGGTATGTCCATCTTCTTCATTCAAGTCAAGCTTAGACAATCGGCACTTAACGAAAAAACCGGTATTGAGGACTTCAGGAATATGATGATGTTTCATCCAGTGTAGCCATTCGTCTGTTTTGTCCTTATCTATTTTTACGGTCACATTATAAATAATCATATATTTTTTATTTTTTTAGTTGATTGGAATCTGTAAAAATACATGGAATTGCCTTTTGGCTGTTAACTGAATCAACTTGCCAATTTGTTTATACCTTTGCACTCCTAATTCAAAATTACATGAGCGCTACCAGAATCAATTCTGCGCTAATTTCGGTATACAACAAAGAAGGCTTGGAGCCATTGGTCAGATTGATCCATGATCTCGGAATTGTCATTTATTCCACAGGAGGAACCCAGGAATACATTGAAGCATTGGGGATACCTGTGGTAAGTGTAGAAACCATCACCGGATACCCATCCATTCTTGGAGGAAGAGTTAAAACCCTTCATCCAAAGGTATTTGGTGGTATTTTGGCCATCAGAAATGAAGATCATTTAAGCCAGCTAGCACATTTTCAGATACCGGTTATTGACCTGGTAGTAGTGGATTTATATCCTTTTGAAGAGACTGTAAGAAATACAACAGACGAGGGGGAAATTATTGAAAAAATTGACATAGGCGGTATTTCCTTGATTCGTGCAGCGGCTAAGAATTACAAAGATGTAGTCATCATTGCTTCAAAAGAACAATACCAGCATCTGCAGGACATTCTAATGAGTAATGCCCTCAGCCGGATCGAAGAGAGAAAACTTTTAGCAACAAAGGCTTTTGGAGTTACAAGTCATTATGATACCCAAATAAGAAACTATTTTGAAGGGAAGGATAAAAGCCGAACCTTACGCTATGGAGAAAACCCACATCAAAAGGCCTGGTTTTCGGGAGATCTGAATCTGGAATTTTTACAGGGGAAAGAATTGTCCTACAACAATATTCTTGATGTGGATGCAGCGATGTTGCTGATGGAAGATTTCAGGGTTGGAAATCCTTGTTTTGCAGTATTAAAACACAATAACGTGTGCGGCATTTCTGTTCGCAATACGCTGCTGGCTGCCTGGAAAGATGCCTTAGCCGGAGATCCTGTCTCTGCATTTGGAGGCGTACTTATCTGCAACAAAACCTTGGACCTGGACACCGCTAAAGAAATCGATCTGTTATTTTATGAGGTGCTTATAGCCCCTGATTATGAAGAGGCTGCACTTGATTTATTAAAGGGCAGAAAAAACAGAATTTTATTGAAGATAAAGAGTTGGCCGAATCAAAATATTCTCACCAAGTCAGCACTGGGAGGAAAACTCTATCAGGAAAGAGATACACGTACACTCGTTATTTCTGATTTGAAGCCTGTGACCAAACTCATCCCTTCTGCAACCCAGATGGATGATTTAATTTTTGCTGCACGATGTACCAAGCATTTAAAATCAAATGCGATAAGCCTGGTGAAATCTGCTCAATTAATCGGAATGGGTTGTGGTCAGACCTCAAGAGTAGATGCTACCGTTCAAGCAATCGAGAAAGCGAAAAGAATGGGTTTTGAAACAGAAGGAGCAGTGATGGCGTCAGAAGCTTTTTTTCCGTTCCCTGATTGTGTAGAACTTGCTGCAGCCGCCGGGATAAAGGCAATAGTCCAACCGGGCGGGTCCGTAAACGATCAAAAAAGTATTGACCGTGCCGATGAATTGGGTATAGCGATGGTTCTCAGTGGAACCAGACAATTTAAGCATTAAATAATTTATCTTGACCCTCGCTATAGACATCGGTAATTCCAGAGTGAAGTGTGGTATATTTCAAGGCAAAAACCTGGAAGAATTTAGAGTTTTTGATATCGGTGAAGAGGTGCTTTTTTTTGATTGGATAACTGAAATCAAATTCGATAAATCAATTCTGGCCTCCGTCAGAAAAAATACGGACCCATTTCTTTTAAAAATCCAATCTGTAATACAACCTGTTAGGTTTGATGGTTTGAGTAAATTACCCATTAATTTGTCCTACCTGTCCCCTGAAACTTTAGGGCAGGATCGTATTGCTGCACTATGTGGAGCATATTTCTTGCATCCTGAGAACAACATCCTGGTGGTGAATGCTGGAAGTTGCATTACAATCGATCTGTTGGAAGCCAATGGAACTTTTCTTGGAGGTAATATTGCTCCGGGGATGAAGATGAGGTGGAAGGCAATGCATGAATTTACCGGGAGGCTGCCTTTGGTGGAATTTGCAGAAGTAGGAGATCAAATTTTAGGCAACGATACCACATCAGCCCTCAGACTTGGTGTCTTAAAGGGAATATTACACGAAATACGGGGATATTTTACTGAGCTTCATTCAAAATACAGTTTTTTAAAATGCGTTATGACAGGTGGCGACGCACCACAGCTGATTCGTCATTCCAAAATGGAAATAATAGAAGAGCCCTACCTAGTATTGCACGGTCTCAATCAAATTTTAATTGCTAATGAAAAAACTTTTTAGTCTACTAATAATCGTTCTATTATTCACCGAAGTCTTTGGTCAGAATATTGAATTTTCGCCATTGTCCCGTTATGGTTTCGGTGAATTGAATAAAAACCGGGCACCTCTATCCTTACATTGTGGGGGTGCGGGAGTTGCCTACTATAATACAGAGGAGTTTAATCCAAATAATCCTGCATCATTGGGATTTCTAAAGCTAACGGATGCAGAGATTGGATTTCATGCAAAGTACAAGGAGATTACGGACAAACAAGATAATTTGGCTGACGATTGGTCCGGAAACATCAGCTACATACACATAGGCGTTCCTTTAAGAAATACCATTAATGAGGTTTTAGAACGCAAGCAGTATAAGCATAATTATGGAGTTAGCTTAGACCTCAGTCCATTTTCAACTACAGGTTATCATTACGTGGTTCAGGACAGTGCAAATGACATAGGATCCACCACCAGAATCCTGGATAGTTATGGAGGCTTAAGCCGTTTTTCGGTAGGATTCGGATATCGATATAAAAATTGGGGATTTGGATTAGCGGCAGGTTATATTTTTGGAAATGTGAAATATTATCAATCCCTCACCTTTAATGATTTTACCGGAGTTGCCAATAATTTTTTGGATGATCAGTACCATGCTTCAGGATTTACTGGTGACTTTGGTGTGATTTATACCAGGAATCTGAATCAAAAGCAAATTGATAAAGACAAATCCATTAAGGCCAGAAGTTTAAATTTTGGTTTGCATCTGACCACTCCTTCTACATTAAATATGTCTAAGACTTCCTTATACATTACCAGATTAAACACATCGAATTCCATTGTAGATACCTTGTTGTATGAAAAAGATAAATCCAGTAAGGCTGATTTGCCATTAAAATTAGAAGCTGGCGTTTACTACAACCACAAACAGAAATACGGGTGGTTATGTGACCTGAGTTTTGAAAATTGGTCTTCTTCCACACTTTTTGAAGGGGCTAAGGGTACCCTGACTAATCTAATCGGAATTTCAGCAGGAGGGTGGTGGAGACCTGGAACTACAGGATATGGTAATTTGCTAAAGAGGAGTCAATACCGTTATGGTGCTTTTTACGAGACGGGTTATTTATCCATTAATGGCGAAGGTTTAGGCAGGACAGGATTTACTTTGGGCATGGCATTGCCTTTTAGTTTTCAAAGACAGACTGCTGTGATCAATTTAGGTGTAGAAGCTGGATTTATTCAGGCAAAAGATTTATTTTCTGAGCAGTATGTGAAGTTTAATATTGGTTTCAGATTGAATGACAACGAATGGTTTTTGAAAAGGAGATACAACTAATTGTATTTACCAGGAAATAATATTATTCATCTTTAACTGCATTTTGTTCGGAAAGATATTCCGTAGTCCAATGGACTTAATCATTCAGTTCCGAGGAAGAGAAGACAGTATTATTTTTCAGAACTTATATTTAGAGTGTGGTATCTGATTCCACTAAATTTTTAATTTGGACTAATATTGGATTCCAACCTTCTCCATTGTTGTAAGAATCCTGATACCTTTTTTCTCCATCTGCTACCTTTGAATAGTCACCCTGAGTTACGGTTAAAATAGTTTGGTTATGCTCATGGCTCAGACTATACGTTACCGTTAAATAGTTTTCAGGAAGGTCCGGTATTTCAGAATTGTTTGGATCAATAACTGTGTAGGCTAAAAATTTTTCAGGATCCAATGCGATGATGTGTCCTTTGACAAAAATGATTTTTTGTCCATTGTATTCACCTTGCCAAATCAATGAACTTCCTACATTCCAATCAGAAATGGCTTCACATCCGAACATGTATTTTTTCGTTTGCTCTGGATTCACTAAAGCTTCCCAAACCTTTGCAGGAGGCGCAATAATTTGAATGGTATTTTTAATAATTTTTTCTTCCGCCATAAAAGCTTTTTTCGTAATGAAAAAAAATCCTGCAAGGAGCTCTTGCAGGATCACAAAATTTTATCCAAATTTTTTACATTTTTATTGCCCTATACATTCGCCAACTACCATAAATCACAAACAGTCCCGCGAGGATTTGATCCCATGGAAAAAGTCCAATTACTTTTCTGAAGAATAAGAATATGCCCAAAGCAATATAACAACCGCCCAGAAGTAAAAGAAATCCCTTTCTTATGGAATCCGACATTACCCCTCTAATTTAAATTTTATCGGTAGCGTAAAATTTACGGGAACAGCCCTTCCATTGTGTTTACCTGGTTTCCAATTTGGCATAGACCTGACCACTCTGGCAGCCTCTTCATCACAACCACCACCGATTCCTCTGGCAATAGTTACTTTAGTGATGTCACCACTTTTAGTGACTACAAACTGAACCACAACGGTACCCTGAATATCGTTTTCACGGGCTATTGCAGGATATTTCAAATTGGTCTGAATATACTTCATCATTGCTGCAGCTCCATCCGGGAATTCAGGCATCTGTTCAACAAATTTAAAAGGTTCTTCCTCTTTCTTTTCTTCTTCTACCACCGGGGGAGGAGGAGCTTCTACCAAAGAAGCATCCACACCACCTTCTTCACCTTTACGATTTTCCGTAGAGATATCTTTATCTTTAATTTCCTCTATCGTTGGTGGTGGTGGTTCCTCTTCTTTGACCTCTTCATCTTTCATAACCTTAGGAGGAATGAATTTAATTTGGTCTTTAATCGGCGGTGGATCCACTTTTGGCGGAGGTGGCGGAGGTGGCTTGTTGGGGTCAATTGGTGGCGGCTCTGCCAGGGTAATTTCCTTCATGGATAAGTCTTCCTTATCGGTAGGCATCATTTCCCTCACTGCCTTAAGGATCATTGGCATAGAGATCAGCAACAGGGCCAGGATACTTCCAATGATGATGGCCCTGGTCATATTCTTATCATAAAGCCTTCTCAAAAAATACGCTCCGTAAGTCTTGTTACGGTTCTCAAAGACGATGTCGTCCATGGCGTATTTAAGAATTTGATTGTCTGCCATGTTTATTGTTTTTTATTACTTATTAGTATAACAATCTTTTATAAAAATTATTTCCTGGATTGACCAACTTGTAAAGCAACCAGTGAATCAATAGGATCATTAGGCTGAAGAATGGCATATCTGGTAACGCCATTTATCGTCATCTCATCCAAAACATCCACTGTATTTTTCACTTTACTTTTAGGAAGTGGTTTAATCATCACAAACAAATCGTCTTTTTTACCCCATTGTGCCTGAACCTCGTTTTGTCGGCGTTGGATTACTTTTCTCAAGCCGGTTGGACTGTAGTCAACACTATCCAGGGTTAATTGGGTATTGGCATCAATTTCATCAGGAGATATGTACCAATAAACCTTGTCGTTATCGCCGAGCATTAGGCTCACGGTTTTTGACATTTTTATTGGAGGTTCATCTTTTTTATCGATCTTATCTTCTTTGGCTGGTTTGTTTACCTCCATAGTTTTTGGCTTATTGAAGGTGGTAGCCAGCATAAAGAATGTGATGAGCAAGAATCCAAGATCCACCATTGCTGTGAGGTCCACTCTGGTGGACATTTTTTTAGACCTTACTTTTTTGTGACCTTTCTTACCCCCGCCCTGGGGGATATTCATTTCAGCCATTGTTATTTAGTATTTATGCTCTTACAAAAATTATTCTTTTCCTGCACGCGCTGAGGTAACGATATTGAACTTGTTCACCTTACGGTTCTGAAGTGCTTCTATCAGTTTGTCAAACGACTTGTATTCTGTACTTTTATCTGCCTTGATGGCAATTCTAAGATTGTTGTTTTCTTGTCTGGAAAACAAAATCAGGTCTTCTATCTGTGCACCACCTGTTGTGTCTATTTTTAATCCGGGTTGAATGGTGTTTGCCCTTTCATTAGGATCCTTATCCAGGAATCCAGGAAGTAAACGGATGTCCATGCCCCATAATTCAAGGGTACGGAAGGCATCTTTTTGTTTAGGCGTAAATTCAATCTGGTAAGCATTTGCCAAACGGTCTAATAATTTCAATCTGGTATTCTGGTCGTCCAGGCCAAAGAAAATTCTTCCGTCTGTGGCAATGTTAAACATCATGATATCCTTATCGGGAATTGGCACCTGTGCGGTAGATGGCGGTATTTCTATCTGCACAACTTCCTGAGCCCTGAACTTTGTGGTCAGGATAAAAAAAGTAAGCAATAGAAAAGCCACATCGCACATGGCCGTCATATCAATGGTAGTACTCTTCCGAGGAATTTTAACTTTAGGCATATTTATGCTTCAGTTTGATTAAGCGTTTTTGGATGCAAAGTTCTGCGCAATGCTAAAGCCTGCTTCATCAATACCATAAGTAAGTCCATCGATTCTGGTCGTGAAGTAATTGTATGAAATTACCGCAATTGCAGAAGATGAGATACCCAAAGCGGTGTTGATCAAGGCTTCAGAAATACCGGTAGAAAGCGCTACCGCATCCGGTGCTCCTGCAGTAGCAATAGCAGAGAAGGCTCTGATCATCCCGAATACTGTTCCAAGTAGACCAAGGAGTGTAGCAACTGAAGAGATGGTAGCCAGGATCACCAGGTTTTTTTCCAACATAGGCAATTCCAGAGAGGTAGCTTCCTCAATTTCTTTTTGGATGGCTAAAACTTTCTGTTCTTTATCCAGTCCTTGATTAGAGGACATTTCCTTGTATTTATGTAGTGCCTCACGAATAACATTTGCAACTGAACCTTTTTGTTTGTCGCATTCAGCAATCGCAGCATCCACTTGATTTCCGTCTAATAATGATTTTATTTTTCGAACAAAACTAGGGATGGAGCCTTTACCACTGGCTACGCTCAAAGTGTACATCCGCTCGATAATCACACATACCACAATGATGAAAACCGCCATAAGTATAGGTACCAGGATACCCCCTTTATACATCATTCCCAAATAATCACCCGGATGAGGATGTTTTGTCGGGTCACCGCCCTCAAAATGACTTGGATCACCAAGAATAAATTTGAAAATAAAAATACCCAAAACAAGTGCTATCGGAATAATAGCTGCGGCAAACATGCCACTGAACTTTCCTGGGGTTGCAGAACTGGTTTTTTGATTGCTCATAATCTGAAAATTAACCGTTTAATGAATTTTTTGATTTAAGAATGATTTTAAAAATAAAAGCCATACCACGATACAAAAAGGACACAGGCCTACAATTATACCTTGTTGGCGTTTCGAGGCGTAATAATAAAACGTTTTGTTAAGAAAAAGGTGGATTGTATGTGAATAAAATTTTAAATAATCACTGTATTGAAAAATTTAATTTTTTAATTATTGTTAATCATACCTATATATATGTGAGGGAATATTAATCTGTTGGGGTGTAAAAAAATATAGATTTAATGAATTCTTTAATCTCCTTATTTAAAGGTGGATTTGCATTGACTTAGTCAAAACTGCCAATAGAATGGCGCACTTTTCTTAAAACAGTACGATTAGCTTTAAATAGTCAAAAAAAAAAATTAAAATAAATATTCATTTTTTCTATAATATATAATAAATATGTATATTTGCCCTGAATTACTGCCACCCAAGGGCAAAAACAGTTCTTTAGATCATAGCGAATAAAAGCGATTAAACTCGAATTATTCACAAAAGCTTTTTGCTATGTATCTTATAAAACAGATTTACACACTTTTTCTTACCATGTTATTATGGAGCGTAGTGGCGCCTAGCCTTCATGCAGGCATTGTATTTGAAGGGTCTCCAGGCACAAATGCCCCTCCTCCAACGTTGGGTGGTTTTTTAATGACAAATCCAAATTTGGATCCTAGACCATTGTCAACCACTGTATCCGATGTTGGATTTCCATTGCCAAATAATCCGGCCATCAGTTTTTCCAATCCTTTGGTTCACTACCAAATTGGCAGTGGATGGAGTACATGGAGTCATGGGTATACGGGAGACGTATATTTTAACAACTCCAATACGGTAACCATTACTTTACCAGTTGGTACCAGGGCCTATTATTTGTATATTGAAGGCAATAGTTTTACTTCTGCCAACATCACAGCCACTGCAAATGACGGTACCACGTCCGGTGCAATTCCTGTGAATGGTTTTGCTGGAGCCAATTATTATGGTTTTTATACCACCACTGCGGCTTGTATGCTCACAACCATTACCATTACAGCTGATCCAACTGCATTAGGTTTTGCCATCGGAGAATTTGGATTAAACGTATGTCAATCATCACTTACCTGTCCTGCTTCTCAGACCATTGCTCTGGGGCCAGGTTCATGTGACACCAGTTTGTTTTGGGCTCCAATAGCTTCCAGTACTTGTGCGGATACATTTATGGGCATCAACAGAGGGACTCCTTTGGATGCTGATAATTGGACGACATCCCCTTCTCAAACCGGCTTTACTTTTTACATTCCGGATTCAATCAGGGTAGAAGGAAATTCTGTTTCGGGAAATCGTGATTTGTGTCTTCCTTTTGATTGCGCAGGGAGGATATCATTTACCATCAGAGCTTACCGAACCGGAGCATCCCCTTTTGGATTTAATGGAGATCATGTTTATATAGGTATCAATGGGGTGTTTACCCAATTTACTCCGAACACAAATGGAAGTACCCTTTTTATCAATAATTTTTCAACCAATGTACAGGTAGGTGACGTGGTTTGTGTCCGAGTTGCATCCAATGGGCTAGGAGCTCGTACAGTCGCTACCTTGAGTGCAATTACATATTCTAATTTATTACTAACACAAACTGCAGGACCATTGCCTGCAACTGCTCCAGGTTTAAACAATGGTACATTCCTGAATCCAGGAACTCATCTGGTTACCTATTCGCTAAGTGATTGTTATAACAACAATTCACAATGTTCTTTTAACATTACAGTAACGGATGCAGCGCCTACCATCACTTGTCCATCTAATACTACTATATACTTAGATAGTTTGGATTGTTCCAGGGTGTATTGTTACAATGTGACGGCAGCTGACAATTGTGTACAAACCAGTTTGAGTATTCCTGGAATGCAATATATTGGAGTGTACAATGGAAATACATATTATATTTCCCCTCCCGGATTAGCCAATCATTTGCATTGGCTTCAAGCCAATGAAATGGCTACTGCATTAGGAGGACATTTGGTCACCATTGAAGATGTTGCCGAGAATAATTTCTTAATGAACAACATACCATTCGTATTGGGTGTTGCAGACAATCAATATTGGATAGGCATGCGATATAGCCCTTCTCAAGATCAATTCAAATGGGTAACTGAAGAACCGGTCAATTATACCAATTGGGGCCCTGGTCAACCGGGTATTATCCCGGGTGATTTTGTTTGGTATTGGGATCCTGTGGCGGGTACTTGGTATGATTCTCCATCTTTGTTGTTTAGAAGGTATATCATAGAGTTTGAAAATGGACTTCAAGTTAAGAGACTTGCCGGAATCCCGAGTGGAAATCCATATCCTCCGGGTGTGACTACCAATGTGTATCAAGCTATGGATGAATACGGAAATATGGCACAATGTTCTTTTACTGTGAATGTACTTGGATCATCAAGCCTTTCCTGTAAAAATGTGAATGTATCTCTGGACCAGAATTGTGAAGTGACCATCACTCCTCAAATGCTGTTGACAGGTTATTATGCTTGTTATGATGTATTTGATGTTACCTTAAGTCATTACAATCACCCGATTCCGAATCCGGTGGATTCTCATTATTTGGGTAAAACCATAATTGCAACAGTGACCGATCCGACCACCGGCAATTCATGCTGGTCGTATGTGACGATAGAAGATAAACTGGCCCCTGAAATTATCTGCAGGGATCAGGACATGAGTTGTATTCAATTCAATTTGAATGCAGCCAATCCTGCGGTGATAGAAGATTGCAGCAGATATACGGTGACCTTACTGGATGAATTGACGACGAAACTGGATTGCAATCCGGAATACATCAAAGAGGTAAGAAGAACCTGGATTTCTACAGATTTGTATGGTAACATCAGCGATACATGTGTACAGCTGATCAGAGTAAAAAGACCGGACATCAATGCAATTGTATTTCCGGATCAGATAGTAGACCTTGAGTGCAGCAGAATCTCGAGATTTGACGCGAACGGGAATCCGCATCCGAGCATTACGGGGATACCGACCTTGGAAGGATATCAGATATGGCCGAATATAGACTTCATCTGCAACATGTATGTAGATTATGAAGATCAGGATCTGGGCGACATCGGATGCGTGCATAAGATCATGCGAACCTGGAGAGCCAGAGAGTGGTGGTGCAATCAGGAATTTACGGTATTGGGTATACAATTTATCCAGATCAGAGACACCGAAGGTCCGATCATTACACATCGCCCATACGATTTTGATGCAACCACAGGACACAGAGATTGCGAAGCGGATGTATTGTTGCCTGCAATAGATGCATACGATATATGCCATGACAAATTGCGGGTGGACATCAGCTATCCGGGCGGATCTTTAATAGGAAAGAATGGAGGAAAAGTAATTTTACCTGTTGGACGAGATACGGTGATATACAGAATCTATGACGGTTGCTATAATGTAACGACCGATACATTGATAGTTACAGTAAAAGACGATACAGAGCCTGTGGCGATATGCGACCGAAGGACAGTGGTGGCACTGAACGATGCAGGAATCAATTGGGTGCCTGCAGAAGTATTTGACGATGGAAGTTTTGATGAGTGTCACTTACATCATTTTGAAGTGAGGAGAATGGATGCGGATGCCTGTGGCATAGTAGGAGAAGACGATTGGGGACCTGAAGTAGGTTTCTGTTGTGAGGATGTAGGCAGGACGATCATGGTAGCCTTCAAAGCAATAGACGCAAGCGGAAACGAAAGTGTGTGTATGGTGAGTGTAGAGGTACAGGATAAAGATGTTCCATTGATCAGTTGTCCACCGGATATCTCAGTGGATTGCAGATTTGACATAGACTTAAATAATTTGGGCACCTCATTTGGTAAAGTAGTGGACAATGAAGCAGATCGTGAGAAAATAGTAATAGATCCGATCTACTGGCATTACATAAACGGACATCCACAGGATGGCATAGCGTATGACAATTGTAGTCCAAGAGTAAGTGAGCGGATAGATACGAGTGGAATGAATCAGTGTGGAATGGGTCTGATCATCAGAGAATTTACAGTAACGGACGGACAAGGCAACAGTGCAAGCTGTGCACAGAGAATAGAAATATCCAATCACCATCCAATGACCTATCTGTCCATCAGCTGGCCAGCGGATCTGGATACGAGTGGAATATGTAATCCTGATTTGTTGATCCCGGAGCGATTGAGTGCACCATATAATTTTCCAACGTATGTGGACGATGAGTGCAGTCTGGTAGGCTTAAGTTACCATGACCATGTGTTTTCACAAACCGTACCCGGAGATCCATGTTTTAAAATTTTCAGAGTATGGAAATTGATCGACTGGTGTCAGCGGGATAGATTAGGAAACATAGTCATCTTCAGCGATACCCAAATCATCAAAGTGAGCAATCTGATAGATCCGGTCATTACCAAATTGTGTCGGGATACGACGATCTGCAGCTACGATGTACAATGCAGACCGATACCGATCAGTCTGAGCATAGATGCCATAGACGATTGTACGGATGTATCAGAATTGTTGTACCGATACAAAGTAGATTTGAACAGCGACGGTACGATCGATATAGAAAGAGCAACCATAGGAGACAATACAGCAAGTGGCACATGGCCATTAGGCAGACACATCATCAAGTGGGAAGTGGAAGACCGATGCGGTAATACCGCGAAGTGTCAGTCAGAGGTGAATTTGTTGAATTGCAAATCACCGACGGCTTATTGTCACCGTGATTTGTCCATTGGATTGACAGGTATGGATACAGATGGAAACGGAACACCGGACACGAAGATGGCAGTGGTATGGGCCAGTGACCTGAATGTAAACTCAGGCCACAGCTGCGGCTATCCGGTGACCTTTAGTTTCAGTGCGGATACGAGTGATAAATCCAGAACGTATACCTGCGACAGCATAGGACCTAGAAATGTGGAACTGTGGGTAACAGATATCAATGGCAATACATCAGTGTGTAAGACAGTGATCATCATCTGGGACAATCCGCAGAGTGAGCCACAATGTCCACAGACCTTGAATGTGACGGTGAATGGACAGATCAAAACAGAGGGAGGTAGTAAAGTAGAGAAAGTAGGGGTATTGCTGGAACAATCCACGATGCCTGCGACGAGTACAAACTTTGAAGGAGAGTATGCATTTGGACCAATCGCTACAGGCGGATCGTATGCAGTAAAACCTGGTAAGAACGATGACTGGTTGAATGGCGTCAGTACAGCGGATATCGTAAAAATACAGAAGCATATATTGGGAACAGAGCCGATCACCTCACCATACAAAATGGTAGCGGCAGATGTAAACCGAAGCAAGACAGTGACCGCACGAGACATTGCAGATCTTAGAAAACTGATATTGGGATTGACACAGGAAATCAGTGGCAATACCAGCTGGAGATTTGTGGATGAGTATTATAGTTTTGCGAGTGCGGAAAGTGCGTTGACGGAGAATTTCCCGGAAGTGTATAGCATACCGACGATGTCATCGAATACCGTAGGAAACTTCATCGGCATCAAGATAGGAGATGTAAATGAGTCGGCGAAGACGCGAGGGTACCAGAACACGACCAGCCGAAGTGGGAAGGTGATGGATCTGAGCTACAGAGATGAGGAGATGAAGAAAGGAAATGTGTACGAGATAGAATTCAACTCAAGCAACATAGACCAGTTCAGAGGCTTCCAGATGACGATGGAGTGGAATGCAGAGATGATGGAAGTGATGGAAGTTACGGGCAACAGAGGTAACCATTTTGGAGAAGAGCATTACAGTATGCACAAGGCCAATGAAGGAAAAATCACCTTCAGCTGGGATGGCAGTTCAAAGAGTGGAGAGCGATTGTTTACGGTGAAAGTAAGAGCCAAAGCAGATGCACGGGTATCCGATGTGATGCACCTGGGCAGCAGCATAACCCCAGCGATGAGTATAGGAGAAGGATTGGAAGAGGGCAGGATAGAGTTGAGATCGCAGGGTAGATTGCAGAATGAATTTGTGTTGTTGCAGAATGAGCCGAATCCATGGAATGGAACGACCGTAATCGGTATGTTACTACCAGAGAAGGGAGAAGTAAAATTAACGATCTACGACATGACCGGAAAAGTGTATTTCCGAAGTTCAAAGGAAATGAGTAAAGGCTATCAGGAATGGATCATAGAAAAGTCCATGCTATCTACATCAGGGGTATATTACTACCAGGTAGATTTTGATACCAATACCCAGACCAGGAAGATGGTAATATTGG
>Ga0268298_10000609_pt1 | contig 45509 bp, 40 predicted proteins | sample WWTPWeurt_MetaG_FD_194462 | JGI IMG/M metagenome (GOLD analysis project Ga0268298, IMG submission 194462) | Activated sludge microbial communities from WWTP in Nijmegen, Gelderland, Netherland - WWTP Weurt | ecosystem: Engineered > WWTP > Aerobic digester > Activated sludge | place...
CGGACTGATCGTTCCCATCGGCGAATGGGTCCTGCGGGAAGCCTGCCGTCAGGCGGCGGTCTGGCGTCGGGGCGGAGCCGGCGATTTGACCGTCGCGGTCAATATTTCCGCGGTCCAGTTCCGCCGAGGCAATCTTGCCGCCCAGGTCGAGACCGCTTTGAACGAGGCCGGTCTGCCTCCCGCAGCGCTGGAGCTTGAGCTGACCGAGTCCATTCTCATGGAAAATGCCGATGCCGCCGTACGTATCCTGGATCGCCTGGCCGAGCTGGGTACCAGGCTGGCCATCGACGACTTCGGCACGGGATATTCGAGCCTCGCCTACCTCAAACGTTTTCGGGTCGATCGTCTCAAGATCGACCGCTCCTTCGTGCGCGACGTCACCAGCGATCCCGAGGATGCGACCATCGTCAGCGCCGTCATCCAGATGGCCCGGGGACTCGACTTGCGGACCCTGGCCGAGGGTGTGGAGGATGCTGCCACCCGCGATTTCCTGATTGCCCGAGGCTGCGACGAAGCCCAGGGCTTTCTCTTCGGCCGGCCGCTGCCGGCGGTCGAATTTTCTCGCTTCCTTGGTAGCGGGGAGGTCAGTCCCGCAATTCCCGACCGGTCAGCTGAATGAACACGTCCTCCAGATTGGAAGCGCGATGGACGTAGCGTAGTCCCCGGCGCTCGGCGAGCGCCGCCAGCAGGAGCTGGGGTTCGCGGCAGTAGAAGAACGCCGTCTCGCCGCTGACTTCGACCCGCCCTGCGAGGCCTCGGTGTGCGTCGACGAAGGAGGCCAGATCGCCCCCCGCCTCGTCATAGACCTCGATGACCTGGGGTTCGATACGGGTGCCGATCAACTCCCTGGGGCTCCCTTCGGCGATGGCGCGGCCCCGGTCGACGATGATCAGCCGGTCGCAAAGCCGCTCCGCCTCGTCCATGAAATGAGTGGTGAGGATCAGCGTCTTTCCGGCCGCCTTGAGCCGTTTCAGGCGCTCCCAGATCAGATGGCGGGCCTGGGGGTCGAGCCCGGTGGTCGGTTCGTCGAGGAAGAGGATGTCGGGGTCGTTGACCAGTGCCCGGGCCAGGGTCAATCGCCGCTTCATGCCCCCGGACAGGGTTGAGATGCGCGCGGCGGCCTTGCCGGCCAGTCCCGCAAAGTCCAGCAATTCCGGAATCCTTGCCCGGACGGCCGCTTCCCCCAGACCGAAGTAGCGCCCGAAAACCAGCAGATTTTCGGCGGCGGTGAAATCCGGGTCGAGATTGTCGAACTGGGGCACCACCCCGACCCGGGCACGCGCGGTACTCGCCGCTGCGGGAATGGGGTGGCCTCCAAGGGTGATCTCTCCCGCATCCGGGGCGGTCAAACCCAGGCAAAGACGCAGGGTTGTCGTCTTCCCGGCGCCATTGGGTCCGAGCAGGCCGAAGCAGGACCCGGCGCCCACCGAAAAAGAGAGTCCGGCGACCACTTCGCTGCCGCCGAAGCGCTTGCTCAGGTTGCTGACGGCGAGGGCGACAGCGGGATGGGAAGGGGACGGCATGGGCGCGGAAGGATCGTTTCCATTCTACCGAGAATCGTCGGCCGGAGGCGCCGCAGGGTTTGCCCCCGACCTGTCCGCAGAGTGACCCTGCCGGGGCAGAGGCGAGTCGCCAGCGTCGAACGAGCGCGAAACGACGGAGGAGCACGCCGTCAAAGCCGGGAGTGGATTCAGTCCGAATTGGAGTTATGATCAAAGTAATAGTCTTCGGGCCATTGTCGTGATTCCTGTCGCTCGCCATCGCTTGCTGATCGTTTGCGGCTGCCTCGTCGCCAATGCGCTCATGGTCGCCCTGGCGGGCTGGTTTGTGGATCAAAGTCGCCAGCTCTACGAGCAGCGCGCCGAGGCCCGGTCGCAGACCTTGGCCCTGTCCATCGATCAGACCGTGACTGCCGCCGTCGATCGCATCGATCTCAGCCTGCAGGCCGTGGTCGATGAGCTGGAGCGTCAAAAGTCCGCCGGCGGCCTTGCTAGCCAAGCCGTCGAGGCCCTGCTGCAACGCTACGGCGAACGGGTTCCCGCGGTGGCGGGAATCCGCGTGACCAACGCGGCGGGGGAAGTGATCCACGGTCCGGATCTCGACCCCGCCAAGCCGGTCAATCTGGCCGACCGCCCCTATTTTCAGACCCTGGCGGCGGATCCCGGCGCGGGCCTGGTCATGTCGCAACCCATCTTCGGGCGTATCGTCGGGCGTTGGATCATCACCTTTGCACGACGTTACGAGGCGCCCGGCGGTCGCTTCGCCGGCATTATCTCGGCGCCCGTTCCCCTGGACGAATTTTCCCGCTTGTTCGCCGCCTTCGACGCCGGATCGCTGGGCATCATCACCCTGCGCACCGCCGACCTCGGCTTCCTTGTGCGCCTGCCCGACAACGGCGTCGGCGAAACCAGCCGGCCGGGGAACACCATCGTTTCCCCCGAACTGCGCCGACTTGCGGATTCCGGCGTGGTCGAGGCCACCTATCGCTCGACGGTGGCCGTGGATGGCCTGGAGCGGGTGACCACTCTGCGGCGCCTGCAGCGGGCGCCGCTGATGGTCAGTGTCGGTGTGGCGGCCAACGACTACCTGGGCGCCTGGCACGGGGAGGTCCGGCGTACCGGCTTGCTGGTCGCTGCCTTTGCCCTCTTTTCAGTGATTGCCGCCCTGGCGCTGCTGCGTCTGGTCGAGCGGGTGGTGGCCGAGGCCGACCGCAACCGGGTTTTTTTGGAAAGCGCCAGCGACGGCATCACCATCCTGGACGAGCGGGGCCGGGTGGTCGAGGCCAATCGCCAATTCGCCAGCATGCTTGGCCATACGCCCGAGGAAGTGGCGGCCATGGACGTCACGCATTGGAATGCCCAATACGACGCCGATACCCTGTTGAACCAGATTTTGCCGAGCAACTTCGCCGCAGCGACCGACATCACTTTCGAGACCGTGCACCGCCGCCGCGACGGCAGCCTGCTCGACGTGGAGATCAGCGTCACCTTCTTCCGCATGGACGGCCGTCTCCTGGCCTATTGCGCCACCCGCGACATCACCGAGAAGAAACGGCAGCAAAGGGCCCTGGAAGAAAGCGCCGCCCGCTGGCGAGACAGCGAGGCCCGTCTGCAGGCAATCATCGAGGCCGAGCCGGAATGCGTGAAGGTTCTGGCGCTCGACGGTTCTCTGGAGACGATCAACCGTGCCGGTTTGGAAATGATCGAGGCGGACTCCCTCGAGCAGGTCAGCGGCTGCGAACTGGCCAAGCTCGTGGTGCCCCGGGATAGGCCCGCTTTTGCCGCTCTGGCCGAGGCCGTCGTGCGCGGCGAGAGCGGCCGCCTGGAATTCGAAATCACCGGTCTCAAGGGGGGCCATCGCTGGATGGAAACCCACATGGCCCCATTGTGCGATGCCGAAGGGCGGTGCACCGGGCTTCTCGGCGTGACCCGGGACACCACCGAGCGCAAACGCGCGGAGGATGGTCTACGCCGTGCCGAGGCGATCTTCCGCAGTACCCGGGAGGGCATCGTGCTGACCGATCTCACCGGGACCATCGTCGCCGTCAATCCGGCCTTCACGACCATCACCGGCTATTGCGAGGCCGAGGTGGTCGGCCGCCGCAACAATATCCTCAAATCGAGCCACCACGACGCAAAATTCTACGAAACCATGTGGCAAGCCCTGGCCGCGAACGGAAGCTGGCAGGGGGAATTGTGGAATCGGCGCAAGGACGGCTCCGTGTACCCGGAGTGGCTCACCATCAGCACGATCCTCGACGAGCGAGGCGAACCCACCAGCTACGTCGGCGTGTTCACCGATATCTCGCGCATCAAGGAATCGGAAGCCGAAATGGAATTCCTGGCCCATCACGATGCGCTGACCGGGCTGCCCAACCGTCTGTTGCTCCTCTCGCGGATCGAGCATGCGGTCGCCCACGGCGAGCGTTGCGGCCGCGGCGGCGCCGTCCTGTTCATCGACCTCGACCGGTTCAAGCACGTCAATGACAGCCTTGGGCATCCGGTAGGCGACCAGGTTCTCCAGGAAGTCTCCCGCCGCCTGAAAAGCCGCCTGCGGGATTCCGATACGTTTGCTCGTCTGGGAGGCGACGAGTTCGTCGTGCTTCTGGAAGACCTGGACTCGCCGGAGGACGCCGCCCAGGTCGCCGGCCTGCTGGTCGATCAGCTGCGCGCGGCGATCAAGCTGGATTCCGGCCAGACCGTCTATCTCGGGTGCAGTATCGGCATCAGCATGTATCCCGCCGACAGTCGCGATTCCCACGAACTGGTGCGCTTCGCCGACGCCGCCCTCTACCACGTCAAGGCGGCCGGCCGCGGCCACTACCATTTCTACACCGAGTCCCTGGGGCGCGAAGCGAGCCGCCACCTGGCCCTCGAGGCCGCCCTGCGCAGGGCGCTGACCGCCGAGGAATTCACCCTCGACTACCAGCCCCTCCTGAATATCGAAACCGGCGAGACGGTGGGGGTGGAAGCCCTGGTCCGCTGGCAGCCTCCCGGTGAAGAGCGGGTGCCGCCCGACCGCTTCATCCCCCATGCCGAGGAAACCGGCCTCATCGTTCCCCTGGGGGGATGGGTACTGCGCCGCGCCTGTGCCCAATTCGGGTCCTGGCGGCGGGCAGGACTTGCCCTGGAGACTCTGGCGGTCAATCTATCGCCGGTGCAGTTGCGCAATCCCCTCCTGGCCGAGGAGGTCGCCGCCGTGCTTGCCGAAAGCGGACTGCCGCCCGGGGTGCTCGAACTGGAAATCACCGAGAATGCCCTGGTCGCCCTGGGGGCCGACGCCGAGACGCGGATGGCCGCCCTCAAGAACCTCGGTGTCCGTCTGGCCATCGACGATTTCGGTACCGGTTACTCGTCCTTGGCCTACCTCAAGCGCTTCCGGGTGGACAAGCTCAAGATCGATCGCAGCTTCATGCGCGACATCCCTGGCGGAGAGGCCGACCAGGAAATCGTCCGCACCATCGTCGCCATGGCCCGCAATCTACGCCTCGCAGTCCTCGCCGAAGGGGTCGAGACCGCCGAACAAAAGGATTTCCTGCTCTCCCTCGGCTGCCCTCTCGCCCAAGGGTTTTTCTTCAGCCGCCCGCTAGCGCCCGAGGCGCTGCAACGCTGGCTGACCTCCCCCACCCCCCGGGTCGCCGAGGCATCGCATCCGACCTGAGGGCGCCGCGAAGGCGTACCGCAAGCGAACCGATCAGTGGCGCCAGGCGCGGGTGACGATATCGCGTATCAGGTGCAGGCGGCGATGGAAGAAATGGTCGGCGCCCGGCACCACCACCACCGGAAGATCCAGGGGCAGGGCCCAGTCGAGGACGTTCTGCAGGGGTACGGTCTCGTCCGCGGAGCCGTGGATGACGATGGTGTCGTGGGGGACGGCCTCGGTCTCGTAGCTGCGGGTGCCCTCGACAAAGCCGGCGGCGGTACCGACCAGGACGAGGCGCTGGGCCGGGTGTTTGCTCTCGGCCAGGCGCCTGGCGACGCGGGTCTGGCAATAGGCGCCGAAGGAGAACCCGGCCAGGGCGACCGGCAGGTCGCCGCAACGGCACCTGGCGTCCTGGAGTACGGCCAGCAGGTCGTCGGTCTCGCCGACGCCCTCGTCATGGGCGCCTTCGGTCAGGCCGACGCCTCGGAAATTGGGACGGAAGGCGGCGTAGCCCAGGGCGACGAAAGTCCGGGCCAGGGTATAGGCCACCTTGTTGGTATTGGCCCCGCCGCCGATAGGGTGCGGATGGGCCACCAGGGCGATGCCCCGGGGGGCGTCGGGCTTTTCCATGATGACCTCGATCCGTCCGACCGGGCCGTCCACCAGGATTTTCTCCTCGACCACCTTCATATCTTGAGACGCTCCACCACGCGGCCGTGGATCAGGTGTTCCTGGATGATTTCCTCGACGTCGTCCTTATCCACATAGGTGTACCAGACCGCCTCGGGATAGACGACCATGACCGGTCCCTCGTCGCAGCGATCCATGCAGCCGGCCTTGTTCATGCGTACCTTGCCCGGCCCCTTCATCTTCAGCTTGGCGATGCGGTCTTTGGCATAGGCCTGGACGTCCGACGCGCCGTGGTTGTTGCAGCAGATTTCGCCAGGTTCCCGCTGATTGCAGCAGAAAAAGACGTGGTGTTTGAAATGGCTCATGGCTCTCCTCCAGGGAGGAGGGATTATCGTCGATAGCGCCGGGGCGAGGAAATGGCCCTGCACCGATTCATTGCTTACGCCGCCAAAGAGCGACCAGAGCTTTCTCCAGTTCCACCGCCAGGACCGCGCAAACTGCCCAGGCGCCGATCCGCAGCCAGTCCGCCGGACCGATAGCAGCGGTTTGGAACATGGACTGAAGCGGCGGCCAGTAGGTCATCAGTCCCTGGAGTATCCCCGTCAGCCCCAGGCCGGCCCACAGCCAGGGATTGGCGAAGAGTCCGCGCAAACGGAGTCCCCGGGTCAGGGAGCGGCAATTGAAAAGATAGGCGGCCTCCACCGCCACGAAGACATTGACGGCGAGGGTGCGCGCTTCCGCAAGATTGCGGCCCGCATCCAGGGCGTGGAGGAAAAGGCCGAAGGCGCCGGCCAGCAGCAGGAGGGAGACGAGCAGGATGCGCCCCGTCAGGGCGACGCCCAGAATCGGCGCATCCGGCCGCCGCGGCGGCCGGTGCATGATGCCGTGCTCGATGGGTTCGAAGGCCAGCGTCAGACCGAGAAATACGGCGGTGGTCATGTTGATCCACAGGATCTGCAGAGGCGTGATGGGCAGCGTGATCCCGAGGACTATGGCGGCGACGATGACCAGCCCCTCGCCGAAATTGGTTGGCAGCGTCCAGGTGATGAACTTGACCAGATTGTCCCAGACCCCCCTCCCCTCCTCCACCGCAGCGGCGATGCTGGCGAAATTGTCGTCGGTGAGGACCATCGCGGCCGCTTCCTTGGCGACTTCCGTGCCGCCCAATCCCATGGCGATACCGATATCCGCCTGCTTCAGGGCCGGCGCGTCGTTGACCCCGTCGCCGGTCATCGCCACCACTTCGCCCCGCATCTGCAGCGCCTTGACCAGGCGGAGCTTCTGCTCGGGCTCGATGCGGGCGAAGATGTCCACCTCGGCCGCCTCCCGAGTCAGCGCGGCGTCGTCCAGGGCGGCCAGATCGCGCCCGGTCAGGACCCGTCCGGTACCGATACCCAGCCGGTCGGCGATGGCGGCGGCCGTGGCGGCGTGGTCGCCGGTAATCATCTTTACGCGTACCCCGGCGGCTTGGCAGGCTTTGACCGCCGCCGGCGCCGCCGGGCGCGGGGGATCGATCATGCCGACCAGGCCGAGAAGGGTCAGCCCGCCCAGTTCGGCATCCAGGGTCTGCACGGTCGCGCCCGGGTGACTCCGGGCCAGGGCCAGCACGCGCAGACCTTGCGCGGCCAGGGCGTGGGCCGCGGCCTCAACCGTGGGCGGATCGAGGGGGGCGTGGGCGCCGGCGCGGTCCAGGGCGGAGGTGCATCGCGCGAGTACGCCCTCGACCGCGCCCTTCGCATAGATCACCGGGCCGCCCTCGCCGAGGTGCAGGGTCGCCATCCAGCGCCGCTCGGCGTCGAAGGGGAGTTCGTCGAGGCGCGGGAACAGGCCGCGCACGGTGGCCTCGTCCAGATCGCCCTTGCGGGTGGCCACCAGCAGCGCGGCCTCGGTGGGGTCGCCCGTGATGGCCCAGGGCGGCCTACCCTGGCCGAGGCTTGCGTCGTTGCACAGAGTGCCGGCCACCAGGCATTCCCTCAACGCCGCGTCGACTGCCGCCGGCCGGCCGCCCCGCAGGATTCCCCCTGCCGGGCCGTATCCGTGACCCTCCAAGGCGAAGGACTCGCCGCCGCACCAGTAGGCGCGGACCGTCATTGCGTTTTCCGTGAGCGTGCCGGTCTTGTCCGAACAGATGACGGTCGTACTGCCGAGGGCCTCGACGGCCGGCAGGCGGCGGACGATGGCCCGGCGCCGGGCCATGCGGGAGACACCGATGGCCAGGGTGACGGTCACCGCCGCCGGCAGGCCTTCCGGGATGGCGCCTACGGCGAGCGCCACCGAGGCCATGAACATTTCAAAAACCGTTTCTCCGCGGGCCATGCCGATGACGAAGGTCAGCCCCGCCAAGGCGCCGATGACCCAGAGCAGCCAGCGCGAGAAGGTCGCCATGCGTCTCGTGAGCGGCGTGGCAAGCTCCGGGGCAGCGGCGATGAGACCGGCAATACGTCCGGTCTCCGTTGCGGCTCCAGTGGCGATGACCAGCCCGGTGCCCTTCCCGGTCAGCACCGAGGTACCGGCATAGGCCAGGTTGATCCGCTCGGCAAGCCCGGTGTCGGCGGGCAGAGTGCCGGCGTGTTTGGCGACCGGCAGCGATTCGCCAGTAAGGGAGGATTCGTTGGTGGTCAGCGCGGCGCACTTGATCAGGCGCAGGTCGGCAGGCACCCGGTCGCCCGCCGCGAGGAGTACCACATCCCCGGGAACCAGGAGGGCTGCGTCTATGGCCCGGCGGTGACCATCGCGACGGACCACGGCGGGGGTGGCCAAGGTTGCCGAGAGCGCCGCCAGGGCGGATTCTGCCTTGGCTTCCTGCCAGTAGCCGATCGCCGCATTGAGGGCGACGACGCCCAGTACCACCGCGGCATCGGCCCATTCCCGCAGGAAGAGGGTGACGCCGCCGGCCACCACCAGGACGACGACCAGGGGTTGGGCAAGCTGATCCGCCAGGCGCTTCCAGGCGGAGCGGCCAGGCGGCTGGGCGATGCGATTGGGCCCGTGGCGGGCGAGCCGCTCGCATGCGTCGTCCTCCCCAAGCCCGCTGGCAGGAGTCACCCGGAGCCGGGCCTCGGCGGCGGACGTGCTCAGGTGATGCCAGTCCGTCATGGAGACTCGGGCCGCCCGAGGAGACGCCCAGGTCGAGAGTTGCCTTCCCTGATCTGTCCCGGCGGATTGAAGCTTGGACTGCGGCCGGACATCCGGGCTGATCTCATTGAGGGCGCGTCCCGTCGGGTCAGGAACGCCTTCCGGCGACCAAGAGGAAGGGCAGGGTCAGGAAGGGCCACAGGGTGGAGACCAGCCGGGTGAGGCCATTGAAATTGAGGAAGTGACCCTGCTGCCAGGTGGCCAGGGCGGCTGCCGAGTAAGGATTGGGTGGGGCGAGATTCACCAGTACGGTGGCGGCCATCAGGGCCATGGCGGCGACCATCTGGCGGCCCAGGGTGGGCAGCGGAAGCGTCCCGGCGAGGATCAGGATGCCGGCGAGGAGCCCGAGTTGCGCGCCCGGGGTAGCCCAGGCCAAGGCTTCGCCGGGGCCGACCAGGATGGCCGCAGCGAGGGTTCGCACCACCAAGCCCAGCGCCAGGACGGCGGCCGCGAAGCCGAAGGCGCGGCTCGTCCGGGCCGCCAACAAGGCGGCGAGCAAGCCGACGGCAACCAGATTGCAGGCGGTCACCGCCGCCTCGATCAGGATGAAGCTGGGGGCGGCAAAAGGGACTGCTCCGGGAAGCCCCAGGAATTGGCGCAGGTCGCCAGCGCCGAAGAGGAGAATCTCCGGCGACAAGGGGATCATGAGCCAGAGGCCGAGCAGGGTGAGCCCCTGTTCCGCGTGCGGCCGCGGTGCCAGAACACCCTGCTGCCAGCGTCCCACCCGGGCGAAGAAGCGCGGCCCGGACCACAGGCCGAATAGGGTGCCCAGCAGGCCCCCGACGGCGTTGCAGGCCAGGTCGAGATTGGAAGGAACCCGGGAAGGAAGCCAGGTCTGGATCGATTCCAGGGTAAAGCTGAGGGCGGCGGCGAAGAGGGTGGCCAGGACGGCGCCGGTGTAGCGGCCAGGCAGGCGGGAGAGCCCGAGGGTGATCAGGAATCCCAGGGGCAGATAGACCGCCACGTTGACGCTTAGATCGAAGACCGTCCAGTACCGGGGCCAGCCCGCGTCGAGAAAGGCCAGCGGCGAGGCGCCGGTGTCGCGCCAGCCGGAGAAGGGGTGCAGGCTGGCATAGACGATGAGCCCGCACCACGCCAGGGCGAGGTAGCGCGCCAGGCGATCGGGCCCTGGGTTCATCGTCGGCCTAAGAGCGTACGCTCACGCAGCTTGCTCCCGAAGAATCCTTCCGGTTGCTTGAAAACCGGGGAGGGCCTCCGGGGTCTTCGAGGGTCGGCTTCGCCGTCTCGACCGTAGGCAAGATCGCCAAGTGCCCCTGCCGGAGTCGCGGATGACGAAAACGCGAGGCCAAACAGGGCGATCGAGGTTGAAAAATGTGTATTACCCGGAATATTCTTCATTGAATTGCTGTTTGCCCCTTGAGGAACGTTCGCAGCTCGTCAGCGGTTTTGCGACAATGTTAGCCCGCTGGCCATCGGGATGTCGATTCACCGATCCAAACAAGATGCTGATGAAACTCAAGGCCCTCGCGCCGTTTCAAGCTTTCAACGTATTGCGCTGGTTCGCCGCGACCAACCTGATTTCGGTCGTCCTGGTCAGCGCGGTGTCGGCATGGGCGCTCACCGGATTCCTTACCGAACACATGATTCGGCACGATGCCGAGGCGACGGCAAGTTTCGTGCGCAGTATCGTCGCTACCGAAAATGCCTACGACTACTTTTCCGGCAGCACGGGATCGAACGCCCAGCAATTGCAGGGTTTTCTCGGACACATGAACCGTATTCCCGGAGTCCTCCGGGTCAATGTTTACTCCGTCGACCGGCGCATGGTGTGGTCTTCGGACGAAACCCTCATCGGGCAGCGCCTGGAAGACAATGAGGAACTCGAGGAAGCCCTGCGGGCCGACCTCGTCGTTCATAGCGGGGTGGTCGATCCCAAGCATCTGGTCAAGCCTGAACATCAGCATCTTGCCCAGGGCAACCAGCGATTTGTCGAAAGTTACGTGCCGATTTTCGACATCCATGGCCGAAAGGTCGTCGGGGTCGTCGAACTGTACAAGGTGCCCACCGACCTTTTTGAAACCATCGCCGCCGGAACGCGAATGATCTGGCTCGCCGCAGCGGTCGCTGGCGCCTTTCTCTATGCCGCTCTGTTCTGGATCGTCTGGCGGGCCCAGCGCATCATCGAAGTTCAGGGAGATCGCCTGATCGAGTCGGAGTCTCTGGCGGTGGTCGGCGAGATGGGTTCGGCAGTGGCCCATGGCCTGCGCAATCCCCTGGCGGCCATCCGCTCGTCGGCGGAACTGGCGTTGGAGAGCCCTCTCCCCGACGAGGCTCGCGATTGCGCCCACGACATCGTCACCCAGGTCGATCGCCTTGAGGCTTGGGTCCGCCAGTTGCTCACCTACGCCAAACCGTCCCATGCCGCACTGGAGCCGGTGGATTTGAACGCTGTCCTGGCCCAGGTGGGCGAGCCCTATTTCCGCGACCTCGAGCGCCGCGGCATCAAACTGAGCGTGGAAGCAGCGCCGGATCTTCCGCCGGTGCGCGGCGATGCGGCGCTGCTGACCCAGATGTTGGGAAATCTGATCGCCAACGCGGGCGAAGCGATGACTGCTCGCGGGAGCATCGTTCTCAGCGCAAACCGGGAAGGCGAAGAAATCGTCGTCGGGGTGCGCGACGACGGCCCGGGAATCGCCCCGCGGGACATGGGGCGCGTCTTCAAACCCTTCTTCAGTACGAAACCCAAGGGGCTGGGATTGGGATTGCCGCTGGTACGGCGTCTGGCCGAACGTTTCGGCGGCACCGTGGAATTGGAGAGCGTACCCGGCAGCGGTACGGTGGTCCGGCTTCGCCTGCGGCTATGGGCGTAATGATTCGCCTTGCGGATCCGTACCCAGAGGCTCTTTTCGCGACACCGTCGAGGTCGCCTGGCCGGCCCGCCGCGGGGATGGTGAACGAATCAGGAGTTTGGGCGCGGAAGCTGCCCCAGGCGCCGTCCCGGCCCCGGGACTCGTTTCAAGGCGGCTAGGCATGGCTTCGGGAATCCTGGTCATCGACGACGAAGCCGTTCTCGCCAAGAACATTCGCCTTTACCTCGAGCGCTCGGGCTACGAAGTGCGCACCGCCGGGAGCGCCGAAGAAGGCGAAACCCTGATCGCCGAATTCTGTCCCGACATCATCCTGCTCGACTACCAACTTCCTGGCCGCAGCGGCCTCGAATTGCTGGCGAGTTTGCGCAACCTGGGCGGAGGCATACCGGTCATCATGCTGACCGGCCAGGGGAGCGTCGATCTGGCGGTCGAGGCCATGAAGCTGGGGGCTGTGGATTTCCTCACCAAGCCCCTGGTCCTCAGCAAGCTGCGGCTGTCCATCGAGAAGGCTTTGGGTGGCGAGCGCTCGCAGACGGCGCTGGCCTATTATCGCGATCGGGACAGCGAAGGCGGAGTCGCCGCGCTGATCGGCAACTCGCCTCCGATGCAGCGCCTCAAATCCACCCTGGTCCGCATCCTGGAGGCCGAGGCTGCCCTGGGCGACGACGAACCGCCCGCCGTGCTCATTTCCGGCGAGACCGGCACCGGCAAGGAGCTGGTCGCTCGGGCTCTGCACCAGGACGGTCCGCGCCGCCGGGGGCCGTTCATCGAACTGAATTGCGGGTCGATTCCCCCTGCCCTGCTGGAGGCCGAGCTCTTCGGCCACGAGAGGGGGGCCTTCACCGATGCCCGCGAGCGCAAGCTGGGACTGGTCGAAGCAGCCGACGGGGGAACCCTCTTTCTCGACGAAATCGGCGACATGGAGCCCGCCTTGCAGGTCAAGCTGCTCAAGCTCCTCGAGGAAAAGACCGTGCGGCGCCTGGGCAGCATTCGGGACCAGCGGGTCAATGTGCGCATCGTCGCCGCCACCCACCAGCCGCTGGAGAAGTTGGTCGGCGAAGGTCGTTTCCGCTCCGACCTGTACTTCCGCTTGCGCATCGTCGAACTCTCCGTACCGCCCCTGCGCGAACGGGGCGACGACATCCTCCTTCTGGCCCGGCATTTCCTGGCCTTGCACAGCGCGCGCTATCGCAAGGCCGGGCTCGCCTTTTCCCCCGACGCCGAACGGGCTCTGCGGGCCTACGCATGGCCGGGCAATGTGCGGGAACTGCGCAATGCCCTAGAGCAAGCGACCCTGCTTGCCGACGGCCCGGTGATCGTCACCGCTGCCCTGCCCTTCTGCACCCTGCTCGGCGGCGATCGGGCGCTTGGACCCGCGACCCCGGCGGGTTCCCAGGGCGCTTCCAGCGGCCAGACCCTAGACCAGATCGAGAAGGACGTTCTGACCCAAGCCCTAAACCGCAGCGGTTGGAACGTTACCCATGCGGCACGGATTCTGGGGATTTCGCGGGATACCCTGCGCTATCGCATCGACAAGCACGGGCTCGCCAAGCAGGGGTAAGGCCCGCCCAATTGGCACGGGGTCGCGAGGCTGTCCGTCGTCTTGGGGGAGCCCTGGGGGTGGGTGGGGGACATGCCCCGGTCGTCAGGCCAATTGACCCGGCGGGAATGAGTCGTTCCGCAGTCGTGAAAAATAATCACCAATAAATCAATCGGTTGTGTCCATAGCTCAGGCTGGCACGGGCGCTGCTCTAGTGCTCCTGTGGAGATTGGATTTGCGTCCTTGATCCCATACCACCCCTAGCTCAACCGAGATACCCCTTTGAGGAGATCCAAAATGCCCAAGACCCTGTTGACCCTTTCCGCCCTTGCCCTCGCCCTGAGCGTTGCAACGCCTGCATCGGCCCTGTCCGCACTGAGCGGCGACCTCACCATCGCCCGCGGCGAGCGTCCGGAAAAGCCGGAAAAACCCCAGAAGCGCGAACGGGTGGGCGCGCTGGAAGTCGACCAGCAGCTCGCCCGCGAGGCCACCGAAGGGGGCCGCGGCCGGGATCACGAGCGTCCCGGCGACCGCCAGCGCCGCGGCGGCCGCGGAGCCTGATCCCCCAACGGGAGGGAGGCCCAGGCTTCCCTCCCGGCCCTTATCCTAGCCGCGCCTATCTTCACGAAAGCCTTCCTGCCCTGCGCCCTCGACAGTCCGGCCCTGGCCGGCAATGCGCACTGACCCTGGGTTACGCCTGGTAGCGCCGCCTCATTTCACCTTGATCTCGGTCCACAGGCGGGACATCAGCCGCCGTTCCTTCGGGTCCAGATCCCGCAGCATTTCCAGCCGGGCGATGTCTTCCCGGGTCGGAAAGAGCGCCCGCTCCCCGGCCACTTCGGGCCGGATGTGGGGCACCGCGGCGGCATTGGGATTGCCGGCGCCGATCAGGTTGGAGACGTCGGCCGCATTGGCCCCGTCGAGCATGAAATCGATGAAGCGCTGCGCCAGATCCGGCCGCCGCGACGATTTGTGGATGACGAAATTGTCCACCGCCAGCACGGCTCCCTCCTTGGGGATGGCGAAGCCGATGGCGAAGGGCCGGCGGGCGGCCTTGGCGTCCTCCCGGGCGCGGAACATGTCGTTGGAGTAGCCGTGGGCGACCCAGATGGTGCCGATGGCGAGTTCCTTGATGTAGGTGCTGTTGGAGAAGGTGGCCCAGTAGGGCTTGGCGCGAACGATGAGGTCGCGGGCGGCCCGCCAGTGGTCGGCGTCGGTGTCCTGGGCCGAGTGGCCGAGGTAGCGCAGTGCTGCCGCCATCAGCTCGCGCTGGCTGTTGAGCACGGTCACCCTGCCCTTCAGCTTTTCCAGGTACTTGGGTTCGAAGATCAGGGCCCAGGTATCGGTCGGGAGATGGAGTTCCCGCAGCTTGTCGGCGTTGTAGCCGATGAGCGTCACCGTCGTCGCATAGGGGACCGAGTAGCGGTTGCCGGGGTCGTACCAGGCGTTGACGTAGGCCGGGTTGAGGTTGGCAAAGTGGGGCAATTGCCCCTTGTCGAGGGGCTTCAGCTCCTCTTTGCGGATCAGGGTCTGGACGGCGTTGCCGGTGGGCACCAGCAGGTCGTAGCCGGCGGCGCCGGCCTCCAGCTTGGCCAGCATCTCCTCGTTGTCCGAGTAGTAATCCTGTTTCAGGGTGCAGCCGCACCACTTCTCGAAGCGCTCTGCCGTGTCGGCCGAGATGTAGTTGTTCCAGTTGTAGAGGTAGAGGGTATCCGCTGCCTCCGCCGCCAGCGCGGACAAGCCGAGGAGGAGCGCGGCCAGGGCCTTCATTGCCCGCTCTTCAGGGTTTCCGGCGCGAAGCGCGAGGCCAGGGCGATGAGGGTCAGCGTCAGGGCCATGAGCAGGGTCGATACGGCATTGACCTCCGGCGTTACCGCCACCTTGATCATCGAGTAGATCTGCAGCGGCAGGGTCGACATGCCCACCCCGGCGACGAAAAAGGTGATGACGAAATCGTCGATGGAGAGGGTGAAGGCCATCAGATAGCCGGCGACGATGCCGGGCAGGATCAGCGGCAGGGTCACCCGGCGGAAGGTGCGCCAGGGGGTGGCGCCCAGATCCCGGGCGGCCTCGAAGATGCTTTCGTCCATCCCCGCCAGGCGGGCGCGAACGATGATGGCGACGAAGCCGATGGAAAAGGTGATGTGGGCGGCGAGAATGGAGAAAAAGCCCAGGGTCAGGTCCAGCACCTGGCGGAAGAAGAGCAGCAGCGAGACCCCGAGCAGGATTTCCGGCATCGCCACCGGCGTCAGCACCAGGAAGGGCAGCAGTTTCGGCCGCCAGCGGTGCATGGCGATGCCGGCCATGGTGCCCAGCACGGTGGCGACGGTGCTGGCGACGATGGCGATGAACAGGGAATTGGCCGCCGCCTGCAGCATGTTGTCGTCGGCCAGCAGGATGCCGTACCAGCGGGTGGTGAAGCCCACCCAGGAGGCGTTCAATTCCGAATCGTTGAAGGAAAAGAGCACCACCACGGCCAGCGGCACGTAGAGGAAGCCGTAGGTGGTGAGGCCTGCGGCCCACAGCCAGGGGCTTCTTGTCACGCCGCAGCCCCCCGCCCCCGGGTCAGCCTGGCCGATACCCCCGCCACCGCCAGCACCGCCGCCGTCAGTCCCAGGGACAAGGTTGCCCCCAGCGGCCAGTCCCGGTTGTCGAGGAACTGCTCCTTGATCAGGTTGCCGATGAGGATGTCGCCGGTCCCCCCCAAGAGTTCCGGTACCGCGAACATGCCCAGCACCGGGATGAAGACCAGCACCGCCCCGGAGAACACCCCGGGCAGCGACAGGGGCCAGGTCACCCGCCAGAATCGCGTCCATGTGCCGGCGCCCAGGTCCTGGGCGGCTTCGAGCAGGGCCGGGTCGTGCTTTTCCAGATTGGTGTACAAGGGCAGGATCATGAAGGGCAGATGCACATAGACCATGCCGACGATCACCGCCGTCGTCGAATAGAGGAGGTTCAGGGGCCCGAGGATGATGATCCAGGCGTAGACCCGGATGAGGAAGTTGCTGGCGAAGGGCAGGATCACCAGGAGCACGAGGAGATCCCGCTGCCGCTTGGGGCTGCGGGCGATGAGCAGGGCCAGGGGGTAGGCCAGCAGCAGGCAGAGGAGCGTCGTCGCGCCGGCGACGAGGAAGGACTTGGCCAGGATCCCCGCGTAGATGACGTCCTCGCCGACGAAGCGATAGGCCTCCAGGGTGAATCCCTTCTCGCTCAGGGGCGCCAGGCCGCCGAATTCCCCCGGTTCGCGGAAGCTGGCGGCGGCCATGATCAGCGCCGGCAGGAGGAAGAAGACGACGAGGAAGAGCGCCGGCGGCAGGGTCACCAGCCAGCGCGTCAGGCGCGCCGCCGAGGGCCTAAGCCGGGAGAAAGACGCCGGCATCATGCCTCCATTCGACGCACACGCGGTCGCCGATCTCGTGGAAACGCGCCTTGCCGGGGGCGGCATTGGTCGTCAGGGCCTCCAGGGTGACGCCGTTGTCCAGACCCACCTTGTAGACCGTCACGTCCCCCAGGTAGAGATACTCCCGCACCGTGCCGACGAAGTGGTTCTTGAGGCTCGCCTGCCCGCCGTCCGGCGTCACCCGCAGGTGCTCGGGGCGGATGGCCAGGGCGCCTCGGCTGCCGGCGGCCGCCTCCGGATGCGCCGGCGCGGCGATCTCCCCGAGGCCGGCGGCGGCCAACCGCAGCCCGTGGGGGCCGGCATCCACCACCGCGGCGTCGATCAGATTGATGGTGCCGATGAAATCCGCCACGAAGCGGTTCTTCGGCGCCGAGTAGAGCACCTCCGGCACGTCCGTCTGTTCGACCCGCCCGGCGTTCATGACCGCGATGCGGTGCGACAGCGCCAGGGCCTCCTGCTGGGCGTGGGTGACGAAGACGAAGGTCACCCCCACCTCCCGCTGGAGCGCGATCAGCTCCCCCTGCATGCGCTCCCGCAGCTTGGCGTCCAGGGCGCCCAGGGGTTCGTCGAGAAGCAACAGGCGCGGCTTGTTCACCAGCCCCCGGGCCAGGGCCACCCGCTGCTTCTGGCCGCCGGAAAGCTCGTGGGGATAGGCCCTGCCCTTGTCCTCCAGGTGCACCAGCGCCAATGCCTCGTTCACCCGGCGCTTGATCTCGTCGCCGGATTTGCCGGCCATCTCCAGGGGAAAGGCGATGTTGCCGCTGACCGTGAGGTGGGGAAAGAGCGCGTAGTTCTGGAAGACCGTATGCACCGGCCGCCGCTCCGGCGGAATCCCCGCCAGCGCCTTCCCATCGAGAAACAACTGCCCTTCGTCCGGCTCGTCGAAGCCGGCGATCATGCGCAGGATGGTGGTCTTGCCGCAGCCCGAAGGCCCCAGCAGGGTAAAGAACTCACCCGCCTCGATGTCGAGGGAAACATCCTTCACCGCTTCGAGATTCCCGAAGCGCCGGGTGATGTTGCGCAGTTCGAGGAGGGCCATGCCTCGGGGCCTGCTGTCGCGTTAAGGTCGTTGCATTATAGATCGCTCATGGGGCGTTGGCCGTCGCTGAGGGGCGACGGGCAATGAGCGGAGCACGGCGATAGCGTTCCGAGCCAGGAAGGGGGCTATGGTGCCGGCGGAGCCGTATCGGAGTCGTACTCACAGTTCATGTCGGGAATTCGGCCAAAGCCGCCATTGGGACAACTCCTGGTTTACGTCAGCATTGCGGCCAGTTGCTGACGGCGGCGATACAGCGCATTTGAGCATTAGCCCCCTCCTCTGATGAACCCAGCCTTTTGGCGCAAAGTATCGAAAACGAACCTTTCAGATCAACTGACAGGTATTCGAAGCTCAAGCGGATGAACAAGCACCCATCCCGAACATACTTGCCCCGTGTGCCCATGGCGAATGATCAAATCCACCAGAAGGTCTGCGGCCTCGTCCTCACAAACCAGTTCGAGCTTGGTTTGGAGTACAACAGGCTCCCCCAGTTCGACGGAGTAGTGCTGCTGTGAATCATCGTTGGTCGCATGTACGCATTGCACCTGGGAGATGGCGATATGAAAGCATGATGCTCCCGCCTGCGTATCGCATACCCCTGACTCCCGCAGTGCCTCGATAACCGCTGCCGTCCGATGCGGATGAATAAATGCCTTGATTTCCTTCATTGGATCGCTCCTTCCAGATGTTGTGATTGTCTGCGTTGCTCCATCCATTCATAGACCAGCGGCAGGATAAAGAGCGTCAGGGCAGTGGACGAAATGAGTCCGCCGACCACGACCGTTGCCAACGGGCGTAGTACCTCCGAGCCGACACCGGTGGCCAGCAGGAAGGGGAGTAGCCCCAGAATCTCTACTAGCGCCGTCATCAGCACCGGCCGCAGACGCAGCACCGCACCTTGCACGACCGTTTCCCGGATGTTTAATCCCTGCTCGCGTAGACCATTGAGGAACGAGATCAGCACGATGCCGTTCAGCATGGCGACACCAAAGACCGCAATGAAGCCGACGGCCGCCGGCACCGACAGATACTGGCCGCTGACGAACAGCGAGAAGATGCCGCCGATGGCGGCAAAGGGCACGTTGGCGATAATCAGTGTGGCGTAGCGTACCGAGTTGAACGCCGTGTAGAGCAGGATGAAGATGAGGCCGATGGTCAATGGCACGATGACGGCCAGCTTGGCCATGGCCCGTTGCTGGTTCTCGAAGGCACCACCCCATTCCTGCCAGTAACCAGCGGGTAGCTTCAATTGCGTCTTCAGCTTTGCCTCGGCCTCGCGCACAAAGCCGTCCACATCGCGCCCCTTCACATCCAGTTGCAGGACCGAATAACGCTGCAATTGTTCGCGACGTACGAAGGAGTAGCCTTCGCTCAATTCAACCGTGGCGACCCGTGACAACGGCACCAGGGCACCGCCGGCCGTGCGAATCGGGATGGCACTGACCGCCTCGATGCTGTTGCGGAACTCGGGCGGCAACCAGACTTGGATTTCGTAACGGCGCACGCCGTCAATCAGGGTACTGACGGACTTACCACCGATACCAGCCTGAACCACGTCGAGCACGTCATCGGCGTTGATGCCGAAACGGGCCGCTTCCGGACGGTTTACCTTGATCACCATCTGGGGTTTGCCTTGGTTAGCTTCCAGCGCCACGTCGGTGGCGCCGGGCACTTTTTCGACAATCTCCTTGGCCTCTGCTGCCAGACGGTCGAGCGTTGCCAAGTCTTCACCGTACAGCTTCAGGGCCAGCGTGGCGCGCACCCCGGAGATGAGTTCTTCGACCCGCATCTGGATGGGCTGGGTTGCTGCCAGAACGGCTGTGGGGATCTCCTTTTCCAAACGCTCCTGCATCCTGGCGGACAGTTCGCGATAGGTCATTCGCTCCGGCCAAGTATCGTGCGGCTGGAGATCGACCAGGATTTCCATGTAGTTCACATCCGCCGTCTCGCCTTTTTCAGCGCGTCCGATCATGGCCAACGAGTGTTTGACTTGGGGAAACGTTTTTAACGCCTCCTCAATGCGCTCGGAAACGGCAATCGACTCTTCCAGCGATGTGGAGGGAATGCTGGTCACCCTAAACATGATGCCCTGCTCTTCCAGGGTGGGCATGAACTCCTTGCCGAGGAAGGGAAAGAGTGCCAGTGACGCGATAAACAACGCACCGGTGGTCATCATGACCCGCTTCTTGTGCGCCAGCGCCCACAGCAGCAGCGGTTCAAAACGCGGCTTGAGCCAGCGCACTAGTCGCGGGTCTTCTTCTTTCTTCGGGCGCAGCGCCAGCGCGCAGAGCACAGGCATCAGGGTGATGGTCAGGATCAGCGAACCGACCATGGCAAAGGTCATATTGATTGCCAGCGGCTTGAACAACTTGCCTTCGATGCCGGTCAACGCGAAGAGCGGCAGGAACACCACAATGATGATGACGACACCAAAGGCGACCGGGTTCATCACCTCGCGAGCGGCCTCCAGCACCACGGCCGTCCGGTTGACCGGTTTGCCGGCATGGTGTGAGAGCAGACGGAAGGCGTTTTCCACGAGTACCACCGGCCCGTCGATCGTCATGCCCAGCGCGATGATTAGACCGCCCAGCGACATTAGGTTGGCGCTGGCGCCCGTCTGGTCCATCAGCAGGAAGGCGACCAGCCAGGCGGCTGGAATGGCGACGACGACAATAAGTGCCGAGCGCACTTCACCAAGGAATAGAAACAACACCAGAACCACCAATGCAGCGCCTTCGAGCATGGCGCTGCTGGCCATCGAGATGGCTTTGCCAATCAGTTCCGTGCGGTCGTAGGCGACTTCCAGCTTGATGTTTTCAGGCAGGGTCTTAAGGGCGGTGGCCACCTTGGCACGGACCGCTTCGACGACCTGCTGGGCGTTCTCGCCGGTACGGGCGAGGGCCATGCCGAGTACCACTTCCTTGCCATCCTTGGTAACGGCGCCGGTACGCAGCGACGGAGCGGGACGAATGTCGGCCACATCCCGCACGTAGATCGGCGTTCCGTCGCGCTGGGTGATGAGGATGCCACCAATGTCCTCGGCGTTGGCCACCAAGCCAAGGCCACGCACCAGATACTGCTCGCGCTGGATATTGATGTATTGCCCGCCGACCTGCCGATTGTTGGCGCTGATAGCGGCCATCACCTCCTTGTAGCCCAGCCCATACTTGATCAACCGGCGGGGGTCGATCAGCACCTGGAACTGCTTTTCGTCGCCGCCCCAAGAGGTCACATCGTCGACGCCGGGCGCTGTCCGCAGGATCATGCGCACGCCCCAATCCTGAGCGGTACGCAAATCCATCCCGGAAAGCTTGTCGTCCATCGTTTCCAGCGTGTACCAGAATACCTGGCCGAGACCGGCAGCGTTCGGCCCGAGGACCGGTTCGCCATATCCCTCGGGAATGCGGGTCTTGGCTTCGACGAGTTTCTCGCCCACCAGACGACGGGCGAAGTAGATGTCCATGTCGTCCTTGAAATAGACGCTGACGAAGGACAGGCCGAACAGCGACGTGGAACGGATTTCCTCGACCTTGGGCAGGCCGGCGAGTACGGATTCGACCGGGAAGGTCACCAGCTTTTCCACATCCTCGGCCGCCAGACCCGGCGACTCGGTATAGATATTGACCTGTACCGGCGTCACATCCGGGAAGGCGTCCAGCGGCAGGCGCTGCCAGCCTCGTGCCCCGAGCAATACGATCAGCGCCAGAGCCACCAGAACCAGAAGCTTGTAGCGCAGCGAAATATCGACGATCTTGTTGAGCATGTCCGTCCCTTAGTCGTGATCGCCGATTTTGGATTTCAGGAGCCGCGCCTTGAGCGCATAGGCACCTTCGACCACGACGGCTTCGCCTTCCTCAATGCCGCTCTGGATTACGAAGCGGCCACCGAGGTTGTCTCCAAGTTCGACTTCTCGCTTCTCGAAACCGTCCTTCTCGCGAACAAAGAGCGCTTTCTTGCCTTCCAGCAGAAGCACTGCCCCAGTGGGCACCGTTAGCGCCTTGCCCGCCGAAGTTGTGTCGATGGCCGCGTTGGCGAACATGTCGGGCTTCAAACGGCCGTCGGTATTGGCGACTTCGACCCGTGCCTTGATCGTGCGGCTTTCCTTGTCCATCACGCTGCTGATGTAGGTCAGGCGCCCTTTGAACACTTCGTCCGGATAGGCGGCGACCGTCACGCCAACCTTGGCGCCGGTCTTCACCTTGCCAAGGTCTTTCTCGAATAGGTTGGCTTCAATCCAGACCACGGACAGGTCGGCCACGGTAAACAAGCCTTTGTCCGGCTGGGCCAGTTCGCCCAATACCGCCGTCTTTTCAATCACCGTCCCGGCGAATGGGGCATTGATCGGGAACACCGACATGGCGCTTTCCGAGCGTGCCGGCGTCACGCCCATCAGGCGCAGCTTGTCACTTGCCGCCCGCAGGTTGGCGCGGGCTTTCTCATGCTCGGCGCGGCTGCGCAGGTAGTCCTTTTGCGGCACGATTTGGTCGGCGTAAAGCTTCTCGGCCCGCTCGAAATCGGCCTGGGCCAATCGATACTGACTGTCGGCCTGGAGATAGCTGGAGTGCGCTTCACCCAGTTCGATACTGTCCAGGCTGGCCAGGGCTTGCCCTGCCTTAACCCTATCCCCAAGTTTGGCGGCGATGCCGACAATACGGCCCGACACCCGTGGGGCGATATGGGCCAGACGGTCCTGATTGGCCTGGATGGTTGCCGTCACTGCGATCCGTTCGTGAACTTCCGCTTCAACGGCGTCTTCAGTGCGGACACCGGCTGCTTTGATTTCTGCATCCGTCAGATGGATCTGGCCGGCTTCCGGCGCTTCGGTCGGCGTTTCCTTGTCACCATTAGCTGCCTTTTCTGGGGCAGCGGCAGGCTTTTCAGTCGCGGGGCTGGCCTCAGGGGCGTTGCGGCCGCAGGCGACCAGTACCAGCGAGAGGGTCAGGATGGTTGCCGGGAGAATGCGAGTCATTTGTTTTTCTCGGGAGATGGGTTGGCTTGAGCGGCGGGCCAGCCGGCCGTTTGTTCCAGGGCAATGCGGGTCTGGATGAAGTCGCCGATAGCATCGAGGTAGTCCCGGCGGGCATCGAGCAATTGGCGATTGACCAGCAGGAGTTGCAGCAGTCCAATCTCGCCAGCCCGGTAGGCGGTGGATGACAAGCGACGGTTCTCGTCGAGCGCTGGCAGGACCGATTCGGCCAGGCGTTTGACGCGGCCTTGCAGACTATCCATGCGTTGCCAGAGGGCATTCACTTGGGCCATCACGTCCCGCTCGCTGCTTTGCCGTTCGATTTCCGCCTGGGTCAGTTCCGTTGTCGCCTTGCCGATTCCGGCGCCATTGCGGCGGAACAGGGGCAACGGCACCGAGATGGTCAGACGGGTAAATTGCTCACGGGCATCATAAGGGGCTTCCCGACCGGCACTCAGGCCGATGGTGACATCGGGGTAGGCGGCAGCCCGTTCCAGGCCAAGACGATTGCGGGCCGCTTGCTCCCGATGCTCCAACGACCGCAGCAAAGGCCGCTCGCGGGCCGAAGCCTGCAACGTCTCCAAGGTGGCGGCAGTCGGTGCGGCCCGCAATTCGCCGGTAGTCTCCGGCAAGGCGCTGGCGGGCAGTTGTAGCGCAGCGCTCAGTTCCGCACGTGCCTGAAGGAGTTGTTCGTCCAGTACCGCGAGTTGGTTGTGGCCGCGCTCGGCTTCGACCATCGCCAGATTGCCGTCGAGCCGGCTGTCTTCGCCGACCGCTACACGTTTTTTCACCGCCGCAGCGGCGTCAGTGACGGCGGCCAGAGCCTCCCGTTCGGTCTCGATGCGACGTTGCAGGATCAGCACCCGATAGAAACGCTGCTCGACTTCGGCGCGGACCTGACGACGGATTTCATCGATGTTCGCGGTGACGGCTAAAAGGTCTCGGGCGGCGGCATCGCGCCGGTAACCGGCCTGTCCGGCGATCTCGAAGGTTTGCGAAATGCCTACCGTCTGTTCATTGAAACGGTTGTCCGGCAATCCGGCTTGGGGCACGCGACGACGGGTCTGGTCAGTCGAAAACTGCGGATTGTTGTAGAGGAGCCCGGAGGCATCCCGCAACTGGCCTTCAGCAGCATCAAGGTTGGCTCGGGCGGCGCGCAGGGTCGGGTTGGCGGTTTCCGCCAAGCGCCAGGCTTCGTCCAGGGTTAGCGGAGCGGCTGCGCACGTGCTGCTGCCAGCGAGGAATAGGCTCGCCAGAATACCGAGACGACGCAGCAAGCCGCGCTCCCCGGCAGGGGTGTCGAACAACATGGGAGAACCTTTCAAGCGATGAAGAAACGGACTGCCAAGAGGCATCCGCTAACGAACGATGTCGGTTTAGGCTTGAAAGAGGTTTCGGGGCGGACGGAAAAGACCGTCACAGGGTTGGGAGGCAACATCGATTGCCCCCTCGCTACTGAAAACGGTTTCGGTAGCGGGCAGACTGATCGTGGGTACGCTGGAATCGAGGCCCGTTAAATGGGTCTGGGCATGACAGCCATGATTGCAAAGCTTCTCGGTGGATGCGTGTTCGCCGGCATCGCCAGCGGCAACAGAAAAGCTGATCTCGTCGGACAAGGCATCCGCCATTGCCTCCGCGCCATACCCCAACAGCGACGCGCTGACCAGACAGACGGCCAGCAGCATCGCCAGGAGCGAACGCGAACGGAAACAGAATCGGCGGAACATGGCTAGGGATTATCCCGAGATGGGGGCTATCGCGTCAATGGGATGTCAGTTCTGGGTACAACTTGCACAAGTCAGCGCTGCCACATGTATTGCTGGTGCTGCATCATGTGATCCATCATCATCTGCTGCATGCCCATGTAGCGGTCCATCATGTACTGCCGTTGTTTCATTTGCTCCGGCGAGAGTTTGGAATAGCCTTGCCATCCCATCATCGGACCGCCCATCATGCCGTGCCCCATCATCTGGCCGCCCATCATGTGACCACCGCCACAACAGCCCATCCTGCCCGCACCGTCCATGCCATGCATCATTTGCATGTTGCTCTGCATGCTGGCCCAGTGGTCCTGGAGCAGTTTTTGCCGCTCTTGCGGGTCTTGGGTCTGACGGATCTTGTCCATCTGCTCCTGCATCTTCTTCATGTTCTCCTGCGCCTGCGCCATCTGCTTGTCGAACTCGGCCACGTTCGGCGCCGATGGCTTGGCCTGTGCCCCTTTGTCGGCGGGAGCCGCCGGTTGAGCGAGAACAGTGGACGTCGAGAGAATCATGGCGGACATGGCAGCAATCAAAAGTGTTTTTTTCATGGTCAATCTCCTTCGGGAATGAATTGATTCAACATAGTCCAGCATCATCACCTTCGTAACAAACGAAGGCCATTCGCCACTACCAGCAAGCTGGCACCCATGTCGGCGAAGACCGCCATCCACATCGTCGCGTTGCCGAAAATGGCCAACACTAAAAAGACCGCTTTGATTCCCAATGCGAGCGCGATGTTCTGCCAAAGCACCTTATGAGTGTAGTGTGAAAGCCGGATGATTTCGGGAATGCGCCGCAGGTCATCGTTCATGATCACCACGTCAGCCGCTTCCATCGCCGTATCCGTGCCCGCCGCGCCCATGGCCACGCCGATGTCGGCGCGAGCCAGTGCAGGGGCATCGTTGATGCCGTCACCGGTCATCGCGGTCGGGCCGTAGCGGCGTTGCAATTCCTCGACAGCGGCCAGCTTGTCTTCGGGCAGCAAGTTGCCGCGAGCGTCGTCGATCCCGGCCTGACGGGCAATGCAGCCAGCGGTCGCCACGTTATCGCCGGTCAGCATTACCGAGACCACACCCAGACGATGCAAGTCGGCCACGGCTTCCCGCGAACTCTCCTTGATGGTGTCCGCTACGGCAAAAATCGCCAGCACCTGCTGGTCCGATGCCAGCATGGTGACGGTTCTGCCCTGCGTCTCATGCGTATTGAGATGCGCCTCGATTTCAGCGCTGCACAGCTTGCGCTCCTCGATCAGGCGATGGTTGCCGAGGACGAGGAGTTGGCCGTCCGTGCGAGCTTCAATGCCTCGCCCGGCGAGAGCGACAAAATCGGTCAGGCCGTTTTCCGGAAGATTGAGTCCTGTCGCAATGGCTTTCGATACCGGATGGTCTGAGTGGCTGGCAAGGCTCGCCGCCCACGCCAGTACCTGCGCTTCGGGGATGGACGACGGCAGTACCTCGGTGGCGACCAGGCGAGGCTTGCCTTCGGTAATGGTGCCCGTTTTGTCGAGGGCAATGGCACGCAACTTTCGGGCTTCTTCAAGATAAGTGCCGCCCTTGACCAAAATGCCGCGTCGGGCCGCCGCTGCCAGACCGCTGACAATCGTTACTGGCGTAGCAATGACCAAGGCACAGGGACAGGCAATGACCAGCAGGACAAGCGCTTTGTAGATCGATTGCATCCACGCCCAGCCCATTAGCGGCGGCGTCAGGATAGCGACGGCGACGGCGATGGCAAAGACGGTCGGGGTGTAGATTTCGGCAAAACGATCAACAAAACGTTGCGTTGGTGCCCGTGTTCCCTGCGCCTGTTCGACGGCGTGGATGATGCGGGCCAGTGTGGTGTTGTCGGCAGCGGCCGTCACACGGAACTCCAATATGCCGGTTTCGTTGATCGTTCCGGCGAATACTGGGTCGCCTGCCACCTTGTCAATCGGGATGCTTTCGCCGGTGACCGGTGCCTGATTGACCGCACTGGTTCCTGCCGTCACCTGACCATCGAGCGGTATCCTGGCGCCAGGTTTGACCCGAACGCAGGACTCCAGCTTGACCTCTGCGGCCGGGACTTCCAGCCACGTTCCATCGGTCTGCCGAACTTCCGCCGTCTCGGGCGTCAGGTCGAGCAGGCCCTTGATGGCGTTTCGCGCCCGATCCACGGAGCGGGCCTCGATCAGTTCGGCAATGGCATACAAGGCCATGACCATCGCGGCTTCGGGCCACTGGCCGATCAGGAAGGCACCGGTCACCGCCACCCCCATCAGCGCGTTCATATTCAACTGCCCGCGCCGCAATGCCGCCAATCCCTTGCTGTAGGTTGAAATGCCGGATAGCCAGATCGCTGCGACGGCCAATGCCATGCCGAAACCCTTGAAAGGCAATGTATCAGGCGCAAAGAAGTTCAGCGCTTCCGCACCGACGGCCAGGCCGAGCGCCAGAATGGCTCGCCATAGTTCACTGAGACCGGTGTTTTCCCTTGCCGTCTTCCCTGCCGATACCGCTTCAGGGTTGAAGCCCGCCTTGCGGATGGCGGCCAAGGCTGCATCGAGGGCATCTGTCGTCGCATCTATCGAAACTGTGCGTGCCGACAGCTGGAAACGCAGGGATCGGATACCCTCAATACCGGCCACCGCACGACGAATGTCATTCTCCTCGTTCGGACAGTCCATGGTTGGAACCACAAAGACGGGCACGCCATCGCTTTGAGCGAGATCGGAAGCTGCTGTGATTTCTGCGACTTTGGGCACTGTTGCCGAGCAGCCGCCCGCACATCCGCAATGGGCGTTGTCCTGAAGGGGCTTTGGGTTGTGATCAAGACTCATGGCGTTCTCCTTGTCCCTGATATTAGAAACCCCTGAGTGACTACAGAGTCAAGTGATTACAATCATGAAAAATTGTCGGAGCCGGAGTGATGCTTGAGTTCGTCAAAATCCTGGGATTGTTCGCCATAACCGCGCTGGCCGAGATTCTCGGCTGCTACCTGCCGTGGCTGGTGCTGACCCAGCAGCGTTCACCTTGGCTCCTGATCCCAGCCGCCGTTTCCTTGGGGCTGTTTGCTTGGCTATTGACCCTACACCCAGGAGCCGCCGGGCGAATTTACGCCGCCTACGGGGGTGTCTACGTGGCGATTGCCCTGATCTGGCTATGGCGGATTGATGGCGTTGTCCCAACTCGATGGGATCTTGTTGGCAGTGCAGTCAGCCTGGCAGGTATGGCGATTATCGCGCTCCAACCTGCTCGGCCCGCTTGAACATCAGGGGACAAAGATGAAAATCGGCGAACTGGCCCACCTTGCCGGGGCGAACGTAGATACGATTCGTTATTACGAGCGTGAAGGGCTGCTGCCAGTGCCTGCCCGCAGCGAAGGCAACTACCGCATCTATGGGGAAATCCATGTCCAGCGACTGTTCTTTATTCGGCGTTGTCGCAGTTTGGACATGACGCTGGAAGAGATCAGGGTCTTGCTGCACTTCAAGGAGTCACCACAGGAAAACTGCGCGGATGTGAATCGCCTGCTTGACCGACACATTGGACACGTCGCCCAACGGGTGCAGGAACTCCAGGAACTGGAGAGGCAATTGAAAGACCTGCGTGAGCGGTGTGGCGATGCACGGGATGCTGCCCACTGCGGCATTCTTGACGGGTTGTCCCAAGCGATTGAGACTATTGGCAAGACGACACCACACAGCTAAGGGAAGCCAGCGGAATGCTGCGAATCCGAATTTGGAGAAGGAAAAACAAGGTTAATGAAATTTGCCTTGGGTGCAATTTTGTCCGTTGCAACTATTCATGCGCCATTCCAGATAGCCGTCTGCAACCTTCGCAATAACGGTCATTCAATCTAGCTAACGCCAAGGACAGCTTTGGCCGATGACCCGCCGCTTGGATTGCGCTGGATGTGAATCGATAGCACTCTACCTGGCTGTGACCAGATATCGACCAGACAACAAAAAAGCCAACCGGTGTCGGTTGGCTTTTTCTTTTACAGATCAACGATCTGCCTGAATTCGATTTGGAGCGGGCGATGGGAATCGAACCCACGGCACAAGCTTGGGAAGCTTGGGTATTACCATTATACGACGCCCGCTCTGGACGCCTGGGGGCGAATTCTAAGCGCAGTTACCCCGCCGTTCAACCGCGCCGGCCATCAATTGTCCACCAAACAGCGGTAGCGGCCACGATGAAAGAGCAGAGGCCGGGTGTCGCTGTTGTGAGCGAACTGCAGCACTTCGCCGACGAAGATCAGGTGATCCCCACCGGGGTATTGATGATCGTTGCGTACTTCGAAGTGGGCGCTCACCCCCTCCAGGATCGGGGCGCCGCCGTACCCGGGCCGCCAGGGCAGTCCGGCAAAGCGATCGGTAGGCCAGGTCGCGAAGCGGTTGGAGAGGTCTTCCTGGTCAGCCGTCAGAACGTTGATGCAGTAGTGGCTCGCCCGACGGAAGCTCTCCAGGAGATTGGCCGATACCGCGAGGCTCCAGAGGACCAGGGGCGGCTGCAGGGAGACGGCGGCAAACGAATTCACCGTCAGACCCATGGGCTGCCCATCGGGGCTGAGGGCCGTGACCACGGTCACGCCGGTGGCGAAACTGCCCAAAGCACCCCGAAAAGCCCGGCAGTCGAGTCCGGCGGAACCCGATGCGGAATCGCAGGTGCGTCCGGCCGGGCCGGTGCAGTCTTCTGAGTCTTGCGGCATCGTGGGGAATCCATTGAAAGGGGCGTATTATCCGGCCTCCGGACGATTCCTGTCGAGACAGCGCGTGTCCTCTTCCATCCCGGGCTTTGCCCAAGTCCTGATCGACTGGCAGACGCACCACGGCCGCCACGGCTTGCCCTGGCAGGGCACGCGGGATCCTTATCGCATCTGGCTTTCCGAGGTCATGCTGCAGCAGACCCAGGTCGCGACGGTGATTCCCTACTATCTGCGCTTCCTGGAGCGTTTTCCCGATGTCGCCGCCCTGGCTGCCGCCGCTCCCGGGGAGGTCGCGGCCGCCTGGGCCGGGCTCGGCTACTACAGCCGGGCGCATAACCTCCATCGCTGCGCCCGCAAGGTCGTGAGCGAGCATGGCGGGCAGTTTCCCAACTCGCCGGAGACCCTGGCCACGCTCCCCGGTATCGGCCGCTCAACCGCGGCAGCCATCGCCGCCTTTGCCTGGGACACCCGCGCCGCCATTCTTGACGGCAACGTCAAGCGCGTGCTTTGCCGTTATTTTGCCGTCGAGGGATTTCCCGACTCTCCGGCGGTGCTTCGCCGCCTGTGGGACTTGGCCGAGTCCTTGCTGCCCGGCGCCGATTGCGGCCGCTATGCCCAGGCTTTGATGGACCTGGGGGCCACGATCTGTATCCGCCGTCACCCGACCTGTGAACGCTGTCCGCTTGCTGCGGGCTGTGTTGCGCGCGCTCGCGGGCTTATCGATCACTTGCCCCAGCCGCGCCCCCGTCGCGCACTCGCCGAGCGGCAGGCCACCTTCGTCCTGGTCACCGACGGCGAGGGCGTACTGGTGGAGCGTCGCCCGCCGGGCGGCATCTGGGGCGGGCTTCTGGTGCCGCCGGAGGGACCGCCGGAGGCGATTCTCGCCGGACTCGGGATGGCCGGCGCTCCCTGCCGCCCGCTTCCGGCCATGCGCCAGACCTTCACTCACTTTCGCCTGGTCGCGACTCCCGTGGTCTGTACGGTGGACGGCCCTCCCCTTGCCGCGGGAGAACCGGGACGCCAGTGGCTCGCCCGATCCGCTGTGGGGGAAGCTGCTCTACCGCCCCTGTTTCGCGGCCTAATGCAGCGTCCCGGGCGCCTCGACGAAGCGTTGGGCGATCAATAGGATCTCGTCGCGGCCGGCCTCGAAGGCATCGACCACCGCGGGATCGAATTTACTTCCGGAGAGCCGGCGGATTTCCAGCGCCGCTTCGGCCAGCGGCAGGGGACGCCGATAGGGGCGATCCGCAGTGAGGGCATCAAAGACGTCCGCAACGGCGGCAATGCGTCCGAGGAGGGGCACTTTTTCTCCGGCAAGCCCTCTCGGGTAGCCAGTGCCGTCCCAGTTCTCGTGGTGGGTGAGGGCAACCTCCCGAGCGGCACGCAGGAGGACGGTGTCCTCACCTTCGAGCATGGCGGCGCCGGCCAGGGTATGGCGCTTGATCTGCTCGAATTCGACGGGGGAGAGCCGGCCGGACTTGTGCAGAATGTCGCCGGGGATGACCACCGTGCCGATGTCGTGCATGGTCGCGGCATCGATCAAGAGATCGCAAATGTCGTGGGACAAGCCCAAATGGCGGCCGATGGCCGCCGCGATCTTGCTCATGCGCACGACGTGTTGACCATCGCGACCGCTGCGATGGTCTAGGGCTCGCGCGAGGCAGCGGATCGCCCCGCGACGCCCCGCACGGGATTCGTCGACCAGGGTTTCCAGCTTGCTGGTCCGTTCGCCGAGCCGAATTTCAAGGCGTCTTTCCTGATCGGCGAGTTCGAATCGCAGGCGCTGCAGTTCCAGAAGGTTTCCCAGACGGGCGCGCAGGTCGTGCAGTTCAAGGGGCTTGAGCAGGGTGTCGGCGGCTCCGGCAGCCAGGGCACGGTCGCGACCCTCTCTATCGTCGGGCTCGATGAGGGCCACAATGGGGACATGATCGCGAGCCGCCGTCGCAGCAATCTCGTCAATGAGATCAAAACCCGTCATTCCCGGCATGCGCAGATCGACCAGGATGGCTTCGGCTCCCTGGCGGTGAAAGGTTTCGATGGCTGTGCGGGGATTGTCGAAGGCGAGCGGGGCTTCGAAGTCGAGGCGTTCGAAAAGCCGCTGACTCAGAACCAGGGCCGCCGGGTCATCATCGATGAGGAATATTCTCTTGCGCTGACGGGTCACGGTTCCCTCCAATTCCCCGTCATACTACGCTCAAACCGGCTGCCAGCGTATGGCGCTCAATCCCCAGTCGGCAAAATTCTCGGCGCGAACGATCTGGCCATAATGATTGCCCACCGGCGCTGCCAGATCGGCCAGCACCGGCGCCACATACTGACGCCGCCCGGCATGGTAGATCACCCGAACGACCGGCGAGACGAGATGCTCGGGGTGCAGTTCCTCGACCACCGCCAGATGGCCGCTTTCCAGGCGGACGAGGCTGCCCACCGGATAAATCCCGACCGCCCGCACAAAGGATGAGAGGAGTCCGGGATCGAATTCGCGACCCCCGGCGGAAAAGACCTGGCCCAGCGCCAGGGCGGGCGCCATCGCCTGACGGTAGCTGCGCTGGGAAATCATGGCGTCGAAACGATCGACCACGGCGGCCATCCTTCCGGCCTGGGAAATCTCCTGCCCGGCGATGCGGTAGGGGTAGCCCGACCCGTCGAAGCGTTCGTGATGCTCCAGCACGACGGCGAGCGCGGCTTCGGGGAGCGGGCGATGGGCCATGAGGACATTGAGTCCCTCCTCGACGTGGCGTTCGACGTGGGAACGCTCGTCCCGCGAGAACCGTCCGACCTTGGCCATCAGGCCGGCGTCCAGCGCCGTATAGCCGATGTCCTTGACCAGGGTTCCAAGAGCCAGGCTTTCGGTTTCGCTGCGCGCCAGGCCGAGTTGGCGGGCGTAGGCGACGATCAGGGCGGCGGTTGAAATGGCATGCCCGACGGCGTAATCGCTGCCCGTCTTCAGCCGAGCCAGGGGCGGCAGGGCATCCGGGTTGCGCAGGACCGAATCGATCATCCGTTCGATCAGCGGTTCGAGGCGACCGACTTCTACCGTCTGCCCGAGTCGGGCGGAGGTCACCAGATCTTCCAGGCAATGGCCGGCTTCGCTCAACAGCAGCCCCGCCCGCCGCCTTTCCTCCCCCAGGCTGAGAGTCTTGGGCTTTGCCCGCAATCGTTCGGCGCGCGAAATGTAGTCCGGATTGACCGCCGTGAGGGGTGGCGGCGGTGGCGGAATGTCGCGCCCCTTTTCGGTATCGATGCTGACTTCGGTGATGTCTTCCTCGGCCAGGCGGCGGATCGTTTCGTCATCGCGAACCAGAAACCGGGAACGCCAGAAAGTGTGGGAGAGCCAACCCCGATGCAGATCGACCACATACATCCCGGGCAGCAATTGCGCAATCGGGATACGTCGTCTCATGGCCCGGTCTCCTCTCAGCGCTCGGCCTGGGCCTCGTGGCGCCGCGCCTTCTCCATCTTTTCGGCGACCTTCCGCTCGTGCCTCAACTTCTTTTCCCGCAAGCGAGCGGCGTCGGCATCTTTGCGTCGCTTGCCTTCCCGGGCCTGGACTTCCTTTTCCGCCAATCGTTGCGAGCGTTCCGCCGCCGCAGCCTCTTCCTGAGCCTGATTTGTCGTCTTGCGCTCGGGAAGTGCAGCCTCTTGCCTGGCTGCACGTTCCTGACGGCGCGCGTCCTGCTCGGCCAGTTCCTCCCGCCGAACACGCCGCTCGGCCTCTTTGCCGTCGTTTTCGATTCGGCGCCCTTCGCGCATGGCCGCAACGTAGCGCTGCTTCGCCTCATTCTGGCAATCGAATACCCGGAACTTCTTGAGGCAGGCGTCCTTTTCCTCGCTGAATTGCGCCTTCGCGGCTTTTTGAGCTGCTGCGCCTTCCCGCTGCAGGTTCTTGGCTTCCGCCAGGCGGGCCTGCCGATCCGGCCCGGACTCAACCGGCGGCAACTCGGTGGCCAGCACTGCAGCGGGCAACAATGCCAGTAGGGCAATCAGGCGGGCAACCACTTGTAGGGATCGATATTCCATTTTTCGTAATTCTCGAACCCGGCAATCCGGTCCTGGGTCCGCGATAGATCGACCGTCTCGGGCGGGATGTAGTACTGCTTGCCGGCATGATAGAAGACCCGCACGACAGGCTCCAGGATTTGCCGTTCGTTCTGCTCGACGACCACGCCCAGCCGGCCGCTGTCCAGGCGGACGAGGCTGCCGGTCGGGTAGATCCCCAGGGCGCGGATAAAGGCCTGGACCAGCGCCCGATCAAAGTGGTGCTCGCTCCATTCGAGGAGCTTGCGCAGGGCTGGAGTGGGGGCCATGCCCTTGTGGTAGACGCGATCGGAGCACATGGCGTCATAGACGTCGACGATGGCTGCCATCTGGCCCGCACGGGAGAGTTGGGCGCCTTTCTTGCCGGCCGGATAGCCACTACCGTCGATCCGCTCGTGATGCTCGGCGACCACCGACAACGCGGTCGCCGACAGGTCTGGAACCGCCCTCAGTATCACCAGACCCTTGGCCACATGGGCTTTCATTTCGGCAAATTCCTCTTCCGAGAGCTTGCCCGGCTTATCCACGATGGCATCGTCCACCTGGGCCTTACCCACATCGTGCAAGAGCCCGCCGAGGGCGATCTCGCGGATCTCGTCGCGCGGCAGCCCGAGGCTGCGGCCGAAGGCGGCCAGGAGCGTACAGACTCCGACCGAATGCTCGAAGGTGTAGCTGTCCTGGCTCTTGAGCCGAGTCAGGGGCAGCAGGGCATCGGAGTTGCGGAATACGGAATCCACCAGGCCGTCGACCACAGGAGCGAACTTCTCCGGCTCGACCGGCATGCCCAGGCGCAGATCGCCCATGAGATTGCGGGCCAGGCGATTGGCTTCGCCGTGGAGACGCCGTGCCCGGGCCGCTTCTTCCTTAAGCTCGGCAGCGATCGGCTTGTCGTCGTCGCGGGAAGCGATTTCGCGCAAGAGGCGGTCGAGGTCCTCGCTGACTTCCTGCTGGGTCCGCGCGGCAAAGACATCGGCCCCTTTGATGGTGTCGATGTAAAGCTCGCGGATGCCGATGGCCCGTATTTTTTCTATCGTCGCCTGGTCGCGAACGGGAAACTTGCTCTTCAAGAACGGATGGTCGAGCCAACCGCAATTGAGATCATGGACGAACATCCCGGGGAGGAGCTGGTCGATGGCGATCTTCTTGATCATCGTCGGGGGTCAGAAGGTATCGGGAAATTCTATCTCATATAATGCCGGGCCCATGATCGCCCTCAAGAATGCCACTCTCGCCCGCGCCGGCCGACCCCTCATCGAGGGGGCCAGCTTCCAGGTCCATGCCGGATGGCGGGTCGGGTTGGTCGGGGCGAACGGCTGCGGCAAGTCTAGCCTTTTCGCCTTGCTGGCGGGGGAATTGCACGCTGAGCAAGGGGACGTGGAACTGCCCCCCGCCTGGCATATTGCCCGCGTCGTGCAGGAAACCCCGGCTCTGCCGACTCCGGCGATCGAGTTCGTTCTCGACGGCGATATCGAATTGCGCCGAGTCGAGGCCGAGATCGCCGATGCCGAAACCCGGGGCGACGGCGTGGCCATCGGCGCCCTCCACGCCCGCTACGGCGAGATCGGCGGTTATGCCGCCCGCGCCCGGGTGGCGGAAGTGTTGCACGGCCTGGGTTTTTCCGATGCGGACTTCCTGAGGCCGGTGGCCGAGTTCTCCGGCGGCTGGCGGGTCAGGCTCAATCTTGCCCGCGCCCTCTCCTGCCGCGCCGATCTCCTGCTCCTGGACGAACCGACCAACCACCTGGATCTGGACGCCGTCCTCTGGCTCGAGGACTGGTTGCGGTCCACTCCCGCCACCCTGCTCCTCATCTCCCATGACCGGGACTTCCTCGATGCGGTGGTGGGTCACATCCTGGCGATCGAGCAGCAGCGCATCACCCTCTACGCGGGTGGCTACTCAGACTACGAACGCGCCCGGGCTGCCCGACTTGCCGTGCAGCAAGCCACCTTTGAAGCCCAACAGAAACAGATCGCCCACCTGCAGCGCTTCATCGACCGTTTCAAGGCCAAGGCCACCAAGGCCCGTCAGGCCCAGAGCCGGATCAAGGCCTTGGGGCGCATGGAGATTGTCGCCGCCGCTCACGTGGATTCGCCTTTCCACTTCGATTTTCGCCTTCCGGCCAACCTGCCTGATCCTTTGCTGGTGCTCTCGGATGCCGCCGCCGGCTACGGAGGCAAGCGAGTGTTGGAAAGGATCAGTCTCACCCTGCGGCCCGGCAGCCGGATCGGACTCCTGGAGCGCAACGGCGCCGGCAAATCGACCCTGGTCAAGCTGCTGTCCGGCGCCCTGCCCATGGCGGCGGGCGAGCGGCAGGAAGCCAAGGCGCTGAACATCGGCTACTTCGCCCAGCACCAATTGGAGCAACTGCGCCCCGACGAGTCTCCCCTGCAACACCTGACGCGGCTCGAGCCGACCACCCCGGAGCAGGAGTTGCGCGACTATCTGGGCGGTTTCGACTTTCGGGGGGATATGGCCACCCGGCCTGCGGGGCCTTTCTCCGGCGGCGAGAAGTCGCGCCTGGCCCTGGCCTTGCTCATCCGTACCAAGCCCAATCTGCTCCTGCTCGACGAGCCCACCAACCATCTGGATCTGGAAATGCGCGAGGCACTGACCTTCGCTTTACAGGATTTCGAGGGTGGCGTGGTGCTGGTTTCCCACGACCGCCACCTGCTGCGCACCTGCGCCGACGCCCTATGGCTGGTCTCGGACGGCAATGCCTCCGCCTTCGACGGCGACCTGGACGACTACGCCGCCTGGCTGGCCGCCCAGCGCGCTGCGGCCAAGGCGCCCGAACCCGACGCCGCCGCACTGAAGGCCGAGCGTAGGCAGAAGCGCGAAGAGGAGGCCGCCAACCGGCAGGCACTGCTGGCCCGGCGCCGGCCGCTGGTGAAGGAAATCGAGCAGCTGGAGAGAAAGCTGGCTGCGTGGAACGAGGAAAAGCAGGCCCTAGACGCTCAGCTCGCCGATCCCGCCCTCTACGCCCCGGACGCCGACCGGGCCGGCATCGACGATCTCCACCGCCGGCTGGCCGGCCTTACCGCCGACATTGCCGCCGCCGAGGAGCGCTGGCTGCTGGCCCAGGAGGAACTGGAGGCCTTGCCCGCTCCCTGATCGGGTAAAATGCGGCCTTTCGCCCAAGGGCGCAGGGGGAGTTGGCTGTGAAAATCGTCTGTCTCGATCTCGAAGGGGTGCTGGTTCCGGAAATCTGGATCGAATTCGCCCAGCGCACCGGGATTCCCGAACTCAAGCGCACCACCCGGGACGAGCCCGATTACGACAAGCTGATGACCTACCGCCTGGGACTCTTGCGTCAGCACAAGCTCGGCCTGCCGGACATCCAGAAGGTCATCGCCGCCATGGGCCCCATGCCCGGCGCCAAGGATTTCCTCGATTCCTTGCGCGACGCCTATCAGGTCATCATCCTTTCCGACACGTTTTACGAGTTCGCGAAGCCGCTCATGCAGCAGCTGGGCCTGCCCACCCTGTTCTGCCACTCGCTGGAAGCCGACGGGGAAGGAATGCTGGTCAATTACCATCTCCGCATGCCCAATCAGAAGCAGGAGGCGGTCAGGCGTTTCAAGGAGCTCAATTTCAAGGTCGTCGCCGCCGGCGACAGTTACAACGATACCGCGATGCTCGGCGAAGCCCATGGCGGCATCCTTTTTCACCCGCCGGAAAACGTCATCCGCGAATTCCCCCAGTACCCGGTCGTCCTGGACTACAGCGGTCTGCGTCGGGAAATCGACAAGGCTTTCGCTCGGGTTTGACCGGCGAATAAGCGCCCCGCCCCCGACCCCGTTCATCTTCCCTTCCGGGGCCTCACTCCCCAGACGATTCCCACGGCGACTCTATCCATGGCCCACCCGCGCTTCTACACCCTTACCGCTTCCTGTCCCGACCAGGTCGGCATCATCGCCAAGGTATCGGGCTTTATTGCGGAAAACGGCGGCTGGATACTGGAATCGAGCTTTCATGCCGACGCGCTCACCGGGCGCTACTTCATGCGCATCGAAATCAGGGCGGATTCGCTTCCCATTCTGCTGGCCGAATTTCGCGAGCGCTTCCGGACCGCGGTGGCCGACCCGCTGGGAATGACCTGGCGCATCGCCGACAGCGCGGTGAAGAAACGCGTGGTCATCCTGGTCTCCAAGCAGGAACACTGCCTCTATGACCTCCTTGCCCGCTGGCAGGCCAAGGAGTTGGATATTGAAATCCCCTGTGTCGTCTCCAATCACGAGACCTTTCGCGGCTTTGTCGAGTGGCATGGCATCCCCTTTCACCATGTGCCGGTGGGCAAGGACAACAAGGCGCCGGCCTACGCCGAGATCGCCCGCATTTTCGACGACGTCCGCGGCGACTGCATGGTGCTCGCCCGGTATATGCAAATCCTCCCGCCGGAACTCTGCGACGCCTATTCGGGGCGCATCATCAATATCCATCACTCCTTTCTGCCCTCCTTCGCTGGCGCCAAGCCCTACCATCAGGCCTACGAACGGGGTGTCAAGCTGATCGGCGCAACCTGCCACTACGTCACTTCGGAACTGGATGCCGGCCCCATCATCGAACAGGACGTGATCCGCATCGACCACTCCGATTCCCCGGACGACATGGTCCGCTACGGCAAGGACATCGAAAAGACTGTACTGGCCCGGGGCCTGCGCTATCACCTGGAAGACCGGGTCCTGGTGCACGGCAACAAGACGGTCGTCTTCCGCTAATCACCCGGCGCACATGGCGTCGCTTCGGGCAGGACGATAGGCGCGCCTCTAAGGGATGCGGCGCTCACGAGGGACGCCGGAGTCTTCCAGGGCCGCAAATACCGCTAGTCCCGGTAAGGGATCACCGGCGCCGCAATCGAGGGCAGGTAATGGCTCAGCGGGCGTTCGCCCGGTTGCCAAAGGTGGAGCAGGAAGCCCCCCGGTTCGGCAGTCCAACCCAGCGGGCCGTCGCTCAGGGCGATCTGGTGGGCCGGCGAAGGCGCGGTTGCCGCCGGCCTACCCGCAAAGGTGGTGGCGACAAAGCGATGGACGTGGCCGCATAGCACTGCTGCGACTTCCGGATGGCGGGAAAGCCAGTCGGCAAGCAAACCCTCCCCCCGACAACGCAAGCGGTCCATACCCGGGATGCCCACGGCGAACGGCGGATGGTGGAGCGCCAGGAGCGACGGGCGGCGCTCCGTCGTCACCGAATCGAGCCAATTCACGTGGGCCGGCGTAATCTGTCCCCACTCCTTTCCCGGAACCTGGGAATCGACGAGAAGCAAGGACGCCTCCCCGAGGTCGATGCGCTGGTGGCAGGCGCCTACCCGGCCGGGAAATGAAAAGGCGGTGCGCAGCTGTCGGCGGTCGTCGTGATTGCCGGGGATGACCGCGAAGGGTATGCCCACCTCGCCCAAGCGGTCGGCCAAGCGGCGGTAGGTTGCCGCATCGCCGCCTTCCGCGAGATCCCCGGTGACCATCAGAAAATCGGGTCTGGGTTCCAGCGTGGCAAGGCGTAGCAGGACGGATGCAAAGGCCGCCCAGGTATTTACGCTACCGTAGAGCAGGCTACCGTCGGGAGTCAGGTGGAGGTCGGAAATCTGGGCAATGCGCATGCCTCAGACTATCAAACCCGATCGGTAAAAAAAAGCGGGCGCCCTTGGGCGCCCGGAAGGAGAGAGACGAATATCCGATCAGTGGTGGTAGGCGGTTTCGCCGTGGGAGGTGAGGTCGAGACCTTCGCGCTCCTCGTCCTCCGGCACCCGCAGACCGAGGATGATGTCGGCGATCTTGTAGCACACCACGGCGACCACGCCGGACCACACCAGGGTGACGCCGACGCCGGTCGCCTGGACCATGAACTGGTCGGCGATGGAGTAGTTGTCGGCCACCTTGTTGGCGACGTAGTCGTAGACGCCCGTGCCGCCCAGGGAAGGCGCGGCAAACACGCCGGTCAGGAGGGCGCCGAGGATGCCGCCCACGCCGTGGACTCCGAAGACGTCGAGGGAGTCGTCGGCGCCGAGCATCTTCTTGAGGCCATTGACGCCCCACAGGCAGAGGATGCCTGCGGCCAGGCCGATCACGATGGCGCCGATCAGGCCCACGAAGCCGCAGGCCGGGGTGATGGCGACCAGACCGGCCACGGCGCCGGAAGCGGCACCCAGCATGGACGGCTTGCCCTTGAAGATCCATTCGGCGAAGAGCCAGGACATCGCCGCGCAGGCCGTAGCGATCCAGGTATTGACGAAGGCCAGGGCGGCGGTGCCGTTGGCTTCCAGCGCGGAACCGGCGTTGAAGCCGAACCAGCCGAACCACAGGAGGGAAGCACCGATCATGGTGAAGGTCAGGCTGTGGGGAGCCATGGAGACATTGCCCAGGCCGGTACGCTTGCCCACCATGTAGGCACCCACCAGGCCGGCGATGGCGGCATTGATATGCACCACGGTACCGCCGGCGAAGTCGAGAGCACCCTTCTGGAACATGTAGCCGGCGGTGGCGTTCAGCTTATCGGCGGCTTCGGCGGAAACATAGCCGTCCGGACCGGCCCAGTACCACACGATGTGCGAGATGGGCAGGTAGGCGAAGGTGAACCACAGGATCATGAACAGCAGGATTGCGGAGAAGCGCACCCGCTCGGCGAAAGCACCGACGATAAGCGCACAGGTGATGGCCGCGAAGGCGCCCTGGAAGGCAACGTAGATGTACTCGCTGACGACCACGCCCTTGGAGAAGGTCGCCGCGACGGAATCCGGAGTGACGCCCTTGAGGAAGAGCTTGTCCAGACTGCCGAAGAAGGCGTTGCCCTCGGTGAAGGCCACGGAATAGCCGTAGATGACCCACAGCACCGAGATCAGCGAGAAGGTGACGAAGACCTGCATCAGGACCGACAGCATGTTCTTCGAGCGCACCAGGCCGCCGTAGAAAAGAGCCAGGCCGGGAATCGACATGAGGATGACGAAGGCCGTGGCCACGAACAGCCAAGCGTTGTCGCCCTTGTTGGGAACCGGAGCCGGCGCTGCGGCTTCGGCCGGAGCGGGGGCCTCGGCGGCGGCCGGGGCTGCAGCTGCCGCTGCTGCGGCCGGAGCGGCCGGCGCAGTGGCTGCCGGGGCCGCCTCGGCGGGTTTATCGTCGGCCCAGGCCGGCGCCCCTAGAGTTACGGCGCCGAAGAGCGCCAGGATGGCAAAAATTCTTTTCATGGCACGCTGCTCCCTTTACAAGGCATCGGTACCGGTTTCGCCGGTCCGGATGCGAATGACTTGTTCGAGATCGAAGACAAAAATCTTGCCGTCGCCGATCTTGCCAGTACTGGCTGACTTTTCGATGGCTTCAATGACCTGGTCGATCTGGTCGTCCTTGATGGCGGCCTCGACCTTCACCTTGGGGAGAAAATCGACCACATATTCGGCACCTCGGTATAGCTCGGTGTGCCCTTTCTGCCGGCCGAAACCTTTCACTTCCGTGACGGTGATGCCCTGTACACCGATGGCGGACAGCGCTTCACGCACTTCGTCAAGCTTGAAGGGCTTGATGATGGCGGTTACGAATTTCATGAGTAGATCCTCATAAGGTTGAAAACGTACCCCGTCGGCGCCGGCCGGGTCGCCGACGGGATTGAGAAGCGTGATTAGAAGTTCTTGGTGACGGACAGGACGGCGATACCGCGTCCGGCGTCCTTGGTGTCGCTGCCGATGTTCCCGGACTTGTTCAGGGAATTGGCGAAGCAGTAGAACTCACCCTTGGAACAGCTGCCGTTGGCATTGGTGCCGATATAGGCCAGGCCAAAAACCCATCCGCTGATGTCCTTGGTCACACCGATCTTCCAGTCCGTGTAGCTGATGCCACGGCTGCCGGCAGTGTTGTAGGAGTAGTCGTTCGCGAAGAAGTGACCCAGGTGACCGTTGACGCCCCAGCCATCGCCGAGATCGTAGTTGGCGGACAAGTCGAGATAGCTGCTGCCTTCGGAATCCGGCAAGTCGAAGTAATCGCCCACTGCATAGCTGTACTTGAGGGACAGGAATTTCCAGCTGGCACCGACATAGACTTCGGTATTGCTGACCGTACCGCCGGAGCGGGCAGTGAGGTGCTTGAAGTTGGTGTTTGAAAGCGGGCGGGCGCTGCTGCCCGGATAGTAGTAATAGAGCACGCCGACGTCGACTCCGAAGTCACCGAAAGCGCCCTTCCAGCCGCCGTAGAAGTCCATTTCGAGGTTGCCTTCGGCATAGCCGGCGCCGGAATTCACGTTGGAGTTCCAGTTTCCGAGGTAAATCCCGCTTTCGTGGCTGTAGTCGACACCGCCCTGGATGGCAGGCTTGCCAAAGGTCTGGTCGATACCGCGGAATCGGTAGCTGGAGGCCAGCGTGAGATTGCCGGTGATGGTGTGGGGACTCTTGGCCTCAGGCGCAGCAGGCGCATCGGCCGCTAGGGCGGGAAGGGCAAAGGCCGTCGTCAACGCGACAGCGAGCAGTGACTTCTTCATCGTTTCTCTCCTGACAGGAAAATGAAATTTGTGCAGCACAGCAATAGCATGACCCATGCCAGAGCAAAAAATTGATAGCAATCAATGAATTGCTTATGGCATCGATCCATTACAAACCGGACGACGCACCGTTGTGGTGCTTACTGCATAGGATGCGCACCAATCTGGAACCCAGGTGGCGGGAGCGATTCCGGGCGCGGGCTATGCTACACTTACTTGCTTATCCAGAGGACTGCACCATGCTCGATCCCAAGCTTCTCGACGACCTCGGTGGCAAATTGAATACACTCCTGGCGTCCACCCCCGCCAAGGATTTCGAGAAGAACGCCAAAGCGCTTGTTGCCGGATTTCTGGCCCGTCTCGACGTCGTGACCCGGGAAGAATTCGACGTCCAGGCCCAGGTGCTGGCCCGGACCCGGGAGAAACTCCGGGAACTGGAAGCCCGGGTCGACGCCCTGGAGCGTCAGCGCGCAGGACAATAAGGTCGCACCCGGCCATGGCCCTGGCCGTCGTTCATAGCCGCGGCCTTGACGGCTTGACTGCCCCGCCGGTGCAGGTCGAAGTCCATCTCGCAGCGGGACTTCCCGGTTTCACCCTGGTTGGTCTCCCCGATGTCGAGGTCCGCGAGGCTCGCGACCGTGTCCGCGCCGCCGTGGTCAATTCCGGCTTCGAATTTCCCGCCCGCCGCATCACGGTCAATCTCGCCCCGGCCGATTTGCCCAAGGAATCCGGGCGCTTCGACCTGCCCATCGCGGTGGGCATCCTGGCTGCCAGCGGCCAGATCCCGTCCCAACTTCTGGATAGCCACGAATTCGCCGGTGAATTGTCGCTTTCCGGCGAATTGAGGCCGATCCGCGGCGCCCTCGCCATGGCCCTGCAAGCCGCCGGTGACGGCCGCCGCTTCATCCTGCCCGAAGAGAGCGCTGCCCAGGCGGTTCTCGCCGGCAGCGGCGAGATCCTTTCCGGGGCAACGCTGCTTGCGGTATGCGCCCATCTGTGCGGGCGAGAATCCTTGCCGGCGGCAACTGCCATGATCGCCCAGACCGTCGATCCTGTTCCGGATATCGCGGAGGTTCGCGGCCAGGCTCAGGCCAAGCGCGCCCTGGAGATCGCCGCCGCAGGCGGCCATTCCCTATTGATGCTGGGACCGCCGGGTGCCGGCAAGTCCATGCTGGCGGCACGACTGCCCGGTCTGCTACCCGTCCTCTCGCCGGTCGCCGCCCGGGAGTCGGCGGCGATCCTTTCCCTGGCCGGCCAGTTTCGACCCGCCGCCTTCGCTCGCCGGCCCATCCGGAGTCCCCACCACACGGCGTCGGCGGTGGCCCTGGTCGGGGGCGGGAATCCGCCCCGGCCCGGAGAGATATCCCTCGCCCACCAGGGCATCCTTTTCCTGGACGAATTGCCCGAATTCGACCGCAAGGTGCTGGAGACCCTACGCGAACCGCTGGAAAGCGGCCGCATCCATATCGCCCGGGCGGCGCGCCAGGCCGATTTCCCGGCCGAATTCCAACTGGTGGCCGCGATGAATCCTTGCCCCTGCGGCCACCAGGGATCCCCCTCCGGCCGCTGCCGCTGCACCCCGGATCAGATTGCCCGCTACCGGGGCCGCGTCTCCGGGCCCCTGCTCGACCGCATCGACCTGCATATCGAAGTCCCGGCCCTGGCCGGCGAAGTCCTGCTGGCCCGCCCCGAGGGAGAATCCTCCGATTCGATCCGCGAACGGGTCACCCTGGCCCTGGAAAAACAACACCAGCGCCAGGGAAAGACCAATGCCCGCCTCAACGCGGCTGAGGTCGACGCGCATTGCATCCCCGAGGAAGAAGCCGCCGCCCTCCTGCGGCAGGCCATGGCCAGACTGGATCTCTCCGCCCGCGCCTGGCACCGCATCCTCAAGGTGGCCCGGACCGTGGCCGATCTGGCCTGCAGCGATGCCATCCGCGCCCCCCACGTGGCCGAGGCGATCCAGTATCGGCGGCTCGCACATGGCTGAACTGACCAAGACCGGTCATCCGGCCCCCCGGGGGATCGCCATTCTCCTGGCGGCCCTCGCGGCCCTCGGCCCATTTGCCATCGACACCTATCTCCCGTCCTTCCCGGAGATGGGGGCGAACCTGGGCGCCAGCCCCCTGGCGGTCCAGCAAACCCTTTCCGCCTACCTGCTCCCCTTCGCGGCCATGACCCTCTGGCACGGGGCGATCTCCGACGCCCTGGGACGCCGCCGCGTGGTCATCGCCGCCCTGGCGATCTTCTGCCTGGCTTCGCTCGGCTGCGCCCTGGCCACCCGCATCGAGCACCTCTGGCTGCTCAGGGCCGTCCAGGGGATCGGCGCGGGAGCCGGAATCGTCGTCAGCCGGGCCATCGTCCGCGATCTGTTCGACGGTCCGCCAGCGCAGCGGCTGATGGCCCACATCACGATGATGTTCGCCTTCGCCCCTGCGCTGGCGCCGCTGATCGGGGGTTGGCTCCATTCCTTTTTCGGCTGGCGATCACCCTTTGCCTTCCTCGCCTTCCTAGCCGCCAGCCTCGCCCTGGCCTGCCACCGCCTTTTGCCGGAGACCCTCCCGCCCGACAAGCGCCAGACCCTCAGACCGGCCTACCTCTGGGCCACCTACAAACAGGTGCTTACCACCCCCCGCTTCCTTTTCGTCTGCGGTGCGATTGCCCTCAATTTTGCCGGCTTCTTCCTCTACGTGCTTTCGGCCCCGATGTTTCTGATGAAGCATCTCGGGGTTTCCGAAACCGGATTTCTCTGGCTTTTCGGTCCCTCGATGACCGGGCTGCTGACGGGGTCTTGGATTTCCGGGCGCGTGGCCGGCCGCCTCTCGCGTCCGCGGACCGTGGCCTCCGGCTACGGATTGATGGGGACGGCCGCCATCGGAAACCTGGTCATCAATCTTCTGCTTCCTCCCGGGCTACCCTGGAGCGTCGCTCCCATCTTCTTCTACACCTGCGGCATGGCCCTGGCGGTTCCCACCCTGACCCTTTACGCCCTCGATCCCTATGCCGCTCAGCGCGGCCTCGCAGCTTCCTGCCAGACCTTCCTGCAAGCGACCTTCAACGGTCTGGTAGCCGCCGCCCTGGCACCCCTCCTCTGGGGAACGACCTTGCACCTGGCGTTTGGCATGGCCGGGCTCCTCTCCCTCGGCGGTTTATTCGCCCTCCTGCACCATCGCAGCCTCCCTGCCCAATCCGGACCGGACCCCACGGGTCCGGGTGCGGCGAGGGCGTAAATTCAGCCTTTTCGCCATGGAGTACCCATGAAGACACCTGCTTGGCTCACCGCCGCCTCCGCCGCCTTGGTCGGGGCCTTGCTACCGGCCTGCGACAACGTGAATCTGCAGGAGCTCAGGCCGGGCGTCTCCACGGTCGCCGAAGTCCGTGCCCGCATGGGCAATCCATCCTTCGAACACGCCAATCCGGATGGCTCGACGACCTGGGAATACAACCGCCAACCGAACGGGATCGAATGCCACATGCTCACGTTCGATCCGAGCGGCGTTCTGCTCCGGATAGAGCAGGTTCTCACTGCGGATTTCCAGGCCCGGGTCAGACCCGGCATGACCCGCGAAGAGGTTCGACGGCTGCTGGGCAAGCCCGGCAAGACCGAGGTGTACGGCAACTTGCGGGAAGAAATCTGGGACTGGCGGGTGGCGGGTCTCATGTCTACCGAGGAAGCCCATTTCCACGTTCATTTCAATCTGGACGACGGACTGGTCAAGACCACATCGCGCCGCATCGAATCGCACAACTGACCGGCATTCGGCGCGTTTCGCGCCGTTCATAGCAAGTCGCGGTCTTGGCAGTCCGCCGGAGGGGAAGTAAACTGCCCCTTTGCCGAGGAGCGCTGCGACCCCAACTCACCAGGGCCAGGCTCGGCAACGACCAACG
>Ga0268298_10000611_pt1 | contig 45454 bp, 45 predicted proteins | sample WWTPWeurt_MetaG_FD_194462 | JGI IMG/M metagenome (GOLD analysis project Ga0268298, IMG submission 194462) | Activated sludge microbial communities from WWTP in Nijmegen, Gelderland, Netherland - WWTP Weurt | ecosystem: Engineered > WWTP > Aerobic digester > Activated sludge | place...
ATGAAACTCTTATGGCTCGCACAGAGAGACATTGCCCGGAAGTGGACGGTTACCATTCGAGACTGGGGTACGATCGTGAGCGCGCTTTCCGTGCTGTATCCGGAGCGAGTCAGGCTCGATTAACAGATGACGACATGCGTATCAACGGTCATTTACACAAAAGTACTTGCAGACCCTCTCCCGAGGGGAGAGGGTGCAACGATAAACGGACCGTTGCTTGACGTCGGTATCGCCGGTGATGCACAGCCTCGCATCGATCTCACCGTGGAACACGGTGAGATAAGAAAGGGACGCCCCTACGCCGGAACGAACGTCAATGCTTTTCCCGTTTTATCCGCACGACCGGTACGGCCGATACGGTGCACGTAGTCCTCGAAGGAGGTGGGTAGGTCGTAGTTGATCACGTGCGTGACGTTCTCCACGTGGATACCACGTGCCGCAACATCCGTCGCCACAAGGACTTGCGCTTGGCCGCCCCTGAAGTTCGCCAGGGCACGCTGCCTCTGACCGTGACTCTTGTTCCCGTGGATGGACTCAGCCCGTATACCGCTCGTACGGAGCTGCGTGGCGAGCTTTTCTACCCCATGTTTCATCGCACCAAAGACAATCACCCGCCCGAAGGCCGGGTCTCGGAGGAGTGTTACAAGGGTATCGTACTTCTCCTCCGCACCGTAGCGCACTACATCCTGAAGCACGCTGCCGGTCACGTCCTTTTTCTTCACGGAGACCGTGACCGGCCCGCGCATGAACTGCTTGGTGAGCGCTTCGGTGGCCGGAGACATGGTGGCGGAAAAGAGGAGCGTTTCCCGATTTTCCTGTGTTCTGCTCATGATCTTTTTCATGTCGTGGATGAAACCCATGTCGAGCATGCGGTCCGCCTCGTCGAGCACCACCGTTGAACAATGCGTGGGATCGAAGTTGCCGCGATCCATGAGGTCGATAATGCGTCCCGGCGTCCCTATCACGAACTGGTTGTGGTGTTTGAGCGCACGTACCTGCGGCATGATGGCGGTTCCTCCCACACAAAGTGCGGAAAAGATACGGTAGCCGTTGGTAAGGCGTTGCAAATCCTTTTCGATTTGGGTGGCAAGCTCGCGGGTTGGTGCGAGGATCAGCACCTGGCGCTTGTGGTCTATGAGAGTGCGGGCGATGAGCGGCAACAGAAAGGCCGCGGTTTTACCGGTACCGGTCTCCGCGAGACCGATCACATCACGCCCCTCAAGGATGTGGGGAATGATCTGGTCTTGAATCGGGCTCGGGGTGATAAGGCCGAGGCTTGTCACCGTTGCCACCAAGCGCTCGGGAAGGCCAAATGTGTGGAAGTTGTGTTGTGGAACATACACTTCCTCGGTAGCAATAGTGGAACGAGTATTGGCGTTGATGAACCGCGTTGGGTCGAACGTCGGCATGCCACGAGCACGTCTGCCACCTTGGCCGTGAGGCCGGGAATCGCGTGTATGCTGGAAACGAGGCCCACCATGAGGAGCCGCTCCCGCAGCGCCGCGGCGTGGACCATGCTGGCCAAAGCGCCCTCCTCTCAGGGGACCTCCGGCCTGTTGGCCGGACCTTGTAAAACGTCGTCCGCCCGCGGCGGAGCTGCGCGTATCGTTGTGCGATCGTGAGTACATAAGCGTATAGTATGAAGCGCTCTGCGCGCCTCGGGGCAGTGCAGGAAGGGTAAACGGACCTGATGGAGACCGGGTCCAAAGCTCAAGAGCCCCACACGAGTATCAAAAGCTTGCTGTAAGTATACTACATATGAATATTGCTGTCAATACTTTTTTCGCATCAAACATTTCTGACACAAAATACCCGCGTGGTATGAACTTCACCCCGGGTCTTGGTCGGGGTATACTAGAAGTACATGTCGAGTGCTCGGGTGAGGGTACGTGTGCTCTTGGGGGCGAGCATCTTGGTGCTCGGCCTTCTTGTGGGCGTGGCATACCACGCAGCCTCCGTGTACGCGACATCCACGAATGCCGACGCGATCGCCGCACGGAAAGCACAGCTCGAGGCTGAGCTCGCCAAGCTCGAGGAGCTCATCGAGGAGCAACAAACCCTGCTTGAATCCACGACCGGGGAGCGCGTCACTCTTGAGCGCGACCTGAAACGGCTCGGCGCGGAAATACAAAAAGCGCGCCTCAACATCAAAGCGAGCGAGGTCGCTATTGCGCAGCTTGAGGATGATATCTACGACACCAAAGCGACCATTGCGCGCCTGGATGAAAAAATGGACCGCGAAAGAGAATCCCTCGTTTCGCTTCTCCAACGCACCGCGGAAATAGACGACCACACGATCGTCGAGGTGCTCCTCTCGAACAAGAGCTTCGGTGAGTTTTTCGAAGAGTTCAATGATTTCAAGGCGGTGCAGGAGGCACTCCACGCAAATTTCCGTGAGCTGCAGGAGACCCGTGCCACGTACGGCGCCACCCAGCAAACGCTCGAGGACCAGCGTGATTCGGAGCTCGACGCGAAGATGGTACGCCAACTCCAGGCAAAGAAGCTCAACGAGCAGGAGCAGGAAAAAACGCGTATTTTAAAAACGACGAAGGGGCAAGAAACGGCATACCAAAAGCTCATCAAAGAGAACAAGCGCACCGCAGCGCAGATACGTGCCGAGCTCTTCGAACTGCGCGGCTCAAGCGCCATATCGCTCGGCGACGCAATCGAGTTCGCGAATTTCGCGTCTTCGAAAACGGGGGTGCGCACCGCGTTTATTCTCGGTATTTTGAAACAGGAGACCGAGCTCGGTAGCTACCTGGGCGGCTGTACATACGATGAGGAGCGATTTGGCAAGCCGGTGATGAAACCTACGCGTGATCAAGCGGTTTTTCGTGCCATCAGCGAGACGCTTGGGTTCAATGCGAGCACGCAGCCCGTGTCCTGCTCACAGACCGCAGACACCTGGGGCGGTGCCATGGGCCCCTCGCAGTTCATCCCCTCCACCTGGGCTTGCTACGGTGGGTACGTGAACGCGGCCACACGCAGTTGTAGCAACACGAGTGACATGACTCGCGATCAGTTCTACAGTGGTACGTGGGTGTACGACGCGTCGCAGGATCGCCTGCGTATCCTGCGCGGTAAGCAGAGCCCTTCGAACCCGTGGGACAATCAGGATGCGTTCCTCGCGACAGCCCTCTATATGAAAGAGATGGGCGCCGATGCGGGAGGGTACGACGCGGAGCATACCGCGGCCATGCGCTACTTCGCCGGGTACGGTGGCGCCGCAAATCCTTCCCCCTACGTACGTTCCTATGGCGATAGTGTCATGGAACACACCGCGTACTACCAAAAGCAAATGGACATCCTCACCAATCTCGATGAGTGATTTCCCCGAGATCGTGGACACCTTGACGCGGCGCATGGTCATGCGGTACCGTGCGGCTAGGTACACTCAAGAGGGGTAGGGGCTATGGGCATTGCCAGGGTACTGGGTGTATCCGTCTGTCCGGGCAGATGTATACACGCTGTTGAAGCGGAGCAATTCTTGCAATACATCCGGTGGGCAAAGGGGTACTGTGCACCGATTGATACGGAATTCGCTTTTTATCCAAATCGCTTCCTTCCAAGAGAAAAAACGGTGCGGTTGTTGGCTGCATCCCTCGACCCCGAGGTTGACGCAAGCTTACGAGATACGCAGCGAGTTGAAATAGCCACTGAAGAGCTGCGGCGGCTCTCTGTGCCTAAGAATCGCATCAAGGACGTGTGCATTCAACCCTGCTGCGGTTTTATACTTCCACTTAACACTTCGGGACGCGCTCTGATCATAAGTGCGAAGGTCCGCGATGAAAAAGGGGCGTGGGAAGAACAAAGTATCGGCCTTACCAACTTCTCAAGTGTAGAAGGTTGGGTGCGGAAGAAATATTCACCATGAACCACACGGCGGCTACACACAGCCGCCGTTCTTCATACATATCGACAGTGTGTGGATGCGGGGGTGGGAGAGCGAGAACACCTGATGGTATACTATACTTTGCATATCTATCCACCATGAACTGGAAAGCATTCCTCGCGGCGGTAAGTATTTTCGGGTTGGGCGGTTTCCTGGTGTACCAGTACTACGCAAGCCGCTACCTCATCGTGCGCCACGACCCCACCTACGCAAGCACGTACGCTTCGGAACTTCTCACACTCGCACTCGTTGCCGCCTTCACCGCGCTCGCGTTCTGCACTCTCTTCATATACACGGCGCTTGCGACACGTGCCACAGCGCGCCGTATGGCGTTCGCCCTCTCCAAAGACCTGGCACTGTCGCGCGAGGAGTTCCGTCGCTTCTATGAAATGAGTCCCGTACCGTACCTGCTCATCACAAAAGGAGGTAAGATCAAACGTCCGAACAAGGCTTCTCTTCGCCTCTTCGGTCTTGACGAGGAGCACCTTATGGGTCAAGACTTCTTCTCTTTTCTCTCGATACCCGAGCAGGAGGGGAAAAAGGCAATGTTGAAAGAGATGGCTGCACGTTCGGTGGCTATAGACCAGAAAGAGGTGCTGGTCACGCACGCCAACGGTGCACAGCGCTGGGCGCTCCTTTCGATCGAGGAACTTTTGTCCGGCCATGCATGGATGCAAGAACACGTTGGTCTCGCAACGCTCGTGGATATTCACGAACAAAAAGAGCTTGAGCGCATAAAAACCGAGTTCCTTTCGCTTGCGTCGCACCAGCTACGCTCGCCGCTTGCGAATATGAAGTGGTACATTGATTTCCTTCTTGAGCACCGCACCGCAAGTCTCGTTCCCGAAACCATTGAGTACCTGCGGCGCATGTACCGACGGAACGAAGATATGATCGATATCGTAAACACCCTCCTCAACCTTTCGCGCGTAGAGATGGGGAGGATCAAGGTGGAGAAGAACGCGACCGACCTCACCGCACTTGCCACGAGCGTTCTTGAAGAGCTTGCGACAGCCGCACAGGACAAGCAGATCACCCTCACGCCCTCGCTCCAAGCGGAAGGTACCGTGGAGACCGATGCAAAGCTCTTGCGTATCGTCCTGCAAAACCTCCTCACCAACGCGGTTCGCTACACCCCGAATGGCGGCTCGGTCTTCATTACGCTCACCCGTTCACGCCGCGAGGTACGCATAGAGGTGCGAGACACGGGTATCGGCATCCCGCCCGAGGAACAAGGCCGTATTTTCTCGAAGCTCTACCGAGCCAGCAACGCAAAGAACATGGAGGCGAACGGCAACGGTATCGGGCTCTACATGTGCAAAGCGCTCGTCGAAGGCATGCAGGGGACTATTAGCTTCGAGAGCGTAGCAGGCTCGGGAACAACGTTTGTGGTAACATTGCCCGTGTAAACATTTTATTCGTTTACCTGCCGTACAAAACGTACGCGCCAACATTCTATGCAAGGGAAGACCATACTTATCGTTGACGATGACACGGTGTTTTCGGACATACTCTCGGAAATACTGCGTGAAAAAGGGGCGAACGTCGTCATCGAGCACGACGGCGCTAGTGGCCTCGAACGAGCGAAGAGCCTTGCGCCTGACATTGTGGTGGTGGATGTGATGATGCCGCGCATGTCCGGCGTAGAGATGCTGGAGCGTTTTCGCGCGACGGACGTGGGGAAGTGTGTGCCGGTACTCCTCCTTACCAACATGAATGAAGCGGATACCATGGCCAAACGAACGGAGGGCGACCCGACCGAGGTGCTCTTAAAGACTGACTGGACACTCGACCAGATCGCCGAGCGGGTCGTCGCGACCCTTGCAGCGTAGTGGAGTGACTGGTACCATGCGCGTGACAGTGTATATGGTATACACTTGCAAGCAGTAGGAAACGTTGGACGTTTAGCTCAGTTGGTAGAGCGTTCCCTTCACACGGGAGAGGTCACAGGTTCGAGTCCTGTAACGTCCACAAAACAAACGAGCCGGATGCGAAGCATTCGGCGACTGTTGTTTTGTAGGATGGTACGGGGCTCGAAGCCGTTGCGAGCTACGTTCAAAGCGAAGCGCATGAACTAGCCGCAACGGGTACTGATGCTGTAAGCATCGAGTCCTGTAACGTCCACAAAACAAACGAGCCGGATGCGAAGCATTCGGCGACTGTTGTTTTGTAGGATGGTACGGGGCTCGAAGCCGTTGCGAGCTACGTTGCAACATGTGGCGTTCCTTTACAACACTCGCTTTGATATACTGCGCAATATGGCATGTACCGTATTTTTTGGTGACAACCTTCCCGTATTGCGTTCAATACCCCGTGGCTCTGTTTCATTAATTTATATTGATCCCCCTTTCAATACGGGCAAGGTGCAGACACGAAAGCGACTTAAAACGGTGCGTTCGGATACGGGTAACAGAACGGGTTTTCAAGGTGCACGTTACGCAACCACCGTACTTGGCGAACAGTCATATGAAGACATGTTCGATGATTACGTGGCGTTTCTTGAGCCAAGGCTACGTCAAGCATATGAAATACTGGGGGATACAGGAAGTCTTTACTTCCATATTGACTATCGAGAGGTGCACTACTGCAAAATCCTCCTGGATCACATATTTGGCCGGGCCTCATTCCTCAATGAAATTATATGGGCATATGATTATGGCGCGCGCTCGAAACGCAAATGGCCGGCAAAACATGACAATATATTGTGGTACGCGAAGGATCCAAATCAGTATATATTCAACTATGGAGAACTTGATCGTATCCCCTACATGGCACCCGAGCTTGTTGGGGCGGAAAAGGCAGGACGGGGGAAAACACCAACTGACACCTGGTGGCACACAATAGTAAGTCCTAACGGTAAAGAAAAAACGGGGTATCCAACACAAAAACCGCTCGGCATCCTCAAGCGTATCGTAACCGCTTCTTCGAACGAAGGTGATACTGTATTGGATTTCTTTGCCGGAAGCGGATCATTCGGGGAAGCGGCGCTCAGTCTTAACCGTTCGTGTATTCTTGTTGACAGTAACCCGCAATCAATGGAAGTGATGCGCAGGCGTTTCGAATCCTATCCTGATGTTACCTTCCGCGACCTGTAACGCAATGCGCCAGTGAAAGCGTGTCAGTCTTTCTTCGATGACGCCACCACATCTTCCCGCACGAGCGGCAGCTCGATGGTGAACGTGCTTCCTTTGCCGACACCGGCCGACGCGAGGTGTATCCACCCGTTGTGCGCCCGCACAATCTCACGAGCGATATAGAGACCAAGCCCGGTACCGTACACGCTCACTTCGCTCACGTTCGAGGCGCGGTTGAATTTTTGGAAGAGCTTGCTCTGCTCCTCGGGGGCAATACCGATACCCGTGTCTCGCACCTCCACCATAACGGCGTGGTGCGTATCCACACGAACAACACTCACCGTAACAGAGCCCACGGGGGTGTACTTGATCGCGTTGTCGATAATATTCGAGAGAACCTGCTTGATCTTGCTCGCGTCCATGTTCACCCGAGCATCGAGGTCGGGCGCCACGGAAAGATCCAGTGTAAGGCCTTTCTGCTTGGCGATGACACGAAGCTCCTCGACAGCCTCGCGCACAAGCTCAGCCATGTTACGTTGCGCCATGGTGTAACTCATACGCCCCTGCTCGATACGGGTGACGTTCAGGAAGTCGTCCACGATGAGTGCGAGTCGCTTGCCGGACTCAAAGATGCGCCCCAGGGGCTCCTCGAGCTTTTTGGGCACCGCACCATAGGAACCGTCGTGAATGAGGGAAGTGTAGCCGGTGATGGCCGCAATGGGGCTCCTGAGCTGGTGGGTGGCAATCGAGAGGAAGGTCGTTTTTTGTTTGTCGAGGTCGCGCAGACGCGCGTTCATATTCGCAAGGTACCGTGCAAGTTTTTCACTCTTTGCGCGTCGTGCGACGTGGGTGTGGATCCGACGCATGAGTTCAATGCCGATCATACCGCCAACACAGAAGGTGCCCGCCAATACCGCACGATGCCCGACAGTGCTCGCGTGCCGATACGCCATACTGAGCAGGGCGAGCAGGGTGAACGTGAGCGTGCTTGCCCCCACCAGTTCTGGCGGGATCGAACGTTGCTCGTTCAAAGTTCCATAGATAAGGAGGGCCGCCAACACCGCTTCGATGCACCACAGCGTGAGGTGCCCCGCCACCGCTTCGTAGCCAAGCAGAGAAAGAGGGGCGATGTGCAACAAGGCGTACATGACCAGAGCGAGCAGTACAATGCCTCCATTGACCACTATTTGCTCACGTTCACGTACGCTCGTGCGCAAGCGATAGGAGCGGTTCACCACAATCGCAGTACTGATAATACATGCTGCGTACAAACCTGCCCACATAAAGGCGTACATAAAACGTGCATATTCGTACAAGTGTCCCCACATCACGCAACTCACCAGGATGAGGAGGTCGCTACAAATCAGGGTCGAAACGAGTACATACCGAAGAGTGTTTTCCTCGATAGGCAAGGAGACGCCACGCGCAAGAACGGTCTGTGTGTACCGCGTGAGGAGAACGATGGCGCAGGCACCGACACCGGACCACAGCACGTACGCCGGTGCGCTCGCCATACCGAAAAGGATGTCTACCGCGATACCGAGCGCACAGAACAGAGCGAAACTCGCGATGAGGCGATGTGAGGAAGAACAATCGTCGTGACGAACGAGCATGAGCGCACCTGCCACGAACGCCACTGCAAGCGGGGTATACACGAGATATACCTCAAGGCCGTACGCAGTGCCCTCGAACGCGTACCGATACGCCAGATCATACCCCATCATACGCAGCCATGGTACCACACGAACAGCAAACCTTCTGCCGTTTTATACACAAGCAATAATTATGTGTGGATAGCGCGCAATCCCCATAGCCGCACGACATGGTATACTTCATAAAATCATGCGACACCGAACGGTGGTGTTTTAATAAACATAAAAAAATAGACGCAATATGGACACTACTGATCACGACACTCCGACACGCGCTCTCGAGCCGCAAAGCGGTATGTGCGACACGGGGCCGATACGCAAAGCAGCGCGGTGGGCACTCTTCGGTTTTTTTGCCGTGCCGGCCATGTTTTTTTGGCTTGTGGGAGGACTCCTCGGGGTCGGTATTTTCGGTATCCTTGCTTCCGAGGAGGAAGGGGAAACGTCGTGTAACGTCGCCCGTATCCCCCTGCAAGGTATTGTGGTGGCAAGCGATGATGGTGTGGGTACCCTTCTTGGGCTCGGCGGTACCGTGAGCGCAGATACCATCGCGAACGAGATCGCTGCCGCAGATGATGATGCTGCCATACAGGCAATCCTTCTCGACGTGGACTCTCCCGGAGGTACGCCGGTCGGCGGTGATGAGGTAATGCAAGCTCTCCTCGACGCAAAGAAGCCGACCGTCGCACTCGTGCGCGACATGGGTGCGAGCGCAGCGTACTGGGCTGCCGCGGGCGCAGATCGTATCATCGCGTCCCCCGCCTCCGATGTGGGGTCGATCGGGGTCACCATGTCGTACCGCGAAATCGCAGACTCGAAAGAGACCGAGGGTTCGCGTTGGATCTCGCTCTCGAGCGGTCCTTTCAAAGATGCGGGGAACCCTGAACGCCCGCTCACGAACGAAGAACAAATGTACTTTCAGGGCCAGGTGGATGCTGTGTACCAGTACATGCTTGACCGCATCGCGAACGCACGCAAGGCGCTATCGCGCGAGGAACTTGCAGCACTGGCAGACGGCCGTGCCTTCGTGGGCAGCGAAGCGCTTGCTTTGAAGCTCGTGGACGAACTGGGGAGCTTCACGGAAGCGCGCACGTACCTCGAACGCGAGCTTGGGCTTGAGGAAGGTGAGGCGGTACTCTGCGACGCGTCGCTGGGTGGCCTTGCTGCGTGGTTCGAATAAGCGCATGTTCGCATAACCATGGTACGGGCGGCACTACTTCTCGGGATGCTTGGTTTTTTCCTGTGGGCGCCATGGATGGACAAGCGCACCCCCGAAGCCACGACCCAGGTCATTCTTGAGGCGTTCGGGCCGGTACCCGCTTCGTGCTACGACGGCGAGGGGAACGAGCTCCTGAATGGCGTGCAAACCCGCTGGTACCCCCTCGGCCGCCTCGTGCATACCTGTGCCGGTGACTACGTACTATGGCTGTGGGGCGACGTGAAAGAGCTCGGTGGCGTGGTGAAACGTTCCGAGGACATACACCCCGTCGTGTCTAAACCCCTCGCCTGTACGGATGTGGTGGCTCGCCAAGATGCCCGTAGGGATGCGTACGCATCGAGCACATTCGCGCTGTACCGCGACTCTCTCGCCTCGGAGCCTGACTTTTCCCTCCTTCCCGAAGCGAGGGCGCATGCACAAGCTATCAAGGATGCGCTCGCGGGAGGGGCAACGTTCGCGGGCTCGTTCGCGATCGCCTCGTGGAGCTGTGGAGCAAACTGCGAAGAGCATGCGGTCATCCATGTCGGTTCCGGTCTCGTGGTCGCCACCGGCCTCCAAACCGAGTACGGCATACGGTATGCGCTCGACAGTCCGATCCTCATCACCAACCCGAAAGAGAATCTACCCCCCCTCCCGACCAACGACTACGAAACCGAGAACGCGGCGTTCGCCATTGCGCGGGTACCCCGCGAATACTATCGTCTCACCGCCGATGCGCTTTCCAACACCGAGTACCTGGTACGGGTGTGTGTGGAGAGCGCCGCTACGGACTACATCGAGGTAGCGGACGACCGGATCGGGGTGGTGGAAAACAACACACAAGCAACACCCTAAGTCCCCATGCGCTTTTTGCGGGCAGCTGCCCAGGAAGATGGGCGGTGAGGTGTTGCCACTGCCGCGTTTCCCCTACGATGCCACGCAGGCTTTGGGCGCCCACAGGCCACGTTGCGCCGCGGCCGCCTCGCGCTCCGCTCCGCGGTACGCATTCACCTGTTCGTACGGATGTTCGGTGTCGTACGTATACTCACGCGCGTACCCATCGCGCACCATGCGCTCCCCCAGGTCGGTGCCATCGGGGGTTTTCACGTATGCGAGCAAACGTCCGTACGTGTCACGCTCGCCCTGTGAGGGGTCGAAGAAGAGCGCGACCGTACCGCTGCGCGCGAGGTCCCGCAGGTGCGCGGTCGCTTCGGTCGCGTAACACTCCGGGCCGCCGGGATCGTTCGGTTCCGGGGAATCGATACCAATGAGCCGCACGTACTCACTGTGGTCGGAGAAACCGACCACTACCGTGTCGCCGTCGACCACACGGATGAACGGGTGGGACTCACCGCTCTTGTGTGGTGTGGTGGATGCGTGTGTGCTCAGGGCGGCCGCCGTGTTTGCCGGACCCTCACTCGCCGAACGGGGGGAACCGACACGTGTCGCCAGGAACACGTTGAGTAGTGCCGACAGAGCAAGGAGCGTCGTGAGCGTACGAGTGGACATGCGTACAGTATACCAGGATGTGCGTGACTCGTACCACCGCAAAGAGTTCGAACACGCGAAGAAGATCGATCGTTTCGAAGTAACACTCAAACGATTGCTTTTTCTCCGTTTCCCTTTACACTATATGCATACCGCCCATAGCTCAGTTGGTAGAGCACTCGCCTCTTAAGCGAAGGGTCGAAGGTTCGAGTCCTTCTGGGCGGACACGCTCCCGCACGAAGCCGTGCGGGATTTGCTTTTTTATTAGAAATGTGTTTTAATGGAAGGTGGTCCATAAAAGCCCGAAAGGAGGGCACCTCATGATGAAACGAAGACCTTTTTTGGACGAACCAGGTGGACTTGTTTGGTTCGGGTTATTTCTGCTCTGGCTGGCAACCGGAACAGAGAACCTTCGCATTCTTTGTGTCCTGGGGGCGGCCGGAACGTTCATTATGTTCATGAGCATCCCCCGTGTTAGCGGGTGGGTGAAGCGCTTCTTCGCGCGCTAACCCACCGGCCCGGCCCCCGCTTCACTGGAAACGGGGGTTTTTTTACACCCCCGTAGATGTGGCACGACGGAGCGTGGTACCATAGCGTCTACATGGAGCACACGGTACGCATCGAACCTTCGTGGCGCACAGCGCTTCAGTCAGAGTTCGGGGACCCATACTGGGACGACTTGACCGCGTTCGTGCGCAGCGAGTACCGCTCACGGACCACCTACCCGCCGCCGAAGCTTGTGTTCAACGCGTTCGATCAGTGCCCCTTTGACACGGTGAAGGTGGTGATCTTGGGGCAAGACCCGTACCACGGGGCGGGGCAGGCACACGGCCTCTGCTTCTCGGTGCCGGAGGGGGTGCGAATGCCGCCTTCGCTCCAGAACGTCTACAAAGAGCTTGCCGACGACCTTGGCGTACCGGCACCAACAAGCGGCAGCCTGGAACACTGGGCCACGCAGGGCGTGCTCCTCCTCAACGCAACGCTCACCGTGCACGCCGGCGCGCCGGGCAGTCACCGCGGAAAGGGGTGGGAACGCTTTACCGACGCGGCGATCAAAACACTCGCCGACACGCGCGAGCACCTCGTGTTCATGCTCTGGGGCGCGTACGCACGTGCGAAACGCGACCTCATCGACACCTCCCGGCATCTCGTCCTCGAAGCGGCGCACCCCTCCCCCTACAGCGCCGCCGGGGGCTTCTTCGGGTGTCGCCACTTCAGCAAGGCGAACGCATACCTCGCCCTCCACGGGGCCGCCCCTATCGGGTGGGCCTAAGCAGGACGAACGCCTCGCTGAAACGCTTTTAAAAAAAGTCAATGGTTACGGTTGACAGGGTACCGTTTTTTCTTATACTGTGTAGCGATGAACCCTCCTCACCACCATCACCATCGCCCGCACGACGAGGAAGAAGCGGTCATTGACGCGGAAACGCGCGAGGATATCGCCCTCGAAGAGGAGGAGGTGTCAGCCCATGCGCTCAAGGATACACTCCGCACGCTCCGCACCGAACTCGTCGCCTGTAAACAGCAACGAGACGAGAACCTGGCCGGCTGGCAGCGCGCGAAGGCGGACCTGGTAAACTTTCGCCGGAGCGTCGAGGAAGACCGTGCTCGCGACCTCACGCGTGCCCGAGGCTCGGTAATACGATCCCTCATACCCGCGCTGGACAGCTTTGCAAGTGCCATGGAAGCGGAGAGCTGGAAGAGTGTTGAAACCGGGTGGCGCGAGGGCATCGAGCGTACGGTGCAGCAGATCACGAAAGCGCTCCACGAGCTCGGCCTTGAGCGGTTTGGCCGAGACGGAGAGGCGTTCGACCCGACGCTCCACGAGTGCGTGAGTGTCGCTCCCGCCCATGAACCTTCAAAAGACCATACGCTCGCGCACGTCCTTCAGGCAGGGTATCGTGTACAGGACGAAGTGATACGTCCCGCAAAGGTCGTGGTTGCCCAGTACGCCGATGCACCTCCTGCGGGCACGGCAAACCCGTAGGTTCCACATCATCCTTAAACCCTAACCATTATCACCATGTCCAAAATACTCGGTATCGACCTTGGCACCACAAACTCCGCGATGGCCATTGTGGAGGGTGGAGAGCCACGTATCATTGAGAACGAGGAGGGTAGTCGCACCACACCCTCGGTTGTTTCCATCACGAAGAACAAAGAGCGTTCCGTCGGCGTGATCGCCAAACGCCAGGCCGTTACGAACCCCCAGAACACGATCTACGGCATCAAACGGTTCATCGGGCACAGCTTTGAGGAGGAAGCCGTGCAGCGCGACAAGGGCATCGTACCCTACGACGTACGGCGCGCCGATAACGGCGGCGTACGGATACGCATGGGTGACAAAGACTTTAGCCCCGAGGAGATCAGTGCAATGATCCTCCAAAAGCTCAAGCAAGATGCTGAACGTAAGCTCGGCGAAAAGATCACGGAGGCGGTGATTACCGTCCCCGCCTACTTCAACGATTCCCAGCGCCAGGCCACGAAAGACGCCGGCAAAATCGCCGGCCTTGAGGTGAAACGCATCATCAACGAACCGACGGCGGCGGCCCTCGCGTATGGGTTCAACAAGAAGAAAGACGAGCAGATCGCCGTGTACGACTTTGGCGGCGGTACCTTCGACATCTCCATCCTCGAGGTGACAAGTGACACCATCGAGGTGAAATCGACCGACGGCGACGCGCACATGGGCGGCCGCGACATAGACCAGAAAATCGTGCGCTGGATTGCCGACGAGTTCAAGAAAGAGTCAGGCATCGACATCACGAAAGACCCTCTCGCGCTGCAGCGCCTCGACGAGGCCGCGGAGAAGGCGAAGATGGAGCTCTCCACGGTGACCGAAGCGGAAATTAACATTCCGTTCATCACCTCGGATGCTTCGGGGCCCCGCCACCTCCTCCTGCACCTCTCGCGCGCGAAGCTCGAAGAGCTTGCGGCGGAGTTCATCGAGCGCTCCATGGCCATTACGAAGCGCGCCATCGAGGCGTCCCCTTTCAAGAAGGAAGATATCGACGAAATCATCCTCGTGGGTGGCCAAACGCGCATGCCGGCCATCGTGGAGGCGGTGCGCGCGTACTTCAACAAGGAACCGAACAAGTCCATCAACCCGGACGAAGTGGTTGCGGCCGGTGCGGCAATTCAGGGCGGCATTATGCAGGGAGACGTGAAGGACGTGCTTCTCCTCGATGTGATCCCGCTCTCGCTCGGCATCGAAACGATGGGGAACGTCGCGACCAAGCTCATCGAAAAAAATACCACCATCCCCACGCAGCGCAGCCAGGTCTTCTCGACAGCGGCGGACAACCAGACCCAGGTCGAGATACACATCGTGCAGGGCGAGCGCGCCATGGCCGCCGACAACAAATCGCTCGGTCGCTTCATCCTCGATGGTATCCCGCCGGCGCCGCGCGGCATGCCACAGGTCGAGGTGGTGTTCGACGTGGACGTGAACGGCATTCTGAAGGTCACTGCAAAAGACAAGGCGAGCGGCAAGGAGCAATCCATACGCATCGAAGCGCGTTCCGGTCTTTCCGATACGGACATCGAGCGCATGCAGGCGGACGCACGGCAGCACGAACAGGATGATCGCGAGAAGCGCGACCTGGTCGACACGAAGAACATGGCAGAGCAGATTCTCTACACGGCGGAACGGTCGCTCCATGACTACGGCGAAAAAGCCGGCGAAGCGGTGCGTAAGGAGGTGGAGGAAAAGCTTGCCGCGCTCAAGAAGGCATTGGAGGGTACGGACCGCGCCGCGATTCGTACCGCGACCGACGACCTCTCACGCTCGCTCTCAAAAATCGGGGAGGCGGTCGGCAAGCAGGGCGGTGAGGGGAAGGGTGACGACGACACGAACGCGGGACCAACGGTCCGCGATGCGGAAACGGCGTAGCACGAACGGTACGGTACGCACGCGTACCGCGCACCTGTCGTGCGGCACGAACACACCATGGCGCAGAAAGACTACTACAAAATACTCGGCGTCGAACGCACAGCAAGCAAGGACGACATCAAGAAGGCCTTCCGCACGCTCGCGCACCGCTACCACCCGGACAAGACGGGGGGCGACGAAGCGCGGTTCAAGGAGATCGGTGAGGCGTACAGCATACTCTCTGACGAGAGGAAGCGTGCCGAGTACGACGCGTACGGCACGACCTTCGGCGGTGGTGCCCCGGGTCACGGAGGATTCGATTTCGGTGGTTTCGATTTTTCGAACTTCGCCCAGGGCGGGTTCGGGCAGCACATGCACGGCGCGGAGTTCGACCTCGGCGACCTGTTCGGCGACCTGTTCGGCGGCACCCACCGGAAGGGACGACGGGGACGCGACATATCCATCGACATCGAGGTGTCGTTCAAGGAGTCGATCTTTGGCATCGAGCGGCGCGTGCTCCTTATGAAGGTCGGCACGTGCCCCACCTGTCGCGGGAGCGGCGCACAGGGGAGCTCCGACCTGGTAACCTGCGGCACCTGTAACGGTGCCGGGAACGTGCACGAAGCGAAGCGCACCATGTTTGGAACCTTCTCGACCGCACGCGTGTGCGACGCCTGCCACGGACGCGGTAAGGTACCGAAAGAGCGCTGCAAGGCGTGCGGCGGTGTGGGGGTGACGCGCCATGAGGAAGAGATGGCTATCGCGGTACCTGCGGGTATCGAGGATGGGGAAATGATCCGCCTTACCGGCGGCGGGGAAGCGACACCGGGCGGCACCTCGGGTGATCTCTATGTAAAAGTGCACGTGAAAGCGGATACGCGCTACCGAAAGGAGGGTGCGGACATCGTCATGCCCCTCTCTATAAAGCTCACTGAAGCGCTCCTTGGCGCGACACGTGCCGTGGAAACCCTCGACGGCGAGGTGTCACTCAAGGTGCCCGCGGGCGTAAGTTTCGGTGAACGCCTGCGCCTCAAGGGAAAGGGGGTACCCCAACGACGAGGCGGCACGCGTGGCGACCTGTACGTGGAGGTGCAGATCAAGCTCCCCAACAAACTCTCGAAACGCGCACGCGATGCGCTCACCGTTCTTGTGGACGAGGGGGTGTAGGAGACGCACCGAAGGCCCCTGACGCAGGATGTTATAGAGCGCTGTGGAAAAAAGCCTGTGGAAAAGCCGCGCACCGTGAAAAAAAGCATGTTACCATGCGTACGTGTCTCTCGATGAAATTTTCACACGGTTTCCGGCAAATCTTACCGAAAGCGCCTGGTGGGTCTCCCTCTTCAAGGACTCGTTTGAAACGCTCCTCATGTGGGACCGCTACGCGCTTGCGCACCCGGTCGGCACAATAGTCTATGTCGTAGTGCTTGCCGTCGTCGCCCTCATCGCACGGTTCGTGCTTAAAACCATGTGGCGTGTGGTGTTCTACGTACTCGTACCACTCGCCGTCGCCCTGTGGCTCTACACGCACGTACTGCGTCCGCTGCTCTAAGTCGGGGCATCTTCTTCGTAGATCTCCCTTGGGAAATCCCGGTAGCAGCAAGGTGCTGCTACGAAGCTGCGTGCAACTCGCGCACCTTTACCTTGTAGATCTCGAAGAGAGCGGTCGCGAGACCAAACACAAGCGGCCCGAGCAAGAAGCCGGCGACCCCGAATACGGACATGCCGCCAAGCACGGACAGGAGTACAAAGAGCGGGTGGATCTGGGCCCGCGAACCGATGAGTTTGGGGCCGAGAATGTTGTCAATGAGTCCGACGAGGAGGACAGACCATGCAACGAGACCAGTAGCGGCAACAAAATCGTGACTGAACAACAGGTATACGATTGCCGGCAGCGCAACAATACTTGTCCCAATATTTGGAATAAGCGCACAAATCGCGGCGACCGATCCCCAGAGCACCGGGTTCGGGATGTCGAAGATGAGAAAACCAATACCGGTAAGAATACCCTGGAGGCAGGCTATTACGAGCGTGCCCTGAATGAGGGAACGCGTGACCGCATGTAGTTTGTGGATAATCTGCCGATCTTCCTCGTCAGTGAGCGGCGATAGTTTGAAGAACACATTCACAAACAGTTGGCCATCTTTGATGAAGTAGAAAAGTGCGATGCTCGTGATGACGAACGAAAAGACGACCATGGCGGCGCTCGTTATAGCACCTGTGATGAGAGCACTGATGTTGCCGGTAACGCCGCGAAAGAGAGCACCAAAATCAAAGGAGGGGATGGATGGCAGGATTGCATGCGCCTTCGTGTTCAGGTATGCAAAGAATTCAGGCAACACCCCAGGATCGAGGGTGGTCGCGTATCGTGTGATTTCTTGCACCTCCTGCACGAGGAGCAAGAAAATACCTGTTGCCGGTAAAAGCACGGCGAGTGCTACCCCGGACACCACGAGGAACGCGGCACAACCATCATGTCGCAAGTACGCGCGCAGTGCGCCATACACGGGGGTGACGAGCGTCGCGAGCACGATAGCGAGTGCAATCTCGCCAAGAAAAGGGTACAGAATGACTCCCACGAGTGCGAACACTCCTATAAACATTGCGGTGAAAAAATATGCCTCAAGTTTTGCTTCCGACATAGTACCCACAGTATGACACACAACACCGGCAAGGAAAGCTTGCCGGTGTGCACACCCGAACACTCTACGAGTGTTACTTTTTCTTCGCTTCTTTTTTCTGGGGACGAGTGGCGGTTTTAATCGCCTTCCAGTGACGTTTGAGCTCCACGTTAAGCTTGCCGGCCTCCTCATCACCAACCGCTTTCAGTTTACCGTACTTCGCGGTTACCTTGTCCGCCATGGCGGCATAAGATTCCTCGGTAACCTCTTTCGCCTTCTCGAGCTGCTCGAGCATCTCCGCTTTCGCCTTGAGCGTCCAACTCTTGATCTTTACACGATTATCCTTTCCCTTGGGGCCGTAGAGAAAAAAACCAGCCGCCACCGCACTGACGATGCCGGCCGCCAAGCCGACTCCCGTTGCCACCTGCTCACTGTTCTTGTGTGCTACCATACGTGTGCTTTTGTATTAGACAATCTTAAGTTAAGTAATGGGCGCGATTACTCGGTGCGCGCAGTGCGTCGCCGAGAACGCGCGCGCCGCTTCGGCGCTTCCGCGTTCATCGCCTCAATCAAATTGGACACCGCGCGCACGATGCCCGTCCCCGTCACAACCTTTGCGTAGGTTTGCACCGTAGTGATGCCATCCTCAACATTGTCCCGTACCTCCTCGACACCCTCCCGAATATCCGTGCGTACCGCACGAAAGTCGGCAACTACATCGTGCGCCTCGTGCTTGACCGTGTCGGTGATGTCACGTATGTCTCGCAATACACACACGAGGTAGTAGAGGAGAACCGCAACAAGCGTACCGACAATCACGGTGACCACCGTCGTTACGAAGAAAAAGATATCCATGTGGGCGAACGATGTTGCCGATGTCATAACACCATAAGTATACCCGCCTCGTACGGACGTGCAACGCGTGTCGGGGATAAGACGTACCAACACCGAAATAAAAGCGACGTGTTATACTCCCACCTATGCGACAACGACCCATCCATGTCAGTGTTGTAATTCTTATAGCCCTCGCATCTGGCATCTTCGGCGCCCTCTTCGGTGCGCGAGGAGGCCTGACACCGCTCCTCGGTACAAACGTGGCGGTTGTTGATCATGGGGGCGTCAATCTCACCCCCGTCTGGGAAGCCTGGCGTGTCCTCGACGAAAAGTACGTGCCGGCGACAACAACCGCACCCCTCACCGACAGGGAGCGTGTGTGGGGCATGGTCGAGGGGCTTGCGAACGCGTACGGCGATCCGTACACCGTCTTCATGCCACCCGAGAAAGCAACGGTATTCCAAGAGGACATACGCGGCAGCTTTGGCGGTGTTGGTATCGAGCTCGGCATGCGCACCGGTATGCTCACCGTCATCGCACCGCTCAAGGGTACTCCGGCAGCTACCGCTGACATACGTACCGGCGATGCGATCCTCGAAATAGATGGCGTTTCGACCGCATCGCTCTCCATTGACGAGGCGATTGCGCGTATACGCGGCGAGATCGGTACCGTAGTGACCCTCACTCTGGCTCGAGAAGGTGTCCATGAGCTCATCACCGTACCGCTCACTCGCGCACTCATTCAGGTGCCAACTATCGAGCACGCCCTTCGTAGCGACGGGGTGTACGTGATCTCTCTCTACAACTTCGGCGCAACAGCGGCTGATGCCATGCGCACCGCGCTACGCTCATTCATACAGAGCGGGTCCGACCGTCTCCTCATCGATCTGCGCGGTAACCCGGGCGGATACCTCGATGCGGCGGTGGATATCGCGGGTTGGTTCCTGCCATTGGGGGCTGTGGTCGTGACCGAGGACTATGGCGGTCGTATGGCGGAGACCGTACACCGCTCGACCGGACACATGGTGTACGAACCCCACTGGAAGGTTGCTGTTCTCGTTGATGAAGGGTCCGCATCCGCTTCTGAAATACTTGCCGGCGCACTCCAAGAGCATGGGGTGGCAACCCTTATCGGTGAGCGCACCTTTGGCAAGGGGTCGGTACAGGAGCTCGTCGAGCTTGCCGACGATGCTCTCCTCAAGGTAACCGTGGCGCGATGGCTTACCCCACACGGCGTATCCATATCCGACGGCGGCCTCACGCCAGACATCCTACTCGAACGTCCCACGGACGAAGCGACCTCATCAGATCCGTGGCTTGCGGCGACCGCACTCTACCTCACCACCGGCACGACCACGCCTCGGTAGCGGTTCATGTCCCCCTCCCACAACACATGCGTCCTATCACCCGCTACCTTGTCGAACCGTACCGCGCATACCTCGTGGGGGGCTGTATCCTCGCCGCGCTCGGGTACCACTACCTCTTTGACGGTGCATACCTCGTTCGTGCCGATGCTGCCCTACTTGGCGCGGCACTTCTCGGCTCCATCTCACCGCTCCTCAAAGCGCTCGAGGCACTCCGTCGCCGCAGCGTCACCATCGAGGTGTTCAACCTCTTCGCACTTATCGTGTCTTTCGCGACAGGTGAGTACGAGTCGGCGACGTTCATTGCGCTCATGCTCACCATCGCATCGTGGCTCGACTGGTACACCGAAGCGCGTGCGTCGCATGCCGTCGATGAACTCTTGAAACTCAAGCCCGCGAAAGCCGTGCGTGTGGTCGGCGATACGAAGGAGGTCATTACGCCCGACCAGATCCGCGCTGGAGATGTGCTGCTTGTGGTGACGGGCGAACAAATTCCGGCCGACGGCACGGTGGTGTATGGTACCTCGTACGTGAACGAAGCGTCGCTTACGGGCGAATCGATACCGATCGAACGTACCGTCGGCGACCCCGTGTACGCCTCGACCATTGCAACTTCCGGAGCGCTCAAGGTGCGTGCCACCACGGCGGGGATGGATTCGACCCTGGAACGTATGGCTGCGCTCATACGAGATGCGTCGCTCCACAAGTCACGCGGGGAGCGATTGGCGGACCGTTTCGCTCGCATCTTCATGCCGATCGTGCTCGTGGGGGGGCTTCTCACGTACCTTGCCTCCGGCGACATACGTATGACCGCGGCGCTCTTTTTGGTGGTGTGCGCCGATGATATCGCCGTTTCCATCCCCCTCGCGATCACTGCGGCACTGGGACATGCCGCAAAACAGGGGGTAATCGTGAAAGGTGGTGTATGGCTGCACTCGTTGGCGCGGGTGCGAACCATTGCGTTCGACAAGACGGGTACCTTGACGAAAGGCACACCCGTTCTCACACAAAGCTTCCTTGCCCCCAACGTGGACGAGGGTACGTTTTGGCGTTACGTGGCAATCGCCCAAAAGTTTTCCGAACACCCGGTGGGGAAAGCACTCTACCGTGAAGCGCTGTCTCATACCGATTCCCAAGGGGTGCCCGACCCCGATACGATCGAGGTGGTGCAAGGCGGAGGTATCGTCGCTCGAAGCGAAACCCACACCATCGCGATCGGTAACCGAAACATTGCCGCCCTCACTGATATGCATCTTACACAGAGTATCGAGGGGTGCCTCACCGCATACGAACGTACTGCATGTACGGCGGTCGCGGTGTATATGGACGGATATGCCGTCGGAGCACTTGCCGTTACCGATGTGCCGCGCGAAGATGCGCCCGACGCGCTCGCGAAGCTTGCGGCAATGGGTATCCGTACGATCATGCTCACCGGCGACAACCCGGAAGTCGCACATGCGGTTGCGAACAAACTCGGCATCCACGATGTCCACGCGCATCTTTCTCCCGAATCAAAGCTCGCAGCCGTAACGGAGCTCGCCCGCAAGGGGACCCTCGCCATGGTGGGCGACGGCATCAACGATGCGCCTGCGCTGGCGCGAGCCGATGTCGGTGTGGCTATGGGGGAGGGTGGCACCGCCGTCGCGGTCGAAACGGCCGATGTGGTCATCCTTACCGACAAGCTCACCCGTATCCCCGACCTCATTGCGCTCGCTCGTCGAACCGTGTCCGTAGTAAACGCCGATATGGGGATTTGGTTTGTCACCAACGCACTTGGCATCGTGTTCGTCTTGACCGGGGTGTTCACCCCCGCCTACGCCGCTCTCTACAACCTCGGCACCGACTTTCTCCCGCTCTTAAACTCTCTACGTCTTTTTGCACCTCGTCGCAACCTCTAGAATATGCCGCTTTCGGAACTACGTGGCCGTGTTATGATGGCATGGGTTTTTCAGAAAGGAGGTTACCATGAACGAAATGGATCGCGTGGTCCTTGCAACATACAAGGCACACGATTATGTTTTCCCCGCCAACAACGAAGGGTATCTTCGTGTGTTGCGCAATGGTCACTGGGGGGTTGTGACAATGACGGGCGGTGTTCTCATACCTATTGAGTGTGATTGGGTCACGTACATAGAAACAGCGCACGTATTTGTAGCGGACCGAAATGGAACTTGCGCCGCGATTGACCTATACGGTTCCGTCGTGGTGCCCCCAGTGTACTCGTGCATCGACCACCTCGGAGCACACTTATACGAAGTGGCAAAGAACAGTGGTCGAGGAGTGTACGACGCCTCCGTACAGCGCCTGGTACTGCCTTGTGAATATGCGCGCATCGAGCACCTTGGCGCGGACCGCTGTCGAGTACGGCGGCATGATGGAGCCGCACCATCTCAATGTGGCGTGTTCTCGACCAAAGACGAGAGGTTCGTGGTCCCTGTGATGTTCAGCTACGCATACCCTCTTACCACAGACCTGTTTCATGTGTCGCGTGAACCCAACCTACATGGCGTGTACTCGACGGTCCATCGGGGGTGCATCGTACCGCCTCGGTATGCAAGTGTGTGCCGCCTCACCGACACACTCTACCTGGTCAGGAAAGATGGAGACGCTCGCTCCCGTTTCTTTTTGAGCGACGAGCAGCGTGAATGGTCATAACCCACACACCACCGTGATACACGGTGGTGTTTTGTATTCATACGAACATCTCGGGAAACCCGACGCACTGCTAGAGCTGGTCCACGAGCAGCATATTTGTTGCACCGGGTGCGCCGAAGGGAATACCGGCGCCAAGGACGAACGTGTCGCCCGGACGGAGTAGGTCGTGCTTCGTGAGCACGGCGCGCGCGGTCCGTCGCGCATCGGTGAGGTCTTTCACACGGTGCACGTGGAAGGGCATGCAGCCGTACGAAAGGATACTCTGTACATAGGTCTCTCGTTCGGGGGTGAGCACGATGATAGGGACCCGTGGGTGGTACCGCGCCACCATGCGACCGGTGTACCCACTCTCGCTGAAGGCGACGATCGCCTTTGCACCGGTCGTGTGTGCCGCCTGCACGATCGCGCGACTGACCGTGTCACAGGTGGTCGTGGGAATCAGGTCCCACACATGCCGGTGGTCGCGGAAGAGGGTGTTGTTCTCGGTCTCTCCCGCGATACGCGCCAAAACGCGTATCGCCTCGACCGGGTGCTCGCCGACCGCGGACTCATCGGAGAGCATCACGGCATCGGTGCCGTCGAGGATCGCATTTGCCACATCGTTCACCTCCGCACGCGTGGGCACGGTCGCGGTGCGCATCGAATCGAGCATCTGGGTGGCGGTAATTACCGGCTTGCCGGCACAGTTCGCGGCACGGATGATCTCCTTCTGAAGGAGCGGCACACGCTCGGGCGGTACCTCGATCGCGAGGTCGCCGCGGGCGACCATGAGCGCATCCGCCGCCTCGATGATCTCGGCGAGGTTCGCGATAGCTGCCTTCGTTTCGATCTTGGCAACAATGGTCACACGCTGGTCCTTGGGCAAAAGAGCGCGCAAACGGCGCACGTCATGCGCATCTCGCACGAACGAGAGGGTGACGATGTCCACCTGCTGGGTGAGGCCGAACGCGAGATCGCGTCGATCCTTCGGGGTGAGGACCGCGAGGGAGAGCTGTGCGTCGGGTACGTTGACCCCGCGCCGACCCCGGATAGTGCCTCCGACCACAACCGTGGTGTGGATCTCCGGTCCCTCCACGGCATCAACCTCAAGTTTGAGCTTCCCATCGTTCAGAAACACCGCCATGCCCGGGCGCAAATCACCGGGTAGTTTTGCGTAGTTCACCGCTACCCGAGAGGCGTCGCCCCTGCACGCACGGGTCGTAAGCGTGAATGGGCGACCCGCATCGAGGTGCACCGTTTCGGTTGTAAAGTCGCCGATGCGTATCTTGGGACCACAGAGGTCTTGGAGGATTGCAAGAGGTCGCTTGGTACGCACAGCTGCGGCACGCGCCGCATGCATGAGCGCCGCGTGCGACGCATGGTCGCCATGGCTCATGTTGCAACGGGCCACGAGCATGCCCGAGTCGAGCATCTGCGCTATGGTCTCGGGCGTGCTCGAACTGGGGCCGAGCGTGGCGACGATGCGTGTCTTTATGGGGTGGTGTGTCATGTAGATGCAATTAGGTGCGCTCGCTAAACGGTGCGCGACACAACGGATAGTAACGCGTAACCGCTTGTCTGCAAAGAGCCGCCGCTACACGAAATTTCGGTAACCGGTATGCTATACTGCGCCGCGTCGTGCTCACCACGAAATACACGCACGATTTCTTCGTACAGGCACCTGGCGCTACGAACCATGATCAAGTACCTTGGCTCCAAGCGGAAAATCATACCGCACATTGTTACTATCGTATCCCACCTTCCGCGCGTGACACGCGTTCTCGACCTCTTCTCGGGAACAACACGCGTCGGACAAGCGCTCAAAGCACGCGGGTACATGGTGCACAGCAACGATACCGCGAGGTACAGCGAGGTGTTCGGGCACTGTTACATAGGTACGGACGCGCGCCATGTTGACCTCACCCACCTCACCGAGGAGGTGCATGCTCTGAACGCACTTTCGGGCAAAGACGGGTTCATCACGGAAACGTACGCTCGCAGATCCCGTTTTTTCCAACCACACAACGCGCGCAAAATAGACCACATCCGCGAGCATCTTGCGCTCCGAGAGTATCCACCTGTCCTACGACACATTCTTCTTACCTCACTCATCGAAGCGGCAGACCGGGTTGACTCGACGACCGGTGTGCAGATGGCGTACGTCAAGCGTTGGAGCGCACGGTCGCACAACCCTCTCGAGCTACGCGTACCTGAGCTCCTTCAAGGTGCAGGGATCGTGTCGCGCCTCGACGCGAACGAGCTCGTGCGGAGCATTGAGCCATGCGACCTGGTGTACCTGGACCCTCCCTACAATCAACACTCGTACTTCTCCAACTACCACATCTGGGAAACCCTGGTGCAGAATGATACCCCGGACGTCTACGGTGTCGCCATGAAGCGTACGGAGTGCAAAGAGGTGAAGAGTCCGTACAACTCGAGACCAAAGTTCTTCGAAGCGTTCTCCGACATGGTGCGCCACATCCGTGCTCCCTACCTCCTTGCCTCCTTTAGCGACGAAGGGTTCTTGTCCAATGTCGACCTTCAAAACATTCTGGGCGAGCACCGCTACGTTGCGTGCCTGACTCTCGACTATAAACGCTACGTGGGGGCGCAAATAGGTATCTACAACCCGGCCGGAGAAAAGGTCGGCGCGGTGTCGCACCTCATGAACCACGAGCACCTCTTCCTCGCAGGACCCGACAAGCGGATCGTGCAGCGGGCGATCGAAGCCGCCCGGGTGCGCCGCGACGTTCGATGAGGTCAAGACGATGTTCGAGACGGCCGTTACGTCACGGACGTTCGACTACACGATCCGGTGAATTTGTTTTGCGGGGACTATAGCTATAGCGGACGTGTTCCCGCGAATACGTATCCGTGCTACACTCTGCGCATTGCCGTAACACACAAGTCATGTCGGTAAAAGACTTTTTCATTCGTAAGCTCGCCGAGCGTCAGCTCAAGGATGTGCCCCCCGAGCAGCGGGAGGTCATCATGCGCCTCATCGAGCGCAACCCGGACCTCTTCGTGAAAATGAGCAAAGAGGTCGAGCACAAGATCAAGCAGGAGGGGAAGGACCAAATGCTTGCCATGATGGAGGTGGGGAAGAAGTACCAGAAGGAGCTCCGCGCCGCCCTCGAGGAATCCTAACCTCGCGACCATTTTGGCCGCCCCAAAAAGGCAGCCGGTGGTCGTGTGTCGCATACCATGTCGCTTTCCATAGGCATCGTCGGACTCCCAAACGTCGGTAAGTCGACGCTCTTTAACGCCCTCACCGAAAAAGCCGTTCCCGCGGAGAACTTTCCCTTCTGCACCATTGATCCTGCGGTGGGGGTGGTGGCTGTACCCGACCCACGGCTCGAACGACTAAGCGCGCTCAGTCATTCGCGAAAGACCATCCCCGCGGCGGTCGAGTTCGTGGACATCGCCGGTCTCGTGAAGGGGGCGAGCACGGGGGAGGGGCTTGGTAATAAGTTCCTCGCAAACATCCGCGAAACCGACGCGATCGCCGAGGTGGTACGGCTCTTCGACGACACCCACATCACCCACGTGCACGGCGCCGTGGACCCCCTCTCCGACATCGAGGTGATCAACCTTGAGCTCATCCTTGCCGACCTTGAAACGGTATCGAAGCGCCTCGCGTCTGTGGAACGCGACGCAAAACGAGGCGACCATGCGGCACTGATCGAACGCACGCTCCTTACCCGCGCCGAGCAGCTGCTTTCCGCCGGCCAACTGATCCGCTCAAGCGGCATTGAGGAGGGCCTTTCGCCGGAGGAGACGCGCATACTGAAGGGACTCAACTTGCTCACCCTGAAGCCGATCCTCTACGTCCTCAACAAAAAAGCGGACGGCTATAACTTCGACGAGCAGAGCGACGAGCGGTGGCACGCCTTGAAACGTTTCTTCGACGAACGCAACGCGGCCTACGTGTGCGTGAACGCAGGTGTCGAGGGCGAGCTGCGCGACCTTGCTGCGGAGGATCGCGAGATGTTCCGCCGCGAGTATGGGGTGCTCGACGACGGAATCAACGACCTCATCCGCGCGGGCTACGCCATGCTCGGCCTCATCACGTACTTCACAACCGGTGAGGACGAGACACGCGCCTGGACCATCCGCGCGGGGTGGACGGCTCCCGAAGCGGGGACCGCGATCCATACCGACTTCCGCGACAAGTTCATACGCGCGGAGGTGGTGCCGAGTGACGTCCTGCTCTCGGAGGGAAGCTACGCGGCGGTGCGGGAGAAGGGGCTTTTGCGTACCGAGGGGAAGGAGTACGTGGTCCAAGACGGGGACGTCATCGAGTTTCGGATATGAGAACTTGTAGGGAGTGTGGCTCGTAGATTTGTGATAAACGAGTCGATAGTTCCGTTGGTCGTCGGGTTTATGTTGCGGTGCCAATGTTTTAGGCAAAGACTTTTGGCACTTTTGATACTAGCATTTCATTAGGCGTTTTCCCATCAAGTCCGCAGTGTTCAAGGTCGTTGCAGTACTCGTTCCAGACCGTCAATTTCTTTTTGAGCTGTGTCGGTGTCGTGAATGTATTTTTCTGGTAGAACTTCTCCTCGTCCTCACGATGACTACGTTCAACCGTGCCGTTCTGTGCGGGCTTGCCCGGGTCAATGAGGTAGTGAACGATGTTGTGGGCGGCACACCATGCATCAAGTGCATGGATCGTCTTCACGGTCTGGTCACTACGTTTATTGGCACCCACATAGTAGTTGGTGAAGGTACTGTGATTGTCGGTCTTTAAGCCCAACACAGGATGTGGAAAGCGCTTGAGTACGATTTCCATCATACGTATCGCGTTATGAGTACTTTGCTCGTCGAACACCTCGAGGTGTCGCCATCTACTCGCAGTATCGATAACCGTGTACTGGTAGTATTTTAAACCTTGTATTGAGCCGGGGACGTACTTCACATCCATTTCCAACAGTTCGCCTGGTTGTCGCTCCGCTCGGACGTACTTGTACTTCATTTTTTTCACCCGATACTTCCGTACCAGTCCCTCATCCTTGAGTATCTTCCCGATCGTTCGTGTGGGAATCTCCAACCCTTGCTTCTGGAGCCTCCAATGCAGTTTTAGCGCACAGAGTCCTGTTCGCTTGCGAAGCGCGTTGACTTCTTCCTTGAGTCGTATGGCTGTTTCGTTCGGCTGTGTCTTCGGCTCGGTGCTCTTCGGTATCAGCCCTTGCATGCCGGACTTCTCGTACGCTTTCTTCCAACGTTTCAGGCTGCGAGGTGAGTGGGGGCAGACCTTCGCTACATCGACCAATTTCATCTCGTTATCAATAATGGGCTTGAGCCACCTCCAGCGCTCTTCTTGTATGGTTTGTGCCATGGATACTGACATTCTTAGATACTACTAAAAGTGCCAGAAGTGCTCGCACATTACCAGTTTTGTAGCCATAGTCATATGGCTCGGAGGTTGAACCGGATTTACTGTCTATTCAAGGGGCGAGGTTGAACATTATTTTCTGTCTATAGCGGGGGTTTTTTCTTACTCGTGAGGTGTGCTATAGTGTCGGTGCCGCATCGGGAGAGGTGTGTATGGTGGTGCTTTTAAGGTACCTCGCCCTGCGGTAGCCACACGAGTACAGTTATGACAAACGGCATACATATCGCACTCAAAGCCGAGACGCTCACCTACGTCCAGGGGGTGCCGATCACCAACACCATGGTCATGAGCTGGATCGTGATGCTGACCCTCGTCGGCATTGCGTTCTTAGCACGAAACCGCCTCGCCAAGATACCGGGGATGTTCCAATCGTTCCTCGAAACGGTCTTTGGCGGAGCACTCGACTACATGGAAACGGTGTTCGAGTCGCGCGCTCTCGCGCTGCGCTTCTTCCCCCTCCTCGCCACGCTCTTCTTCTTCATACTCTGCGGTAACTGGTTCGGTCTCCTCCCAGGCATCGGCTCAGTCACGGTCGAACCTCCTTCCCACACGCCAACGGAAGCTCTCGCGCACACCGACGCCTCGACGACACATGCCCCTGAAAAGCATGCTGTCCCGGTCGCTCTTCTCCACCCTTTGGCGGTTGACCTTAACGTGACCCTGGCGCTCGCGATCGTGTCGTTCGTCGTCGTTGAAACGACCGGCGTGCTCTTTCTTGGATTTTGGCGCTACGCGGGAAAGTTCTTCACCTTCCGTTCACCGATCGCGTTCCTTGTGGGTATCATCGAACTCCTTTCGGAGCTCGCACGTCTCGTGTCTTTTTCCTTCCGCCTCTTCGGCAACATGTTCGCGGGCAAGACCCTTATCCTCGTCGCCATGTTCTTCGTACCGTACCTCCTACCGGTGCCGCTCATGGCCTACGAGGTTCTGGTGGGGCTCATTCAGGCGTCGCTCTTTGCGTTGCTCACCCTCTTCTTTATCAAATTGGCGGTGAGCGAGGCGCACTGAGCGCGCCCGTTCTTATTAGCAGGTAGTAACATAACCACACAGCACTATGGAACTCGAAGCAACAAAAGCACTCGCCATGGCAATAGCGGCAAGCGTCGGCGTGTTCGGCCCCAGCCTGGGTATCGGCATGCTCGTGAGCAGGGCGCTCGAAGCAATCGGTCGCAACCCGGACGCCTCGGGCAAGATCACGACCACCATGTTTATCGGTGTTGCATTCGTCGAGGCACTCGCGATCTTTGCACTCGTGGTCGGTTTCATTATCAAGTTCGCGTAGGGAAGGCGGGCGATGCATCACGCGCGCCTCACGTCCCGCGATCAAGTACACTATGGATCAAATACTCGACGTATTCGGCATAGATTGGAAGGTGCTCACGGTGCAGCTCGTGAACTTCGCCATACTCCTCGTGGTGCTCACCAAGGTGCTCTACAAGCCGCTCGTGGGCCTCATTGAGAAGCGGCGTGCACAGATCATCGAGGGTGTCGCGAACGCCGAACGCGCCGAGGCCGCCCTCAAAGACGCCGATGCAAAGAAGGTCGAGATCGTCACCCACGCATCGCTCCAGGCCGAGGACATCATCGCCACGGCACGGGAAGCGGGTCGCGTGAAGGAGGCACAGATCCTTGCGGAGGGGCGCGAGCGGTACGACCGCCTCATTGCGGAAGCCTCCCAGAAAAGCGCCGAGCTCAAGCGCGAGGCGCTTGAGGAGAGCCGCGAGGAAATCGCACGCCTCATCGTGCTCGGTGTCGAGAAAACGCTCCGCACGGACGCCCGCACGGCGGCCTGACCTACCCTGTATGAAAGCCCGCACGTACGCAGAAGCACTGTACCGCGCCGCCGAAGAGGCTCCGGCAGCCGAGCACGAACGGCTCGCTTACCGCATGGTGGAGCTTGTGCGAGAGCACGGACACGCGCGGCTCCTTCCGGAGATCCTCCGAGAGCTCACGCACCTCGCACACCTAAGAACACGCCGGCACACGGTCACGGTGCGTGTGGCTTCTCACAGCGACGAAGCGCGCTACGAACCGCGTATCGCCGCGGACACCGCAACACTCGAGTGCGCCCACCTGCCTCGCGCAGTGATCGAGGATGAGGGCGTAATTGGGGGCTACGAGGTCCGCTGCGGCTCACGCTGCATCGACCGTACGTATAGACGCACCCTTCGCGCGCTCTACCGTACCCTTACCAACACCGCCTAATCACACGGACATGACCACAACGATCGTAGAAGCAGTGCGTCGGCAGCTCGAGTCGTTCGAGGCGCACGCCACCCCGGAAGGGGTGGGAACCGTCGTCGCGGTGGGCGACGGCGTCGCCGAAATAGAGGGGCTCTCCCATGCGCTCATGGCCGAGATGCTCGAGTTTGACACGACCCACGATGCACCGCTCAAGACGGCGCTCGACACGAAGGAGCGCGTGTACGGCATGGCCCTCAACCTCGAGGAGCACGCCGTGCGTGCGGTGGTGCTCGGGGATGCCGCGCGCATTACCGAAGGGATGACCGTGCGCGCGACCGGCAAGGTCTTCTCGGTGCCCGTGGGTGAAGCGCTCATCGGCCGCGTCGTGAACACGCTCGGCGAGCCCCTCGACGGCAAGGGCCCCATTAGCGCACAGGCGCACTACCCCCTCGAGCGTCCCGCCCACCCCGTGATTGAGCGCGAGGGGGTGCGCACTCCCCTCCACACCGGCTTGAAGGCGATCGACGCCATGATCCCGATCGGCAGGGGGCAGCGCGAGCTCATCATCGGCGACCGGTTCACCGGCAAGACCACGATCGCCATCGACACCATCCTGAACCAACGCACCGAACCGGAGACCACGAGGCCGATCTGCATCTACGTCGCGATCGGCCAAAAGGAATCGAAAACCGCAAAGATCGTGGCAAAGCTCAAAGAGGCGGGGGCCATGAGCTACACCATTGTCGTCGACGCGCCCGCTTCCGACCCCGCCGCGCTCCAGTTCCTGGCGCCGTACGCGGGAGTTTCCATGGGGGAGTACTTTATGGAACAGGGGAAGGATGTACTCATGGTCTACGACGACCTCTCGAAGCAGTCGGTCGCATACCGCGAGGTGTCCCTCCTCTTGAGGCGCCCGCCGGGTCGCGAGGCCTTCCCGGGAGACATCTTTTACCTCCACTCGCGCCTCCTCGAGCGCTCGGCAAAGCTCGCCCAGCGGCTCGGCGGTGGCTCCATCACCGCACTGCCGATCATTGAGACCCAGGAGGGCGACGTGTCCGCGTACATCCCCACAAACGTCATCTCGATTACCGACGGGCAGATATACCTGGAGTCCGACCTCTTCAACAAGGGTGTTCGGCCGGCCATCAACGTGGGGCTTTCCGTTTCCCGCGTGGGCAGCTCCGCGCAGACGAAAGCGATGAAAGCGGTTGCCGGCAAACTGCGCCTCGAGCTCGCCCAGTACCGGGAGCTTGAGGCCTTCGCACAGTTCGCCTCCGACCTTGACGAGGAAACAAGCCGGCGGCTACGGAAGGGCGCACGACTCGTGGAGGTCTTGAAGCAGCCTCACTCCGCGCCGCTCGGTTTCGAAGTGCAGGTCGCGATCATTGCGCTCGCCGGCGAAGGGCTCTTTGACACGGTTCCCGTTGAACGCACAGCGGAAGCTGCGGGCGTGTGTGCCGAGTTCCTGCATGACCAGCACCACTCGCTCCTTGAGAGCATCCGTACGAGCAGGGAGCTCGCGGATGCGACGCGTGCCGAGCTGCACGACGTTGGAGAGCGCTTCCGGGTGGCGCACCCAGCGTTCTTCGAAGCGAAGTGATGCACATAAAAAAAACCCCGCCACACGCATGGACGTGGGCGGGGAAAGGGGGCTCGCAGACCACCAAATAGACTGGGGAGACTATACTACACGTGGAATCATCATGCAACCGGCAGCACAAGGGAGACGTCTGTACGCAAAGAACGTAGCGCGGTATAAACCTACCACATCATGTCACTGAAAGAGGTAAAGCAACAAATCCGAGCCGTGAAGAAGATCCATCAGGTTACGAAGGCCATGGAAGCGGTTTCGGCGGTCAAAATGCGCCGCAGCCAGGAAGCGGCGATCGAAGCGCGCCCGTTCGCGCTTCATGCGATTGGCATGCTACGGCGACTCGTGCAGGGGGGCGCGGCGAAAGAGCACACGCTGGTGCGTCAGCGCGGCACCCGCGACACACTCCTTCTCATCGTCGTTACCTCGGATCGTGGCCTCGCCGGTGCCCTGAACAGTTTCGTGCTACGCTCGGCACACCGCCATCTTACGGAAAAAGGATGGCGAAACGACCAAGTGACCGTTCTGGCAATCGGCAAAAAAGGGTACGAGCACTTCGCACGGCGAGGGTTCACCATGCTCGACCGCATCGAGCATTGGGGGGAGGGTGTCACTCTTGCCGATCCGAACGCACTCGCACATCGGATTATCCACCTCTATGTTGATGGCACCTATGACAGGGTGGCAATCGCGTACAGCAATTTCGAGTCCACATTCGTACAGCAACCGGTCGTGCGTCGCCTCCTCCCGATCTCTTTCGCAGCGGTCGAAGAGGTGATCGAGGGGATCGTTCCCAAGCGAGGCAAGTACAGCGAGCTTCGTACAGTCGCGACGGTTGACGCACCTGCCACGACCGCATTCGAGCCGAACGCTGAAGCGGTGCTCGATGAGCTCGTGCCCTACCTCGTAGGTGTCATTCTCCACCATGCGGTCCTCGAGGCAAACGCTTCTGAACACAGCGCTCGCATGGTCGCCATGAAGAGCGCATCCGATCGTGCGCGTGACATTACCAAAGAGCTCACGCTTTCTTACAACAAGGCGCGCCAGTCGGCAATCACCGCAGAGGTTTCGGAGATCACAAGCGGCATCGAAGCTATGCGGTGAGCGACGACATTTAACAGCGCGGCGGTATCAGTCCATTACTTTGCAAGTCCCTTAACAGCTTTCAAGCACCACCATGCAAGGCACTATTTCACAGGTTATCGGTACGGTCGTTGACGTTGCGTTTCGCAACGGGCTTCCCTCTGTAAGAAACGCACTCCTCGTGCGCGACCCGGAACGGAGCGGAACGCAAATGACCCTTGAAGTAGCCCAACACCTGGGCCTCGGAGTAGTGCGCTGCATCGCCATGGCCTCGACTGACGGCCTCGTGCGCGGAGACACCGTCACGGACACCGGTGCACCGATATCGGTGCCGGTGGGAGAGAGCGTGCTCGGGCGCATGTTCGACGTCGTGGGACGGCCGATCGATGGCAAAGGTGAGGCAACAAGCGAGGAACGCTGGTCCATACACCGAACCCCGCCCCCTTTCCGAGAGCAATCGACCCGCACAGAGGTCTTTGAGACGGGCATCAAGGTGATCGACCTCCTGGTTCCCTTCGTGAAAGGTGGCAAGGTCGGCCTCTTCGGTGGCGCGGGCGTGGGGAAAACCGTGCTCATACAGGAGCTGATCCGCAATATAGCAGCCGAACACGGCGGATACTCCGTGTTCGCCGGCGTCGGTGAACGCGTCCGCGAGGGCAACGACCTTTATCACGAGATGGTTGATTCCGGGGTCATTACCAAAACGGCACTTGTGTTCGGTCAGATGAATGAGGTGCCAGGCGCCCGTGCGCGGGTGGCGCTTACAGGGCTCACGCTCGCCGAGTACTACCGCGATGCGCTCGGCAAGGACGTGCTCTTTTTCATGGACAACGTGTTCCGCTTCACCCAAGCGGGCTCGGAGGTGTCGGCACTCCTTGGACGCGTTCCCTCCGCGGTCGGGTACCAGCCAACGCTCGCCGAGGAAATGGGGCAGCTTCAGGAACGCATCACCTCGACCAGTATGGGGTCCATCACCTCGGTCCAGGCGGTGTACGTGCCCGCAGACGACCTCACCGACCCCGCACCTGCAACAACCTTCTCGCATCTCGATTCCACGGTGGTACTCGCTCGCGAACTCGCCGCGCTCGCAATCTACCCCGCAGTCGACCCTCTTGCATCAACCTCGACCGCCCTTGAGCCGACCGTGGTCGGCGAAGAGCACTACCGCGTCGCCATGGAGGTGAAGCGTATCCTTCAGCGGTACAAAGACCTCCAGGACATCATCGCCATCCTGGGCACAGAGGAGCTCTCGGACGCGGACCGGCTCACCGTGGAACGTGCGCGCAAGGTTCAGCGTTTCCTCTCACAGCCCTTCTTTGTAGGTGAGATTTTTACGGGCACACCCGGTGCGTACTGCACGCTCGCCGACACGATTCGTTCATTCCGTGAGATCGTTGAGGGTAAGCACGACGAACGACCGGAGAACGCGTTCTACATGAAAGGCTCGATCGACCAGGTGCTGGGAAGTGTACAATAAGAAGCTTGCTCAAGACTGTATTTGGAAACTACACTAGTGTGTCCGCAAGGAAGTGTGTATTGTCATGTACCCACCCAATGCGGCAAGGCTGATTGCGGCACCCCACCAGGGCATGCGAGAAAAAGTTATGAGCAACACCCCACTCGTTCCCGCCCAGAGAAAAAAAAAGGTTTTGTCAGAAGGCACACGCTCACCCGGTACCGAGGCGGTAACGGTACAGAAGAGGAGGAAACAGGCGGATGACACCACGGCGACCAGGTAATCAGTGAGGGTTGCGGGGTGCCCGAAGGATACCGTCACGAGGTATAGTGCGTTCGCGATGAGGAGCGAGGCGGCGATAAGGGCGAATGCGTAGGAAAAGCTTCGAATACGTACCGGCATGGCACGCCTGACTATACCCACGGAGAGTACTTACATTCTACTTTAAAATATGGTATAATATATTCCTATACTGTCCGGTGCGCGGTCATTGCCTCCGGCCCTTTACTTCAAAGACCTTTCTCTTTACACTGCACACATGCGGGTCCACATTACACGTACAGATGGTGTACTCTGGAGCGGGGACGCGGATGCGCTCACGGCTCCCGGTACGCTCGGTGAGCTCACCGTACTGCCACATCACGTACCACTCGTGAGCACGCTTCGTGCGGGCACCCTGTCCGTAAAGCGCGGTGGTTCACCCGTATTCCGACACGAGGTAACGCACGGCGTCCTGGAAGTGACCGCGGAAAGCGTCACCGTACTGTTGTAAGAAAGTGCGCGATATTTTTGAACGACAGCGGGGACTGCGCCGTGGTATACTGTATTACATCCTATGATCATCACCCACCACGGTAGCGAGTGTTTCAAAGTTTCTTTCGGCGATACAACCATTGCGTTCAATCCGCCCTCGAAAGACTCCTCCCGCAAGCAGGTTCGTTTCGGTGCAAATATTGTACTTATTTCTCTTGAGCACCCCGACATGAACGGCGTGGAGCAGGTGAGCTACGGCGACAAGGCACCATTCGTCATTCGAGGGCCCGGCGAGTACGAGGTGCACGATGTCCTCATCAAGGGGTACCCGACCGTTTCGCGCTACGGTGGCACAGAGCGTATCAATACGGTGTACCTTGTAACCTTGGAAAAGATGCTCCTCCTCTACCTGGGCGCACTTGGTACCCGCGAGCTTCCCGCAGACCTCAAGGAGGCCCTCGACGAGATCGACGTGCTCTTCGTGCCGATCGGCGGTGAGGGCGTTCTCGAGCCGGACGATGCACACGAGCTTGCTGTTTCGATCGAACCACGGCTCGTGGTCCCCATGCACTATAGCGGGGTAGGGAAAACGAGTGCGCTCGATGCATTCCTTAAGGAGGAGGGGGATGGGGTACGTGGAGGTCCGGTAGACAAACTGACCATACGAGCACGCGACCTCGAGGGGAAGCAAAATGAAATCGTGGTCTTTGCGTCCTAGCACTCACGTCACGTATGCTGCTTGATTACCTGGAGTCCGTGCGAAGTCGCTCGGCGCAAGTGCGGGCCTCCTACGCGTTTTTTTTTGCGCTCGGCACGACCGGCTTCGTGGTCGTGGTGTGGCTTTCGACCCTCCTCCTGGGAGACGCAGCGAGCCAAACCGCAACAGGAGTCGAAGCGGTGGATGGTAAAAAACCTTCCTTGAAAGACATTCCCGGCGCGACCAAAACGTTCCTCAAGGAGCACACCGACGACACGATCAACTGGGACACCCTCCTCCCACCCCCCACCAAAACACCCCGGACCGCGCCGGTGGTATATGAAACCGCCTCAGGCACCCCTCTTACGGTAGAGCCATTCGCGACCGGTACCGCCACCACCGCTCCCCGGGCGGAAGAAGGGGCGTTACAGGGCGCCACGACGAGCACCACCACGTTCGATCAATGACCGCTGTTCTTGTGGAGAACGTGAGGGCGGCATCTTCGACCTGCTCATACATAACGCCGCCTCGCTCATAGAGCGAGGCGGCAGTACGATAGCGGGGATACCCCAATTTTGCGTGCCCGTGCCGGGAACGCTAGCGAGAGCGGGTCTTGAGGTCCTCCCCAGGAAGCACGGGGAGGGCGTCGGCTCTGATATCAAAGGACCACAGCATGCCCATGATCTTCTGTTCCACTTCGGGTCGGTCCTTGGAAGGCACCTCTTCCAACGCCGCCCCGATGTCAACGTCAAAAAAAATATTTTCCTGCGTAAGGGACACCCTAGCACCGTGGTGTTGCAGTATCCCGCAAACCTCCAATATTATTTTTGTTTCCAACTTCACTCATCACCTCCTTTTTTGTGTTGTCTAGAGTTTGTCATATCACACGTGCAAATATGTGCAAGTGGGGGGGTGTCTATCATGTGCACACGGGGTGCCTATACCTTGTGCGGAAAAGGTCACGCGAAGGGCACGGGGTGGAACCGCATGGTGTTCATGTCGGTCACACCGACGAGCGTTTCGAAGTCGAGTTCCGCAGCCATGGGATCGAGTACCTTTTGAGCGATCTTTGCCAGGTGCCGAGCCCGCAGAGCCGCAAGACCACGCTCAGGCACATCGGTGTAGAGCGCCGAGACGAGGAGGAGCGATCCGCCCGCGCGAAGCTCTTCATTTCCCTTGAAGTTGGCGAGCACGATCGTGCCCGCAACCCCGATAGCTTCCCGCCAGGTGCCGTCGAGGTGCCCGTACGGACCGATGATGAGTGCTCGGTTGGGGAGGTGGAGCCAGTCGAAGCCGCGCCCGACCGCGATGATGTTCTCGTTGTGTACGAGCTCCACCATCGGGCGGCCATGCTTCTTGATCGCAGCAACGTGGTCGCGGTTGCCAAGCGCAAGCGGCAAGAGGTCGTGGAGAATCTGGCGGGGCAGGTCGGGGTAGAGGGCACGCAGCTCGCGTTCAAGATCCGCGTCGGAAGCATCCGTGCGGTCGGCCATAGAGAGCTCTGTGGTACCGTTGCAAAACACCAGCGCATCCTCGTCCGTTTCGATACCGAGCACAATGGCGGCAATCGTTTGGTTGCCATTACCGAACACTTCGTCGAACTCTCCTTTGAGCACATGGGCGCCGCGTCGCGCAGCTTCCGTGTCATAGTGGTACCCGGCACAGCCACGGTGGGCGTCCCCCTTCGCATAGTGAAAGGTGCAGAGCGCAAGCGTGGGGCGTCCGGCGCGGACCGCTTTTTCCTTCGCCGCATACACGAGGGTGCTCAGGTAGGGATCGCCGAGGGTGAACTTGCCTCCGATGTTACGGAACGGGTGCAGTTTGCCAATGGGCACCCCGGTGATGAGGGGGAGATTGATCCTCCCGTCCATGCACTTAAAGACAAGCACCCTGCTCGGGTACCGGCTTGTGTAGAGCGCGCGCTCATCGTGGGCTGTCTGGGTGCAAAACTCATCGCTACGCTCTGCGTTCAATGCAAGGATCTCTTCGTATACGGGTGTATGAGGCATGAGGGAAGGCGGAGCGACGTGCGCTCCGCGGGTTAGGGAAGGGTAAAGCGTGTTTGTTCCGCAATACATGCAAACTTTGCGACACGTATCAACAGGAACTTACCACACCGTTGTACCACCGTCGGCACACTGGTTCAAGGTGCGCGTCGTTGAGATCGGCACGATCGAGGGTCATTTTAAATAAAGATACAACCTACGCAAACGCCCTCGTGCGCTCGAAACACATACGCATCTCGTGCTAGCACGACTTGGTGGAGGGTACGGGATTCCTTTTCCCCCGAATGATCTTGGTTCCTACGGAACATCAAGATCATTCTCCTCCAAAGCCGGCCGCCCTCGCTTACTCGCTTCGCGCGCTCGGGTCGGCTTCGAACCCCATACCCTCCTTGCTCACATGCCCGCCAACGGGCAGCGTGTTCGCTGCGGAGGGTATGGGATTCGAACCCATGAGGAGTTTCCCCCTACTCGCTTTCCAAGCGAGCGCACTCGACCACTATGCGAACCCTCCACTTTGCGGCAAGTTGCCGCACGTCCCCCACTATAGCATGCAAAAAACTTCCGTAAAAACGACGCGTCGCGCACAGCCGGGGAGGCCGTGAGAGAAGGCGCCGCCGCGGCCACAGCGGCACTGGCCCCACCTCGCGTTTCCGTGTATGCTACGTTCTACATGTCGTTCTTCTCTCCCAAGCTTGGCATCGACCTCGGCACCACCACAACCCTCGTGTACGTGCCAGAGAAGGGTATCGTGCTCAACGAGCCCTCCGTGGTAGCGGTGTCCGTGGAGGACCAGTCCATTCTCGCGGTCGGCGCCGAAGCGAAGGTGATGATCGGGCGCACGCCCGATACGATCGTGGCGTACCGCCCCATGAAGGACGGGGTGATCGCCAACTACCGCGTCACCGAAGTGATGCTCGCATATTACATGCGGAAAGCCCTCGGCAGGTTCCACCCCTTTAAACCAGACGTGGTACTCTCGGTGCCGGCCGGGGTCACCTCCACCGAACGGCGCGCGGTGATCGAGGCCGCAGTGAAGGCGGGGGCGCGGAACGCGTACGTGGTGAAGGAGCCGGTGCTCGCGGCGATCGGAGCGGGCATTCCGATTCACGAGGCGCGAGGACACATCGTGGCGGACATCGGGGGCGGCACCATCGACGTGGCGGTGATATCCCTCGGTGGCATTGTGGCCTCGACGTCGGTGAAGTGTGCGGGAAACAGGCTCGACCGTGCGATCCAAGACTACGTGAAGAAGCAGCGCAACATCGCGATCGGCGAGAAGACCGCGGAGGAGATCAAGATCGCCGTCGGCTCGGCCCTGCCGCTTGAGGAAGAGCTGGCGATCACCGTGAAGGGTCGCGACATGATCTCGGGGCTGCCCCAAACCACCGAACTCACCACGAACAGCGTCGTGAGCGCCATCGCGAAGGAGCTCCACGAAATGGTCGGCGCTGTGAAGTACGTGCTCCAGGAAACGCCGCCCGAGCTCGCCGCCGACATCATCGACCGCGGCATCATCCTCACCGGCGGCACGAGCCAGCTGCGCAACCTGGGCGAGCTTATTTTCCGACGCACCGGCGTACAGGCGACCCTCGCCGACCACGCACCCCTCTGTGTGGCACGGGGAACCGGCATCACCCTCACCCACCTGGGCACCTACAAACGCAGCATCACCACTAAACACTAGCACCGCGTGGTTTCTCGTTACACAAAAGAACGCTCATCTCGCACCTGTTGTCCACTTGAACTGTTCTAAAAGGCCTGGGTGCGTTTTCGTGTGGACGGTATACTTGTGTGTATGCCGACACCACCTCAAGCATTCGATGGTCGTGTGCGCGAGCGCGGCGACGCTCGTTTTGAAACCCCCACCGAGGAGATCGAGTACCTGCGCGCCCAGATCGCCGAAAAGGAGCGCAAGCTTGCGGAGCTTGGCCACACGGTGAGCAGGGAAGCGGTCGTGCACGATGAGCTCATGCGCCACAAGGAAACCCCCGCACACGAGCTCCTCCACGATGCACACCAGCTCTCACGGAGCGAGGTCGGCGCGATCGTGCTCGACCTGCCCCCGGACGACGACGACCAGGTGATGGGTGAACTCCTCGGGGTGCTCCAGGAAAAGGGCGTGAAGAACGCGCTCACGGTTGCCGAGCGCCTCCAAAACCCCCACCTCGAAGACGACTTCCACCGCTTCCTTGTACAGTACATCGCGCACGGCTACCCCGCACCTGACCTTGCCGAAGGGGCACCGCTCCGGGAGGACCTCGCGATGACGCTCTTTGAGGTGACGCTACCCGACCCCACGAAAGACGAGCGCGAGCGGCCGCTCAAGGAGGTGGTGAGCGCGATGGAGCAGTTCTACCTCGGCATGTGTGCCCATGCCCAGGGGCATGGAGGCCGCGAACGGCACTTTGCCCTGGAGCTCGCGGTCTCGGGCGAACATGAGGACATCGTCTTTTACCTCGCGGTCCCCAAGGGAACGGAGGACCTCTTCGAGAAACAGCTCCTCTCGGTGTTCCCGAAAGCCCGCGCGCACTACCAGCCGGCCGACTACAACATTTTCGTGCGCGAGGGCGCTTCCGCCGTCGCGTACGCCACCCTCGAGGAAGACCCCGCCCTGCCCATCCGGGACTACCGCGAGTTCGACCACGACCCGCTCCTCGTGCTCATCAATGCATTTACGAAGATAGCCCCTGTCGGCGAGGGCGCGGCGCTCCAGTTCGTGGTGGGTGCGCCAAACGACGCGTACCTGAAACGCTACCGAAAAGTGCTCGAGAAGGTGCACAAAGGCAAAAAACTCAAGGACGCTTTGAAAGACACTCCCGACACCTTTGCGGGTGAGGCCTTCAAGCTGTTCCGCGAGATCGTCACCACGACCGCAAGTGAGGGGAGACGAAAAGAGAAGGAGCAAGAGAACGCGGCGCACGTGGACGACAAACTCGTGGAAGCACTTCAGAAGAAGCTCGAAACGGCGATCCTCGAGGTAAACGTGCGGCTTGTCACAAGCGCGGCGACCGTGGGTAGGGCCGAAGCGATCGCGCACGACATCATCTCGTCGTTCAACCAGTTCCAGTACACGCACGGCAACAGCATCCGCTTCAGCCTCCAGGGCGCCACGAAGACCCAAGGGCTCACACGCCAGTTCATCTTCCGAGAGCTCGACAGGCGACAGCTGCTGCCGCTCTCGGTGCGTGAGCTCACAACGCTCATGCATTTCCCCACGCACGCGATGGCCGCCACCCCTCAGCTCAAGCGCGTACAGGCTGCGCTCGCACCGGCACCCATCGACCTCCCGACCACAGGCACCCTCCTCGGGGTGAACAGCTACCGCGGTGTCGACACGAACGCATACCTCACCGACGAGGACCGTCTGCGCCACCTCTACATCATCGGGCAAACAGGTGCCGGCAAGACCACCTTCATGAAGAACCTCATCGCCCAGGATATCGAGCGGGGGGCCGGGCTTTGCTTCATCGACCCGCACGGTTCCGACATCGAGGACGTGCTCGCGCTCATTCCCGAGCACCGTATGAACGATGTGATCTACTTCGACCCGGCGGACACGCAGCACGTGCTCGGCCTCAACATGCTCGAGTACGACCCGCGCCTTCCCGAGCAGAAGACCTTCGTGGTGAACGAGCTCCTTTCGATCTTTAAGAAGCTCTACGGGAAGGGTAACCCGGAGAGCATGGGGCCCGCATTCGAGCAGTACTTCAGAAACGCCACGATGCTTGTGATGGAAGACCCCGCGACAGGCAACACGATGCTCGACATTTCCCGGGTGATGGCCGACGCCCGCTACCGCGAGGTGAAACTCGCGCGAAGCAAGAACCCGGTGGTAAACCTCTTCTGGCGCGAGATTGCCACAAAAGCGCAGGGGGAGTCATCGCTCGCCAACATCGTTCCCTACATCACCAACAAGTTTGACGTCTTCACCGCGAACGAGATCATACGCCCGATCATTGCGCAGCAGACGAGCGCGATCCGCATGCGCGAGATCATGGACAGCCGAAAGATACTGCTCGTAAACCTCTCGAAGGGGCGCTTAGGGGAGATCAACGCAAACCTCCTCGGCATGATCCTCGTCGGCAAGATCCTCATGGCGGCGCTCTCGCGGGTGGACGCGCTCGGGAGCGACCTCCCGCACTTCTACCTCTACATCGACGAGTTCCATAACATCACGACCGACTCCATCTCCGCGATCCTCTCCGAAGCGCGCAAATACAAGCTCTCCCTCACCATCGCGCACCAGTACATCGCACAGATCGAAGAGGGCATACGGGATTCCGTGTTCGGCAACGTGGGCAACATGGCGATCTTCCGGGTCGGCTCCGAGGATGCGGAGTTCCTTGAGCCACAGCTCGCACCGGTCTTCGAGACTCAGGACATTATGAACATTGAGAACCAACACGCGTACCTGCGGATCCTCGCGCGGGGCACCCCGCAGAAACCCTTCAGCATACGGGTCCCCGCACCGAAACGGGGCAGCCCCGACCGCTCCGCCTACATCAAGCGGTTTTCGGCGGAACGGTACGCTCGGCCGCTTGAAGAGGTGGACCGCGAGGTACGTATGCGCTACGGGCTTTAATGCTGCCCGTGTGTATCACACGTCGCCGCCATAGGGCCGGTGTGGTAGCATACAACCCCGACGCGGGCCCTCGATACCACACCCCGCAAACCCCTCATGGATGCTCCCCGTTTCCAACGCACCACGGAAGACTTCACCTGCCTACACTGCGGCACATTCGTGCACGGCGGCGGATACACGAACCACTGCCCCCACTGCCTCTACAGCATGCATGTGGACATCAATCCGGGCGATCGTTGTTCACCATGCCGTGGCCTCATGGAGCCGGTGAGGATCGAGGGTGCCGCGGGCGCGTACCGTGTCCTGCACCGCTGCAGTGTGTGCGGTTTTGAGAGGTATAACAAGGTGTGCACAGGAGATCGTTTTGAAACGCTCCTTACCATTGCCGCACACAACACCCTATAGCACACTTGCGGTATCCCCCCACATACCGCACAATAAGCACCATGAGAAAACCCTTCTACCTTGGCCTTGCTGTTGCCACACTCCTTCTTGGAGGGGTCGTGGTGTGGGCCGCACCGCTTTCAAGCGTCCCGTACGCGCTCTACACCCCGAGCGGTTTTGTTGACATGCTCGTTGCCCGCGGCCTCATACCGGAAGGGATCGCCCCCAGGGCTCGCTCGCTCGCCGCTTTGTTCACCCGCAGCGTACCCGCAGCGCACCCGTCGCAAGCACCCATGAACGCCGACAAGGTCAAAGTGAGCGTATCTCAGCTCATCGAGCACGGCATGCTCACCTACAACCGCTTCGAGGACATCCGGGGGCTCCTCCTTCTCGTCCAAAACACCACCAACGACCACGTCACCCTCGAGGCGCGCCGTAAGTGTCAGGTGGTGTACCGCGTGTACGATGTGGAAGGGGCCCTCGTGTACGACAGCGCCACAAGCGAGCGGTGCCGCACCTCCACCGAGCAGGTCACGTACGACCTCGAGGCAGGACAGACGCGTATGTTCCAGATCTCTCACGCACAGAGCACGCACGAGCTGCCGCCCGGCACGTACCGCTTCGAGATCGAGTACCCGGGGTATGGGCAGGGCGACCTCACCGTCACCGTACAGTAAGCCGACCGTACCCCAGCAATGTGAGCCTCCCTTTCACGGGAGGCAGCTCCTGTAAGGAGGTTGGGAGGGGGTGGTGCTTCCGTACCGCAGAGCATCCTCGACACAACAAGCCACCCCAACCTTACAGGTTCCGTGCCTTATGGGGTCGCACGGCGAAGGTACTCTCGTATGTGTTCCACGTACTCTCGATAGTCCACGATTTCTTTGCGTACCAAGTCCACCATATCGGCCAAACGTACGTCCCCATACTTATGCACGATGAGGTTGCGCAAACCCACGCTCGGTGTAATGCGTAGTGTAAACTCACCAGGAAGAACGCCATGCTCTGCAAGTACCGTGAACGTGCTGCGGTTCTCGTCTGGCATGGGAAAGCCGGAATCCGCTATGATGTGCGTGTTAATGCCGACACTGCCGTCGACGATAAGCTGAAACAGCCGTTCGAGTGTATGTAACAGCGTCGGAGTGTGAATTATCTCGTGGGTATCATGCACAAGCACCGCATCAAGCTCCGCGAGGTACTTCAAAATATCGGCAAGCTTGTTTGTTACGAGTTCTGTGTTTGTCATACCTGCGTAGGAGTGAGGGTAAGACGAGTGCGAATATCTAAAAGCGGCCGCGCATCAAAGTAGCGCAGCATTGCTTGCACCCGAGCCTCCATGTACATCCCTGACTCTGCTTCATAGAGCGGTTTTCCTTCGATGGCGATCTGCCGGAGAAGGAGCGGGGACGCATCGGCGAAGTCTGCCAGGTCAACCCGTGCCCCCATTGCATCTGAAAGCACAATCTGCAGTTCGGCAAGGCGTGCGGTTTCGAGCCGCGGATTTGCAAGGAACGCGATGTCCACATCGCTCCCCGCACGCGATGTGCCGCGCGCATGAGAACCGAAAAGGACCGCGAGTTTTATGTCGTACTCGCGCGCATACCGTAGCACTATTTCCCGCACCTCTTGCGCTTCCATACACGTAGTGTAACACACCCGCATAGAGGCATCACGTTTCGGTTGTGTATCGATTCACCTTTCAACACAAGCCACACCCAACCCCAACCTTACAGGTTCCGTACCCCTCCCCTTGGTAAGGGGAGGGGGTCTATCGCATAACGTCACTCATTCTCATCCTCTCCACGCATACTTCGTCCGTACCGTACCCATGGGAAGTGACATACCCGAATACGCTAGAGCCGCTTCACCTTGTCGATCATGAAGCTGCGCTCGCCGCCACGATCGCTCACGCGCCCCTTGAACGCAACGCACGCCTCAGGCACGAGCACTTCACGGTGCTCCGCGTACACCTTCGGAAACGCCACCGCCTCGATTGCATCGCTGTGGTCGGCCAGCTTGAGGAAAGCCATTTTCTCACCCTTCTTCGTGGTGAAGGGCTTCACCTCGGTGAGCATGCCCGCCACCACCACCTCGACCCCGGCGTAGCCGTGCTTCACCCCGTACACGGTGGTACCGATCTTCTTGAGACGCTCCGCGTGCTCGTTCAGCGGGTGGCCGGACACGTAGAGGCCGAGAAGCTCTTTCTCCCATGCGAGCATGGTGGTTATCGGCACCTGCTCACCCTCGGGCACCACGAGCTCCGCCTCGCCGCCGAAGAGCGACCCCTGCGAGGCACCCTTCTCCTGCTCGCGGTTGAACGCGAGCAGCACCTCGATGTGCGCGAACATGCGCCCCCGCTTGTACTCGAAGGAGTCGAGTGCACCGCACATGATGAGCGCTTCGAGCGACTTCTTGTTGAGGTTGCGGTCCTTGATGCGCCGCAGGAAGTCGGCGAGCGAGCCGTAGGGTCCGTGCGCCTCGCGCTCATCGATGATACTCTGCGCAACCCCCTCGCCGAAGTTCTTGATCGACATGAGCCCGAAGCGTATCGCATCCGCACCATCCTTCGTGACCACCGTGAAGGTGCCAAAGCTCTGGTTGACGTCGGGCTTCAAGACCCGTATGCCCATGCGCGCGCACTCCGCGACCGACTCCGCGACCTTGTCCACATCGCCCGAGTCGGCGGTCATGATGGCGGCCATGT
>Ga0268298_10000612_pt1 | contig 45445 bp, 35 predicted proteins | sample WWTPWeurt_MetaG_FD_194462 | JGI IMG/M metagenome (GOLD analysis project Ga0268298, IMG submission 194462) | Activated sludge microbial communities from WWTP in Nijmegen, Gelderland, Netherland - WWTP Weurt | ecosystem: Engineered > WWTP > Aerobic digester > Activated sludge | place...
AAAGCTTGCAGTTCTGCATCAGCTTGTTTGACTTCAGGCATTTCAGACAACAATGCCTGAGAATTCAAATAGCCAAATTTTTGTGCAGAAAGATTCGAAGAATTAAATAAAGAAATAAGGATTATTCCTAATGACAATAAAAATAACTTGAATTTCATTTTGTATGCTTAATAATTGAGTGTGCAAATATAGACTTTTAGACAGATAGCAAAAGTCTTAGCGAGGCATCATCTTTATCTTTTTGATGATTTCTTCTGTCTTGTCCATTTCTTTAGAGTAATATATGACTCCGGCGGATCCGCTAGTATCCAATATTACATCCAGACTTTTTCCGACGGCATAATCCTGGATGGCGCCATACACCCTTTCCTGAATCGGCCTGACAAGATCTTGACGTTTGCGGAACAATTCGCCCTCTTCACCAAATTTGTCTTTTTGGAGCTTACGGACGTCCTTTTCCTTGTTCATGATCTCTTCTTCTTTGGCTTTTTTCTGCTCTTCAGTAAGAAGGACCTGTTCCGCCTGGTACTTATTGTACATGGCCTTGATCTTGTCATATTCCAACGAAATTTCTTGCTTCCAAGTCGCAGCCATTTTGTCTAATTCTTCTTGGGCTTTTTTGTAATCATCGACACTTTCGAGCACTTTGTTTACATCAACGAGTGCAAACTTTTGAGCATTCACTTGGCTAAAGCACATTGCCAGAGCGGCAAAAAAGAGGGATTTCAATAAATTCATTTTTTAATTTTTTGATGTTTTAAAACTCTGATTCAAAGGTAGTGGACTTTTTCGAACTACACACTACTGAGACTCAGGGACTCTAACTCCGTTTAAAAGTCAACCGTTTGGCAAATAATGGATTTAACGAGAATTTAACCACCGGCATTTATTTATATATAAATTAAATAAATATTAAATATTTTAAATATAATAATTAACAATATAAAATATTGAAAAAAATAATTTTTATGCTCATTAATTTTTCAAATTACTTATTTAGTTTTGCCTTTTAATCACTTTAAATATTCCGCATGAAAAACCGAATCCTATCCCGCCAACTGTGGCTTTTTCTCCTATTGTTAACATCGAGCAGAATGTTTGCCCAAGTGGTAAACTTTCCACAAGTGCCCATGCCTCCGGGATTGCCAGCCGGACAAGTAGGTTTACATCAATATCTGATCTCGAGTGCTGACGTGATCAACTCCCAGATTGTCTCTGTGTCAAAATCAAACTTGATCCAAGCGATTACCAATGGCAATTTGTCCACCCTACTACCAGGAGACGGATCTCCCATGAGTTGGATAACTCTTCATTTTGATTATACTTCAGAAACGAATTATGAATACATTGGACTGATTACAGACGATGCAGGTGAAGAATACATCAACATTAATATGCATGACAATCAGCTCTATATGGAAATCAACACTGCCACAGGATTTTACAGGCTAATGCCTCTGAGCGATGATGTGCAGGTATTTCTCAATTACCAGGACAATTATGGTGATCAAACCTGTGTGGGCTTAAGCAATCCGGGAGATGGCACCTGGATCGAGCCTGATTGTAATATCCGGGTACCTGCTTGTGATATTAGGATGTTATTCATTATAACCGCTTCTGTAGCAAGTAGATACAATGGTGCCAACTTTTTGCCGGTTGCCGTTACACTTGTGGATCAAGCAAATTCTTCATTCAAAAGATCTGGAGTAGTCCACAGAATTACTCTAGTAGGAATGGAGATTTCAAACGACGTAGGTGGAGATGGTGACGTTTTGTATGAGTTAGCTAGAATGAATATTTACTCTATCTTACTTTCCGGGCAATTAAAAACATTGAGAGAACAGTATCAAGCTGATGTATTGTTTGGAGTGATCAACGATATTTGCGGTCCGGGAGAGACCTATGCAGCAGCATCTACTCCAGCAACTAACGGACCTCCAAGCAATTATGCCGGCTGTTGTGCGGTCGCAAAAGTGGCTCAGGTACTCAATGCCGACTTTACTGGAATACATGAGATCGGACATTGGCTCAACGGAAGGCATACCGACGATCCTACTGCACCTCCGGGAAGAGGCTATATTTTTACAGTACCCAATGTTTATACCAGAGGAACGCTGATGGATAATACCAAAAACATGAAGAGGATAAATTATTACTCTACCCCAAAATTGAAACATTTGGGTGTACCTATCGGTGACGCCGATCATAATAATGTGTGCAATATGAATGCTTATGGATGCACTGTAGCAGAACTAAAACCCAGTTCTACCTGCTCTTACACAAGCACATCAGACTTTGACAATGACTGTACACCAACTACTGTAACCATTGAAACCAAGCCAACAAGAAATTCTCCCACAAATTGCCACGTACCTGGAGTGACAGAGTATGAATTTTTCTACAGCACAAATGGTGTAAATTATACTTTGATTTGCCCAAGATCCACCAGTAATATCTGTACATTCAATGTTCCGATATTCAATGTGCTTTTTGTTAAGACAAAAATTTATCATCAGGGCAATGTATTTATCAATAGTAAAACTTTGCGCAAACAGTGCATAGCAGGTGTGACTAGCAGAGCAAAAGAAAGTATGGAGTGGGATGTGTTTCATTCACCAAGTGAAGATCAAATTGAAATTCATTGGTATCAGTCTTCCAACCAAATTTCTGCTGGCAGTCCTGTGTTCAGAATCTATAATGTTCAAGGAGTAGTGATTAAAGAAATCACTGGGAAGTCAGAATATGATATATTTGTACCATCGAGGAGTTTGGCTAACGGGATATATTATGTTCAGATGACTTATGACCATCAGACAGAAATTAAGTCATTTTTCAAAGCAAATTAATATGAAAAGCACATTCCTATTTGCATTAGTTTGTATGGTTTATACATACGTTCACGCACAAGAAAATCCTGTCCAAGCTAATATTGATGAAACAGCTGAATTTCAGCTGAACTGGGAGACACCTGATGCAATTGCATTTACCAGCTGCGAAATGCAGGAGGGAAACAGTCGAAATACGAGATATAATGGCTGTGCTACTGCCGTTGTAAATGGACAGAAGAAGTTCTATTATCCAAATGTATATTATTATCCTGAACTCAATAAAATTGACATTTCTTTGTACCAGTTTAATGACTTTGGTTCTCCAGTAGAACAGCTATTGTTGCAGAAATTTGATGCAGCACCCGGAAGTTTCACATTAGGAGAAACGATTTACTGTAATGCAACTTATTATTATTTGAGGGAAGAAGGTTGTACTGCTTCTGGTAGTTATCATTTTGAAAGTAACCGGGAGGATAATTCGCACAATGTATTGAAAATAATAGATTTTAATCCTGTCACAAGAATTGTAAAAGCAAGATTCAGGTGCATGTTGAAATATGATTTTGATTTGCACAACAATATGTTTGAAGTTAGGGATTTGCAATTTGAAGATGGCATTATCATTGCCAAATTGATTAATGACTTTTAATTATTTATTTTGTTTTCATTTCTAGGTGAAAATTATATAGGGTGGATATTATCTTTATTACGCCTTCCTATTTAATCAGTGGAATCAGGTAAGTTTGATGATGAAAGGACAAACCTGATTCCATTTTTTTTGATGTTCTTTACTTGATTATTAACTGATAAAGTGATATCATATCTTTTGTTGCCATCATACCCACTTATTATTTCAATAATTCCTTATTCATTATCAAAGCATAATCAATAAACTCGAGTAAAATTTCATTAGGTAAAATGAAAATACTGAAACTAGCTGGTAGAGATTATATTTATATTTGGGGCTTATGCAAGATTGGATATTAGACTCAAGTGAAAATCAAAGGATCTCGGATTTACTCCCTGTAGCGAATCATACACGAAAGATAAGATTGTCCGAATCGACAATTGCGAAGATTCGGGACAATCGCAGGATGGTCGAAGAAGATTTGTTAGGCTCCGGTAAGACATTTTACGGTATCAATACCGGTTTTGGTATACTCTGTGACAAAGTCATCAATGCGGATCAACTGGAGACTCTTCAGCACAATCTCATCAGGTCTCATAGTTGTGGTACAGGCATGTCCGCAGACCAAAGGGTAGTCAGGTGGATGATTCTTCTCAAGATCATATCCCTAGCTAAAGGTCACAGCGGGGTCAGGTATGAGCTAATAGAGTTTTTGATCATGCTACTCAATGAAAATATCTTGCCAGAAGTACCTGAACAAGGTTCCCTGGGAGCATCCGGAGATTTGGCACCACTTTCACATTGTAGCCTTCTGTGTATAGGTGAGGGTTTCTTGTACCACAATGGTGTTCGGTACGCTTCTGCAGACTTTTTCAGGAATCACCAAACTGTATTGCCCGGATTGAAAGAAAAGGAAGGTCTTGCACTTATCAACGGAACCCAATTTAGCCTGGCCCAATTGATCAATTGCACAATTGAAGCTGAAAAGTTACTGCAAACCGCAATAATTTGCGCTTGTGCTTCCTTAGAAGCATTTAACGGAAATATGGATGCTTTTGATGAACGGATCCATTTATTGAGAAACCAGGATGGACAGATTTGGGTAGCAAGCCGTATTCGCAGCATTTTGGCAGGGAGTGAGATTTTCACAAGAAGCAAGAATTCAGTTCAGGATCCTTATTCGTTCAGATGTATACCTCAAGTGATCGGAGCGAGCAAGGACGCTGTGGATTATGTGAAATCAGTTGCCGAAAAGGAGATCAGCGCCGTCACCGACAACCCCCTTATTTTTGAAAATGGAGATGTTTTGTCAGGAGGGAATTTCCATGCTCAAAGTCTGGCTCTTGCTACAGATTTTTTAAAGATTGCCCTGGCAGAAGTTGGAAATATTGCAGAGCGCAGGATGTACCAGATCATCATTGGTCAGCGAGGCCTACCTGATTTTTTGACGCAAGAACCAGGAGTCAATTCAGGTTATATGATCGTTCAGTATTCTGCAGCTTCATTGGTTAGTTATAACAAACAACTCGCTACTCCAGCTTCGGTTGACTCTATAGTGACCAGCAAAGGTCAAGAAGATCATGTAAGTATGGCAGCAAATGCTGCTTTGCAATGCAATCGGATCATCGAACACTTGTGGCAAATACTCGCCATGGAATGGATGACTGCTTCCAGAGCATGGTGTTGGCGCGCAGGGTGGAATACGAGCGACATACTTCAAAAATGGATCACTCATTATAGGTCTGTAGTAGCTCTCAAGATACAAGACCATATTCCTTCTGAAGAATACAAACCGACAGTTAACTTTCTCGGGGAGTTAGATTTTCCTCAATGATCAGATTGCTTTCCAGTTTCATTTTTTATTGTTTGGGCATTTCCCTCTATGCACAGGTCAGTGTGCCTGACTGGGAGATCGCTTATTCAGTTGGTAGAATCGTACCACATTCTGAAAAGTTCGCTTATCGTCCCAGAGGGGTGAGCCAGTTTTTTCGTGGTGCAGTGTTGTGGCAGACGGGTGGAACACATGATTGGACGCGATATTATGGATTTCCACGAGTTGGAGTGCAGCTCTATCATGGTGAGCTCGGGGCGCCTCAACAGATTCTGGGAGATGTGTGGAGCATCAACCCATTTCTGGATTTTAATACCAGAGATTCAAACAAATGGAGTATGTATGTAAGAACTGGTTTTGGTATGGCTTACCTCACAAAACCATTCCATATAGTCAATAATCCTCTACAGACGGCTATCGGATCGCACTATAATATTTCTGTAAATGCATCCGCTGGTTTTCAGCGAAGAATTGGAGAGAGAATGTGTTGGAGGTTGGGAATATACATTGCACATTTTTCCAATGGCAACAGGAAAGCACCAAATCTGGGTTTAAATATATTTCAGGCAGATGTTTCGTTGCGATATTCCATGAATAGACCAGCTCGGTCATCAGATCTAAAAATCCATGAACCTCGATCAAAGTGGTCTTCTCAATGGCTCATCTCCTATGCAGCCAAAGAAGGGAAAATAATAGGTGGGCCATCTTTTCCTGTTGTAGGTTTCAGCGGCGATATTGCGTATCAATACAAGCCATACAGGTATGTCAGGACTGGTATGGATCTAGAGTATCACGGGAGAACGTCTTATTGGCTTTACCGTAGTGAACTTGAGTCTGATACGCATGAGCGCTGGAAAAAAAGCGTTCAGATTCAAGCTTTTGCATCACACGAATGGTTATTCGGAGACCTCTCATTTGAATTTCGTTTAGGATATTTACTTTCATCAAATGAAATTTTAAATGTTTTTCGTTTGTATAATAAATTAACTTTATTGTATCAGATTCCAATTTCAATTTGTCAAATCTTGAGGCCAAATATAGGATTTTGCTTAAAGAGTTATCAAGGAGCAGCGGATCATTTTGCAATGGTGATGGGTCTGAGATTTGAACGTAAAACAGCTAAACACAAAAGCAATTCGCATGGACAAGCAATTATTAAATAGCAAATTACCAAAATCAGGATTATCGATTTTCAGTAGGATGACTAGCTTAGCATTGAAAAATGATGCTGTAAATTTAGCACAAGGGTTTCCTGATTTTCCATGCCCCGGTGAGCTGAGTGAAGCTTTATATCGCGCTACACAAGATGGATATAATCAATACGGTCCAATGCCTGGTTTTTTGCCCCTTCGTGAAAATATTTCGAAGCGAATCCAAAAAACATACAGTGTTCAAATAGATGCCCAAGAAGAAATTACCATTACAGCTGGAGCTACACAAGGTGTTTATTCTGCTATCTCGACTCTCGTATCACCGGGTGATAAGGTCATCATCTTCGAACCTGCCTATGATAGTTATGCACCTTCAGTATTGGTGAATAAAGGTGAACCAATTTATATCCGATTGGAGGAGCCTGAATTTAAAATTCCCTGGGATAAATTAGAACAAACCCTTCGTACGCAAGAAATTAGATTAATTCTGTTTAATAATCCTCACAATCCTACAGGGGTGATTTGGGAAGAAGAGGATTTTCAAAAATTGATTTCTTTGCTTCATTTCCAGAAGCCATTGATGATATGGGATGAGGTTTATGATGCCATGGTTTATGATGGTAAAAAGCACTTATCCGCACTTCAATATCCGGAGTTGTATGAAAGCAGTATTGTCACATTTTCTTTTGGTAAAACCTTTCACAATACAGGTTGGAAGATTGGTTACAATATCGCACCTCCACATCTTACTGCCGAATACAGAAAACTGCACCAGTTTACATTATTTTCTGTAAATTATCCGTCTCAAGTGGCATCTTCATATTTTTTGGAAAGAAATTTTGATTTTATCAAGGACCTATCTTCTTTTTACCAGAAAAAAAGGGATCACATGATAAATCTTTTGAAGCAAACAGAATTCAGTGCATTGTCTTGTAGAGGTTCTTATTTTTTGTTGGCTTCGCATGAGGCCATGCAGCGAATGGGAGATATTGTATTTGCTGACCATATCGTAGAAAACAACAAGGTCGCATTGATCCCTCTATCTGCATTTTATCATGATGGATACGATCCACATTTGCTTAGATTTTGTTTTGCAAAAAAGGAAAGTACTGTCGAACAAGCTGTGGAACGCCTGAAGAGGCCAACATTTTGATTGATTTTACGTTTTATCGCTCATCAAGTATAGGTCTGAAGGAATTAAAATTAAAACGAATGAAACTGACTAGAAATTTACTCCTGTTTATTTTGTTATTTACTTTCCAACATGCTTGGTCTCAATCTTTTTCGATAAAAGGAATTCTCAGAGATACAACAGGAGAGCCATTGAGTCTGGCTTCCATTTTTTTTCTCAATCCTTCAGATACCACATTAATAGAGTATGTGCGGGCAGATGAAGATGGAGTTTTTCTGGCTCAGGGATTGAATCGTAGACCTTATTTAGTCAGGTGCAATTATGTGGGTTTTCTTCCACATGAAGTGATGGTAACTCCAGATCAAGGTGGAATGAAGGACCTGGGAGTGATCGTCTTGAAACCAATTTCTACTCAGTTATTTGAAGTTGTAATTAAAGAGGCACGAGCACCACTAATTATCAAGGGTGATACAATCGAATACGATGCATCAGCATTCAAAGTCCCTGAAGGATCTACTATGGAGGAACTCCTGAAAAAGTTACCGGGTATCGAAGTTGAAAATGACGGAAGCATAAAAGCTGATGGAAAAGATGTGACAAAAGTAACAGTCGACGGCAAGCGTTTTTTTGGGGACGATCCAAAGCAAGCCACAAAAAATCTCCCTGCTGAAGGTATCAAGAAAGTCCAGGTATTTGATAATGTAGACGAGCAAAAAAAACTTACCGGATACAGTTCGCGACCTAGTGACAAAGCCATCAATGTGGAAATGAAAGATGAATTTAAGAAAGGTGGATTCGGAAAAATTGCAGCCGGTGGAGGTACAGAAGAGAGATTAGAGATAAAAGGAAACTATAATCAGTTTAACGACAAATGGCAATTGAGTTTGATAGGAGTAAGTAATAACACAGGACGGAATGGTTTAGGATGGAATGACTATCAGGATTTCAGAGGAAGTAATTCTTTTAATTGGAATGATGGTGGGGATTTCGGATTTGCAGAGAGTTCAGGAAGGAGATACATCCTGTTGGGATCTTCAGATTCTGAAGACAATGATGAATTGAGTTCGGGTTTTTTCAGTGGTGAGGCGAGTGGATTTCCAAAAAAATATTCTGCCGGTGTGAATCTCAATTATGATTGGAAAAAGACAAAGTTGAGTTCAATGTATTTTTACAATTTGGATAAGTTGGATCGCTTGACTGCTACAGAATCACAGTATTTTATTCCTGAAGGCAACTACTATCGTGACGAAACCAGGAAATCTTCAAATTCAAATTTCGCGCATGCTGCTGATATTCGTGTAGAACATTCTGTTGATTCAGCGACGACGCTTGTCAGTTCTTTCAAATCCAATTTGGGAAGTAAGCGAAGCGATCAAAATTTTATTTCCGAAAGTATCTCAGAAAATCAACAGAAACTCAATGACCTGAAATCAGATAATTTTACGGATAATGACATTCAGTACGTTCAAGGTAGTATGATTTTTAGAAAAAAATTGAAAAAGAAGGGAAGGGCAATGGCATGGAGCGGATCTTATAGTCTGAATAACTCTGTTCGAGACCTGACGCAAGATGCCTACACAAATTATTATGACAATAATGCCTTGGATTCATTCTATATCCTGGATCAGTTGACGGAAAGTATCAATAAGAAGCAATTATTCAAAACGGCTGCACTCTATGTTGAACCTATCAAGAAGAGATTTTTCAGTGAATCATTTGTGAATTATTTTATACAGAAAACGGACTACAACCGAGATGTTTTCAATCAAGAGCAGGCATTGTCCATTCCGGACTCAACGCTTACCCGATTGAATGATAATAGAGTATATACTGCCAGGATAGGAAGTTCCATAAGATATAGTTACAATGGTTTGAATATATCCTTGGGTGCTGCGTTACAAAACATTAAAATAATCGGTGACTATAGTTGGCCATTATCCGGAGTGGATTATTCTGCTGAAAAGAATTACAACAACGTCCTTCCGAATTTTGAATTGAATTATGACATGAAGAGAAACAGATGGTTCAGTTTAAATTACGGTATGTCTGTCAGTGAACCGAGTGTCCGCGATCTGATTCCTGTAATAGATCTTACGAATCCTATCAGTATTTTTGTAGGTAATCCAGATTTGAATCCAGAATTGAGACATCGTTTTAATGGAGAACTAAGCAAACATAGCAGAGCCACATCTATGGATTATGGTTTTAACGCAACGTATACACTTACAGAAGATAAAATTATACGATCTCAAGAGGTGGATTCATTTAGTGTCACAAAGACCCAACCGATCAATTTTGGAAAAGGTCATGATATCAATGGAGGATTGAGATTTGGTTTTCCTGTCATTCAGAATAAATTAACTGTGAGGTTGAATTATAATATGGGATATTCATTGAGTTCCTTGTTGATTAACCAAGTAGTGTCGGATGTAATTACTCTCAGACATACACCATCAGTACGGGTCAACATCACTTTGGTTGATTGGTTTTCATTATTTCTCAATGGGCGAATGAGTTTTTCTACTACGGATTACGAAAGTAATGAGCTAAAATCTCAAAAATTGGAAAATGCAAATCACTCAGCCGAACTCAATTTCAAGTTTCCCTTTGGATTATTTTGGTCCACAAGTTTTGCTTATAGTTCAGTAAAGAATCTGACGACGGATTATTTTTCAGAAACGCCAATACTCAATAGTTCTTTATATTATTTATTCTTGAAAAATAAACGCGCCGAAATCCGACTTTCGGCGTATGATGTGCTAAACAAGAATCAAGGAATTTCGCAGGTAGCTCAATCCAATTATCTGACTACCTCCGTGACTGAAACTTTATCGCGTTATCTGATGTTGACACTGAGTTACAACATGCGAGGATTTAAAACCTCTTTACAGAAAAACAGAGGGTGGTGGGATTAAATAATAAAATCATGAACAGGTATATTTTTTTTATTTGCATATTGGCTTTCCAAAGTTCGGTTTTTGCTCAAAAGAAAACCAGCGGAACTATCACTTATGAAAGACAGGAATCCTGGTCTAAAATAATGTCGCAAATGCCATATCTAAGTCAGGAGGAAAAAGACCGCATTGCGATTACAAATTCCAGAAATACAAATGAATTCAAAGAAACTTACGAATTGTATTTTACACCTGAGGTATCTTTTTATCAACAAAAGCAAAATTTGGCTAACGAGTCTTCGTATAGATATAGCTGGAGAAATTCTATGTACGTCATTTACCGAAATTTTAAAGAAAAGAAGGTCAGAGAGTGGCATGAAATGTTGGATAAGATTTATCTGTGTGAAGATGATTTGATCAAACCGGTCTGGAAAATCGGAAATGAAATCAAAGACGTCAATGGTTATCTTTGCATGAAAGCTGAAACAAGAGATACAGTAAAAAATCAAACAGTTGTGGCTTGGTTTACAGATCAGATACTGACCGAAGCTGGTCCAGAAGCTTATTTTGGCTTACCGGGAGCAATTATGGAGTTAAACATTAACGGTGGCTCAGCGACAATCACTGCAGTTTCAGTTCGATTTTCTGAAGAGCCACGAGAAATCAATTTTCCAAAATCAAAAGCAAAGAAAGTAAATTATTCTACCCTGAATAAAGCGATTTTGAAGTTTATGAATTCAAGTATTCAGGCACAGAAGAATCCATTTCGATCATTGAGATATTAATGCAAGTAGTATAAAATCTATGGATTTTGAGTTGAGAAATATTCAATTGGTTTTTGATAACTATTGTATTCAGCACTGTAATCTAACAATTAAAAGATACGATACATTGGTTGAATGTTCCATCGAATTCCTGCTTTTAACCACCAATCTTTTTTTTCGTTGGCTAAAATTTGTTTTAGATTTTCATTTCTTACAGCACATTCAGTTGTCAGGTAAATGCTTTGCCATAGTCTGAATTGAAAGTTTAGTTGAGTGAACATGATAGTTTGAGCGATTCCTTGTGCGGTAAAGTTGCAATAATCCGACACCCTGCTTAAATGAGATTTTAAAATATTTCCTCCGTAGTTTGAGTTTCTATCATCCAGGCCTTTGTTGATGAAAAAAAGTCCAAAGTCAGATTGCAGTCTTTTATAATTAAACCTTGATTTCAATATCAGCTCTTTGAAATTTGCACCAAGTGGATGTGCCAAAGCTTGGTGGTAATGACTATAATTGGCTAAACTATCCCGAAATGAATAAGTGTACGGTCTCACCGTATTGTATTCCATCTGCAAATCCCATTGCTTAATACCAAATGCAGAACTGTAAAGTACACCTGCTTGAATTCCATATTTGTTCGCCCACCAGTTTTTATTTTCAAAAACCAATTCTTTGAGTACGAATTCATCTAACAGCAGTTGACCATATAACTTGATTTTTTTCCATAGTATGAGTTGTGACTGTAAACCTATCATAGCATTGTCAGGGCTGCCTATGGATTGTTCAACAGAGCGATATAATATGAGAGGGTTCAAATATTGAAGTTCAAATTGGTTTTTTCTGGAGAAGACGACCGACTCAAATAAACCCAGGCTCCAGTTTTTGAGGATGTTGATACTGAGGTAATGCGCTGCCAAATACTTTTTGTCTAATAAGTGGTCTGTGGTCTCAAATTTGCTTTCAGGGGTCAGTTCTGCAAATATATTCTGGTAATTAATTTTCCAAAAATAGCTATTAAGTCTCAGGTAAAAATAAGGAGCACTGTCGTCTGATAAAAATAATGATCTCACACCATATCCAATGAAATGCCTGCCATGTCCCAGGCTGACATCGATATGTTTTCCTGTATGATAGCTGACTCCTCCTTCAGAGCTCAGATAATCATAAGCAGATTCTGATTTAAAAAATCTACTGTCGTAACGCTTTAGAAATCCTGCGCCCGGAAGTGCATTGTATAAGTTGACATATTCTTGCACATACTCAGGAACGACTTCTTGTGTTTCAGTCACGGATGCAGAAAAAAATAATTTTTCTTTTAGGTGGCCTTTTATGCTCAATCCCCTTTTGTTTGTTAGTAGAACCGAATGATCAGACTTGCCAACCATTTCTTCTAACATAGGATCTATCGCTAGTTGATAATCTTGTCCAGATACAGCAAAAAGATGAGGCGGGTGCGTGAAGAAGTATCGGAGTATGGACTTTGATTTTATTGTAGAGGATAATGAGTCTTCTTTACACAAAGGCAAATAGTTGCAGGACAAATTTTGGTATAACAAAAGGTTGGGAAACTTATCCTGAGTGGTTATGGTCTCAACAGATTGAAGTAGTCTGGCATTGCTCATTGGCCTGACATCTGAATGTATGGAGTTTAAAGTTCCGGAATTGATTTCATTATCCTCAATGAATTGCTTATCAATTAAAGTGGGTGAAACGTAATCTCCTTGAGCGATGCAAGGTAAAATGGATAACGAAACCAGAAATAAAATTAGGGTTAGCGTTTTCCACATCAACATACCATTACTTTTGGACCTCCTTCTTTTCATAAATGAATTTCTATTTTTGGACACGTTCAAAGCTTTTTTCCAAATGCAAAAGTAATGAAATCCTTTGATCTTCCTCTCAGATAGATTGCACTTAGAATATGAGCGCCAAATAAAAGATATATGAAAATAGGATGTTGTTTCCAAAAGTTGGAAATAAGGTATCGGTTATGAAAATTTAGAATTTTATTTTGAATTCTTTGAAAAGGGGAATTGATTAACATATTATAGAAACAAATATATTTAAATATGTTATGTCATTTTTTTTTTTTTTATATAGTTTTGTAAATGATGATGGATAAATCACATATGATAATCAGAAAATAGGATATTCATTTTTTGAAAAATTTTATTTTGCACTTAAATTTTACATCCTTTTTTCTTATCTATTGTAATTAGAGTTGATCTTTAAGTGATTGAAGGTGACTCTATGGTGTTAGTTCGATATTTTAAAATAAAAAATATGCATTTGAACAAAAAAACCCACGACCACTTATCGAAATAAGTAACGCAGGCCAACTATTCGCAACAATAGACTGCGAAAATATGGTTTTTCTTGTGAAAATGCGGTTTAATTTTTTTAACTTTTAAAACTTTTTTTATGAGACTTTTATTTTTATTGGAAACTGTGCTGATAGCTATCTGTATGATGGCAATCATTTCCTGCAAGCACGAGATGTCACAAGATGATCCGGAAGTATCCGCCTTATCATTGCAGACCATTGAGAATCCTTGTAGTCAGGCACAAGGTATTTGTGAGAATCAAGTTTGGCTTCTGGATACTTTGGATATTATATTGCCTGAATATCCGAACTGTGTTTTTAAGGTAGAGTATTCGGCAAAATTATGTCCCAATTCCTTTGAAGCAGATGTGAAATTGTTAAAATACTGGTCAGATCCTTTTTGTGATGAATGGGATCAGGATATAGACAGTGTGGCCAATGCCCAGGGCAATATTACTTTATGGATTTACAAATTTGAGAAAAAATTGATGGTTGAAATTGCTACAATAATAGGATTTTCTTATAATACTATATGTGGTGTAAATCAAAGTTTTTTAGCATCATTCACCAATGCTGCATGCAGTAAAAGGTGCATAGTCAGAGTTCCTAAACCTGATGGAGGTTATACTTATAGAGCGATTACAATTTATTGTGGAGAAGGATGTTGTGAAACACTGATTGAGGTCTGTATAGATCCTATCACACAGAGCCCTGTAACAACGGTTTTGCCATCCAGTCCTGCAAACCCAACTAATTGTTTTTCTTATGGTGCCCAACTCCAATGCCCATACAACACAATATATAGCGGCCCTTGCGCAGTTACTTGTGGAAATCTATAATCAATAATTATTATCGGGAACAGCATTGTTCCCGAAAATTTTAAATATATATTATGAAAAAATTACTCGCTTATTTGCTTTTAAATTGTTTGTATTTCCAAGCAGTTACATCACAAATTGCTGCTCCTGTGTGGCAATTCTCAGGTACTCCTGTTGAATGGGCTAAGAGGCCAAACCAATTGTATTATAGCAATAAAAGCTTTGAATTGTTTTTGCAAAGGAATGCTCCTATTTTAACAAATGATTATATGTATATTTTGTTGACAAATCCTGTTGAATTGGGAAATTATGATGAAGGATCTACTTTGATAAAATATGACTTATCAACTGGTGATACAATCTGGCAACGAGAGTACAGTGCATTAGGGGAAGTTGGAAACAATGGATATAATTATTTTCCTGAGTTTTATGTAGAAGATACTATTATTCATTTGTATGGTTATTTGGGAATTGATACAGTCAATGGATCCGGTAGGAAGATCCACCTGAATGGATTTCCTTCTCGAAGGCAAGTATCTACAATTACAGGAAGTACGGTGAAGCATGAGTATAGCGTAGATTTTAAAAATTTGTTCGGATATACTAACCCAAATACTTGGCATAAAAATGGTGATGATCGTTGGTTTTATTATTTTCAACTTATCCGTCCTCCTTTTGATACCATTGCCAAAGCATATGTAAGACCTTATCAACTCAAGTCTGATTTAAGCTCACAGTTAATGGATAGTACCAAGGCTGTTTATTTTGACATACCGGCAAATAATCTCATGGTTTTTTGTGGACCACTTTGCATAGGAAAAGATAGTTTTATACACTTTGGTAGCACGCAAATAAAATCCAATTTGTCTTGGAGACATTTTATGTGGAAAGTAAATATTGATGGACAACCTACTGAGCTCTTCGATATCACTAAAATAATAGGAGGCGAAGACTCTACATTTGGTTACTATGGCGGAAATGCAGTTATTTCTGGTAATAGTATTCGTATGAAAGTGCAGTCTTCAACTACAAATGCATTACAGCGTGATGGTGTACCTGGTTATATTTATTTAGATTTTAATGGGAATTTGATCAAGGACCAAAGAAATCTGCAAATTGATGGTAAATATTTGAGTAAAATTGTTTCAACAGATCTAGCAGAAGGTGTGTTGCATGTAGTTCAATTTTTGAATGAAAAAAATGTATTTATATACTTAGAGGATAAATTTGGAAACTTCAAAAAGGTAGGTTCTCTATTTAATGAAGGGTCGCATATCTATATGTATATTCCTGTGCGAGTGAATGTAACACCAAGCAATGATGCGTTGTTAAGTTTTATGGTTCTTGTAGATTCCAGTTTTTCAGGTTACAAGCCTTTAGAGTATGGAGGGTGGCCTTATTTTTGTAAGATTAGTGGCGAGCATATTGGTTTGAAGACTGGAGTATTTGATGAAAAAGTGGCAAAGAGACTTCGAGTGTATCCTAATCCCGGAAGGGGCGATTTTTATCTGGAAGATTCAATTATAGGAGAGTTGACATTATTAGATATTCAGGGTCGTCAGGTAATGAATAAAGAGTGTTTAGGTGAATGCAAAATTGAAATAAATTATTTGCCTGATGGACTTTATTTATTGAAAGTAATGGATCAGAAAAATCAGGAAGTTAAAGTTTGCAAAATATTTAAGCAAAGTGATTGAATTTTCTTTCATCAAGCTTATCAATGCTTACTTCCATGCTTCTTATTTAGGCAATTTTCGATGCGATGTAAATTGAAGCTGCGAGTTGTGTACAAGTAATAGGGATGATGTATTTTGTCTAAAAGACAAATGAATCATATCTTGAATTCCAATAGAAAATTTTTCAAGTAAGCAAGAAATTTATCTTCTTCAAAAAAATGGATCTTCATCGGCAAAATAAAAATTTCAACTCCTTCAAGTTTTTCTTTAAATTTTTCTAGTCGGACCGCATCTTTTTCAGTAGTGAGTATAAGTTTGTTGAAATGACTAATGGTTTGATATTTTTTGATTACTGTGTCTATTTCTTCTTCTGTAAAAAAATGATGATCCTCAAAAGGGAACTCTGTGACTGCAGACACCTGGTCTTTTAAAAAGTCAGTGATATAATCTGATTGTGCAATGGCAGAAAGTAAAACGACATGCAAGCCATCGTTGAGCTTGAAAATTCGGGAAGGGTTGAATAATGAGTATGGATCGCCATACGTCATTTCTGAAAAAAAGAGAGCTTGATGCTCAGTTAATTTTAATCGCTTGGCCCAAGCTTTTTTTTCCTGTTCATCCGGTTGATGTGGACATTTTGTGACTATGATTGCATCCGCTCTTTGCGAGCCATACCTCCATTCTCTCAATCGACCTGAGGGCAACAAGTAATCCTTAAAATAGGGATTTGCGTATTCTGTCAGCAGAATATTCATGCCGGGTTTAACCTGCAAATGCTGATATCCATCATCCATCAAAATGGTTTGGATTTCCGGGTGTTTTGCCAGAAATAAAGGGATACCAAGACCGCGACTTTCAGAAACTGCTACCGGTATCTCCGGAAATTTTCTTTTGATCTGTAGGGCTTCGTCTCCGGAAAGCTCCGGAGAATCGACTACAGTGACCAATCTAAATCCGTCGGTTTTACGCTTGTATCCTCGGCTGATCACCCCGGGATATAAATACTGCCGGAGAAATCTCAACAAGTATTCAATATGTGGAGATTTGCCCGTGCCACCAACAGATAAATTTCCGACCGAAATGACAGGAATGCTGAAAGAAGTCGATTTTAGAAAACCATTGAAATAAAGTCCTTGATGGATACTTACGCCTAAACCGTACAGGAATGCGACAGGAGAGAGAAGTAAAGCGAGAATCTTATTCAACTTGGTCTATTTTATTTTCTTTCTACCCAATTTAATGTTTCTTTGTAACGAGTCAAACTTTCGGAGATCAGTAAATATTCTATTACAATTATCAGTATGATTAAGACATACAGTGACAAATAAAGCTGAAAATTGTTTTCTTTGTCTGTCTAATTCCAAAATATATGATATCAATTCGCTTTTGCCTGAAGATCGTTTCGTTAATGTTATTGGTTCCGTACACTGATGATTATATTTTTGCACAGACTACATTGATTACTGTCAATTCAGACAGACGATTTCAGACAATTGACGGATTTGGAGCACATGAGTCGAGCTTACAGGTGAATACCACTGCTTGGCAGCAGCTCTTTTTTGACAAACTTGGGGCAAGCATGTACCGAGTGGATCTTACTCCAAGGTTGAAAAGTCCTTATTCGGATTTGAGTTATTATAGTCCCTGGTTCATGGGCAGTCAGGTGCGCAGTGTTTTTAATCTGGAAGATCAGTCTAACCCAAACGGGCCTGAGAATAATCGCGTCCGCACTTATACAGGTCCGGCAGACTACAGCAGGCTTTTTGGCGGGAGATCGGCACCCATAGCGGTCATGGGCCCTGACATAGAAAAAAACCTCACTTACTTCGTTTATTCTCCTGATGGTGCTATTGCAGCAGGTTTGCAGCGGTCTAAAGCAGGTGAATCGTTCAGGCTGATCGGATCGTTATGGTCTCCGGTGCCGTGGGTGAAACAAAGTTCGGGAAATCGATATGGAGACAACTGGTGGCCCGGCCCGGTTGCCAATCAAGCCTGGCCTTTTATCTGGGGTGGCAATTTTGCCGGGGGAAAATTAGATTTGTCAGAGACTGCGCTTGCAGTATTTGATGACAAATCACAGGGTGGTACGGGGCCAACATCTTCGCTTACTCAATTTGTGAGGAGCACAGCAGCATACATTCTTGGTTTTCAAAGATTTCACCAGATCAAACTCGCCGCAATCAGTATTCAAAATGAACTCAATTTCGAACAGTTTTACAATAGTGCAACCTATCCGCTTGCATCTCAGTATGTCAAGGCGGTTAAAGCAGTCCGCATTGAATTTGACAAGCACCCCGAGTTGAAAGATATTCAAATCATGGGACCTGAAGATCTGTTGGGTGGTGATGCTTATGGCATGTGGGAGTATGGCGGGCCTGTTCATAAAAACTTACAGTATATTCAGGCAATCGAATCTGATTCAGCAGCTTCAAGGGCCGTCAGTTTTTATTGCGTGCATGGATATGACAACAATGGAGTTAGCTCTTCCGGAGCGAATTCCAGCCTATGGAATTGGTGGTACAATGGTTGGAATACAAGACCTGCACCCGGGCTTCCCAATCAAGTAAAAGGCGTGTCAAGCTATGGCAAAAAGTCCTGGATGACAGAGACTTCCGGAGAAAATTCAGAATGGCTTGCTCCTGTATCCGGTTTTCCTTCTAACGGTGGGTGGAGTATAGCATTGAAGTTGCACCAGGCGCTCACTGTTGGAATGCAGAGCGCTTGGTTGTATTGGAATTTTACTGAAGAAGCAGGAACCGCAAATGTAGGTGATCAATCTCTGACCACTGTTGCTTTGGGAGAGAACAGTCCCAAATATGCTGCATTCAAACATTTTTGCAAGTGGATCCGCCCTGGATATCAAAGAACAGAAATGAACTCTAATAGTACACAGGTAGTGGCTAGTTCCTTCGTTGACCCACAGAATCTCAACTGGACATCAGTACTCATTAATACATCGACTGTCAACCAAGCTGTGATCGTTCGGCGACAAGGTTCAATACCTTTGAAAGGGAGATTCCGATTCATTTCCAGTGATTGCGGAAAGTTGTTGGATACTTTTGGATTAATTCCTACTAATGGAGATTTGACCTTCTCCATGAAACCTTTTAGCGTGATAACAATAAATGGAAAGTTGGATCAGACAACGGATTCGGAAATAGCTGACAAATCAAATGTACTTAGCTGTAAAATTTTAGATGGAAAATTAGTTTGCAACGGTAAAATTAATTTGTCTGAAATCAAAAAACTAAGACTGTACAATTTACATGGTGCAAAGCTGATGGAAATGAATTATTGCGGTCTTTCCGAAATGCAGAATAGGGTTTCTTTTGAGGCGGAGCTTCCGGAAATGAATTCAGGTATGTATTTCTTGGAATTTGTTTGTGGAGCTCGTTCCCACATACAGAGAATCGTTTACCCTTGATTTTATTGACCCCATCTGAATGATTGGATGTTTATTCCGGCAAGATGGAGTGCTCGATCTGTGACGGTACTAGCCAGATCATCCATGCTCTGTGGCTTACTATAGAATGAAGGAATTGCAGGACAGATTATAGCACCGGCCAAGGTAAGTTGTTTCATATTTTCGATATGGATCAAACTAAAAGGTGTTTCACGCAGTATCAGGATAAGTTTTCGCCGTTCTTTCAGCATCACATCTGCTGTCCGACTCATGAGATCATCGGATAGCCCTTGGGCGGCTTTAGCCAGAAAACCTGCGCTGCAAGGACAAACAATCATGGCTGAATAGTCGGAAGAGCCGGAAGCAGATCCCTCAAAAAAGTCATTTCTGTCCGCAATATGAAATCCAAAACTCTGAGGATCAACACCGGTATTTTCCAGTTCCCAGTTGACTAGGCCGTTTTTGGAAAAAATGACCGAAACCGCTACATTTTCCAATGTAGCAAGCTTTTGAAGCAACACTCTGGCATAAATTGAGCCACTTGAACCTGAAATGCCAACCACTATTTTATTCTTCATCAACTCTCAAAACAAATTAATATGTACAATGATCACTAAAGCTATTTTTTGCAGTTAAGATATGTCGAGTGATACAACTTATTTTAATCGGAGATTTGGTTTTGGGTACCAAAATGAGAATTAAATCGGAAAATAAATAAAAGAATTTTAATGTGACCGGATGGACGGCGATGTGAAAACCGAGTGAACTGAACAAAACTTTGCCCGGCATAGCAGTCACTCTCAAGTGAGTAATCTTGAGTTTTCAAAAACCCAGATTTTGCAGTCAATTCGTTTCGTAATAGATTTTCAATTGTAGAATCCGGGATAAATTTCATTTTGACCAACTTGAAGGAAGAAAGAGAAACTGTAAAATTTGGGTTAAATCACTTCCGCTACAACGAATATACTCCCTGTTACCAGAATTAAATCGTCTTTTTTTGAAGAAAGTTTAGCATATTGCAATGCTTTACGGACGCTGGAATATGATCTCCCTTCCAAGCCATGGCCCGAGGCTTGTTGTTGTAATTCTGCTGCATCTAAACCACGAGGAATATTTGCTTTACAGAAATAATACTGTGCATCTTTAGGAAAGTAATTCCATAAATGATCAAGTGATTTATCTTTGACAAATCCGCACACAATGTGCAACTTTCGAAAGGATATTTTGGCTATTTGTTCGAAGGTCAAACGTATCCCATCCTCATTATGTGCACTTTCACATAATACACGAGGATGATGCTTGCTCAACCAGTGGAATCTTCCCATGATTTTCGTTAGGGAGACGCAGTTCTCCAGAGCAAATCTGACTTTGGCAGGAGAAAATTTATAATTCTGATTTTGGTGTAGCAAGGCATATGCGGCAATAGCAGTTCTGATATTTTCCTGTTGATAAATCCCCTGTAAGTCAGGTACGAGTTCGATATCCAGGTTCGGTTTTTTCATATGAATCAGAGACCTGAATTCTGATGTGGCAGACCGAAGAAAATTGTGCTCTAACATTTCTTCTGCGTAATAAAGTTGAGCTTCCCGTGATGCTGCCACTTCCTCAAAAACCCTTTGCGTCTCCTCTTGCTTTCGGCCTATCAATACAGGAGTTTTGTTTTTGATGATACCCGCTTTTTCGGCAGCAATGAGTTGTAAAGATTCACCTAAAATGTCCGTATGATCTTTGCTAATATTGGTGATGATGCTGAGCAATGGTAGTATGACATTTGTTGAGTCGAGTCTGCCGCCCAATCCCGTTTCGATGACAGCGATATCAATATTCTCTTTTGCGAAATGATCAAATGCCATCACTACAGACAATTCAAAAAATGAAGGTTGTATTTCTGCCATAACTTCACGGTTTCGCTGGAGAAAGTCGATAACTCTCCTTTGGGGAATATATTCGCCATTGATTTTAATACGTTCCCTAAAATCCCTGTAATGTGGAGAGATATATAATCCGGTTTTATATCCATGTGACTGGAGCAAAGCAGCAATGAGGTGGCTGACAGAACCCTTTCCATTTGTCCCTGCAATGTGTACCGTAGGAAATTTTAAATGGGGCTGGTCATTGGCAGAACAAAGTGCAAGCGTGTTGGTCAAATCTTTTTTGTAAGCCGCGGTTCCAATACGATGGAACATCGGCAGTTGCTGATACATCAGTTCTAAAGCCTTTGCATAGGATTTGATTGGCTCCATAAAAATTGGAGATGAGTTTTGGACTACTCCGAACCGGTTTTTTTCTTGCTTTCTTCTTTTTTCTCTTTGATTCTATCCCCATTCTTGAGCGATTTCGCGATAGCCGAATACGGCCCAATCACGACAATATCTTCAGGTTTTAGGCCGGATTTGATTTCAATAAAGTTTTCATCCTGAATCCCTGTGGTGACGTCTATTCTGGCACAAGTGTCTCCCTTTTGTAAAAAAACGGCTTCCATAAATTCACTTTCATGCACTGGTTGATCCGTTGAGCCGATTTCGTTGGAATTATTTCCCAATTTTTCCCTCTTTTTCTTTTCTTCTTCTCGGAGATCATACGCTGTTACAGCAGTAATCGGTACTGACAATACCGATTTTACCTGATTCGTGATAATGTCAACCGTAGCAGTCATGCCCGGCTTAAAAGGAGAGCCGTTTTTGGAGTCGACCAGGTTTTTGTAAGATTCTTTGTCTATTCTGATTTTTACTACAAACTTCGTTACCTGATCTGTAGATAGTGCATTCGCAACACCAAGATTGGAAGCACTGTTGGCAACTTCAGTGACTGTTCCCTTGAATTTTTTATTTTGGTAAGCATCTACTTCAATGTCTGCCGTCTGTCCTGTTTTTACACGTACGATGTCATTTTCACTGACTTCAACCTGAACTTCCATAGCTCCTAAATCAGCTATGCGCATGATTTCTGTTCCACTCATTTGGATAGTACCTACGACTCGTTCGCCCTTTTCAACATTGAGTTTGGAAACGATTCCATCAGCAGGAGCTTTTAGAGTAGTTCTGCCCAGGTTAGTTTTTTGTTCTTTGAGTACAGCCTCCGCATCACGTACCTGAAATCCTGCGGACTGTGCTTGATTTTGGCTTGCTTTGATAGAATTTTCTGCTGCTCTCAGGTTGGACTCCAAATTTTTCATAGCTGTCTCAGAGGCATCCAGGTCCATCTGAGAGATAATACCCTCTTTGAACAAACTGAGATTTCTACGGTAGCTCTTGACAGCATTCTCGTACTGTGCTTTCACCTGATCCCGATTCGCACGGGCAGTCTCAACGTTGGATTGGGAGGCTCCTGCCTGAGACCTGGCTACACTGACACCGGCCGTAGACCGTTCCACTGCAGATTGGTACATATCCGGATTGACACGAGCCAGTATTTGTCCTGCCTTGACAGAATCACCTTCTTTGACATACAATTCGACGACTTCACCTGAAACGTCTGATGATATCTTGATTTCTTTTTCCGGATAGATTTTACCACTGGCAGAAACAGTTTCTATAATGTCTCTGCTTGTTACTTTCTCCAGGTAAACCTCCGTACCCTTCGGCCTTGACTTACCTTTGATGATAGCGGCAATGATAAGGACCAGGGCAAGTGAAATGCCGATGATCCACCACCATTTTTTTGATTTTTTTGGACTGAGTTGACGATTCATAAACTTAAAATGGAGAACTTTTAGTTGATTTTCTTTCCTGCATAATAATCCAACACTTTTTGCTTGAAAAGCAGGTCGTATTTTGAAATCAAGAGGCTGACACGTGAGTTGAGTAAATTGGTTCGGATAGCATCCAATTCATATGTGGTAGCTGCTCCGATAGAGAATTTTTTTTCAAGCTTCTCTGCAGTGATTTTACTCGCCTGGTAGGTTTTGTCGGCAGCTTGGTATTCTTTTTCAGCTGCTTTGAGGTTGCTGGAGGCCGTATGGATATCCTGACTCAAGGCTAGTTTTTTTGATTCCAGATTGATTTGCTGCTGCCTGCTATTGATCTTTGCCCTGGCTACAGAATTTCTTGTCCGGTTTTGGCTGAGGATTGGTATTTGGATATTTAAACCTAAACCATAGCCTAGAAACAAATCGAACTGTCTTCTGAACGGGATGGATCTCAAACCATCGACGACCGGAGATTCTTGTTCGAATATTACCTGGCGTCCATCGATGTAGATACCGGGGACAATTGTCTTTTTGATCGTGTACCCGCTGATTTCTTTTGCTGCATTCGAATAGTTTGATCCTAAATTGGCTCCAATTCCTACAGATGGAAAATAAAGTGAGCGCGAGATTTTCTCACCTATATTGGCTGCTTCCAACTGGAGCTTTGCAGCTTTCAGCCCGGGTTGATTTTCGACAGAAATATCATACAAAAAGCCGGGTTCATAGGTTTCTATGACTATTGTATTCAGCTGAGCATCACTCAGTTTTTCAAGCTCAAAGAGGGTAGATTCTGGAACTCTGAGCGCCTGTCTAAGTTTGAGCCAGGCAAGATCAAAATTATTCTCAGCTGTGACAAGTTGCTGCTCAGATCTTGCCACCTGGGTTTGCAATTCCAATCCATCCAGTTCCGGTTTTGAACCGGCCTTGATAAGACTGTTGACCTGTTCTAGTTGCCTGTTGGAGGCAAGGAGGTTTTCTGATGCAATGTCTATGCTTTCATCAGTCAACAGCACATTTAGATAATATGCTGCTACCTGAAGTGACAGGTCAAGCTCTGCCTGTTGATAATCCAGATTTTCTGCATCATAAAGTTGCTTTGCCTGCCGGATTGAATTGCGAATATATCCACCCTGAAATAAAGTGATACTTGCATTCAAACCATAGTTTCCTGAAATGATATTTTGGGTGATATAGTCATTGGAACTGGGATCGATATTTCTACCAAAATTAATCCCACCATTCGCAAAACCTGAGAGCTGCGGGGTCATGAGAGATTTTTGATCACTCAATTGAATTTTGGCTTGCTCAAGTCTGAGTTGTTGAGATTTCAGGCTCAAATTATTTTCTACAGCGATGTCGATACATTTTCGAAGCGACCACGTTTCTTGAGCTTGCAGCTTGAAATGCGTTGCCCAAAGGAGGAAGAGTGCAGCGATTGCAGCAAAATTCAAAGATGGGGCAACAAGCGTTATTCTCACTGCCTTGTTTTTAATCTGATGTAACATGCGCATGGACTTGAATTTTTGCTTTCATTTCTAATGCAATATTAAATGATCTGGTTTGCTCTGAGCACAATTATTCGAAGAAAAGGCGGATTTGGCGGATGAATTTACAGAAAAATCGGTCTATAAATGCCAGACAGGACCTTGTATATTATTTGTTGTAAGAAAAAAACTGCTTGAAATATTTCAATTGATCGTATCGGGCACCAAATGGTCGATAATACACTCCCATATAATATTCATTTTCGGTTTCTTGTGAGTTGCCTTCCAGTTCAGAAAAATCAGGCAGTCCGCGCTCATCCGGGACAGCATAGAAAAAATTATAAATACCGGTTTTTAGCAATACTGAGGCTTTGTAGGATTGGTCGGATTGGTCGTATTGCATTTTAAATTCGGGCTTCAATTGCCAATCAGTCAATGCGCCTACGATATAAACAGCTTTATCGACCTCTGGAACCTCCAACCGGAAGTGGGCTTTAAAGTATTCGGCAGATGTGTTCTTATTTTGGTCAGAAATTCCGGTGATGACATATTTGCCATTAAAGTCAAAATCGCTTACGAAAGGCTTGTAAGCTCTACTAAAGTCAGTCGTCAAGTATGCGTGATAGTCCCCACCCTTTTCGTCCCAAGTGACGATGTCTCTAGTTTTTGAGACCACTGTCCTGATATCTTTTTGCCTGAACTCTTTCAGGCCGGGAAAGCTAAACACTGACCTTTTATCAAAGCGGAATATGTTATCGAGGCTACTGTTGGGATCATTGCTGCTTATCAGAGAATAGGGATTCTGGTTTTGCCATACTTGGAGGGTAACTTCATTCGTAGCTATGTGTTTTTCAGAATGAATGGCTTGCACTTCAAAAGTGAATTCTTGATGGGAGTGCACCTCTGCAGGACGATAAGGGGTTTCAATTCTGTATTTGACGGAAAAGCTCTGGTCTGTAATAAAAAAACGTCTGCTCAGAAGCAGAGTGTTGTCTTCTTCATAAACTAGTACGATATAATTTCCTGACACTAAAAATCTACAGTTAGAATTCGGCAAACTGAGAGAATAATGAGTATATGGGTAAAGAGTCCGCAGAGAGGTAGAATAGTCGGTGATATCAGCTCTATCAAAACCCTCCATATATTCTGGTAATTCCAGGTCTGAAGGGGTCCAGTCAGAGTTGAAATGATAGATTGAATAATAAAGTCTGCGTCCCTGTGATTCAAGGAGATCGAACTGCAGACTTAGACTTTGGTTGCTTTTGAGATAGAGCACAGGTGCAACGATACTATCGGAATTGTGAAAGAGCTGAACTGTATATACTTTTGAATCATAGATGGTGTCTTTGGGGACGAATTCCTGAGCAAACAAACGACCATTCCAGATAAACAAGCATAGGCATAAACTCAAATACAGGCGCAGAGTTTGTTGAAAAAATAACATGTATGGATTGCTATCTGATCGGCTTTTCATGATTTAACTATGTAAACGTCATTTTGCCTGAAAAGATTTCTGAATAATAAGGAAGGATGTGGATATAGAGCAAATGGCAGCTGGGATCCTCCAGGGAACCATTTTTAATCGGAGAATGAAAATTTTTAGATTGTAATTAAAAGTATTATATTTGTAAAACAAATCCGATTGGATGGCCTGTGATTTTTCACCAAATATTCAGTGGATGACGAAGTTTTTATAAATAGTAAAATATTTGTTATCATTACTGATTATATACGATGAAAAATTTGTTGAATTGAAATTGTTTATTATTTCGACCAATTCATCCAAAAATATGAGAAGACTATTCTTTATTTGTTTAATTTTTTACCTCTGTTGAGTTATTCTCAGGTAAAAAAAATGAGTCCTAAGCAAAGCAGCAATCCTTATCCATTAAAGACTGCGGATCATCTGGTATTTTCAGGCAGATTTGACACTGTGCAACTGTACAATGACTTCACGAGTATAGGTTATGCTTCTGCTTTGAAAGATAAAAGAAAGGTAAAGATGTATCCTATTGCAACTTCTCAAATCAGAGAGAAAGAAACTTACAATGCCTTGAATCTTTATATTTTATTTGGAGATGGCGAAACAATGGGGCTGTTATCTTTTATAAGACCTAGATTCAAAAAAGGTATATCAGATATTAAAAATATAAATTTTATGGAAGATGGCTATTACCATATTCAGAATCAACATGGGTGCAGCGGTGAAGAAAATTATAGAATTGTGGTGGATGAGAAAGTAAAATCTTTTTTAAAAATAATAAGCTACAATGAAGAAACCGGGGAACTCAAAGCAAGATTTCGAGTTCACTATGAAATGGATGCTAATGACAAGCGAAAATATCTAAGCTCACCAAAAGTTGTATTATTTGAAGATGGTGTGATCCACACCACAGTATTTAAGATTTATGAATGATTCCGGAATCCTATTTGTATTAAATTGAAATCAACAGGATTCGATCTATTACATTGATCTCAATACAATTCAAGTATTGGAGTTCAAAATGTAATTCTTGCTACAAATGTAATGTAATCTGTTTCTCTGTTGTAGATCATATCGGGCTATTCGGTACCAGGCCAGTTGATTGGTCCTTGATCAGGATGCTACTGATTCACATGAAATAAACTTTTTTTAAAGTTTGTGCGTTTACAATAGCTCAATCGTAAAATTATGTATCCAATAGAACTTGTTCGTCCCATGACACAGGAACTCACGGAGCTGGGTTTCAAAAGCTTACATTCTGTCCCTGAAGTAGATCAGGAACTCAATAAATCTCAGGGGACCTGCCTATTAGTAGTCAACTCGGTTTGCGGGTGTGCCGCACGGAATGCTCGCCCTGCTGTCAGGGTGGCTCTGGAAAAAGGCCCAAGACCTGAGAAATTAGTGACTGTCTTTGCAGGTGTAGATACAGATGCTACCTCACGAGCACGAGAATATTTGTTGCCCTATCCTGCTAGTTCACCGGCTATGGCGCTGTTTAAAGATGGCAAATTGGTTACCATGATCGAAAGACACAGCATAGAGGGAAGGTCGGCAGATATGATTGCAGCTGATTTGAATAAAGCATTTGAAAAATTTTGTACCGCCCAATGAGAAAGATAAATCAGGCGCTCAGCGCAATATTGGCTTTTACATCATTTCTTAGCGTAACGAGAGCTGAATTGAAGCCTATGATAGACAAGGAACAGCTGAAGAAAGAGAAGCAGGATCTCAAGGAATTCAAAAAGCTGGCAAAAGAATTTAATAGCGCGATCAAGTCTTCTAACCTTGATTACCAGAACGTCATCTGGCAGCGTGTAAGGGTGTATATAGATAAGGAAATTAAAGAGACCAGTTCAAGAGTAGGTACGATGCAGAAAAGTAATTTGATTCGTCCCAACAAGATGAATGCACAAGACTCAGTTGAGATGGCTGACCTTCCACAAGGATACAATCCACATGTCAATGGCCAGATTAAAAACCTGAGCAAGGAAGAAATCGAAAAAGCTAAAAAACAAAATGAGAAAATTGGTGATTTTGTAGAATTGAGTAAAAAACAAAAATCTTTGTTACAGCAAATTTCACAATTGAAGGAAATAAACTCCACCACGACTTCAGGGGTACTTCAAGAAGCCAAATCTCAGATCCAGAAATTTTTGATGTTGATGAAAGACGAATTGGTATTGTTGAAAAAGTTGGCTTAATCCCGATTCAATTCCTTTTTTTGAAACGAAATCTCAAAGCTTTCCATAAACATAGGATCAAAAATATAGCACTAGCTGCTATGGCGATATGAGCGATGACGTCACCTGTAAAACTATATAAGCTATGCTCGTCGTTGAGTTGGATTTCGGCAGCTACGACGCCCTCAGTGTCATAAGCCCGCGCATGATGCACTATACCTCGTTGGTCGATGGTGCATGATATTCCGGTATTTGCCGCCCTCGCTATGTCCCGACGAAATTCAATGGCTCTGAGTGCACCGATCATCAGGTGCTGTTTGTAGCCTGGAGTATCGTCCCACCATCCGTCATTAGTCAGTATACAAATGGCTTCTGCACCATTGCGGATAAAACCGGCGAGAAATTCACCATAAATACTCTCATAGCAGATCACAGGTGCAATTTTGCAATCTCCCTCATTAAAAACGGTCCTTTGACTTTGACGTGCAAATCCCTCAATGGATCCACCCAACATATCGACAATAGGCTTCAGAAAAGGTAATATTTTTCTATATGGAAAAATTTCAGCTCCAGGCACCAATCTGGATTTGTTATAATATGCGGAAGATTCGGGTAATGCTAAAAGTGCTGCATTCGAAATTTCATAGTAATGACCGGGACGTCTTCTGCTTTCTCGAGCAGATGGGCCTGGAACTTCACCCGGAAAATACTGTCTTTTCGCTGTTATACCTGAGAGCAAACTCCTATGATTGGAGTCAACGATCATTTCTCTCCATTGGTGAAGGCGATTGTCTGCTTCCAAAGCAGTCAACTCAAACGGTAATGAATTTCCAAAGCTAGTTTCAGGGAAAATCACAAGCTGCCCACTATCTGCAAGGTATGGTTCCAGCAATTGCATACATTTGTTGAATTGCAAGTCTTCATCCACCTCAAATTTTTGGTAGTGTGGCTCATAATTGGATTGAACAATAAGTACTTTTTTGCTTCTTCCTTTCTCTTCATAATGATGAAAAATGTATAATGAAATTAGCAAAGGAATCAATATGGAGCACAAAATTGCAATTGGGTATAGAACTCTTTTGGGAAAATCACTTTTCTGAGAAATATTTGACCTGTTTTTAATCCAGAAGAACAACAAGACATTGATCAACCATATCCAAAGGGCGCCACCAAATATTCCTGTGAATTCATACCATTGGATCCATCTGACATTTGATGCAAATGAGTTACCTATGCTGAGCCAGGGCCACGAAATTTCCCAGTTGAGATGAATGTACTCCCAACTCATCCAAAAAACAGGAAGTGAAAGCCACCTGAGTTTGTTGAAAAAGCGTCCTGTCCAGATGGCTGCCATCCAGGGAATCGTCATGAACAAACTATTCAGTGTGAACGCAGCAACAGCAGGTATCAAAGCTGAATTAGCTACCCAGAATGTGGTACAAATGTTCCATACCAAAAATGTATGATAAGCATATGTCCATTGTATCAAAGTTCTATTCTTTCTTTCCGATTTTTCAATTTTTTCACTTGCTATCATTAAGGGCACAAAGGCTACAAACATTAATGGAGCAAGAGGAAGTGGAGGAAATCCAAGACTCAATATAATGGCGCTCAAAGTGGAATAGATCAGGTATTTTATTTTTGAATCGTCTGACCACAATAGTTTTTTACTCAGACTGACAATTATTGTCCATGTTGCCAAGAACAAACCAAGAGGGAGGTAAGACCAAAAGCGTTGTTGTGACATTAAATACGAGGTAGTAATGACCCCTACCAATCCTATCGACAATGCCACGAGCTGAGCTTTGTTATATCTCATTTGCATCGGTTTCAAAATCCATTATGAAATACGAATCTGACATGATGATCTAAAGTAAAGTGAGTTACCACGAAATTACATCGAAAATTCAAAAACGCCTTCAAAGGATTTTAGTCCTTCATAAACCATGTCGGTTGGTAGTCCCATGATATTTGCATATGAACCTTCTATGCGCGCTATCTTAGACAATCCTATCCATTCCTGTACAGCATATGAACCTGCCTTGTCATATGGTTTGAAAGTATCGATATACCATAAAATTTCTTCATGATCAAAAACGCGAAAATAAACTTCTGAAGTAGCTGTAAATGATAATTTTTTGGACTTATCGCGAAGGCACACTCCTGTATAGACAGTGTGCATTTTGCCGGAAAGATGGGCCAAAATGCGATAAGCGTCCTTGGCGTCCACTGGTTTGCCAAAGATTTGATTTCCCATGACAACTACGCTGTCAGCAGTCAGCAGTATTTCATCATTTTGTATAAATGAAATCGAGGCTTCAGATTTTTTTTCAGCTAGAAATTGAGCAATTTCGTGCAAAGGAGTTTCATCCGGATAATTCTCATCAATTTCTGTTTTTTTTACTTCGAAATCATATGATGCTTCTTCCAATAATTGTTTTCTCCTTGGGGAACCGGATGCAAGAATAATTTTTCGTCGATTGATATATCTGTTATCCATTTGTAAGTATCTGATTACATTAATACAGTAAAAAGTAAATCATACCGATAAGCATATACCATTTTGCGGCAATGCTCAATTGATGAAATTGTTTTTTTTCTTTTGCTTTAATCAACATCGTCGTCAATACAATCAGAGGTAGTAATATCAAAACACCAAACTTTAGTTTCGCTGATGCATCGTTCGATTGTAGAAAATACAAAAGCTCAATTCCAAATAATATCATGAGTACAGAGGCAGCGATCATCTTTGCTGCTGATGATCCATACACGACAGCTAAGGTCTTGCAATCGCATGAGCTGTCACCGTCAATATCTTCGATGTCTTTTATGATTTCACGAAACAGGTTACTGCATACAGCAAATGAAGTCAAGATGGCTATGTGTTGAAAGGCAAACCATTTATTATCAAAATTCTCGTTGAGAAAAACTTGCCAGTTTGCATAAGGAATTAATAGCAGGGAGAAACCAATAAAAACCGATACAGCAATGTTCCCCAAGAGCAGACTGCATTTGAGTGAAGAGGAGTACAGATACAGGAGAAAATTTGTTGCAGGAAAAATTATCCAAGACATTAAAAATCCATATTTCCACGCCAGATAAATACTGATCAAAGTACCTAGAAAGATCGTCGAGAAATAAATCTGATAAGCCCTACGAACAGATATCAGTTTCGGTACTATATTTTTTGTCCTGTTGACAGCATCTGTTTTTTGATCGAAGATATCATTAAGCACAAATCCTGCTCCTGCTACCAAGAGAGTACAAACCACCAGCAGTGCAATATCTGTACATGAAAATAATAGCGATGTCTCAGGGACGGAATGATGGATAAACCTAAAATAAATTAATAATTGAGCTGCAGCAATGATCAGTAGATTTGGCCATCGCACCAAACGAAGAACAGCAATCACCACAATTGTTTAGCCTGTAGGATTTTTTCAATGATATCTCTTACACATGTATCACCTCCTTTGCGTGGGGAAATATAATCTGCAATCTCCAGAGTTTCAGGAACTGCATCTGCAGGTGCGCAAGCTAATCCCACGTATTTCATGCAACTGATATCCATTATATCATCACCCATGTATGCAATATCTTCCGGACTGAGGCTCCAGTTTTGAAGGACTTGTTTAAGTACTGGCAACTTATCTTCCACTCCGAGATATACATCACTAATTCCAATGATTTCTAATCTTTTTTTGGAGCCAAATGATTTACCACCTGAAATCACTGCAATTTTTATTCCTGCATCCAATGCGCGTTTGATAGCATAACCATCTCGTACATTCATACTCCTCAGAAATTCTCCTTGATCGGTAACCAATATTGTATTATCAGTAAGCACACCGTCAATATCCAGAACCAATCCACGAATTTTTGAAATTTGTTGATAATATGTCAATCCTTCAATATTTAAGTGAGGGACAAAAATATTCTTATCCTTTCATAAATAGTTTTTTTACACCTTTTAAAATAATTGGTGGTGTAACATTTTCAACTATATTGACCAGTGTATTGAAATTTTTCATTTTATTGCCATCCAAGCCATCGGCTCTTTCTTTGAAAATGGTCATATGTTCCTTTTTGAAGGGATCTATTTCTTCCTGGGGGCGACCGTTGGTATAGTAATACAGTGCTAGCGATTTGCGACTCCATCCTTCCGGGCAGCTTAATGGATCTGGATGTCCGTGCCAAGAGTAATCTGTGGTAGAAAACATCGCCATTCGATTGAATACAGGCAACACTTTTTTGACACAATGTTGCATTTCTTTATCCCACAATTCGAAATGACCTCCATATTCCTCTTTCCAATCTTTATTGAGGTACACCAATACGTTCAACCTTCGGTCAAGTTTAGTAAATTTATTTTTATTAAAGTCAGCATGAATTTTTAGAAATCCGCCCTTTTTAATTTGATGAAAGCCTCCACCTTCAAAATAAGGATCCGGAATCAGTGCATCGATTCCTGTCAATTCAGTTAGAAATTCTAGAAAGGTCTGAGAATTTAAAAAATGTGCAAACATTTTGCTCGTTTCACCAAACCGGTGCTCACCTCTGCTCGCATATTTATTTTCATTGGGATTATTGTAATGCAAGTCAGTTCCTTTTTCCATATCGGGAAACTCTGCCAAAACCTGATCCAGTACTTCGGGATTGAACACATTGTCGAAGTATGCGCTTGGAAACGGATCAGCGTTTTTGTATTTGTCTTTATTCTGGCGAGCCACCTCTAAAAGGTCTTGATATGCCGGTGCTAAAAATTGCATATTAAAATTTTTTATATGTAAAAGTACAACGAATTCCTAAAAACAGACAAATTGATCTTTATTTTTTTGAGGATAAGACAGAATGATCTGAATCGATTATCAATCATCTACCCATATAAATCAGCAATATGGAAATATCAGCAGGTGAGACACCACTGATCCTTGTTGCCTGGCCGATCGTGATTGGTTTTATTTTGCTGAGTTTTGATTTTGCCTCATTGGAAAGTGCAGCGATAGAGTAATAGTCAAAGGACTCCGGTAGAGGAACGCTTTCAAGACGACTCATTTTCTCAGCCATTTCCTGTTCTTTCTTGATATATCCTTCATATTTCACTTGAGTCTCAGTCAGGTCCAATATTTCGTCGTCATACGGTGAAAGAAAAATATCAATTCCGGCCTCAAGAGATTTGAGCTCCTTGAGGCTTATATCAGGTCGAGACAAGAGCTGGAGCCACTTGGTTTTTTGATCTACCCGAGCTGAGGATTTTGACTCGAGATATGAATTTATCTGCTCAGGGGATGCAGTATTGGTCTGTAGAAACTCTTTGATTTTTACCAGGGCTTCTTCTTTTTGTCGGACTCTTTGCATGCGATCCTCCATTCCATTCATGCCTTGCGCGAGTGCGAGAGGAGTAAGTCGGAGATCTGCATTGTCCTGTCTCAGAAGAATCCTAAATTCTGCCCTTGAGGTGAACATTCGATACGGTTCATCTGTGCCTTTGTTGACAAGATCGTCAATCAGTACCCCTATGTATGCATCAGATCGGCTCAGGATGACAGGAGATTCGTCTTTGACAAATTTTGCCGCATTCCAACCAGCCATAAATCCCTGGCAAGCAGCTTCTTCATAGCCTGTTGTCCCATTGATTTGACCGGCAAAAAACAAGCCTTGCACGAGTTTGGTCTCCAGACTTAGTTTTAACTGAGTGGGCGGAAAATAATCATATTCTATAGCATATCCCGGCCTGAACATGCGCACATTTTCTAGTCCGGGAATCCTCGTGAGTGCTTTGTACTGAATATCTTCAGGAAGAGAGGAAGAGAATCCATTCAGGTATATTTCCTGCGTATCCCATCCTTCTGGTTCGATGAATAGTTGGTGTCTGTCGCGCTCACCAAACCGCTCTATTTTATCCTCAATGCTCGGACAGTATCGTGGACCAAGTCCCTGAATTCTTCCCGCAAACATGGGACTTTTATCAAAGCCGGTACGGAGAATTTCGTGGACTTCAGGGTTGGTGTAGCTAATATGGCAACAAAGTTGACGTGAAAGTGGCGGAGTTTCCGTAAATGAGAATCTGGAAGGATTGTTGTCACCCTCCTGGATTTCAGTTTTCGAATAATCAATACTTCGGCCATCCAGACGAGGAGGCGTTCCTGTCTTCATCCTACCGGATTCAAATCCCAAAGAGACTAATTGTTCTGTGATGCCTTTTGCAGCCGATTCTCCGGCTCTACCGCCGCCAAATTGTTTTTCACCAATGTGTATAATTCCATTGAGGAAGGTTCCATTGGTTAATACCACCGTTTTAGCCTGGATATGGATTCCAAGACTGGTTACAATACCGCAAACCCGATTCTCCTTGACTTGTAAACCGGAGACCATGTCCTGCCAGAAATCAATGAGAGGATGAGCTTCTAGCATTTGCCTCCATTTTCTGGCAAAGAGCGCTCTGTCACTTTGAGCGCGTGGACTCCACATCGCAGGCCCCTTTGAGCGGTTGAGCATACGAAATTGCACCATGGTATGATCTGTCACGATACCGGAATATCCGCCAAGGGCATCAATCTCTCGGACGATCTGTCCTTTGGCGACGCCACCCATAGCCGGATTACAAGACATCTGTGCGATAGCTTGCATGTTCATCGTGATCAGAAGCACCCGACAACCCATATGGGCTGCAGCGACCGAGGCTTCACAACCTGCATGACCGGCTCCAACTACAATGACGTCATATTGAGGAAATATTCCGGACTCATTCATTCCATCTGTATTGCATGGTCGGCAAAGTTAAGACAAAGGCATCTACTATTGGAATTGAATGAATTTTCCTCAGTAGCTTCCGCTCTGGTTGGAAGCGTGTGAATTGAAATTTACACTAGGCGTCAGGAATTTTAGGCTCTACTAATTTGGTGAGTTTTTCCAATGATTCTTGCCACCCGAGATAACACATTTCGAGGGGAATCATTTCTGGAATTCCTTCTTGGACTATCGAAATTTCAGTGCCACAAGTGACCTGTTTCAAGTGAACAGTGGTAATCATTTGGCCCGGTAGATTGGGGTCATCGAAAATATCCGTCTGGCGGATTAATTCATTTTCTTTAAGATCCAGGTATTTGCCACCAAATGAATGACCATTACCTGTGGTGAAATTTACAAATGACATTTTATAATTTCCACCTACTCGTACATCCATTTCGTGGACTTGGCAAAGAAAGCCATAAGGAGGAATCCAAGAAGCTATAGCTAATGGGTCTGTATATGCTCTATACAGTTTTTCCGGGCTAGCTTTGATGACACGGTGTAGTTTTACTACATGTTTTGATTCACTCATGATTTCAATTATTGGTTCTAACGCGAATGTACGATATACTGCAATATGAAATTTCAAAATGAAGAAACTAAGACCGACTCCCTGCTGGAGAGCCAAATGCCGGCTGTTAAGATCAGAGTAAGAAAACAATAACGATTGGAATATAATATGGGTCGATTCAAACTATATTAATTTCAAAATCCGAACCAAGGTATAAAAGGGAATTAAAATATTTCCATTTGAAATGAATGCCATGGCGATCGAAGACTATCTCAAGAGTTTGTAAACCCATTTAAATACAACGATGTCTAACTGAAAAATACCCTACAACTTATTTTTTCTTTAATATGTTTTGGGCTGCAGCGGATGTCCAAGAATATAGTTCAAAGTGATTCTTGCTAAGGTCTTAAGTCAAGGTCTTTTTACTATGGTTTCTATTTTGACGCTATAATCATTGTTAGGATGAACACAACTAACACATGATGTTTAATTTTTTTTTAAAATGAGAAATAATTGTTGCCAAACTAGATAAGTATTGTAATATTGTAGCTGAATTATAATAAATATGAAAACTTTAGGATACCTGCTATTCACGGCCTTCGTGGCGCTATCTTGCCATAAGCCCCAAAATAACGATATGGCTCATGAAAGTACCTGTGATGAAATTCTTCAGGACAGTATCATTAAAAACACTTCACCTATATGGTTTTATAAAACAGAAAGGGCTTACCAAATAGCAAATATCATCCCATTGAGGACGCGGGTTTTTACCAATTACGTCCAAAACGAGTTCTCTATGGTCTGGGATCCTTTGGATGGCAAGCTAATTAGGACTTTAGGCTCTAAAGTCTTCAATCAAATTACTTTTGGAAAATATTTTACTTCATATGGAGATACTGTTGCTTATTTAGATTCAAATTTCGACTATTCTGAGTATAATGCTATAGATGGCACTTTGTTATTTAAAGAGGATAACGATAAAGACATTGAACACTTAATAATATTCGATGATGAAATTTATTGCTTACAGAACTCCACCTTTAATCATGCAAGAGTCGCTCTAATTAGAAAGAAAAAAATTGGAGAGAACAAGTCATTTCAAAATGTTCTGATTATTCCACTTCCAAACCCTGAAGTTAATTTTGTTGTTAGTTTTGAAGTATATAGGACAGATAACGGAGCTATGCAACTTACTTACGAATATCGTGCTGACAGCAATAAATTAAACTTGGTTACGTATGATCTCTCAACTGGTAACAAGGTTTGGGAGAAAGAAATAGGTGAAGTGCATTCTCCTCCCGTTTCTCTTTTTATACTGGATAATCAATTGTACTATAACAATGCCTTTAATAGCCTTGTCCAAGTAGATAAATCAACAGGAAACGTTAATTGGAGTTCAGCTTATTTTATTCAGGGCTTCTTTAAGCCACTGAAGTACAACGATAAACTCATTTTCAATTTTTATGAAAACATGGTATCCACTATAAAACAAATCAGTGCCAGTGATGGAACATTGTATAAATCAACTATACTTTGCGATTGTTTTCAAACAAATTTTAACTTGAATCTCGTCAATGATTATTTGTTTACAATCGAAAATGGGAATGTAATACGGGTTATGAATTTGAATCGCCCTGAAAAATCAGGAATTATTTTTGCACCATATGAAGATTGTTTCAGCGTGGCCGGAATGAAGGAAGGCTATGGAATGGCCGTCTTTCCGAACTTGAATTATATAGTGGGTCTAAGCAATAATTCCTTTTTCTGTTTGAAGTATTCAATGTAATATCCATTTGTTTGCGAGGATATATCATTCAAGCCTGATTTTGCCGCTTTATTCTATAATAGAACAAAATCGGGTAAGCAGTCGACGTACCGTAGGTACGCAATATAAATGAAACAAGTTTATAGAATGGAAGCAAGCTAAAAATTTGATATTGGATGCCTACAGCACCCTGATACTATCTCAACATTATTGGTGCGACTGCTAAATTGTCCCTAGCGGGACAGAATATGAGGCTCTGTGACCATTAGATAAAGTCCCGTTAGGGACTGCATGTTGGTCAGAAGAAAACAAGGAAAGTATTTAGCGTACCGTAGGTACGCAATATAAATGAAACAAGTTTATAGAATGGAAGCAAGCTAAAAAATTTGATATTGGATGCCTACAGCACCCTGATACTATCTCAACATTATTAGTGCGACCTCTATATTGTCCCTAGCGGGACAGAATATGTGGCTCTGTGACCATTAGATAAAGTCCCGTTAAGGACTGCAAATTGGTCAGAAGAAAGCAGGGAAAGCATATTGCGTACCGTAGGTACGCAATATAATATCTTTTAATATTGGAACAAGATCAAAGAATCATTACTCTAAAGATTTGAATAAATATTGTTCCTTGTAATCCACTTCAAATTCTAGTAGCATGGCTTTATATTCTGATAAGAAATCTTTTTTTCTGTGATGCTCTTCTTGATTTTTAATATATTCTATGACTGTAGGGATAGTAGATTTATTATAAGAGAAAGCACCATAACCTCCTTGCCATGAAAACTTCGAAGATGTAAACTTCATTCTATTGATCCATCCGGAAGAATCTCCTTTGATATCTTGCATAAGTTCAGAAAGAGATTGAGTCGGACGCATTCCAAATAATATATGAATATGGTCAGGCATTCCATTTATAGCTAAGACTTTGTGAGAATGATTTTGAATAATTCCTGTGATATATTTATGCAATTCATCTTTCCAAGATGACAAGATCAAGGATTTACGAAATTGCACAGCAAAAACAGCTTGAATATGAATTTGTGTATATGTGTTGGGCATGAGCTAATATTTTAGTAGATGAATATTATTGTTTTGCAAAATAGCAAGATTATTGAATTCTGGATTTAATAAAATGATTTTTATTATGATAGCATCAACCTAGAATTTTGATATTGGATGCCTAAGGCACCCTGATACTATTTCATCATTATTAGTGCGACTGCTATATTGTCCCTGGCAGGACAGAATATGAGGCTCTGTGACCATTAGATAAAGTCCCGTTAAGGACTGCAAATTGGTCAGAAGAAAGCAGGGAAAGCATATTGCGTACCGTAGGTACGCAATATAAATGATACAAGTTTATAGAATGGAAGCAAGCTAAAAAATTTGATATTGGATGCCTATGCGACCTTTATTCTGTCCCTAACGGGACAGAATTTGTGAGCAACAATAGATGAAGAACTGCTAAGCCAATTCTGTCCCCAACGGGACAGAATTTGAGGCTCTGTGACCATTAGATAAAGTCCCGTTAGGGACGACATGTTGGTCAGAAGAAAACAAGGAAAGTATTTAGCGTACCGTAGGTACGCAATATAAATGATACAAGTTTATAGAATGGGAGCAAGCTAAAAATTTGATATTGGATGCCTACAGCACCCTGATACTATCTCATCATTATTGGTGCGACTGCTATATTGTCCCTAACGGGACAGAATTTGAGGCTCTGTGACCATTAGATAAAGTCCCGTTAGGGACTTCATGTCGGTCAGAAGAAAACAAGGAAAGTATTTAGCGTACCGTAGGCACGCAATATAAAGTAATAGAAGAACAAGCTTCTCTATAGTTCACTCAGAGTCACAAAATGGGTATTATGAGCCTTGATAAAAGCCTGTTCATGGCTTAAAACTGCCTGTTCGTGGCTCGGAAAAGCCTCTTCGTGGTCAGTCCTCAATTTTTCTCATTTAGTCTATTGACCTTTGCTTGATTAAACCAATTTTTATGAAAAAAATGATTACTTTTTTATCATTCGTGGTTGTAGCCCTGTTTTCTGGGTTCCCACAGGAAGCGAAAGCGCAAAACAAAACATGCTATGTCCTCAAGATCAAATACTACTACTCAGACTCCAGTTATTGGACTCCAGATAGTATAATACTCAAAGATTATACGGCAAAGCTCGAAAAAGTTCTAAACAATGCTTCTGGTCTAAACAAAGGCTTTGTACTGGAGTACAAAGGTATGACAAAAATTGTAGATACGATTAGGTTTGAATGGAATAAACGATTAGGACAATCTCAACAAAGTGTAACTCTTGGTGGTTATCTAAAATATTTTGAACCTGATACGACTATTTTACCGATTTATCTGGGTAATCTACGGATGTTTACTATCAATTATCCTACTAATATCTATAATTGGACGATTTGTAATCCTGCCATGGGATACCCAAATTATACTCGAAATGGGATAGTAATTGTGCGTAATGATAGTTTACCAAACTACAACGTTCCATTTTATATCAACGTAGGAGCTCGAGCGATTATGGCAAAGATGGGTATATCAGTCTATCCATTTGATGGATATCTGATGTCTACCAATATCTGGACCCTGACGGATAAGTGGGATCCAACATCTATTAATGGAATGAATATCAAAACATTTTCTTGTCTCAGTACTACTTTTAAACCATGCGGCACAACCGGCACTATCACCTTTGACCCAGGCGATACACGTGATGATATCATCATCAAGTATGATGAGATATCCAATCCCGATCTCCATCAAGTCAGAATATATGATATAACTGGCAAACTATTGTTGTCTTCTGAAAAGCAAATGATTAATTTAGACCATTTACCTTCAGGGATTATTTTTATACAATCAGGAAAGAAACGTTCTATCAAATATATTTTACAATAGTATTTTTTGAAAAAAAATAGTCATAAAAAATGGTTTGATAAAAATCTCAACAATGGTACAGGTTGTATTCTTTTGCCATTGTTGGGCTTATGAATATTGATATTATTTCCATCAAAATTCTGTAGTATTTTTCTATGGTACATTTTTTAATTCATCAAGCTAAAAAATTTGATATTGGATGCCTAAGGCACCCTGATACTATTTCATCATTATTAGTGCGACCTCTATATTGTCCCTAGCGGGACAGAATTTGAGGCTCTGTGACCATTAGATAAAGTCCCGTTAGGGACTGCATGTTGGTCAGAAGAAAGCAGGGAAAGTATTTAGTGTACCGTAGGTACGCAATATAAATGATACAAATTTTAGAATGGCAATCGAGCTAAAATTTTGATATTGGATGCCTAAGGCACCCTGATACTATCTCATCATTATTAGTGCGACTGCTATATTGTCCCTAGTGGGACAGAATTTGAGGCTCTGTGACCATTAGATAAAGTCCCGTTAGGGACGACATGTTGGTCATCAGAAAACAAGGAAAGCAGTCGGTGTGCCGTAGGTACATCATAAAGTTCTTGACATCCATTCTAGTGGTTACCTCAAATTCACCTAAAAAAACCTCGAATTCACGTTTTTACTGCCGGTGCAGCTTGATTTATTGAGTGTAGAGACGATATTTTTGCTCTATAGCTGACTCGATTTGAGCTCAATTAAATGGTGTAATAAAGTTTTGAATGAACACAAATACCAATCTCGTACTCTCCGCCGATCAGGGCCTGATCGTTCCTCTGAATAGACTTCTATACATTCAAGCAAAGGATAATGCTTCACAACTGTATATAGAAGGAGGCCGAAATCTATTGGAATGGAAGCCGCTTAAATACTTCAACCTGATGTTGTCGGATCAGGTTGGTTTTTTACGAATCCATAGATCTTATATAGTCAATCGTCTTTATGTAGTCAAGAGTAGAGCTAATGAGCTACAGTTAACCGACGGAACTGTCCTTCCAATTGGGATCACCTATAAAGAAAAAACACATCAATGGATTTTAAAGCCTCCGGAAAATACGGATAGATAAATACAGATTTATCTTTTTTTTACTCCTTGCAAACCAATTTTTTCATCAAACAATCCAATACTAATTTTAATCTATCCCATTGAAACACATTAAATATTTCCTTTACCTTCTGTTCTTAGGATTTTGTAACGTTACTTATACACAATATCTCGCTGTGCAGGAATACTCAACAAAGGACTATCCCTTTTTAAGAAATTGCATAGTTCAAAAAGTCGCACCTGATGGAAAACTTTGGATAGGCACTTATGGTGATGGGGTTGTCTGTTTTGATGGTACAAAGTTCACTCAGATCAGTACTAAACAGGGTTTACTGAGTACAATGGTACTCGATCTATTGCATACACATGATGGAGCCAGTTGGATTGTTGGAAATCAAGGTTTCTCAAGGATCAAATCCGAGTCTATTCGGAATTATAGCTATAAGGCACTCTTTCCAGATATTGCTTTTTCTGAACAGCACTTGTTGAAGTATAATGCCAACACCAAGAGACTGATCTGCTGTGATGTTCACTTGTCAAGATATTATGAATTCGATTTTCATAAATTGGAATTTATACCTATTGATCCATTAACCACTTTCAAGAAATCAGAATATTACACTTTGCTTGCTGCTAATGATTTTAATTCCTTCATATCTTACAATAACCTACATCCGGATTCTACCTATCTTATAAGAGATTCTGTATATAAGCTACTACTACAATCTAAAGACAATGTATATCATTGGCAAGACTCCTTTTTGATATATCAATCAGGAAATAAGTTATATAAATTAAATCCCAAATCAAATGATCAAGCTTCACTTTTTTATTCCTCAAAATACCATATCCTAAAGGTAGAACCGCGAGAGAAAGAATTGTATCTGATAGAATATTATAATGCTAAGGAATTCCTCATTACAGAATTGAACAATGAAGCTAAGATCACAAGTCAATTCAAGCTCAAAAGTGCAGATAGAATTACATCGGTTGTCAAAGATAAAGCAGGTAACTTTTGGTGCGCCGGCAATCGCGGATTGTTCAAAGCCATTGCGTGGGTGGAGGAATTGGACGACGATCATTCAAACATACCGCCATCGATTTGGGCCATCAACGAAGACAGTAAACATCGCATTTGGTTTTCTTCCGAGAGGGATGGATTTCGTTTTTTAGAAAATGGAGTTATAAAAACTCCGCTTTGGAAAAACCAAGTGGTATATGCACTTAATAGCAGTTTGCAAGATGATTACGGCAATTGTTATTTTTCAATTTCCAATCCTTGTTCTGTGGTTAAAATAAAAGGACCCGACAAGATAGAATATATAGATTCTAAAGAATTTGTCTATTTTTTGAGCCGTTTCCGTTCAGGAGAACCGGTGATGGGGAAAAGTGGAGGAGCAGGACTTTGGATTTGCACAAAAAATGAAATGACAAATGACCATCAAGATTATATAAAAATAGATTCAAGCAAGGGGCTAAAATTATTTAATGTGCTTACAGCCTCTAAGGATAAGTTGGGAAATGTTTGGATGGGTAGAATTTCTCAGGGTATATCCGTTTACATTACCGGCCGTGATAGTGTAATCAATTTTCTCAAAAAGGAGAACGAAAAAATACCCGGAGCTATTTCATCATGTACTGACAGTAGAGGGAATATATGGATGGGAACAGATTTTGGATTGGTTTTTATTGATGTGGATCGTTTTGTTCAATCGAATTATACATTGGTTTCCGTCTTAGAATATCGCTTTGAAGAATTCATTGGGAATTCTACTGTTGGTTCTTTATTATGTCAGGATGGGAAAATTTATTTTGGCAATCAGGATGGCATAGGTTGGTTTGATGAAAATGAAGTTTACGGCAGTTCACCACAACTGCATTACTTCAACCGCAGAGCTGGGTATTCGGGAGGAGGCGTAGAACAAAACGGAATGTTTATAGATCACGCAAAAAATCTATGGGTATGCAATACTCTTGGAGTTTTAAAACTCAGTTTGGAGAAATACAAAGAAGACAGCTTGAGACCTGAACTGAGTTTTAGCAAAATTTGCTCTCAGGACAGCTGTTATAATGAATCCAAGAACCTCGAATTCGAGATAGGGACCCATTCAGTTCAGCTTTATTTTGATATAGGAAAGTCCGAATGCCTGTATGATAATGTCCGATTGAGTTACAACTTGGATGATAAGGGATGGATAGAAGGGACAGACCCCGGCATAATTTTACTTCAAAATTTGGCTCAAGGGACACATCAAATTAGGGTAAAAGCCATTAAAAATCTCAATATTTCTTCGGAAGAAAAAAGCCTTTCGTGGCTCATAAAGGGGCATTGGTGGCAGAATAAGACCCTTTGGTGGCTGTTGACCCTTATTGTCATCGCGAGTAACCTATTTTTGATTCGAATTCTAAAAAGGATTATTCAAAAAAATAAATTACTGGTGACCAAAGAAACAACAATTTTGGAGCAACACAACCAATTGTCTCAGATGCACTCTCGCGAGCAGCAGATGCTTCAAGATAAAATGAATCTTCAGGTGCAGGCGATAGTAAATCAGCTCAATCCCCATTTTTTGAAAAATGTACTCAATTGGATCCAGGTCAAAACCATCTCTGTGCCGGAAGCTACACAGGTGATTGGAAAATTGGGTGCCAACATCGAAATTATTTTTAGAAACAGCAAAGAGAGAAAACCCTATCATAGCCTCAAGGACGAGCTCACGTTGGTAGAAAACTATCTATTCATCCAGCAAACGAGATATCAGGAAAAATTAAAATTTCAGGTTCCGGACATAAATGAAATAATAAACATAGAAAATGTACAGGTCCCGCTACTGTCCATTCTTACACATGTAGAAAATGCAGCAGAACATGGAATAAAAAACGCCGTAAACGGCGGCCATATCATCGTACAAATACTCCAACCGAACAGTGATTTCATTCACATCAAAATTGAAGATAACGGCGTAGGGAGAGAGGCTGCAAAAATAGCAGGAAGTCAGGGCACACAGCAAGGAGTAAACATGCTCAAACAGCTCATAGACATCTATAATATCCACAACTCTAACAAGCTCCAAATGTGGTATGAAGATGAGATCTATAAAGATGAGCAGGGCCGCACCCATGGGACCCTGGTACACTGGCATATTCCTATGAATTACAAATATGATCTATGAAGAAAGTTAGGATAATCGCTATAGAAGACGACCTTACACTTCTCGATTTTGTTTGTACTGCACTTGAGAAAATGTCGGATGTAGAGTTGATAGACAGGGCAGAGGATGTAGATACTGCTTATGCTCTCATCATCAAGCACAAACCCGATGCACTTTTTACGGATATTGAGATCAGAGGAGGAATTGTAATCACACAGGTGTTGCAAAAACTAAAGCTCAATGGATACGAAATTCCTTGGTTGGTTTTTCTTACAGGGCATCCGGGGTATGGCAGCAATATCATCAATGAATTCAGTCATCGTGCTGTAAAATATATCGACAAGCCATTTATACATCATTGGGAAGTCAAGTTTCGCGAAGCTTTGGACGAGATTCATAAGCGCAGGTATGCAATACAAGATAAAGAAGCTATCCAAGCAAAAAATCATTTTTTTATCAAACAAAAAGACCAGCTTATTCGCTTGGAATATGACAGAATATTGTGGATCACCGCTGCGGGCAATGGCAAATCATTTTACGTCACAGAACAAGAAGATATACCTGTGGACAATAGTCTCAATAGTATTTTGGATTTATTGGACCCGGACAGATTCATCCGCATCTCACGAGAGACAATAATTGCCATAGACAAGATCCAACGCCTCATTCGTGATGAACGCATATTGACTATCCTTCGACGAGGTAAGGAAACATCACATGGCATAGGAGATAATTATTATAGCGAGTTGTTGAAGAGATTAAAATGATGGAGAAGTTGTTGCTGCAAATTTGCGAATTGAGGCATTCTAAAAACCCCCTTTTGTGGCGAAAAAAAACCTCTTTAACAGCTTTGGAAACCTGTTCGTGGCGAGTTGCCCTTTTGGTATCTAGATGTGGCTCATCTTTGTGATGTTAATTTTATTAAATCATTTACAAACAATTAAAATTATATTTTTATGAAAAAGCT
>Ga0268298_10000613_pt1 | contig 45437 bp, 43 predicted proteins | sample WWTPWeurt_MetaG_FD_194462 | JGI IMG/M metagenome (GOLD analysis project Ga0268298, IMG submission 194462) | Activated sludge microbial communities from WWTP in Nijmegen, Gelderland, Netherland - WWTP Weurt | ecosystem: Engineered > WWTP > Aerobic digester > Activated sludge | place...
CGAACGCATTGTCCGTACCTTGCCGAGAAACCTGCGCCTGCTGGCAACGACGGCGACCGCCAACAATCGCGTCATGGACGATCTGAAGCAGGTGCTTGGCCCGGACCTGCATGTCTCGCGCGGCGATCTGAATCGACCATCACTGGCCCTGCAAACGATTCGTCTGCCGAGCCAGGCCGAGCGTCTGGCCTGGCTGGCCGAGCATGTAGCGGCGCTGCCGGGACACGGCATCATCTATGCGCTGACCATACGCGATGCGCATCAGGTGACCGCTTGGCTGCAGTCGCGTGGGTTGGTGGTGGATGCCTATACGGGGCAATCGAGCGATCGCCCGGCGTTGGAACAGGCACTACTCAACAACGAAGTGAAAGCACTGGTCGCAACCACGGCCTTGGGCATGGGTTTCGACAAGCCCGACCTGGCCTTCGTCATCCACTATCAGATGCCGGGATCGGTGGTCGCCTATTACCAGCAGGTTGGCCGCGCGGGCCGTGCGCTGGAGTCGGCCTATGGCGTTTTGCTGAGCGGAGCGGAAGAAGCGGAGATCACCGACTATTTCATCAATAGCGCCTTCCCAAGCAAGAAAGAAGTCGAGGCGGTGCTTGATGCCCTGGAGGCGGCACCGAAGGGGCTGTCGGTACCGGAACTGCTTGCCCGCTTGAACATCAGCAGTGCGCGAGTCAAGAAGACGATTGCGCTGCTTTCCCTGGAATCCCCGGCCCCCATTGCCAAGCAAGGAACGAAGTGGCAACTCACGGTCGCAAAACTCAGCCCCGGATTCTGGGATCGCGCCGAGCGGCTAACCGAACTTCGCCGCCAGGAGCAGGGGCAAATGCGGCAGTATGTGGCCTTGGCTCGCGATCACATGGCTTTTTTAATTCGGGCGCTCGATGGCGATCCGGTGGGGATTCACGGCCCTGCACTGGCGCCGCTGAACAGCGTTCCCAATCCGGCGCTGGTGCGCGAAGCGATCAAATTCCTGCGGCGTACGAGCCTGCCCATCGAGCCACGGAAAAAGTGGCCTGCTGGGGGAATGCCGCGCTACGACGTCAAAGGCAATATTCCCGATAGTTGCCAGGCGCAGCCGGGGAGAGCGCTGTGCGTTTGGGGCGATGCCGGTTGGGGAGGCCTGGTTCGCAAAGGAAAATATCAGGACGGCGCGTTTGCGCCAGAACTGGTCGAGGCGTGTGTTGCCCTGATTCGGGAATGGAACCCCCTACCTTCTCCGAAATGGGTAACGGCAGTGCCTTCTCTGCGGCACCCTACGCTGGTGCCTGAGTTTGCGAAACGCCTGGCCGATGCGCTTGGCCTGCCCTTCGTGATGGTGCTGACGAAGACCGATGCGCGTCCTGAGCAGAAGACGATGGCAAACAGTATCCAGCAGGCCCGGAATATCGACGGATCGCTGGCGCTGTCCGCTTCTCACCTCCCCGAGGGGCCAGTCTTGCTGGTTGACGACATGGTCGATTCCCGCTGGACGCTGACCGTAGCGGCATGGCTGCTCGGTTCGCGCGCTTGCTCAACAGTTTGGCCGTTTGCCCTCGCGCAGACGGGACACGATGACGATGAATCCTAATTTTTCCGCCAACACACAGGCTATTTTGCTGCTCACCGCGCCTTTGATCGCGGGGCGCGGCGAGCCCTCCCCTGACCTGCTGACGCCGGGCGAATACAAGCGCCTGGCGCGTCACCTGCATCAGCTCTCCAAGGCGCCGGCCGATCTGCTTTCCGACGGGGTTGAAGACATCCTGCGCGAAACGCAGCCCGTGTGCGACGCCTCGCGACTCAAGCGATTGCTGGCGCGCGGCTTTGCCTTGAGCCAGGCGATCGAGCGCTGGCAAAGCCGGGCGATCTGGGTGGTGAGTCGTGCCGATCCGGACTATCCGCTGCGCTTGCGGGATCGCCTAAAGGACGACCGGCCCGCAGTTCTCTATGGTTGCGGCGACCGGGAAATATTGGAGTCCGGCGGGCTTGCCGTGGTTGGTTCGCGCAATGTTGATGACCACTTGATCGAGTACACCCAGAACATTGGTCGCTTGGCCGCGAAATCGCGTAAGACGCTGGTTTCCGGCGGGGCACGCGGGATCGACCAGGCGGCGATGCGGGGGGCACTGGAAGCGGGTGGACGAGTGTCGGGCGTCATGGCCGACGGTCTCGAAAAGGCCGCGATGAATCGCGAAAACCGTAGCCTGTTGATGGAGTGCCAGCTTGTGCTGATTTCGCCTTTCGATCCGGGTGCGGGTTTCAACGTGGGCAATGCAATGCAGCGAAACAAGCTGATCTATGCATTGGCCGACGCGGCATTGGTGGTGAATTCTGATCATGAAAAAGGTGGCACCTGGGCGGGGGCAGTTGAGCAGTTGAACAAGCTCCGTTTCGTGCCCGTTTACGTGCGATCCGACGGGCAAGCGAGCAAGGCCCTGGCTGCCATGCAACATAAAGGAGCGCTGCCTTGGCCGAACCCTGTCGATGCGGATGGGTTCATTGACGTATTGGAAAATCCGCCCATCGCTGAAGCACCAGTAGAGCCGCAGTCTCAATTGATTTTGGCCCCGAGTGCTGAACCCGCGCCCGTTGATTCAAAGCCTGCCGACGCGCCTGAAGTTGTCGATCCGTTTATCGGCGAGCCGGGTGGTTCCGCTGAAGCGCCGGTAGCAATTCCGGCCGAGCCATCTCCTGCCGCGCCGCCTGAAGCAGCGCCAGTCAAGCCGGACGAGCAGACCTCAGACCCATTGGCGGTTGCCAAGCCGATCGCCCACCCGGCCGAGGTTCTGTTTGTTGCCGCAAAGCAATCCATTCTGCGAGTACTGGAATCGCCAAAGAAGGCACGCGAGATTGCTGATGAGCTGAGGGTCACCGAAGCTCAGATTAAGCTGTGGCTCAGTGTGTTAGTCGACGAGCGCGTGATAGAGAAGGCTAAGGGATCAATCTATCAAATCCGCCCGGTGGATCTCGTAGATCTTTGTGCGCCTAAAATCACAACCGATGAACTGGGAGAGAAGCGGTGAAATCTGGCTCGAAAACGGTGATTGATGCGCTCACCCTCCGAATACGAGAGCAGTCCAAGCGCTTCAATCCTCAACTGGAATCAGCACCTATCGCGATTCTCTGGACAGACGAAAAGCGCGAATGGGAAGGAGTGCTTCCCAAGATCAAGGAGGCAATACCGGAACTGTATTCACTAGGCGATTTCAAGCCCGAGGAGCGCCGTGGTCCAGGCGTCTGGCTGCGCATGGTGGCCGACGGTGAGGTGGATAACGATGGTGCGGAAAAGACGCCGATTCTCTATCTGCCCGGCGTGGGAAACGGCCAATTGCGCACCGACCTGCGCGGCTTGAAAGATGACCCTCACCTCGCGCCGGTGGCAGAGTTGCAATATCGGGGAAGTTTTTGGCGGCAGGAGAACGGCAAGGATTGGACCCTGCGCGCCTTTTTAGAAAGCAAGCGAGGGGGACTGGGGCTTACCGTTTCGGCCAGTCAGGAAACCGCACAGTCGCTCAAGGCAGTGATGGGAAAATTTCTCACCCAGAACTTGCCCGCGCTGGATGGCGTGTCGATTGATGAACGTTTCCTCAACGACCTGATCAACCCCGCACCCGACGAGATGGTACTGCGTTGGTTGTCCGCGCCTGACGCTATTCAAGCGGAACTGGAGACTGCATGGGAAAGCAGTGTCGCTAACGCCAAGAAGCGATTTGGCGTCGATCTCAGCGCTGGACCCGTCGAGGTCGCACAGCGTATTCTCGCCAGCAAACCCGGCGAGGCGGCACACCCCTTGTGGGATAGATATGCCGCCTACTGGCAAAACTATCCTGATGCCTACGAAATTTTCCGAGGTATCGCACCGCCTGACCTGCTTCAAGGAGCAGAGCGCTACCCGCGTGAAAACGATGCCGATGAGACGCGCTTGGCCGATGAGCTACTGAATGCCGCAAGCCTGGAGCCGCTGGCCGCCGCTCACGCTCTTCTGGCTGCCAATGAGAAGCATGGCGGACGCCGTGACACCCTGTGGGCTCGCCAGGGAAAAGCGCCGCTGGCCACCGCGCTCGGCGAGTTGGCTACGATTGCCAAAGCATTTTTGGCGCCCTTGGCGGGTGGCTCCCCGCCAAAAGCTGCACAACGCTATGCCGAGAGTGGTTGGCAGGTTGATGCCGCGGCGCGAAACGCTATGGCGATTGCACAGCATAGTGAGCAGGAAAAGCCCATCTATGCTGTGCTTGCGGCACTGTACCGGCGCGCCCTTGAAAAGCAGGCGGAGGGTTTTCAAGCCTTGGTCAAACAGCATGGCTATCCGGAATGGCACTTGCCGGAACCGCCCGATGGCACGGTGGTGTTGTTCGTCGATGGCCTACGGTTCGATTTGGCGCGCGAACTAGAGCGTGTCCTACATCAGGAGAACTCGCTCGAAGTGTCCGTGGAACCAGGCTTCACCAGCGTTCCTTCGGTGACCAGTAGCGGCAAAGTGTGGGTCTCGCCCGCCTGCAAACTGGTTGAAGGCGGAAGTGGCGGCGATTTCGCACCTAAGTTACCAAAGGGAGCGTACACCGCGGAAAAGCTGCGCAAGGCGATGGAGCCGGAAGGCTATGCCATCGTCGACACTGAAAACCCAAGCTTCGCTTACGGCAAGGGATGGGCAGAATTCGCTGGTGACATCGACAGCGATGGCCACAGCAAAGGGCTCAAGCTGGCGCGAGCAGTGGCCGGGCATCTCGACGATCTCGCCAAGACAGTACGCCGCTTGCTCAACGCTGGGTGGAAGCAGGTCTGGGTGGTGACCGACCATGGTTGGTTGCTGCTACCAGGCGGGCTACCGAAGGCAGAGCTTCCGGCAAAGCTTGCAGAAACCAAGTGGGGGCGATGCGCGGTATTGAAGGACGCGAGTGGCGACCAGGATTTCCTGGTTATGCCCTGGAGCTTTGATACCGAGGTTCGCATCGCGCTGGCACCTGGAATTTCCGCATTCTCGAATGGTCGTGAATACGATCATGGGGGGCTGAGTTTGCAGGAATCTGTGGTTCCACTGATGCGGATTCAGCGGCAGGGGCCAGTAATCGGGCAGCCGAAAGTGCTGTCGGTGAGTTGGAACACGCGCAAAACAATCTGCACCGTGATGATTGCCGAAGCAAGTGGGTTGAGCTTGGGTATCGAAAGATTGGGAGCAGCAGTAGGCGGAGCTGAGCCGATTGACGCTGACGGCAAGGGCCGAGTGGTATTCGAGGAAGTGGACGATTTGATCGGCGAGCAGGTTGCTGTGGTGCTGCGCCGGGACGGCCAGAAAGTGGCTGAGGAACGTTTGATTTTTGGAGAGGCTTGGAATGGAGCTTGATTCCCTGGACCGCAAGGCGGCGGAAGCCTTTGACGGCTACATTGTTCGCAAGGACTTGGTGCGACAGTTTTCGCGGCAGTTTCCGGTGCCGACGTATGTGGTGGAATTCATGCTCGGCCGCTACTGCGCGACGACCAATGAACAGGAAATTCAGGAAGGCTTGAGCATCGTGCAGCGCCAGTTGTCCGAGCGCACGGTGCGGGCTGGCAACGAGGAGTTGATCAAGTCCGTTGCCCGTGAGAAGGGACAGGTGCGGATTATCGACATCATCACGGCACGACTCGATGCGAAAACCGATTCGTATGTTGCCGAATTGCCCTCGCTCAAGCTGCGTGACGTGCGAATTTCCGCCGAACTGGTGACGGAACACCAGCGCATGCTGACTGGCGGATTTTATGCGGAGGTAACGCTCGGTTACGACCCGACGATTGCGCAGGAGAAAAATGGTCGCCCCTTCGGTGTCGATGGCCTACGCGCGATTCAACTTTCCCAGCGCGATGTGCTTGAAAAACTGGGCCAAGCCCGCGCCAAGCTGACAAGTGCCGAATGGAAGGATTTTCTGCTGCGATCCATCGGCCTGGAGCCTGCACAACTGACGGAGCGCAATAAGGATGCTGTCCTGCTGCGCATGATCCCTTTCGTTGAACGCAATTACAACCTGGTCGAGATCGGCCCGCGCGGCACTGGCAAGTCGCATCTCTTTCAACAGGTTTCCCCTTACGCGCATCTCGTTTCCGGCGGCAAGGCGACGGTGGCGCGCATGTTCGTCAATAACGCCAACGGCCAGCGCGGCCTGGTCTGCCAATACGACGTGGTGTGCTTCGACGAAGTGTCCGGTATCTCCTTCGACCAGAAGGACGGCGTGAACATCATGAAGGGCTACATGGAATCGGGCGAGTTCTCGCGCGGCAAGGAAAGCATTCGTGCCGACGGCTCGATCGTGATGGTCGGTAATTTCGATGTCGATGTCGAGCATCAGCAGCGCATCGGCCACCTGTTCCAACCGCTGCCGCCGGAGATGCGCGATGACACGGCGTTCATGGACAGGATTCATTGTTATCTACCCGGTTGGGATGTGCCCAAGCTGAAGCCGGATATCTTTACCGATCATTTCGGACTGGTGAGCGATTTTCTTTCCGAATGCTTCACACAATTGCGCAACCAGAGCCGGCTGGCAACGCTACAGAACCGGGTATTTTTCGGTGGCGCGTTGTCGGGGCGCGATATCAACGGCGTCAACAAGACGATCAGCGGCCTGCTCAAGCTTATGTATCCGGGCCAGGACGCCCCTGTCAGCGAAGAGGATTTGGAGTGGGCCGTTCGGCTGGCGCTGGAAGTGCGCCGTCGCGTCAAGGAACAACAGAAGCGCATCGGCGCCGCAGAATTCCGCAATACGCATTTCAGCTACACGCTGGGTGCGGAGGGTGTGGAGAAGTTTGTTTCAACCCCCGAACTTCAAAGTCAGGGCGGCATCGGTGACGAGCCACTAGAGGCCGGACAAATCTGGGCGCTCTCGCCCGGTGGGCAGGATGAGCACCCCGGTCTATTCCGCCTGGAAGTCACCGAAGGCCCAGGCAGCGGTGTTCGCGTGCTGAACAAGCCTGTGCCGCAAGCATTCCAGGAATCTATCCGCTGCGCCGAACAGAACCTTTACGCGCGGGCTATGCAGTTGGTCGGTGACCGCGACCCGCGTGCGCACGAGTTCTCAGTGCAGTTGCGTGGTTTCGATGCCGCCAAAACAGGCGCCAAGACTGGTGTAGCCTCGCTGATCGCGCTGTGCAGCGCGCTGCTCCGAAAATCGGTGCGCGGCGGCTTGGTTGTCGTCGGTGAGGTAACGCTAGGGGGCACCATCGAGCCCATCCACAATGCCGTTAGCCTCGCAGAAATTGCCATCGAGAAAGGTGCAAAGTCCTTGCTGCTACCAGTCTCCTGCCGCCGCCAGCTATTCGATCTCTCCGACGACATGGCAACGCGACTCGATATCGAGTTTTATCAGGATGCGAAGGATGCGCTGATGAAGGCGCTGGCGGACTAACGCGGGGAATTAATCATGCAAGTAGGCAATATCACTATTCGCCATCTGTTTCAGCAAGATCGTCGCCATGTTGTTCCTCTCTACCAGCGCCCGTATGTCTGGCAGCAAGAGGCTCAGTGGGAACCCCTGTGGGAAGACATTCGCTTTGTCGCTGATCGTTTGCTCAACAATGCGATGACGCGTTCTCATTTTATCGGCGCTATCGTGCTTGAACAGGTTCCTACGCATGCAGGAGCCATGGACATTCGTTTGGTCATCGATGGACAGCAGCGCCTGACGACCATTCAGCTACTGCTTGAAGCCCTCTATGACTACTGCTGCACGATCGGCGCGACACAGCAACATCGTGCCGTTGAGAAGCTGGTCAGAAATGACGACCCGCTAAGCTCTGACCCCATCGAACGCTTCAAGGTCTGGCCAACCAATGTTGATCAGGAACCATTTCAACGTGTGATGGAAGCGTCCAACCCCAGCGAACTGAAAAGACTGTACGAAAAACCTCTGCGGGAGCGGCGACTGGGACATCCGATCCTAGATGGCTACCTGTATTTCTATGAGGTAATTTCGAGCTGGGCCGAAGAAATAGCGGATGAACGAGAAAACCGGCTAAATATACTTATCCAAGCTGTTCGTGATCATGTGGGTCTCGTTGTTATTGACGTCAGCAAAGAAGACGACGCACAGGTCATTTTCGAAACTCTGAACGCACGAGGCACCCCCTTACTGCCATCAGACCTCGTCAAGAATCACTTGTTTCATCATGCTGAACTCGAAGGAGAAAAACTCGACCTGCTCTACAAGCAGTATTGGAAACCTTTCGACGAGAACAAAAACTATTGGCGCGAGGAAATTGGCAGAGGCCATGCCAAACGAGCACGCATCGATCTCTTCTTGCAGAACTATCTCTGCCTGAGAATTCGTGACGAGGTCCCTGTCGCTCATCTTTATGCAACTTTCCGTGAAACATCCATATCGGCTCAAGGGAAAAAGGCGAAGGAACAACTCCAACTGCTTCGTCGATATGCGGACATTTTTCAAGGCTTCGACAAGTTTGAGGAAGACACACGTCATTTCGTCTTCTTCAAACGACTGGAGGCAATGGAGCTAGGAACAACGTATCCCTTCCTGATGGAACTCTTCGCACAGCACGGAGCGACATCACCGCAGGTTATCGAAGTACTCGGCATGATCGAATCCTATTTGGTTCGTCGTTTGGTATGCCAGCTAACAACGCGCAGCTATGGTCGGTTTTTTATCGATTTGATCGAGACAATCGACGGATCTGTTGAGTCATTACCGGAGAGACTTTCTTCAGCGCTATCAAAGTCGACCAGTGAGAGTGCGCGATGGCCAAATGACGATGAGTTTCGGTCAGCCTGGCTCAATGCACCGCTATACCGGACGTTGTTGCGGTCACGCTTACGAATGCTATTGGAGGCCCTCGATCAAGCATACCCCCTTGGTTATGGCGAGCAGTATGTGCTTAAAGAGAAGCTCACGGTGGAGCATCTACTGCCGCAAGAGTGGAAACAAAAATGGCCACTACCCGATGGCGCGACGCCGGACCAAATTTCGCGACGGGGGCAATTGCTTCATACAGTAGGGAACCTGACACTTCTCACCAAGAAGTTGAACCCTTCAATCTCAAATAGTGCGTGGGACAAGAAAGCAAAGGAGATTGCCAAGCACAGTCGGCTCAACCTAAATCAGGAAATCATCAAAAATTGGCCTAACGAGTGGGGTGAAGAGAGAATCTTAGAGCGGGCTACCTCCTTGTTCAGCCTAGCTTTGGGACTTTGGCCCCGCCGATCTTCCTAAGCCAAAAGCTCAACGCAGCAATAAGCATGACTAATCCCGGACTAACTCATCCATGTTCAGCACAAAAACTGCGTAAGTGAAGGTTGTAGTCTAACTATTCGATCCGCTGTCGCTCGGTGCAAATCGCGTAGGACAGATAGCGATACGCGAAATTTGGCCACATGCATGTACAGATGGACGAATTTCAACGATCTGTTAGAAGATGCGTTCGCATCTCACTCACGGAATAAGGTGGTTCACGCCGATGCATCATTGCGTGGCAGTTCGGGCATACCGGCACGAGGTCGACTATCGGGTTGAGCTCGTACTCAACTCCAATTGAGGCGATCGGGATGCAATGATGAACATGGATAAAACCTTCACCAATAGGCCCATATTTGTCGCCAAATTTTAAATGGCACACTTGGCAAATTGGCCCATAGTGCGCAATACATGCAGCGCGAGCCATCGGGTTTCGTTCGAATGCATTTACCTGAATTTCTCGCGCAAGCCCTTCACGATAACTGATGCCTTCGGGCAGCTCGTCTGGATAGCACTCCTGCGACCCGGGCCTTTCAATTCTCGCACCGGTAGACTCTTCAGACATCTGGCGCGTCTTTGATGAAGAATTAGTGTCCTTTAGCGCGTCAATACCACTAGCGCCCAAAAAGCAGCGCTGGATTTCGTCATGAGACGCACCGGCATTTGCGTCAAAAACCTCAAGCATCGAGACAGGTACTTCGACTGTCTCAATCGAACTCACCGTTCCGGGGGCGATCCGTAATGCAAATCCCGTTTTCGCACCGTCCTCCCAGACAAAAACGCATGAGACATCACCATACTGACGCCACTTCTCACCTACCCGACCGATCCGTAACAAGAGGTTCTTCGCACCATCATTGCCATCAATAGCAGAAAGTAGCGTCTTGTGAATTCCAACTTTCCGCCAAGGCTTTTGGATGTGAACTGCGCGGTACTTAATTCCCATACGTTCTCTTTCTTGAAATAGCACAAACGTCGATAGAGCAACGACGCCGAGGCGACACAAGGCAGCGTCGAAACAATGCCAGTATTCATCACACAATGGCTCGCCACACGAGCCTCATCAAAGAACACCTGCGTCAAAAGAGCCAATCTACGTCATCACGACGTACCAAAATTCATAGAAATATTGATCCCACCTCCTGCCACCGGTAGGAATAACCAACTCTCTTTAATTTTTTTCTCAGATCCTTGTTCGACCGCTTTTGCGTAAGCGTCAATTTGAGCTCCGTAGTCAACAGCAAGCCCTTCCCAATGATCCGGGCTTAGAAGGCTAGACTTGTGATCGATCAAAATCCAACCATCATTGGTCTCCAACAGTAGATCAATCCGTCCATTCAGAACCTGCCCCGATTCCCGTACGCTCCGCACCGCAATCTCTGCATACGGCCTCGCCCCTGGCCAGCGGGTCTTGAGCCATGCATGAAATGCTTGGATTTGCCGTAGCACAGCAGAGGGCGACAAAAACTCCGCAACACAAAATCCAGTCAGGATGTTCGAGACATCTCTCTCCGTTACAGGCGCATTGCGATCGGAGAACGACAGCGCAATACAGGCATGAATGGCCTCCCCGAGGATGCTCATGTCGACGCCACCGGCCACCGGAATCCGTTCACCGATCAGGCATTTTTCAAGAACGGTCGCAGCCTTCTTTTCCGCCGTTGAAGGGCTGAAGATGAGCGGCATGCGCGGAGGCTGTCTACTACCTGCGGGGAACCAGTACAGTGCTCGATCAACACTGCCAGCCTGAGCATCAGCATCATCGGTCGGATCGAGCACCCAGAAATCGGCTGCGATCTGCTCCCCGTCCGGCAAGGAAATGGATTCCGCACCCACTCCCGGAAGCAACCAGGGAGCCTCGACCGAATCGAGCCATTCGCCGCTCGTCTTGCGGCTGGATCGTGCGAGCACCACCAGGTCCCGCGCACGGGTCATGCTGACGTAAAGCAGGCGCTTCGCTTCTTCGATGGCCGACGCCCTGAATTGCTCGGCCGTTGAGGTGAGCGCGATCGCATCGGCCACCGCCACCTTCTGCTGCAGGCCGAAAGGCCACGGCCAGTAACGGATGAAGCGGTTCGCAAGGGGGTTCTCTGCCTCAAAGGCGCTCTGCGACTGGGCGCTGATCGACCACAGGCGATCCTTGATGTTGGCAGAAAGATTGGTGAGCACCACGACCGGCCATTCGAGCCCTTTCGCCGCGTGGTGCGTCATGACCTTGACCGCATCGATGGCCGGTTCGGCCTGGTTATCTTTCTCCTGACCGGCCAGCTCGCCCAGCCAGAGGATGAGGCCAGAAACCGAGGCGGCATGCTGGCCGCTGCGGCAAAGGTCTTCATATTGCCCGGCGAGATCGAGTAGCGCCTCCAGGTTCGCGAGTCGCACCCGAGCCCGTTCGGGGTCGGCAGCCCACCGCACAACCCTCCCACTTACCCCGCAGGTAGCCATCACCGTTGCCAGCGCCTCTTTCGGCGCCAGTACCGGCAGCGTAGTGCGCAGATTGGCAATGGCTTCCAGCAGAGGATGTGCCGGATGGCCTTCTGCCGCCTGCTCAAGCCACAGATCGGCCTCGGCCCCCTTCTCCAGATACTGGAGGCGGTCTGCCACCCAGACCTCCGGTTCGAGGCCATCTGCCAGTGAAACGATCTCGGCCGTCGCCACCGTATCGCCGGGGTCGTTGAGCCGGCGCAGACAGGCGAGCGCCAGCGTGGCCTCTGGCGTATTCAACAATCCCGGCTGCGCCGTTGCTACGGGAATTCCCTGCTCGGAAAGCGCAGCAGCAATCGCCTTCACGCCATCGTGCGAGCGGGAAAGGATGGCGATATCGCCGTACCGAACGGCGCGTACGCATTTGTTGGGTTTGTCGTGAACTTGCCGCCCCGACGCAATGAGCCTGCGCACGCCTGCCGCGAGGGCTCTGGCCTCGTCCTCAGCGTTCTTGCCGCCAAGCAGCCAGTTGGCGATTACCGGTCCGTCGAGCACTTCACTGCGCTCAGGCTTGAGTTCAACCTCCTCGCGCGGCAGCGTATTGGAAAAGGCGTGAGAAAACACAGCATTCACTAAGTGCACGAGTTCGGGGCGTGAGCGCCAGGAGGACGGCAAGACTTCCTTCTTTCCGCCGAGATCGGGCAGCGCCTTGAGGATGGACTGCATGAGCTCGGTATCGCTACCGCGAAAGCCGTAGATCGCCTGTTTGATGTCACCCACCCAATAGACCTTCTTCGCGAAGCGGGCGAGCTTGAGGAACAGCGCAAGCTGGATCGGGCTGGTGTCCTGGAATTCATCGACCATCAGAAGATCGAGTTCCTCATCGAGGACGGCGGCAACCTCCGGGTGATCGAGCAGGCCGAGCAGTTGGTGCTCCTGGTCGGCAAAATCGAGGGCGCCAAGTTCCTGCTTGAGGCCGGCATAGCTCGACAGCGAGCGGGCAGCAAGATCGAACATCAGCGTGAGGTAACGCCGCAGATCGGCATGCAGGCGCGGGTGCTCGGCGACGCGGCCAGCAAGTTCGGCAATCGGCTCGATGTTCTGACGCAGGGCGGCCTCGGGCGCTTCCTTTGCGAGCTTGGCCCAGTCGCCCCACGGTGCAGCGTCACGCGCGAGATTGCGGGAGAAAGCCGTTACCAGATCGAGATATTTGATGGTGATCTTCTTGCCGCCCGAGCGCGCCATCGATTCGATATCCGGCAGCGCGAACTGGATCGCCTGCCGAATCTCCGCATCCAGATCCTGCGTGCTTGGCTTGGGGAAATGCTGCAGCAAATCGTCGGCATTCGCGCTGGCGAATCCCGCGACGGCGGCAAGAGGAATGTCGTTACTGCGGATCTGGTTGACGAGCGTCTGCAATGCTTCCTTCCAGACCTCCTCCAACCCAAGCCGACGCGCGATGGCAAGCAGCTCGCCGAGTGCCGGCCCGTCGAGCACGGCATCGATGGCCTTACCAAGCAGGACGCCCGCCTGGACTTCCTCCAGCACCAGTTGCTCGGTCGACATGCCTGCCTCGAATGCAAAACGGGCAACAAGCTGGCCGCAGACGCTATTCACGGTGCCGATGCGCGCCTGCCCCATGGCATTGGCGAGTTGGAAATTGCCCTGCTTAAGGAGATGCTCGCGCACCCGCTCGCGCAGCTCGGTGGCGGCCTTCCGCGTGAAGGTCGTGGCAATCACGCCTGCGGGGCGCATGGCCCCGGTCGTCAATTCCCGATGCAGCAGTTCGGTGAGCCGATGTGTCTTGCCGCTCCCGGCACCGGCGCTGATGAAGGTGATGTCGGCTTTCATTCCAGCTTTCAGTTCTTTGATCACGCCCGCTCTCCCCATCCGGCAAGCGACCGGTAATCGTTGTAGGCGGCGTTGAGCACTTCCATTTCCATGGCGTCATCCGGCGGGGCTGATTCGTCAGTGGCGGCAATGCCATCCATGACAATTTCGAACTGCCCGGCCTTAACCTGTGCGACACGCCACTGCCAGGTCGCGAGAAAGCGCTGCCAGAGCTGTGCGGTGTTCTCACCACTTTCGGAGGCGACTGTCTTCGCATCGGGGAAAATCCGCTCATCCGGTGCGAAGAGTTCGGCGCGATCGAGGATGTAGTAGGCCACCGCAGGCCATGATCCGGTCTGCTGCCGCAACAGCTCTGCATAGATGGCGAGCTGCAGGTGGCGATTCTTTTTGAGCTTCTCCGGGAATTTCTTGATCCCGGCCCATTTCATGTCGACGATGGCGTGCTCTCCCCGTGCGTTCTGCATCACCAGATCAGCCGAGCCGGCCAGGTCTCCACCCGTGAAGTGCCCGGACACCTCATGCTCCGGAATCACTTTGACGACACCCGCGCCGGCGATCTGCTCACGCAAGCGCTCCATCGAGCGATGCAGGCGAAAACGAAAATTCTCAAGATCGGCTCCCCGCCCCGGCATGCGCAGCAGGGCACCTTCTTCGTCGACGATCTGGGCAAAGGCGCTGGCAAACCATGCGTTGAACTCGGCGCCGCTCATTGCCAGGGCATCCGTATGGAGGAAGAAGCGCTCCACGAGTCCGTGTGCCAGATTGCCAAGCATGCGGAAATCTCCGCCGAGATTGACGATTCGAGACGGGCGCAGCTTTGCCGGATAGCGGAGCAGCCAGTGATAGGGGTTGAACAGCATCAGCTCCAGGCTGGAGAACGATTCCTGCTGGCGCAGCGCGACGCTTACCTCATTCGGCAACTGCCACCAGCGACGTGCAGCAGGCAAGGGCACGGTAGCGACCGGCACCATCGATTCATCGCCCGACGCAAGCAGGCTCTCCAGCGTTTTCACCTGCGGCGCCTCCACCACGGCGCAGATCATCTGCCACAGTGGATGCACCTCCTCGTCCGGCGGTGGCAATACGAGGATCAACTGCTCACGCGCAGCCATAACCGGGCGCAACCAATCTTTCGCAACCTGATCGAGCCGCCGTGCAGCATCTGGGATAAGCGCCCCGGCGGCTGCGAGGGCGCGAAGCTCGCTCGCGGACCAGGGGTCGCTGCCTGGCAGATGGGGCATGACAAGCTGCCACCAGACAACGCGCGCAATGGGTTCAATGGCCGCACCGGGCTGGGTGGCCATGAGTTCGGCGCCAACCTCGGCCGGCCACAGCGGATTGTCCGACCCGTTTGCCGTCGCCTGCGTCACGAGTTTTTGCAACTGCCGCGGCCGAATACGGCCCATTCCCTGTCGCTTGAGCCCCTGAAGCGAATCGAGGCAGGCCTTGCATTGTGCGAAGCCGGCATGAAAGGAGAGCCGCCTGGCAACATCGGCTTCACCCAGGCGAACACGGAAGAAATCAGCGAGACGCTCGACACGAGCGATCACAGTGTCCAGTGGCGCACCGTCCTCAGCGGGATATCGGGGCTGCTCGATCCATGCGGCGATCGCCTCGCGAACATCAGGGAAACGCTCGGCACCGTAGTGAGCCTCAATATCGGCGAGCGTCTTCTGCCAGTAGGGGCCCCCGATACCCGGCGCATCAGCCACCTTCTCGGCAAGTTTTCGGCGGGCATAACCGGGCACAGGGCACACAGGATGCGTGAGGAACTGCACCATGGCGTAGTAGTTGAGCGGATTCCACAGCAATTCCAGCGCCAGCGGCAGAATCTGCAGCGCCGGACGGAATGCGCTCGCTTCCTTGAACCCCTGGCGCGGACGACCCGCCGCAGACAACGCAGAATCGAGTCGTGCGCCATCCGCGCCGGAGAGCAGCAGAGTCGGGTTTTCTCGATCGAGCAGCGGTGCCAGCCACTGCGCCGCCAGCGCCCGGGTTTCGGACCGAACCACAATCACCGAGGCGTCATCCTGCCATTCGATCTTTTCCGGCTGACTGCCGGCAGCAATGGATTTCAGCGCAAGCTGCAGCGCACCGAGGAAACCGCCGCCCTCGCCCGCCGGCATCACGAATGCGACGACGGGCAACTGCGCCAGCACGAGCTGCCAGCGCACTGGAAAGGCGTCGACGGCATCAACGAGGCGGATTTCTGCGATATCAGTCTTCCGAACCCGCAGACGTTCCTCAATGGCGGCGAGCCGCTGACCGATGCCGGAAGCCACCAATTCCCGGGCCAGAGCCTCGACCTCGGCCATGTCACGCAGCCGCCGGGGCGCTGCCTCGGCAACCGTGCCGTTCCAGCCATGAACGAACCACTGATCCCGCCAGTCCAGCAAGCAGGCTGCCGTACCCAGCGGATCGATCACAAAACTGCGGTGATAGAAGCGTGCGTCACTATCGAGTTGCGCAAGGCAGTCCCGATACTGGACGACGCGCTCGGCCTGCGACGGATGAAGCGATAGCAGTCCCAGCTGTGTCTCCAGGATGTTCAGAAGCCCGAGCGGCCCGACTACGGATTCGCCGAGCGTATTTCCGGGCTGCGTGCTGCGCTGGCCATCAAGGGATAGCCCAAAGGTGATGCGTTGTCCTGCGAATGCCACATTCTTCTCCCTGTTTGCTCTTCTTCGCTCAGCGCTTCAGGTGGTTACTTACCCACCTGGGTAACGCTCGAGGTAATACGCCTCCTCGGCCATCGCTTCCGGGTCCTTCCAATCATCCAGGCGCCAAGCTCCGGCGGTTGCGAGATCGTCCGCAACTTCCTCGATCACGTCCTTTAGTTCGAGCGGTTCAAGCCAGCGCGTGGGAATCGCCGAGACGCCGTGTATCGCCCCGAGCAGATGGCCGGCGATCAGCCCGGTGGAATCGCTGTCACCATCGTGATTGACCGCCATTATGACGCCGGTCTCAAAGTCTGTCGCCTTCAAGGCGCAGTAGACTCCGATGGCCAGCGCCTCTTCGGCCACCCAGCCTTCCCCAAGCCTGCGAATGGCCTCGACACAAGAGACATCTGATCGGCTCAGCGCCTGCGCCTGCTGAATGGCCGCCAGGGTCTCCTCATGCCCTGCACGGGCTTCAAGCACGGGAAGCGACCGTTCGATTGCCGTCGGCAAATCAACGCCATCGAGCAGCGAGAAGACGAGTGCGGCCATCACGCCGGCGGTCAGCTGACCCGAAGGATGTCCATGTGTCAGTGCGGCCGCCTCGCAGGCGAGCGAAAACGCGCGCTCGTAGTGTTCCGCCCGCCCCTCGGGATCAACCAGTGCGAGGGAGTGAAAGAGCATGCCGATCGGCGCCACACGCATGACGCCGCCGCAGCCCTTGCTGTCATTCTTCGCCGGATCACCGACTGTCGTCATTCGCGCGAGGGCATCGATGCAGGTACGGCCCGGCGCTCTCTGCGAAAACAGGTCTTTCTGCTGGATGAGCCAGCCGCGCAGCAGGTCGTCGCCGCGCTTCGGGCTGCTTTTCGGGATCGGAACGCCCTGCGTATGAAGCCAGCGCAGGTAGGCGTAGTGCATGACGCTCGGTGCATGGCATATCCCCCGCAGAGTCCAGCGCAGGTAGGCTCGCAACACCCCCTCTGCGGTAAACAGGGTCATCTGCGTATCATCCGTGATCGCACCAAGCCTGCCGTAGGCTGGCACATAATCCCTGATGCCCTCCTCACCGAATTTCGCGAGAATCTCAGCGCGGCACATGAACTCGACGGGTGCCCCAAGCGCATCACCCACTGCACCGCCAAGAAGGCAACCGCGGTATCGTTCCCGCACCATGCCCTCCGGCACGCGGCGTGGGCTACCTGACTTGTCGCTCTCCTGAGATTGCCTCATGTTGCCCCCTGTTCTCAGCATCGCTATTCAAATGCTGACTCTTTCCTGTTGATTGAACGAAATCATATTTTCCTTCGGGCTCACCAGATGAGCTTGCAGCCTTGTCGGTCGTACGGGGCTGTTGCCGGCAGTGGGTCAAGCTCGCTTGCGTAGCGGCACATACGCCTCGCCAAGCAGAAGCTCTGCAAGCGCATAGACCGACGACACCGGATCCGGCGACCAATAGTCCCGCCCGCAGGTGCTACAACCGGGCATGCCCCCATCGAACTCCCAGTAGTGCTCCTCGACGCCCGGAAGCCCGGCCAGTTCGTCAAGAACCGCCTGCAGCAGCGGACCGGACTGTTCGTCCATCATCGACTGCGGATCGTCCCAGTCGGACAGTTCCCTTGAAACGGTGCGGAGAATCTGGTCAAAACCTGCTCCATACCCGGTGACCGTGCAGCCCTCATTCGCCATCCGCAGGATGCGCGCCGACAAGTCGTCGATCAGTGAGCCCTTGAAATCGTAGAGTTCCCCGCCGCACAAGCCACCGTTGAAGTAGTCCACGGTGGCAACGAGATGGCCGCAATCCCATTCATCGCAGCCGCAGCAGATCGGGCAGGCGCGATCGTGTTCTTCGTCTTCGAAATCCTCCTCGTCATCCTCATCTTCGTTCGCTGCTGCGTCCGGCAGTTCATCGCCATACGGAACACACGTGGCAAGATCGATTCCGGGGGCAGTCAGTCCTTCCTGCCTTGCTGCATAGACGACGTCAGCCGGCTGGCTCTGCTCGAGCAGCGGATGAAGCGCCTGCCACAACAAGGTCTGGCGGCGTGCAAGTTCGCCTGCAAACGCCTTGAGCGCGACAGAGGGTAGGACGTTGGCGAATCCCCGGACATCGAGCAATTCCCATTCGCGCTGCCGCCTTACCAGTCCGATCGCACCGACACGGCCGCCCTCACGAGTCTCGATAACAAACATGCGTACGTTTCCGGCCAGGCAGTCGCTCAGGTAGTTGTCCATGCAGTTCCGGTAGTGCTGCGACTCCCGATGCAGTTGCCAGACATCGGTCACCGGCGTGACATCCCAGCTGCCGACCGAATGCGCACCGATCAGCGAGTTCCAGCGCAATTCCTCGCGCCGGGACTGCAGATCGGCGTCGAGCTTCCAGGCCAGCGCCCGATGGTAGAGATGCCGCCAGCCAGCCTTCTGCTGGTTATCGTCCAGGGTCACACCCGCTGACCGAAACCAGACCAGAACGTCCGCCAGTTCGCTCTCGGCAAAGGCGCGCAGCGTGCCGTCACGATGCCGTTCGATCGCTTCGCGGACAATCACGCGCAGGGTGTGAATCGGCACCCGGGCCTTGCGAAACATCACTGATCCGTGATCCGGCGCCACCTGATAGTAGTCGTGCAGGAAGATGCGCTGGACGGCTGCGGGAATGATTTCGTCCGAGCCGAGCGCAACACGGAGCCGGAGCCACTCACGCAGTTCGAGCCAGCGCCCCTTCGGGTTGGCACGGGCGCCGAGCCAATCAAGCACGACCCGGAATTCGCTGCGGCGGCCATTGGCGAGGAAGCGCCAGGCGGCCGGAGGCAGCTTGAACTCATCGAGAACAATCTCGCGCAATGCTTCGATCAGTCCCCCGCTGCCGATCTTGAGCGAAACCCCCTCGTCGGCAGCAAGACCCGCCAGCCAGAGGAGATTGGGGTTGTCTTCACGCAGTTGACGCAAGGCGGGAAGATTCCGGACGACTCGGTTGTAGTGCACATCGGTGACTTCGAGCGCACCGACATTCACCCGCGTGCGCCGGGCGAGATCCAGGGCCTCCGGGTTCAGCGAAAGTGCATCGCGCACCTGATGGCGCAGGACGAACCAGCGCGTACTCAGCAGGCAGGCCTTGCGGATCGCTCGCCGGAAGCACTCGAACAGCGAATCGGCCTGTGAGGGATCGGTGACCAGCCCCTCGATTGCAGACTGCCACTCCCGCAGGAGCTCATCGAACAGAGGAATGCTGGAGCGGAAAGGCAGGTCTGCCGAAAAAAGGTAGTGCACGTTCAGGAACCGCCTGGCCCGCGCATCGATGACCGGATTCTGCAGCAAGAGGAGTCCGCTTCGCAGATCGACGACGTAGCGCGCAAAACCGAGCACCGTCACCGAGTGACGGGTAGGCGTAGTCCGTACCGCGATGGGGTCGCCAAGTCGCCGCAGCACTTCCGACCAGATGCATTCGGCAAGCGCGTCGAACGCGTCGCGGCGGCTCGGGGCAACAAGCGTACGCGCGCCGCCGAGCCGCGGCGGCACGATCGTCTCGCGCAGGAAGGGCTTAGTACTCATGCCAGCTCCCGCTTGCCACGGTTGTTGGACAGGATGGCGGTGCCGTCGCGTACGCATTCGATCTGGGCATGCCCCTGCGTGCCGGTCCACCAGGCATCCACAAAGTCGGCATCGAACAGTGCGATCAGCGCACGGCAGCAGGCAGCGCCGTTGTCTGGATTGCTGATGGAGGCCAGCATGTCGCCGCCTGTAGTCGTCGACGCGACCAGATCGACGACCAGGTTCGGGCAGGAAAAGTCGCCCTTTGCGCCCTGTGCGACCTCGAGCGCCAGGTGCGTGATCGCCACGCCATAGGCGCGGCCGATAATGTCCTTCAGTCGCGCTTCGGGCGCATCGGCGATTGCTTTCACCTCCGCTTCGCGGCGTGCGTAGTCGCCCATGTCGCGGAGCGGATTCAAAGTCGAAGGACCGATGAAGAAGATCAGCTGCTGCCGCAGTTCGCGAACGCGAGGGCCCTGCGGTGTGATATCGACCAGAATGGCGGCCATGTCTGTTTCTCCTGTTTAGCGCGGTTTCGCCGGATTGGCGGGGACGCAAGTCGGAATAAATCTCCCCGGCCCGTGAGGTGGGCCAGACCATGATCAGATTGTTGCAAGCGATAGGCTCATGGGAAGAGCCTCGGTGTCTCAGATTTCAAAGAGGTGCGCGAGCACGAAAGTCGACCTGCGAATTCCATCACGCACCCCGTCCCGCCATTGCTTCAGCTTCTCGGGGGACATGAATTGTTCGCATTCCTCGATGAGTTGCATGGCTTCCCTCGGAGAGAGAATCGCGCAGTAGTCGAGGTAGTTGGGAAACTGAAGGTCGATCCGTCGAAACCTTGGATCGTCCTGAAGGTTTCGCTTTGCCGTGACGTAAGCGGCGATGGGAATCGTCTGGTAATCAATACCCTTCCAGACGATGCCGCACAGGTTCATGCTTATGGCCATCTCACCCCTCCTCCACGATCAGTGGCGCAGCTGAATCCTCGGTGCAATGCCGGAGCACTGAAGCGTCGACATACCCGAGGTAGGCACCGCTGTGCTGCAAGCCAACTCCGGAATGGGGCTCCAGCTCGACGAGCCACCCGGATGCCGGAGCGGCCGTACTCGCGAAGACATGGCCGACGCGGCACTTCCGTCCCCGATAGACGACGACATCGCCGGTCTTCGGCACATTGCAATCCGGAGTCATGGCCGATCTCCCGTCAATTGCCGTGACGCGCCCGCCGCATTCGGCCGAGCGTGTGCTGCGTCCGGCTCCAGAGCGAAAGGATTTGCAGAAGCTGGCTGGGGATAAAGCCGCGCCGGTGAGGGCAAGACAGCCTGGAATTTTCCGGATGTTTCCCGGGACGCCATGGCAAGGTCAGTTTCAGTAATGAGCATCACACATCTCCTGCCCCCATTGGATCCGGCGTAGCCGGCCTCCGGGGGCGGAGAAGCGTGGCGACGCTTTAGCAGCATTTTTCAGTCGCCCTGCAAGTTGTCATTAACTCGGCGACCGGGAGGGTTTCCCCTCCCGTCCTGCTACAACTCAATTTCCGGCGACAATGCCGCCGCCGGATCCTCGGTCGGGCGCTCGTAACGCACGACCACATCGTCGATCAGCTGTGCCTGGAGGCGGCGGGCAAGACGCACGCCGTCCTCATGGAAGCGCCCCCACCAGAAGCGGTTGAGACGCCCCGCATCCGCCTGCTTCTCGAAGAAGCGCTGCCAGTCGGCGAATGACGGCACCAGCCTTGCTACATCCTTCCGCTGCGGAAAGGCGATCTTGAGATCGAGCGGCGTGCCGCCCTCCCAAAGACTGCCGTTCCTGCCGACGCGCACGACGATCTCGCGCATCGGCCGCGGCGCATCTTCGTCCTTCCAGACGAAGGCGCGGGCTTGATCACTGCCGCCGATGAACTCGCCGCGACTGACCGAAAACCCGGTACGCACGCGAACGACCTTACTCTCGACGACCCCGGCAGGCCTGGCCCAGCCCTGCCCATAGCCCACGCGGGCCTGGTTGTTGGATTGCATATGCGATCTCCTGAACGTTAAAGAGCACGAGCGATTTCCGACGCCAGGAAGCGGTACGCCAACGCAAGGCACACCTGTCCCTGTGCGGAAAACCCTCGAATGCTCGAATCACGTTTCAGCGAGATCGCACGACCGCCACTCCTTCAAAACCACCAATGAAAAAACCCGTCCGGGCACAATTCGGCCAAAGACGGGTTCCCCGCGCTTTAGCTGAATTTATTACGCGCCCGCAAGCTGTGAATCAAATCGGCGCACTGGTATCCATGATAGCGGGCACAGCGTGAATGTCAAATGGAAATCGCCTTTGCGATGCCGGCATTCTCCGTCGCGCTCGCCCTCGCCCTCACCCTCGCCAGACAGATCATCGCTTCGCAGCGAGGACCGTCCTCAGTTCTTCGCGAAGAAGAACTGCCAGTCTTCCACATCGAGCTGAAGCCGATCCTCAGGATTCGCCGAAAGCACCTGCTCCCAGGATTCGTACTGACCGAGCTTCTCGGTATGCCAGTGCAGCTTCTCGTAAACTTCTTCCAGGTTCTTCTGCAGATCGTTGCGGACCATGACTTGGCCGCCGCGCTCCCAATCGCGCGCCTTCGGGTTACGGAACCCCAGGACGATCTTTTCATCGACCTCGATGCCCTCGGCGCGGATCGTGGTCAAGACCTCCTCGCGCTTCGCCTTCCAGAACTCAAGCCTCGTCCTGTGATAGGCAATCTTGTCCTGCGTGGCCGCGGCAAGGTGGCTGGCCGTGTAGTCAAACTTCCATTCATTCCTGAGCATCGTCGTGTCCTCTCATGCTGTTGCCGAACTGGCACTTGCATGATGCCGGCCTGCGGGCTCACAGGATGAGCCTGTCGCAGCTTATTCCCTCTCGCACATCTGGCTGCAGCGCACCTCCGCATAGTCCCAGGCGGAAAAAATGCGTTCGATTCGCGAGCCGATGATGAAGGGATCCTCCCCGAACATCTTGTAGGACGAAAGCAGTTCCGCAGCGCCCATCCCCGGAACGAAGGCCGATGCCAGATACTCATCGACAATCTGCCGGCAGACACTGACCGCTTCGCTCGCCGTCCAGAACGATCCGGCGCAGTAGCGGTACTCGTCATCCATGTAGTGAAAATTGTCGTCAACGAAAACGAGGTAGGGGCGCCCGACGGGCGAGGAGAGATTGTCGGCTTCGCTCATGATTCCGCTCCTGTGAAAGCTTCTCTTGAAGAATCCCTTCATGCGGGCGCCATTGCCATGGCTCAAGGCGCCGGACACGCGCTATCGGCCGCCAACGGCGACAAACCCGTTATCGTGCAGCTCAGACTCGCCATCCCACCGGTAGGCGACCAGCGGCCCATCCTTGGCGGCGCTGTAGTCGAGAACCGCCGTCTGCCGGTTCTGGATGCCCGGTGTGCCGGTCAGCCAGTAGTGCCCGAGGAAGGTCGGCACGCCGCTTTCGATTCCCAGCGAAACCTCGTCCGGCAGAGGGATGTCCGGAATCCCTTCCCGATGCGCCTCGGGCACGACCGCCGCCTTTCGGTAGGTCGAGGCCTCGGCATCCCACCAGCGCACGCGGACTTCCTTGCGCACTACGCCGGCGTGGTCGGCAAAACTTGCGCCGCACGGCAACTCGAGTTCCATGCCCTTGGTTACGCCTTCCATGATCCGGTACGCGTCGCTGCCATTGCGCAGACTTTCCAGCAGGAAAGAATCCTGAAGTGAGCCGTCCGGATTGCTGCGGGCAGCGATCTGGCCGACGTAGTCCTCATTCCACCAGGCGTGACAGACGCGCAGGTCGGCGAGGTCCAGACAGGGCGGCAACGTCTTGAACCAGCTGACCAGATCCCTGTGCAGCGGCGACTCCCAGCCCACCTGACGCAGGAACTCGATGTGCTGCGCCTCGTTCTTTTGATTGTGCGGACGCAGGTAGCCGTCCTCGCAAGGCGTCGCATAGGCGATGGCATTGAGCTCATGGTTGCCCATCACCGAGCGCGCGCTGCCGGCGTCGATCATCCGCCTGACGATGTCGACGCACGCCACCTGGCCGGGACCGCGGTCGATCAGGTCACCCAGAAAAAGCGCAGTGCGGCCTTCCGGGTGGCGGTAGGCGCCGTCCTTGATGCGATATCCGAGTTCGCGGAGCAGCGCGACCAGCTTTTCGTCCTGCCCGTGCACATCGCCGATAACGTCGTAGCCCATGCTTTCACTCCTTGTTAGTTGCATCACGCTACTAACTATACACAACTTCGTTGCACGAAACAACTAACTTCGCTATCCTCCGCCCACGATGAAAAAAAGATCGCCCCCCATCCACTATCCGATGCCATTCACCCGCATCGAACTCGCCGTCCTTTCGATCATCGATGGTCGTCTGGCTGTTCTGCTGGGTCGGCGAGCGCAGGAGCCGCATGCGGGGAAATGGGCTTTGCCGGGCGGCGTTCTGCGCATCGACCTGGACGCCGATCTCGAGTCCGCCGCCCAGCGGGTCGCGAATGAGCGCCTTGGCGTCACCCTGCCCTACCTGCGCCTGCTGACCACCGTTGGCAGCGCCGGACGGGATTCACGCGCACCATGGGCATTAAGCATCGCCTACCGTGCGCTGATCCCGATCGATGCAATCGACCCGCAGGCCGGAAAGCGGCTCGACGAACTGCGCTGGGTTTCGGCCGACGAGGCGGCGCAGGACCGGACGCTCGCCTTCGATCACGCAGACCTGATCCGGGTCGCGGCAGAAACGACCCGCGGTGACATCGAGCGGCTCGACCTGCCCTTTGGCTTCCTGCCGGAAAGATTCACGCTTGGAGAACTGCAGGCCTGCTGCGAGGCGATCCTTGGCCGAAGCCTCGACAAGTCAAGCTTCCGGCGCCGCATCGATGAGCGAGGTCTGCTCGAACCCGTGCCGGGTGAGATGAGGACTGGGGCATTCAGGCCTGCGCAACTGTTCTGTAGAGGGAGATAACGTACAGTTGTAGTAGCCGTTTCGGTGCGAATTTTGCCAGTTGAGACTCGTTCAATCTTTTCGCCCAGAATCTGCCGCCTGCAGAACCTCTTCAACGAAGGCATCCACTGTCTTACCCTCGACCAAACGCATCCAGCCCGGACGCATGAGCCACGGAACAGACATCTTTCCGTAGTCCTTTGACGATGCCTCATCGGTCACGTATCGAACGGAGAGAATCAGAACGGCAATGCAGGCACCTGCGCTAAGGCCAAGCACCCAGCGGGAGCGCCGGCTCACCAGACGCAGGTGACGATAGACCCCAAACGTGAGGGCTGCCCAGTCGGTGATATCGCCGTTTTCCCAGCGCGCGACGTCGAACATCCCGATCGAGAATGCCAACGTCTGCAAGGCATGGCCACCTGCCAGCGCGAGCGCCACGATCATGGAGGCAACGCCGGCGTGCGCGATGAAGGAGGCGCCATCTCGCGACTGAACGTCGCTCAGCCACCAGACGCCCGACCACCCCGCGATCACGCCGATCCAGATCATCACGGTGAAGGTGATTTCTCCATCACGTCCGGGCCCACTCCCATCCAGCCACGCCTGCCCCCAAACGAGCGCAATCGCTGCGACAAACCAGGCCAGGGAGGCGGGCCAGCCACGCGCATTTCGAAGCGGTACCGGCAATTCCGCCGTTACGGGAGAATCGGGCCGCCAGACCCGGAGTTGCGTGTGCCCAAGCCGCAGGCACGAACCGGGTGCCACCACAACACGATCACCCGCGACGTGGTTCGCAGGCACACCGATCACCTGAAAGCCATTCAGGGAGCCGAGATCTTCAACCGCGAAGCCATCCTCATCGGCGGAAAGCCTGAGATGCCGTGCAGCAACGAACGGATCTTCGACCGGAACATCCGCGTCGAAGCCGCGCCCGACGATCGCAGGCAACTTCGTGATTCGCTCTCGGGCCACCACCTCGCCGCGTCGGCCAAGAATCTCGACGATCGCTAGCGTTTCCATTCGATGCCTTCCATGAAGCGGCGGGTCACGCGGCGGATGCTGTCGTCCGTAAATCCGCGCAGGATCAGGTCACCAACGATTGCCGTATCACTCGAATCGACGGTCGCGAAGCGCAGGTGGGCTTCCTTCAGCCCGGAAAACCGCAGGTAAGGCCGAACGCATAATGTTGCCCGGACCGTTGCTGATGGAATGCGGAGAAAAGAAGTCTTGCAGACATAACGCCCGACGATTTTTCGATCTCCTTTGTCGTCTTTATCACTGACCAGCGACGTGGAGACTAGCTTCGCGAAGCGGAACGGATCGAGGGAGAGGTTGCTGACGACCTGATAGTCGTATCCGATGGTACCCGCGCCGTGTCGGCGCCCGACGCTGATCGAGAGGTCGTTGTTGCACTGCAGCCCCTCGGTCGCGTAGCCCTCCTCTGTCTCGCGAATGCTCCTTCCCCGGCAGCGAAACTGCTCCTCTGAAACAGCGGGCAGCGTGACCTTGCCCAGATGGTGTGAAACTGCGGAGCCCTCCATGAAGTGCTGCGCTGCGCGCGCCTGCCCTTGTAGTACGCCCTGCCGCGCTTCCTCGAGCAGCGCCACGTTATCGCGTGCCTGTTTCGGCGCTCGCGCAATCAGTGCTGCGAGATGTTCGGCAGGAACGAGAAACCCCATCAGATCGGCATCGGTACGTCGCGCGACGTTGACCCCGACGACGGCCCCCGTGGCATCAACGGTGGGGCCCCCGCTCATCCCCGCGTTGATGGCGCCTGAAAAATGCAAGTGTCCGGCCATCGACTGCGCGGCGAGACCGTTAAAGGTGCCCTCGACCACGGTAAAGCCCACACCCTTCGGATCGCCCATGGCAAAACCCTTGCCGCCTTTGGCAGGCATCTCGGTCTGCAGGGGGAGGGGGAGCGGCGGCAGCGCCTCGCCCTCGATACGCAGCAGGGCAAGATCATTCAGCGAATCGATGGCAATGACGTGGACCGGGACACGCGTGTTGTCATGGCGACGCACCTCTAGACGGTAATGCTCCGGTTCGAGCAGATAGTCGTCGACCACATGCCAGTTGGTAGCGATGAGACCGTTTTCGCCGACCAGGAAACCAGACCCCGACGAGGCAACGGCATCCCCCGAGGTCGTAAGGGCTCGAACCTGATAGATGCGGCTGCGCACGGTATCGAAGACGCGCCGGGCATCTTCCGTAGTGCCGTTCGCCGTGGGCTCGGCCGCCCGCGCGAAGCGCATTGGCTCGAGGAGTCCACACAGCGCGATGAGACACATAAGCACGAAGGAGCGCTTCATCATGCTCTCCCTCCGAACACACGTCGCACGCCCCACCCCAGCAATGCAAAAACGGCCGCAGCGACGCAGCCCCAGTGCAGGACGTCGAGCGGCACAACGCCGCGCCAGGTGTTGTCCGCCACGAATGGCCAGAGAGGGCGGACGTCAGGATGCATCAGGGCATCGAGTGCTAGGTGGCTTAGGGTGCCGAGCAGCGCTCCCGTCCAGGCCTGGGCAGCCGAAATCCCGGGAGCGACACCCAGCCAGCGCGCCTGCCCGGCATCGAGCCTGCGATTCCAGAAGCGCAGCCATGCCTCGCACAGCGGTCGGCAAGCTACGGCCACCGCCGCCACCGCCAGCGCACCCGGCAGCGTATGCAGCCAGGGATGCCCCGGATCGCCGGTGAGCAGGAACAGGAGGATCGGCTCCAGATCGATCAGCGCGTTGGCCAGTGCAAACACCGTCCAGCTGAAGCCGGCCGGCGCCAGCACCTTGATCAGTGCGCCGGGGCCGAAGTGGAAAGGGGTAACAGGCATTCGGTCGTACAGTTCAGTCGTCGTCAAGGGAAAGGATGTGCATCCGAAATGCATGGGTCATCATCTTACGGCACCTCCCGACGCTGATGCGTGACGTAGTTCCTGTCTTTCGGTACGCACTCGTTCGAAATCCTCCCGCCAGCCCTGCGCCGCCTCCCGGGCGCGGCCGATCATCGCAGGGTCGCGCGCCTCGTGGGTGCACAGCCGCTGCGGATCGACGTCGATCAGCACGCGCGGCAGGTCGAGCCGGTCCGCGTCCCAGCAGGTGCAGACGGTGAGGTTGTCGTGCCCGACACCATGCGTATGCCCCTCGAGCGCCATGACGAGGAGATCAAAGGCTGCGTCATCGAGGGCAAGATGCGTCCGGCGCAGCGTATGGGCAAGCGCCGCTGCCCGCGCACCGTGCGCCGGGTCGCGTCCTTCGTTCTCCCGACAGGCATCGTGCAGGAAGGCGAAGTACTCCACGACCCGCGTGTCGGCGCCGTTGTGCAGCGCCAGGCGCAGGCCATTCACGCGCACCCGCGCCCAGTGCGAAACACCGTGCACGCCGTTCCAGTCAAGCCGGTACTCGGTTCGGACGCATTCGATCAGCGCCGGCGTCAGCACGCCATATTCACGGGCAAGCAGCATGTCGTCGTTTACTTCTTCTTGAGGAACTCGTCCTTGCCCGGCGCACGCTTGCGCCGCAGGTAGGACGGCACGGAAACCTCGAGTGACAGGTCAAGGGATTCCTCGGTTTGGGACAGCCGCTTGCTGAAGCCTGCCGAGGCATACAGTGCATCCTTCATGAAGCGTTCGCGCTGCCGGCTCTCCGCCACGCTGCGGATCGAAGCCAGCACCCCCGCCACGTACTCGTTGCCGGCATAGTCCGCCTCTGCCTGCTTGAGGATGCGATCCACCGCCGCCCAATCGCCATGACGCGCCGCCTCACGCGTTTCGCGCAGGAGGGCGCCGGCCTCCACCTCGGCGATGCGGCGCAGCACCAGGGCGTCCTCGGCCAGGGCGCCGTAGGCGGAAGAATTGACCGCCGGCAGCGCGAGCTGTGGGCTGTGGAAGACATGGCCGCTTCCCTCGAGGTCGGTAACCGCCAGCGTCACCTGCAGCAGCTCGCACAGGTCGCCGCCCTCGGCCGGCAGTTGAGCGCGCGGTACGCGCAGGCGCAGCAGCGCCCAGGCTTCCGAACCCCAGGCGAGGTCACTGAGCTGCCAGCCGTTGGCGGCATCGCCGGCGACGTGGTTCAGCATCTCGACGGCAACGCCCTGGGGCGTCTCGGCGCGCAGCGTCAGCCCCTTGCAGCAGAGATTGGCGAGCAGGTCGAACTCGGCCTGGAAGGGTTCCATCAGGTCCTCGGCCGTCTCGCCGTAATAATGGTTGCCCTGCCCGGCTTCGGCCATGGCCACCATGAGCTCTTCGTTAAAGTGGTGCCCCAGCCCGTAGGTGCTGGTGGTGATGCCCTTCGCCGCCATCGCGCGGCAGGCTTCCGCGATCTCCGCGGGCGTCGTGAGGCCCTCGTTGGCACACCCGTCGGAGAGGAGAATGACGCGCTTCAGCCCGGCCTCGGCGGCCATGCCGGCCAGTTCCTCGGCACCTGTCAGCCAGCCGCCGTGCAGGTTGGTGTTGCCGCCCGAATGCAGCGATTCGATCGCCAGCGCCAGTGCGCGACCATCGGCACGCAGCTGCGCCGGGGCGAGCGTCTTGACGCGATTGTCGAAGGCGACGAGCGCCACCGTGTCGTCCGGGGCAAGCGACTGCACGACATGCGCGGCGCAGCGCTTGGCCTCCTCGAGCGGCTGGCCGGACATGGAGCCGGAGCGGTCGATGACGAGGCCAATCCCGTAGGGCGGGCGCTTCTTCTCGACACCGGCCGGCGCCTGCGGCGCCTCGATGCGGACGAGGACGTCGATCTGGTTGTCGAAGCCCGCGACCAGCGCGGGACGGCGGGGGGTAATGGAAATGCGTGTTTCCTGAAGATGGTCTTGCATACGGGCTCCGTTCATTGAATGAGATTCGTTGGGGGCATCGCCGCTCAGTGGCGGTTGATGCGCTTGGTACGGTGACCGGCCGTGACGACCGAGCCATCAGCCCCCAGTACCAGATAGGCATCGAGCTTCTGCTCCAGACGCCGGTAGGCGTCATCACCCCAGAGCTTGCGCAGGCGGGCCTTCGCGCGGTGGTCGAAATAGAGGAGCGTGCTGCCGCGGTGGTCGTGCTCACCGCGCCCGTAGTCCAGCAGACCGGCTACGACTGGTTCCGGGATGCCGCGCTGCTGCAGACGCTGGCGGGCGTGGTGGGTGAGCGTGATGTCCATGTCGCCTCCTTGTTGTTCGTGATGAATACATCTTGAACGATCAAAGGCTCACCAGATGACCCCCGGGAAATCATGTTTTTCATTCGGGAAACTTGTCAGGCATTACCTGATGAGCCTCCAGGGGTTGGCTCTCTCGGGCACTACAGACTGACGAGGAAGTGAGATTCCTGAATGGAAAGGACAGATCGCCAGATGACCCCGGCCGTAAAGGATGAGTTGGCCACAGTGCTCGTCCCACCCGCCTTGCAGAGGCTAACGTGTCGCGTCGCCATCACTGCAACTGCACCCCGCATGCTGCCCGCTCGGCATCAGCGAGGATGCGCTCGTTGGCCAGAGATGCCGACACCTCGCCAAAGGCCACGGAGAGCATTGGAGCAAACGCCAGATCAGCAAAGCACAGGGCCAGCGACAGCAACCGATCGAGCGTGGCATCGTTGATCGCCGAGGCGGTCTGGCTCATCGACGCAAGCACCCTCGCCTCACCGTCGGCCATGTCGATTTGCAGGGATTTGAGGACGGCGCGATGATTCAGCCGTGCAAAAAAGTCCGCCACCTGAATGCGACGGGCCTCCGGCACGCGGACCGGGAAGACGCAATAGATCATCACGGTTTCCTCGTCTTCGCGCGTTTCGGTATCGATGATCGTGCGTACGCTGCCGCACTCGAGATTGACCTGCATCGAATACCAGTCGCCGTCAGAGCTCTCACTGTAGCGCCACTCACCGGCCGCCAGCCAGCGCCCCACGCGTTGGTGCAGGAATTTGTCACCCGCAACAACGACTGTATCTTCTTCGTTACCGCTGTCCGTTCTGTCTGTCATTTTTCGATTGGCCTCCACGTTGGCATTGGTCCAGGATCGCATGCGGGAAGCTCATGTGGTGAGCCTAATGGCTTGCAGAATTTCGTCGTGTTCGCCTTCGATAGAAATGCCGCGGACGTGCATAAAGTGGCACATGGGTGGCGATGATCTATCCGTCACATGATCGCCATCTGATAGCGGATACGTCGCCAATGCCGAGACTTCGAGAAATGGGATTTCTATGAGAAATATTCAGGCCTACGAAAGCGGGAAACTTCTTCTGTTGTTTCTGAAACGGATCGCTTTCTGGACGCTGGCGTGGACAGTCCTGTTCCTATTGGCCGTGGCGACGCCTGCGCTTATTCAAACCATCTATCCGTCCGAGATCAATGTCAGAAACAATTCCGACATGCATCTTCGAGATGTCGAGATTTTTGGTGAAGGGGGAAACGCACAATGGCCGAATATGGCGCCAGGTCAGTCTATGACCGGTACGTTCAACCTCGCCGGAGCGTCGGTGATGGGGCTAAGATTTGCGACCCCTGATGGAAGAGTCATTGAGCAATGGTTCGCTGCCGCCGGAATTTTCCCGCAAGCGATCGAGGTAACGATAGCCCCCGGCCTTAAAATCCTGAAAGAACGCCCCATTGCCGGAGGCCAGGACTAAGCTTCGTGAAATTATTCTCGTACAGACTTCAACTGGGCGGTCGGTGGTACTGACGCCATCAGTCCCCTGAGTTTTGCAAGGCCAACCGGGCGCTGACCATTTCTCTGCATCGGTCCACACGCTTCCCATGCAATTTTTCCTGGACCGTTGAATACCTCTGTGGCCAGGCCGTCTTGGGCCAGGAGGAGCACGATAAGATGCTCGGGTTCTGCGCGCAACGAAACGGATTTGCCCTGCGTTGCCTTCACCTGTACCTGAACGCCGTTCATGCTCCGCGCATCATGAATGGGCGTGGAGCCTGGTAACAGTGTCAGACCGTACCGGTGGGCAGCGATGACTTCGCCAATGCTGCCAACCAGATGGCCGTCAGGCGTGAAGCGGCGACCGGGAAACAGGCGTTCAAATTCCGCGACGATACCGTAGAGTTCCTTGACCAGCATCGGCACTTCGGAGATCGGGTGCGGCTTCATCGAATCGTCCAAATTCAAGTGATTGATACACGGCCCTACCGGTGAACGAGCCGCAGGAGTGAGCGCCTCATTCGTTCAACAGCAAGCGCCAATCTTTGTCCAGGCAGAGGACTCGATCTGATGCCCGGCATTTCCCGACCCAATCAGGATGGGCGGCAGTCTTCTTGCGATGCAACGCTATGGCGCCGCTCTCTCCTTGCCGATTCGACGAATACTGCAATTCCAAGAATGCCTGCCTTGCCAATCACGACTGCGCCAGCAATACCCCACTCATAATATGCATAAATGCCCGTGAGCGTCAGAGCGCCAATAATCGCAACGAAAAATACCAGTGCGAGAAAAACCCGCAGGTTCGTCGCGACCAGCCCCGCCAAGATGATGCCGAGTGCAACCCCGACAGCTATTGCCACAATGCTCATTTAGTCTCCATGGGCGCAAACTGAGACGCCAAAGACGAAACACAAGGGAGCAAAGACTAATGGCGCGCGGGCTCATGGGGTGCGCCTGGCCTCGTTCATGGCCGAGCAAGAAAGGCAGCAACTCTGGCGAGCTCGCGCCCCCCGATGCCGGTCGATCCGTCGCAATGGATCAGTTCGCGGCAGTCAGGCGGAAACTCCCATGCGGAATCATCCAGCGCGATCCACCGCTCCCGAATCCGATATTCGCCGAGATAGCCGAGGATTTCTCGGTGGCGGGAGAAGCGGCCGATGCAGGGTTCGCCTGTCGCACCAATGATCCTGCGGCCAAGCGCTTCGGGGAGGCGTTGCACGAGATCGTGCAGGCTGTGATGAAACCGCCAGCTGCTGCTGATGACGATATCCGCCTCCGCCGCCCCGATGGTATCCGCCAGCGCCTGGGCATGGACGAAATGCCGATCTTCCGGGCATAGATTCGGATGCAGCACGCCGTCGAAATCGAGGAAGATCAGCATTGGGGGATGGATCGATAGCCGGGTCGATGGGGATGGGTTGGGATGGTAGCGCGTAACGGGGCGCACGTAGTGAGCCTCCGGAGCGCTAAATTGCCTTCATGAGCCACGACAATGGAAACAAGAACACACCCAAGCCCAGACACCGCTGGAATCCCTTCGTCCAGCTGCGTTCAGCTTCCCCGGGATCGGGCCGGCGCCCCATTCAGCGAGCGGCCGATATGGCCGACCTGCGGGAAGCACTGCCCGACTGGTATCTGACGCCGGATCAGGAGCGAACGGCACGTAGCCGCATGGTTCGCCTCTGCGAACACATGGATTCTCTGCTCGAAACAGGCATCCGCAGGCGGCAAATCTCCAGCACCTGCTGCCGGTTCGTCGTGATGGGCGTCTGGGCTATCGAGGTCGACGTTGCCTGGCGTCGCGTCTCGGCCGGGCCGATCGGCGAGGACGGTGCGTTCTCCCCGACTCCCCGTCCATTCGAAGTGGGCATCCCGCTTGAGGAACCTGACTGGATTCCATCGTTGCTGACCCGGTTGGGCGTCGGTTTCGTTGGGCAGCGGGATATTTTCATGGGCAAGGCCCTCGAGGAGGAGTGGAATCGCTGGCTCTGCCATACCCTTCATAATTTCCTGCGCCATGAGCCGCGCTTCCAGCGCTTGCGCCATGATGCTCTCTCACTGGGGACAGCGATTCCGCGCGACATCCTGGGCATGGCCATGGCCACCCGCGCACGTCCGCTCGGGCGCCTGCTGGACTCCCATCTGCTGAACTGCGTCTGGCAGCACGAAAGCCTCTTCCGCCAGACCGCCCGCGAGAACCCGCAGTTGCTGCCGCTGGTGGCGGCCCTCGTCATGGAACGGGATCTGCACCTGACGATCCCTGATCCGGTTCAGGCGCTGAAACATCACTTCCGCACGACGGGCGTCAGCGAGGCGGGATGGCGATACCTTGCTCACCACGGGGCACGTATCTTCAGGGTGCCATGGTCGATTCACGGTGGCGACCCGGCCCTCGAAGTGGCTACGCTCTGCATGCAGATCCTCGATGGCGCTGGGTTGCCGCCGGTGCCGCCGCCTACGATCGCCGATGCAATCTGGCGTGGCCCGCTCGCATTGTGGGCATCGCGGACGATAGCGCCGCTCTGGGAAGCTGCCCGCTTTCCGCGCACCGTATTGCGGGCCGGACTGCTCGAGGCCGACAGGCGGCGGCGCGCCCACTGTCTGGGCGACTTCTGGATCGAGTTCATCGAAGTGTGCGAATGGGCCTCTTCACCTTTCACCAAGGACGAAGCCGTTGCCTGCAAAGGCGACTGGCGACGGCTTGTTCGCTGCTGGCAGCGGTATCAGGAAGAGGAAGCGGCGCTCTGGAACGCCAATCGCCTGCGCTGGAAGTGTTCCATCTCCCGCTTCACCATCGGGAACCTCGCGGTCGTGCCGCTGGAGTCGTCCGAGGACCTCGTCAGTGAGGGCCTGGCCATGCGGAACTGCATCGAAACCTACGAGGACCGATGTGTGGCCGGCGAGTACGAGGCTTACTCGGTTCGTGACAGAAGCACGAAGAGATCACGCGGTTGCATCGGGATCACTCGCTCGCCGGACGGCAGACGCTTCTCGATCGACCAGGTCAAGGGATATGCGAACCGGCCACCGAGCATCGATGTGCTGCACGCAACGCAGGCGCTTATGAATCGACTCTCCGGGTTCGCAGCCATGGAGGATGAGCCGTCATGAAGCGGATTCTGGTTCCAACTCGTGCGCCGGAGGACTGGAAACGGCTGCTTGCGAAGCCGGATCTGCATTGGCAGCCGGGACGCTCGGCGATGGCTTGTGCGCTCTCCTGGGAAAGTGCTGCGGGCGGACTTCCCGACAGGGTCGGCAAGGTGCTCAACGCCTGCGGGGAAGATGCGCTTGCCGAACTTGAACTGCTTGCCGCAGTACCTGAGTGGCAGGTCGCGCTTCCTGGCGGCGCCACAACCTCGAACACCGATGTCATGGCCTTCTGTTCGAATCCCGCAGGACTCTGCGTGATCGCCGTCGAAGCAAAGGTGGATGAATCCTTCGGCCCCCTACTCGGCGAGAAGCGTCTGGGTCACGACGGCGGTGCGCTCACCCGCATCGACTTCCTCCATGGGATCTTGCAGCTCGCGCCTCTTGGCGACGACATCCGCTATCAACTGCTGCATCGTACGGTCTCGGCAATCCTGACGGCGCGGGCGTTTCATGCTGCGACGGCAGTGATGCTCGTTCAGGCCTTCGACACGCCGGCCCATCGTCGGCAGGACTTCGATCGCTTCGTCGATGTCACGCGTGCCGAATCGCTGGGCGAATCAGTGTGGCGGCTCGCGAGCCATCATCACCCTGCTCTCTACCTCGCATGGGTTGATGACAAAGTAATTGATGACATATGATTTCCACACTAGCTTCCATCACTTGCCGGAAAACCCCGATTACGACCATGAAAACACCCGCTTCAAAAGGTAGCCAGCGCTGGCTGCAAGTTGCAGTGAATCAGACTCCCGAGCTCCTCGATGTGGCGCTGAGACGTGCAGGAGCAATCGACAGGAACGACGCCGTTCAGTGGCTCTCCCCGCTTGCGGCTGATGGATACTGCGAATATCGGGATGCTGCCGCACTCCGGCAACTTGGAATCTCGTCTCTGCCAGATCGCTCGCTCAAGGAGTTCTGGCCGCCGCGAGGCCCAGTCTGGGATGCGCTGGGTGTCTCGGGCAAGGGCGTGAAGATTCTGGTCGAGGCAAAGGCACACATCGCGGAAGCTGCATCGCCGCCGAGCAAGGCAAGTTCCTCCTCGCTGGAGCACATCCGCCGCTCGCTGGCGGAGGCACGTGCCTGGTATGCGCCAAAGGCAACGGCGGAATGGTCGGGAAACCTCTACCAGTACGCAAACCGACTTGCATTCCATTACCTGCTGAGCAGGGTGAACCGGATTCCGTCCCGTCTGGTATTCATCGACTTCGTAAATGCCTCGGATGTAGGCGGTCCCGATTCAGAGGCGGCGTGGAAGGGTGCCACGGAGCTCATGCATGCCTTGCTGGGGTTGCCTTCCGACCTTGAGAGATTCGGTGTCTTCCACACCTACGTTGATGTCCGGAAACTCGTTTCTTAACATGGATGCGGGATAAATTCGCGCTGCGGTAGCAGCATAAACATGCCGCTCGCCTAGCACCTACGCTACATTGCCCCGGATATTCTCACTCTAGCTGGCTGGCCATCCTACGCACCTCGGCAGCAACCCGATCCCGCAGTTCCTTCGGCGCCAATACCTGGCAGTCCGCCCCGAACTTGAGAATATCCATGAGCAGCTCGGGGTCCTTGGTATAGGGAATCCGGAGTTCATAGCTGCCATCCTTGAGCACCTTGCTTTCCTGCTGCGGGTGCCAACGCTCGTTGGCAACCCAGCGGGCGCGCTCCGGTGTGAAGCGCAGCGTCGCCCAGCGCACCTCGCTGCCCGAGAAAATACCGTAGCCTGAACCGAGCACCTGATTCAGGGAGCGTTCGGAGACATCCTTGGCGCGCTTCTCGAGGATCTCGGCGCGCCGGATCGAATCGAGCGCAAAGGCCCGCACATCCTCGCGCAGGTGGCACCAGGCATCCAGATACCAGTTGTTCCGGTAGTAGACGAGCCGCTGCGGGGAGACTTCGCGCTGCGAATCCTCGCCCTTGCCCTTGGCGAAGTAGTCGATCATCAGCCGCTTTCTGCGCAGCGTGGCCGAGCCGACGGCCTGGAACTGGTCGAGGTGAAATTCGCGCGTGCCGACGTTCTGCACGAAGATGCGCTTCTGAATTTCTTCGGCCGGGTTCTCGGCGGTACCGAGGAGCGCAGTCAGGCGCGAAAGCAGCGGCTTGATGTGCGGCCCGAGCAGGCCGCCGGTATCCAGGTTGGCGAGGAGGTGCTGCATGGTCAGCAGGGCATGGATTTCCTCGGCAGAGAACCAGAGGCCGGGCAGTTCGTACTGGTCGCCGATGTGCTTCGTTTCCTTGTCGAAGCGGTAGCCGCCGATGAATCGGTCGTGGACGATCGGTGCGTTCAGCCTGTCCTTCATGTAGGCAAGATCGCGCTTCAATGTCGCGCGCGAAATTTCCAGCCGATCCATCAGCGAATCGAACGAGATGCCTGGCTGCTCGTTGAGCAGCAGGTCGATCTTGTAGAGTCTTTCAGTACGATCCATTCGTCCTCCCTCAGGCAGGCGCCTTCCAACAGCATCAGCGGGCGCAGCTTCGTCTTGGTTTGCAAGCGGGAATGATACGACGAGAGCATGGATGTTGCCATGCGGCCATCAGTGTCTGCGACCATCACCGCAGCTTCCGTTGCTTGCGATAGCACATGACCGCTTCCTTAAGGCTCACCTGGAGAGCCTTAAGGTGAGAAAAATATGCCAATTCCCCGGCGAGGAACACCGAAACACCTGAAGCCATGTTTGCAGCATGGCCTCGCTACCGAAGGCATGTGAAACAACGCACCCGATATGGAGGCACAAAATGATTGTGGATGTTGATCAGGTATTAACCCCGGAGGAATTCGTCGCATTCGAGGTACTGGCGAAAAAGTGCATCGAACTGGCCCACTCGCTGGGGCGCCAGGATAAAGTGAGTTCGATTTCCAAGTTGCTTGAGCAAACGAGGATCGAGACTCAACGTGTTTACTCGGAGTGAGAAGTATTTGGAAATTCCAAAAGTTTAGAATCCGTGGAATGTTATCAAGATGATCGCGGCCTTAGCATGGACTCATCGTGATCGACGGTTCTTTGCTCACATAAGGTGGACATCGCCCGTAGGATTTGCGGCGATATATGCTTCGGCCTCTTTCCTCATCCGCCGGTAACCATTACCTGGTTGATACGTGACGTCTGCCGACGACCGTGCCTGGATCGCTTCCCTTGAGATAAGCAGATTGCCCGTCTTCTGCGAACTCGAGCCAATCACACGGCAGCGTCGTCCCGCCAAACAATGATTCGACTACGCAGCAGTCCTGCCAGACGGATTTTCCGTTGCGTTTCGTCATGGGTGAAAATCCCAGTTCAGTCCATTCTTCGACCAAGGTACCAATATCGACCGGATTCATGGCGCCGTCTCGAAACAGATACTCGTCATACCAGACGCGTCCGCCGACCAGGGATTCATGATCCCTCAGGCACTGCTCCCAGCCACCGGGGTATTTCGTCCGTATCGCTGAGATCGGCACGATGAAATCGAGAAATTCGAGTGCGATGGCCATTGTTTTCTTCCTTCCAGCAGATAGCGTCGAATCTGATGCTCCCCTCGTCCGACCTCGATCCGGCGCTATTTCAGCAGCGAGTTTCTGGAGTGGCGAATGGAAACTTTGATGCATGCACTTATCGGCAAATGAATCACCACTGACTTCGTGGGTACGAAGGAGTCTGTCATGCCTTCCGGCCCTCTCGTTCAAGTGGGAATGAAGAACGGCTGGTCAGATCCCACTCTCAAGAATATTTCGCCGTCTTCCACGACGCCAACACGCTGGCATGTCAACTCTTGCCGGCAGCGAATGGCGAGATCCCGGATTCCATCGATTCTCCAAGACCCAGTTTTCCGGCCGAACGCCCACGATCCTGTTGAATATCCGCTGAAGTCTTTCCATCCCGATGCCCGCCTGAACTGATCCATCGAAGTATCTATGTGCCTTACGCTGCATGACGATTACCCTCGCCTGCAGCAAGCAACCGAAACGTTTCGAGAAATGCTGCCTTCGCCTCGACAGGCGCCATCGGCACGATGCGCGTCGGCGTCGGCTGCAGGCCGCGCAGCGATGGCCAGGACTCCGTCGAGTTCGGCATCAGGTCCCGCTTCTCGGTAGCGAGCGCGATCAGGTCCGCGCGCTTGATCGCAGGGTCAGTGAAGGCTTCGATACCGAAGCGTTTGCCGATGATCGTCATTACCTTCGCCTCCATTTCCGAGAACTCGGGGAAGCATTGCTTGAGCGGCTTCACCATGTCGCCAAGGTAGGCCTCGGCTGCATCGTGAAGAAGCGCCGTGAGCCGAAGGCGCAATGGCACCAGACTTGCCACGAGGAGACTGTGCTGCGCCACTGAATAGAACGAACGTGTCTGTCCATTGAAGCGGCACTGGAAGGCGAGCCCGTGCGCGATGTCCTCGATATGCACGTCGTCAATGCGGGGAGCGCAGAAGTAGAAGCGATTGCCGAGGAAAGTCGAGACATAGGGTTCGCCCTCAGCGCGGTGTTGCAGGTTCAGGGCATCCATCGTCAGGGCATCCAGTCGAAGGCAAGCGCATTCCAGTCGAGCGCGGCGATCTGTTGCAGGATGCTTTCTTCCGGATCGCCAAAGCGGTCCTGAAACCAGACCACGATGAGGGAAGAGCAGCAGCAGGACGGATCGCGCGCTTCACGGTGGCTGCGCAGCAGTGCAATGGATGCGACACGCGGCAGCGTCACCGGAGCGATGTCTTCCTTGCGGGGAAGAAGGCGTGGCGGCATCCGGGGTAGAGAGTACTCGAGGAGCATCGGCAGCAGGACTACCGGTTCGGCCTTGCACCAGGGAACCTGCTGCTTTGCGGTGGCAACGACCTGGGCCACCTTGTCCCGCGGGTGATGCATGCCCCCGAGCAGGTCACCGGCGTAGATGTAGAACTGACGAAGCGATTCGAGCGCCACATCCCGGCCATCGGCGCGGGGGAGGCCCCAGGATGGCCAGGTTTTGGGGTGCTCGCCGGATGGCAGTTTGTGTCGTTGCAGGCTGGCCCAGTCGATGTTGATCATGAGACGTTCTCCAATAATTGGTGCTCATGATCTTTGGCCGCAGGCTCACCAGAAGAGCCCCAGCAGTCTTGATGCTGTAGCGATTCTCGCGCGCAGAACATTACCCCTTTGGGGGCTTATATTGCATTTATACCCTGTAGGGTTTATATTTTTATTATCCGTTATCGAGGATAATCAATGGAAAAGATCATTCGTGATTCTAGTCACCTTGCAACCGTGCTCCGAGCCTGCCGGAAGGCAAGGGCGATTACACAGGCAGACGCCGGCAAGCGCGTCGGTCTTCAACAGAAAACCGTTTCCCGTCTGGAATCTGAACAACTCGGCGGTTGTACGGTGGACTCCTTATTGAAGCTTATCACCGCACTGGAATTGGATCTGGTCATCCGCCCGAAGGGACATGACGCCAGTTCGACCCGTGGAGAGTGGTGATGGCACGCCCATCGAAACGACAGACGCTCGGAGTCTGGATGAACGGCCTGCAAGTCGGGCATTGGTCCATCTCAGGAAGCGGCCTGCATGCGCTGGATTACGATGAATCCTGGCGAGCGTCTCCGCACGGCCGGCCGATTTCGCTCTCCCTGCCATTGGAGGAAAACCACCGGGGTCCGAAGGTCGAAAATTTTTTCGACAACCTCCTGCCTGACAACAGGCAAATTCGAACACGACTGCAACAAAAGTACGCAGTCAGTACATCCAGCGCCTTCGATCTGCTCGCTGAAATTGGCCGCGATTGTGCTGGCGCCCTACAACTCATGCCCGAAGGTATGACGCCGCCCCTGTCTGGCATTCAAGGCGTACCGCTAAAGGACGGCGAGATCTCGACGCTTCTCGATCATGTCCTTGTAGCCGGACGCCACCAGGAAGACGACGAGTTCCGCATTTCAGTAGCCGGGGCCCAAGAGAAAACTGCACTACTTTTCTGGGATGGAAAATGGCAGCGGCCCTTGGGTGCCACACCGACCACTCACCTGCTGAAGTTGCCGATCGGTCGTCATAGTGATCTTCAACTTGACCTATCAACTTCCGTAGACAACGAGTGGATCTGCTCACGCTTCCTCACGGCCTACGGGCTACCCGTCGCTCCCTGCGAACCGAAAAGGTTTGGAAATCACCGCGTGCTGGTCGTAAAACGCTTCGACCGCGAATTATCCAGCGACGGGAAGACGCTTCTTCGCCTGCCCCAGGAAGATCTGTGCCAAGCCTTCGGCCTTCCCTCTTCAAGCAAGTATGAAGAGCATGGCGGCCCAGGCATTGAAGCGGGGATGCGACTACTGCTGGGCTCCCGAAACTACGCGAATGACCGTCTAACCTTCTTTCAAGCGCAGATTCTCTTCTGGATGCTCGCGGCCATTGATGGCCATGCAAAGAACTTCAGCATTGCGCTTGCTCCGGAGGGACGTTTTTACATGCGACCGCTCTACGACATACTCTCGGCGCATCCTCATATGCATCTAGGCAAGACACTGGGGATCGGTGGTACCTCCCTCGAACCAAAGAAGATCAAGATGGCCATGGCCTGGACAGGCAAGAACCGGCACTATCGCTGGTCTGAAATCGAACCCCGTCATTTCATTCAAACCGGGCAACGCTGTGGCCTGGCTCCAGATGTCGTAGCCGAAATGCTTGATCGGATTGTGAGCCATACACCCGCTGTCATCGAAAAAGTTCATGCCGAATGCAGAGGCGTGGCAGATACGGAAATACTCACGCGCATCATTGAAGGCGTTGAGGCGGCAGTGCGAAAGTTCGATCGGCTGCTCTGATCTTCGCTTTGCTTGATCAATCGAGAGATGGCAGGCGAATGCGTGTCCAAGAAATTCAGTGGCAAGTAAGGAGCAAAGAATCCGGGGGCTGGTCGCCCCCGGCATCAATGTCGAATCAATGGCGACAGGTTTCATGCATCCAGAGAAAAACCTCCGCGGACGACCAGCGCGACGAGCGACCAAGTTTATAGGGGCGAGGAAACTGCTGCTGTTGAATGAGTTGGTAGAGCTTGCTCTTCTTGAGCCCAGAAATCTTTTCAACTTCGGTCAGACGGAGAAGCCTTAGCTGATTTTTGTAATCTGCATGATGTGTATTCATTGGTTCAATTCCTTATAGAAATCAGTAGAACAGATTTTTTTTGTTTGTCTGAGGTCTGAGGGTCTGAGATTTAGTTTAAGTAACTGGGGTTAGTGTTTTTCTTTTTTTTCACAGTGAAAAACTGTATGTCATAGTCATAGTCACAGGCACCATACGCAACTGGTGCCCGTAGCTTCCGTAGTAGCCGGTCGTCACGTCGATCCGGCCATGTCCCAGCGCGCGGCTGGTGGTGAGGCTGGCCATCTGGTGCTTTTCCCGGTCGATCCGTCCAAGCGCGCCTCCCTCAACAGGCGTCGGCAGCCCGGTCTGGCGGCGGTAATCGCGCTGGGCGAATCCGTGCCGCAAGCCGTGAGGCGTGACTCCCATGGTCTTGGCGCTAACCCCCAGGCGATGCCTCACCAAGTTGTAGAACCGGTACTGCGCCTGCTTCCAGCTGCAATCCGGCCAGCGCAGCCGCTTGGTGTTGCCCTTGCCGGCCACGCAGCGCGCATAGTCGATCGCCCGCCGCTGGTCAGTCGTCTCAATTTCGATCCGCCGCGGACGGCCGCCCTTGGTGCCCTCATGAATCTCGAGCGCAGTACCGCTGTCGATCAGCGCCTTGCAGGGGCTAAGCATGATCGACTCCTTCACGCGCAGACCGAAGTGGTGCTGCATCATGAGCATCGCGGCCAGTCGCTCATCGATCTGCTTCGCCAGCTCGATGACCTTCAGGGGATCGACCTCGGCCGCATCCCATGCCTTGGACTTGCCCGCGACTGTGCTGCGCCGGACGGCATCCTCCGGCAGGTAGTCGGTGATGTCCTTCACGACATTGGGCTTCCCCATCCAGTCGCAGGCAACGCGAAGCATCGAAAGCCGCGTGTGCAGCATGGACGGGGACAAGCCGTTCTCGTGCCAGTAGGTCATCAACGCCTCAACATGCTTGGCAGCCAGCGACTCCAGCTTGCGAATGCGGTAGCCCAGCATCCACAAGTGCGCCACTACCAGGAGGATGGTCGAGCGTCGTTCATCCTGTGTCTTGAACGACGTAACTCCCTTTCCGTTCGCGCGCTGGGCAATAACGGGCTCCAGCGTTCTGAGAACCGTGTCGCGCACGGACATGGGCAGAATCTTGTCAGCGAGCGACTTGGCCATGACGGTCCTCCTTGTGCTTGCGGGTCGTGACTTCCATCCAGTTACCAACCGGGACGTCATACGTGATTACCTCCAGATCCAGGTAATGCACGACGCAGCCTTCGGTCGTTACAGGGGCGGCCGGCTCGTCAGCAATCGCCGGCAGGTCGCCGCAGTCGATCGCCTCCATCTCGACCACCTCAATCCCGTAGCGCATCAGGTCGCTATGCACGTCAAAGGGAAGGTGCTTGATGATTTTGTGCAGCTCATTCGTGTTGCTCATGTCGTTCTCCAATCGTGAAAGAGGAAAACCGACGTCGGTCACATCGGGCGCGCTCACGCAAACGAGCGCTGGCCTCCCCAGAGCCGTGGGGCGGCCGAGAATTTCGGTACATCAATGGCGGATAGGTTTAATGAGGTAAATCAGGTGGCGCCTGCGTATCCCATTTCTGGCATACGTCGGCAGCGGCTGCATGTGCTCATAGCACATGGGCTCGCCCGGGCCCGGTGGTTACCCGCTCGCAGCGGGAGAACCTGGTGTCGCATCACAGCGACGGGAGCACCCCTAAGAGAGTCCCCGCGGGAAATTTTTCCCGACCGTCCGGTCCGTCCGTCTCAAGACCAGTGTCCATGATGGACACCTTCTGAGTCCGATCGTCGAGTCTCAAGGACTCAGTGGATCCCGAAGGCTTCAGCCATCCGGCGATCTCGATCGCTTTTCCGTGAAATTGCATGCCCGGCGAGCGTTAGCCCAGACTTTTGCCTCCTGCCACCAGAGACCTCGGGTGCGCTGTCCAGACCAACCTTCAGGAATTCCTGATGTCCGTTCCAGGCTGTCCATCCGGACAGTCGCGCTGCAATTCCAATGTGTCGTTCGAGCCATGGTGAAAACGCGCGTGGAGACCGCTCCAACAACGCACTTTCTCGCCAAATCTGGCTCGGGTTCCCGCGTCACCTAAAGGCACGACGGAATAAAGAAACTGGCTCAATGAAGCGCCAGAGGAGGCAAATGCACTCCTGAAGTGAAACCCCGATTCATCGGGAGGAAGTCTCGAAATGACTCCCGGCTTCCGCAGCTAACTTCCCTGCTGCAGAACTCCGGTGCGGCTCGCACCGAAAAAGCATCGGCTTTATTGGCTTTGACTGCATCCAACTCCAGGAACCCGACGTGATCCTGGGCGGCCCTCACGGACACACAATGGAGCGCACTTCACCACCTTTTTTACCTTGTGTCAACCGTCCATAAATAACAACGTTCGATTGGGTGACTATTTTGTTGGTAATCGCGCACTCAAACGCAATCAGGAAGCCCGTTTCGATCCCCGTCTGGTTGTGGCCAAACTTGTGCTGTGTTGTCAAAAGGATCGCGTTTCGTCCTTTCAAATTCGATTTGGAACTGCAGGGTCGATGCCGGGCACGCTAAGAATGCGCCTCCCGATCTTTCAAATAACCGCCTCCGCGCCAAGCGGCACCAATGGGCAGGATCTCAGCGCTTCTGGTGGCGCCACGCTGCCACCATGGCGCCACCGCTACGCCACCGCGCGCCGGTTTGTCGCGCTATTCCTTGTCGTGGCACCACCACGCCCCCACCGTGGCACCACCGTGGCGTCGGACATCGATTCAGGGCGAAGCTGCACGGCCTCGCCACCACCGTGGCGCCACACTGACACCACAGTGGCGCCAGCGAACGGCGCAGCGAAGATTTTTGTCGCCGACGCGACGATAACTGGGGCTAGTACCGTCTTTTCACGGGGGTTTCGCTATTCCGAAGCGCTGAGGCGCAGCCGACAATTCGGCATCGTCACTAAAAGAGGCGCACGCGCGTGGCCTCCATCTTCCCCAACACCGCGTCTTGCCTGCGTCTCGTTTCTGCCCTTCTGGCAGAATGCGACGAGGAATGGATGACCGGCAAGATCTATCTCAACTTGCAATCGTGATCACCCTTCCCGAAGTAAATCGCCTTGCGCGGATTTACAGAAAAGAAGTTGCGCTGCCGCTGCTGGCTGAAATACTGCTTTTTTAACTCTACCGAAGAAAGCCCGTTCGCATAACTGTGATGGGGTATTGGTTTGTAAAAACGGTCGATGTAATTGAACACGTCGTGTCGCGCCACTTCCCGTTCGCTGAACAGACAGCCTCACTTTTTTCAGAATCACCGAATCGAACTGAGTAGATTTGAATTCCCTATTTTCGAAAGGGGATCACGATGCTTCAAGTCACTAATGTAGAGGCGATGCAATTGTTCGTTGGCGGATTACTTGGCGTCGCACTTTCCATCAATATGTCAAATCACGGACTATCAATAACGAACCCAGAAACCCGGTGGCAGTCGCTCACATTGATCACCAGCTTTTTATTCACCTTCATCTCCCTGAGCGATTTGTTGATGCTTACCTCGTAGCGAACCGTATTCATTCATATACGTTGAGCGTCGCGCTTGTGCTGGCACTTGTGAGTGCAGTGTTGTCGGCCAAATTTGGACTGACGGCCATTGAGGCCATGCTAGCGACAGCCATAACCGCGTTAGCAACATCTATCGCCCTGCTATGCGGCGTCTGCCTCCTCGTCAGAAGCAGCGAGCCGGCTCACATTGCTTTGGAGGTGGTGAAGACAGAAATTGGCGCGATCGTGGCAGTCGTTCGCGATGCAATCCGAAGATAGAAAAATCCTGTTCAGATGCCCACAACAGCTGTTGGGCACTTTGTTGGGCACTTTCTCAAGAGGCCTACTCAAAAAGCAAAAAGCCCAGTCCGAAGACTGGGCTAAGTGCTTGTTTCTATTGGTCGGGGCGGCGGGATTCGAACTCGCGACCCCTTGCACCCCATGCAAGTGCGCTACCAGGCTGCGCTACGCCCCGACACGAGGCGCGGAGTATAACCT
>Ga0268298_10000614_pt1 | contig 45408 bp, 46 predicted proteins | sample WWTPWeurt_MetaG_FD_194462 | JGI IMG/M metagenome (GOLD analysis project Ga0268298, IMG submission 194462) | Activated sludge microbial communities from WWTP in Nijmegen, Gelderland, Netherland - WWTP Weurt | ecosystem: Engineered > WWTP > Aerobic digester > Activated sludge | place...
TGACGGCCGAAGGCGCACCACGCCGGCGTTTCGACAAGGCCGTCGGCGTGCTGCCGAAGGATGCCAGAGCGCCGGAGCGCGAGCGGCGCAAGGCTCGCATCGAAGCCGCCATGGCGGAGTTCGCGGCGCATGCCGACCTTCACGAGCTGCTGCACGCGACGCGGGTGCTGCCGCCGCCGCGGTACGACGACGCGGAGTGGCGCGTGCTCGCCGCGCTGCTGCTCGTGCTGCGGCTCGCGGCGGCCGAACTGAAGACGGTGTTCGCGGCGAGCGACGCCGCGGACCATCCCGAGTTCGCGATGGCGGCACGCCAGGCGCTGGGGCCCGCGGACGAGCCGACCGATACGGCCCTCGCCCTGGATGCGCGGCTGCGCCACATTCTCGTTGACGAGTTCCAGGACACCTCCGAAGCGCAGGTGCGACTGCTCGAGAGCCTTACGGCAGGCTGGGAACGCGGCGACGGCCGCACGCTGTTCGCCGTCGGCGACCCGATGCAGTCGATCTACCGCTTCCGGAACGCCGAGGTCGGCCTGTTCCTCGACGTGCGCGACCGGGGTCTCGGTTCGCTCAAGCTGGAGCCGCTGACGCTGCGCGTCAACTTCCGTTCGACGCGACCGGTCGTGGACTGGGTCAATCGCAGCTTCGCCACCGTGCTGCCGCAACGCGACGACGTGCTGCGGGGCGCCGTGCGGTTCGCGGAGAGCGTCGCGGCGCCTGTGGCAACGGACGACGGCGGCGTGACGGTGCACGCCTTCCTGCGCCGCAGCCGCGCGCACGAGGCGCAGCGGGTCGCCGACATCGTCGAGGCCCGTCTGCACGAAGCGCCGCAGGCGCGCATCGCCATCCTGGTGCAGGCGCGGGGACATCTGGTCGACGTCGTCCGCGAGCTGTCGCGGCGCGGCGTGCGTTACGAGGCGAAGGACATCGACCCGCTCAGCGCGCGGCCGGCCGTACTCGATCTGCTCGCCTTGACGCGGGCCCTCGCGCACCTCGGCGACCGCGCGTCGTGGCTTGGCGTGTTGCGTGCGCCGTGGTGCGGGCTGCGGCTCGCGGACTGCCACGCGCTGCTCGGCGACGACCGTCGCGCGACGACGCTGCGGCTGCTGCGCGACGTGGATCGGCGCGCGCGGCTCGACGATGGCGCGCAGGCCAGGCTGGTACGCTGTCTGCCCGTGCTCGAACAGGCGCTCGAGGAGCGGCGCCGTTGCGGCCTGCGTGACGCCGTGGAACGCGCGTGGCACGCGCTCGGTGGGCCGGCGACGCTGCAGGGCGCGCAGGACCTGGAGGAAGTCCGCGCGTACTTCGACGCACTCGGCCAGGTCGAGGCGGACTCGCCGGGAGAGCCGGTCGATCTGGCGCGTCTGGCCGAGGCGTTGCGAGGCCTCTACGCGCGCACGCGTCCGGGCCCGCAGACGCGGGTCGAACTGCTCACGATCCACAAGGCCAAGGGTCTGCAGTTCGACACGGTGATCGTGCCGGGGCTGGATCGCGTCGGCCGCGGTGACGCGGCTCCGCTGCTGCGTTGGCTCGAGGTGCCGCGGCACGCGGGTCACCGGCTGATCGTCGCGCCGATCGACGAAGTCGGCGCCGAAGCGGGCAACCTGCTGCATGCATGGCTCGGGCGTCTCGAACAGGCGAAGCTGCGGCAGGAAAGGCGGCGGTTGCTCTACGTCGCGGCGACGCGCGCCGAGCGCTCGCTGCACCTGCTCGGCACGTGCGCCGTCGATTGGCGCGATCCGGCTGGGACGCCATCCGTGCGCTCACCACGCGAGGATTGCGCACTCGGCCTGCTGTGGAACGTGCCTGACGTGCAGGACGCGTTTCGTGTGCGGCTCGTCGATGCAGCGGCCATTGCGGGCGAGGAAGAGCCGGTGGTGCCGCGCGATCCCGTCCTGCGGCGTCTGCCCGACGGCTGGCAGCAGCCGGCGCTGCCGACGGCTCCGCAGATCGCGAGCCGGGAGCTCACGCGGGCCGCGGCGGAGACCGGCGTCGAGTTCGACTGGGTTTCGGAGACTGCGCGGCACATTGGCACGGTCGTGCATCGCGAGCTGCAGCGGCTGGCGCGCGACGGCGGCGCCTTGCCCGCCGCCCGTGCGGAGGTCGACGCCCTGCGGGCCCGCTACGCGACCGAACTCGCGGAGCTCGGTGTCCCGCACGAGAACCGTCACGCGGCGGTCGAGCGCGTACTGGACGCGTTGCAGCGCACGCTCGCCGACGAGCGCGGGCGCTGGCTGCTGCAGGCGGCGCATCGCGACGCGCAGTCCGAATTCGCGCTCACCGGTCGCATCGGCGCGGACATCGTGAGCGTCGTGATCGACCGCACTTTCGTCGATGCGGAGGGTACGCGCTGGATCGTCGACTACAAGACGGGCCCGCACGAGGGCGCGGGGCTCGAGGAGTTCCTCGACCGCGAACGCGAGCGCTACCGGCCGCAGCTCGAGCGCTATGCGGCGCTGCTGCACGCCTGGGACGCGACTCCCATCCGGCTGGGGCTGTATTTCCCGCTGCTGTCGGCGTGGCGGGAATGGGCCGCGCCGGGCCCGGCGCGGCCGCCGGCCTGACCAGCCGCCCGACACGGGCCGCCGGCCGCACGTCGCTCGTTCAGAGCGTGCCGCCGACGCTGAACTGGCGTCGTCCCGCAGCGTCCGCCGGGCCGAGCAGTTGCAGCGACTGCTGCAGTGCCGATGGCACCGGGCCGCGTGGCGCGAGCGTGCCTTCGAGCGAGAAGTTCCGGGCCGGGCTCAGGGTAAGCTGGCCCTGCACGGCGAACGCCCCCCCCGCGTCCTGCACCTGCGCGGTCAGGTTGCGCTGATCCTGCGGGATCGACAGCGACGACTGCGGGTGCGGATGCGGGACCACGACCCGGAAGCTGCCAAACGGGGCATCGCGCGGCGGTGGCGTGACGAGTCCTTCGAGGTCGAGCGTGCCGCGCAGCGCCACGGGCCAGCCGTCGGCGACCTGCACTTCATCGAACGCGCCGGTCGCGCGCCCGCGCCAGCCCCTGGGCAGCCCGAGCGGCAGGTTCGTCAATGCCTCGATCGGGAGCGCGAACTGCAGGCCACGCAACCGCACGTCGCGGCCGGACAGTGATACGTCGAAGTCGCTGGCGATTGATCCGTCGGCGCGCGAGAGCTGCGCGTGACCGGCCGCACGACCTGACAGGAGCCGCAGTGGCCGCAGCGTCCATGCGAGATCCCCGAGCGCCGCGCCGCGCCAGGCGCAGTCCCGGGCCGTGCCGGACCAGACTGAGCCGTCGAAACCCGTTGCATTGATACCGGCACGGCCGAGCGGGCCCGCGAGCACGGCGGCCGGCAGTGTCACGACGACGAAGGCGAGCAGCGCGAGGACGCCGAGTGCGATCAGCCAGCCGGTGCGACGAGTCACGGGAAGTGCGCTGGCCAGGACCGGTACGTGCGAGTCAGCCCGTCGCGCCGGGCTGCGTGAGCGCGAGCGTGGCGTTGACGAGCCCCGGGCCGGCCGCATCGATCATCGCGACGTCGACGCCGACGCCGTGCTGCTGCTGCAGACTGGCGAGCCAGGTCACCAGCGTGTCGAACGGCGCGCCTTCCAGCCGCAGGCGCAGCCCCGCCTTGCCGTCCGGGCTCTGATCGCGCAGCGACGCGCCCAGACCGGCTTCGCGCGCCGTGCGGTCGACGATGACGACCAGCGACTCGCCGCTGCCGCCGGAGTGGGCGATGCCGGCCGCTGCGATCGCCTGCGGCGCCGCCTGGCGCATCCAGGCGAGATCGGCGGTCTTCTGCTCGACGCGCGCGCTCAGCTTGCGGTTCGTCGACGTGAAGGGCAGCACCAGCACGAGATAGACCAGCGCCACGGCGAGCAGTGCGGCGGTCGCGTAGACGAGCTTGCGCTCGCGGGCGTTCAGGTCGGCGAACCAGGCGCGGAGGTTCATGCGGCCCCCAGGCGCACCTGCAGCCTGCCTTCGACGAGCTGGTCGCGCGGGTTGGTCGACTGCAGCTCCACCTGTGCGCCGCGGCTGCTCATGACGCGGCGCAGGCCGTCGAGCGCTTCGATGCTTGGCGCGACGACGCGCAGCTCGAGGATGCCGCCGCGGTAGTTCAGCCCCTCGACGCGTGTCGCCGGCGTCTGTGTCACGGCCTGTGCGAGCAGCGCAATGGCCGGCAGCAACGCGCCCTGTCCGGCACCTGCATGCGCGAGCACGCCCTGGACCTGGGCCTTGGGATCGACGATCCGCTGCCCGGGCAGGATGGACTCGAACGTCTGCGCGATGGCGGCGTCGAGCTGCTTCTCGGCCTGGTGCAGGTGCCACAACCGCCAGCCCTGTCCGCCGACGAAGACCAGCAGCGTCGCTGCGGCGAGTGCCGCGGGCAGGCGCCACTGCTGGAGCTGCGAGCCGATCGAGGAGGGTGGCGCGTAGGCGCCCTGCAACAGGTTGACGTGCTTCGCCGCCGGCAGTTGCGCCGCGAGCAGGGGCAGCACGCCGTCGGGCAGCAGCTTGACCTGCAATGTGGCCGTGCGCGAGCGCAGACCTTCGATCGCCTCGCGGTGGGCTTCGTAGTCCGACGCGACGGCGTAGAACGTCACGTGCTCGCCGGACTCCTGCGCCGGCGCACGTGCAAGATCGAGCGCCGCCGGCAGCGGCAGCGCATCGAGCGCGAACGCCGCAGCGCCGGGGCGGCGCACGTGCAGCATGCCCTCGTCGAGCACGAGCACCGTCGCGTTCGGCGCGGCCGGCACCAGCGACGATTCGGCATAGGCGGCTTCGGGGTGCAGGCCGGCCGCTTCCCAGGTGCTGCGCCAGCGGTCGAGGACATGGCGCGCAACGATCGCGACCGGCGTCGCGCTCGCCGCCGGATTGCGGGCGCCGACGGCGAAGTGCAGGTTCTCCAGCTCCGAAGCGAGCTGCTCCTCGAGCGCAAAGGGCACCGCCTGCGCGATGCGCGCGGCGCCGCGCACGGGTGGCAGGTCGGGCTCGGCGAGCGTGACTTCGGCGGCGGGCAGCAGGAGCACCGTGCGACGGCCCTGCGCGGCGCCGAGCGCGTCGGCGACCGGACCGTTCTGGACGGGGCCCGAGCGGGCGCCGCTGCCGTCGATGATGAGCCAGGACGCCGGCGCGTCGTCGGCCGACCGGAGTCGGATCACCAGGGTCTCGGTCATACGGTCATTCGGCTCCGAAACTGCGCAGGACGGGCCGCACCGCACCGGAGCCCCCGCGCGCGAGCAGACTGTACAGCGTGAACTGGGTAGTGCCAATAGTGACCCATACGGTGGCGCGGAACCACCCGCTCGACTCCGCGAGCGACTCCTGCACCGCGTCGTACTTCGACTCACCAAGCGTGCCACGCAGGTCCTCGAGCGTGGGAAAGCAGGCGTTCTTGCGGCGCGCCGCAAGTTCCTTCTCGTCGAGGCTGAACTGTCGCAGGCCGTCCTCGAGCGAGTCGAGGACCGCGCCGGGCGCCGTGCACACATTGAGCTTCGTGCCGACCGGCAACGCGGTGATGTACGGCCGCAGGCGCCGCAACCGTTCCGGACCGAATTCGGGGAGAGCCATGAGTTCGGACACGCGCGTGATCGGCATGTTTGCCGCGAGGTGCGGCGGATCGAGCCCGGTGTACACCGGATCCTCGGCGCCGTCGGGGAAGGCCGGGTTCGTGTCCGAGTCGATCCAGTCGGCGATCATTGCCGCCCACGCAGGCTCGATTCCCGCCATTTCCAGGATGCGCTCGAGTTGCTGCACGGCCGCCTCGTTGGTCGTGCCGTCGCCGAAGACGAGGTTGTTCAGGTTGAAGCGGCCCTGCATGTCCTCGAGCCGGCCCTCGACCGTGCCCACGCCCTCGTCGATCGGCAGCGGCGGCAGCGTCTGGGCCCACGCCTCGCCGAGGTGGTCCTGCTGCGAGTCCTGCAGGTCCTTGCGCAGGAAGTCTGCGGCCCAGGCCTCCGCGCCGAGCGCCACTTCGAAGCCCTGGTCGACCGCGAACAGGTTCGCGCTGCGGCGCTGGTCGAGCATGCTGCTGAACGTCACGTTGATCGCGAGGATCGTCGCAAGTGCCACGACCAGCACCGCCATGATCAGCGCGACGCCGGACTGCCGCACCGGGAACCGCGGCGTCGCGCGCATCAGCCGGGCACCTCGACGACGCGACGGATGACGCCCCAGTCCTCGAGCTCGAGCGTGACTTCGACGGCCGCGGGACGCGACCGCTGCTGATCGACCGGGCCGGAGCCTTCGATCATCGGCCAGCGCTGCACCCACTCCCGGGACGGCGCCATGAAGCGGAACGAGACGGCGCGCACGCCGCGCAGCAGGTTCACGCGCACCGGTTCGGACGTCTGCGTGCGGTCGAGCACGCGCCAGTGGTCGCGCCAGAGCCCTTGCTGATCCAGGCGGTAGGCGACGCGCTGCAGGGACGGTCGCGGCAGCCCGGCCGTGTTCATCCAGCCGGCGCGCGTGAACTCGATCCGGTACTCGAGCGAATCGCCGGCCACCACGGCAGGGATGTGCTGTTCGCCGATCGGCTCGCGGATCGGACGAGGTTCGATCTGGGTCAGGTCCTGGGTGATCGACTCCACGGCACGCTGTACTTCGCGCACTCGCTGCAGACGTTCGGCCTGGTATTCGGCCTGCCGCTGCAGCTGTGTGTAGCCGGTCAGCGCCATGGACGCCACGATGCCGAAGATGGCGATCGCCACCAGCAGCTCGATCAGCGTGAAGCCGCGCGCGTTCACTCTTTCATGTCCGAAGGTGCCGGCCGCGGTCGCGGGCGATTGCCCTGCGTGCCCTCGTTGCCCCGGTCGCGCCTGTCGCCCCCGTCACCGCCGTCGGTGCCGTCGTCGGTACCGTCGCCGCCTGGCGTGGCGCCGTCGCCCCAGGTGACGGCGGTACCGCCGGCCGCGCCCACGGCGGTCCCGTAGAACCCCGAGACGGTGGCGAGCGAGCTGCCGTCGGCCGCCGCCGCGAGGCGCACGGAGACGTCCATGCGGCGCAGGCTGTCGACCGCGGTCTGCGTGACTTTCATCGTCCAGCGCCATCGCTGGCCGGCGAACTCCAGTTCATCACCCGATTCGCTGAGCTCCGGTGGCGACTGCTGCAGCCGCCGCTCCGTGATCACGTTCATCGCGATCCAGTGTGCGAGTGTCTTCTCGCGCAGGTACGTGCCAGTGCCGGTTGCCTGGTTCACGGCCGTGATCGCGCCGAGCATGCCGAGCGCAACGATGACGAGCGCGGCGAGCACCTCGATCAGCGTGAAGCCGTGCGTACGGCATCGACGACACCGGATCATGGACGCTCCCGCCGGTCGTCGTGCAGCTCGATGCTGCCCTCGACGGTACCGCTCACGCGCCGCTCTTCGTCGGTGCCGTCGCGCGTGAAGCGGACGTCGAACGGCACGAGCTCGCCCGAGGCCTGCAGGATGACCTGTGGCTGGATCGGGTCGCGGTCCGTCTCGGGACGTCGCGGCTCCAGCCGGACGTCGCGATCCTCGACCCGCAGCGACATGCGCAGACCCTCCGGCAGCGTGCGTTCGCGCAGCAGCGGGTCGCCGGACACCGCGTGCCAGCGCTCCTCGCGGCCGTCGTATTCGAGGAACTCGAAGCTCGTCGCGTCGATGCGCAGGCCGAGGTCGCGACTCTGCATCATGGCTTCCTCGCGCGCCTGCAGCAGGATGGCCCGCAGTCGCTCCGCTTCCCGCTGCATCTCGTGGTCGCCGCCGAGCACGTGGACCGAGATCACCGCCATCGACGTGATGATGCCGATGATCACGACGACGACGAGCACCTCGAGCAGCGTGAACCCCGAGGCGCGGCGCGCGGCCGGCGTGGGCCGCAACGGCTTACTCCTCGATGTTCCAGTTGCCGATGTCGGCATCCGTGCCCTCGCCGCCGGGCTGACCGTCGGCCCCGAGCGTGTAGAGATCGTAGTCGCCGCCGCGGGTGCCGGGCGCGATGTACTGGTAGTCGTTGCCCCAGGGGTCCTTCTTGAGCCCGTCGATGTAACCGCCTTCCTTCCAGTTGCGCAGATTCGGGTCGGCGGGGCGCGTGACGAGCGCCTGCAGGCCCTGGTCCGTCGTCGGGTAGCGGAAGTTGTCCATCCGGTAGAGGTTCAGTGCCGTGCCGTAGGCGCGAATGTCCTGCCTCGCCTTGGTCACGCGAGCCTCGTCGACGCGGCGGATCACGTTCGGCGCGACCAGCGCGGCGAGGATGCCGAGAATCACGACCACGACCATGATTTCGATGAGCGTGAAGCCGCGGGCGCGGCGCGGCACGGCGAACGGACGCGCGAATCTCATGTGTGCAACCGTGAGTGACGGTAAATTGGCCCGATCATAGCAAACCGCCCCGTCACCGGGCCCGCGCGCGCATGGATCTACGACGCCTCGCACACACCGACGCACGCGCCTGGCGGGCTCCGCTGCTGCTCGCCTGCGCGCTCGTCGCCACGCAGTGGCTCGGCGCCTCCCGGTGGGAGGCACTGCGCTACGACCGTGCCGCGATCCTCGCGGGCCACGAATACGGCCGGTTCGTCACTGCCCACCTGTATCACTACGACCTCGTGCACCTCGGCTGGAACCTGGCCGGGCTCGCGCTCGTCGCCTGGCTCTTCGCGCGCGATTACACGGTGCGCCAGTGGCTCGCGATCGTGCTGGCTTCGACCGCGCTCATCGACGCCGGGTTCCTGCTGCTCGAGCCGCAGTTGCAGTGGTACGTCGGGTTTTCCGGTGTGCTGCACGGCCTCATGGCCGCCGGTCTCGTGCGCTGGTGGACGCAGCAGCGCGATCCGGCGACCGTCGTCATGACGGTGCTGTTTGCCGGCAAGCTCGCCTGGGAGCACGCGTACGGCGCGATGCCGTTCACGGCGGCCACGCTGGCCATTCCCGTGGTGCACGCGGCACATACGTACGGTGCCGTCGGCGGCGCCGCGACCGCCGTGTGGATCTGCCGGCGGCGGTCGGCACCGTCGCTATAATCGTGCGTCCGGCCCGCGGGCGGCCGTTGTCACGAGTAACCACAACGATGTCACTGGCTTTCGTCTTTCCCGGGCAGGGGTCGCAATCGATCGGCATGCTCGCCGGACTCGGCGCGGCCGAGCCCGTCGTCGGCGAGACTTTCGCCGAGGCGAGCGAAGTGCTCGGCTACGACCTGTGGAAGCTCTGTCAGGAGGGCCCGGAGGCGGACCTCGCCGCCACGGAGCGTACCCAGCCCGCCATGCTGGCGGCCGGCGTCGCGACCTGGCGTGTCTGGGTCGCAAAGGGCGGGCCGCGGCCGGTCGCCATGGCCGGGCACAGCCTCGGCGAATACACGGCGCTGGTTTGTTCCGACGCGCTCGACTTCCGCACGGCCGTGGACGTGGTCCGCTGCCGCGGGAAGGCCATGCAGGAGGCCGTGCCCCGCGGACAGGGCGCGGTGGCCGCGATCCTCGGCATGGAGGACGCCGACCTCGAGGCCGCGTGTCGCGAGGCGGCGCAGGGTGAGGTCGTCGAGCCCGTGAACTTCAACGCGCCCGGGCAGACGGTCATCGCGGGCCATGCCACGGCGATCGCCCGCGCCATCGAGGCGGCGAAAGCCAGGGGTGCCAAGCGCGCCGTGCTGCTGCCGATCAGCGTGCCGGTACACAGCAGTCTCATGGTCGGCGCCGCGGCGAAACTCGCGGCGCGGCTGGCCGAGGCGTCAGTTCGCCAGCCCGACGTACCGGCCGTGTACACTGTCGACGTGCAGACGCATTCGAGCCCGGAGGGCATCCGCCGCGCCCTCGAGCAGCAGCTCTACAAACCGGTTCGCTGGGCCGAAACGGTGCGCGCGATGGTCGCCACCGGCTGCACCACGTTCGTCGAGTGCGGCCCTGGCAAGGTGCTGACCTCGCTCAACCGCCGTATCGAGCGCCGGCCGGAGCTGAAGATGTTCGCGCTCGAGGACACGGCATCGATCACAGCCGCGCTCGCGGCCTGCGGAGGAACGCCATGAACACGCTGGCCAACGAGCTCGCTCTGGTCACGGGGGCCACGCGCGGCATCGGCCGCGAGATCGCCCTGGAACTCGGGCGGCGCGGGGCGCGCGTGATCGGTACGGCCACGACCGCTGCCGGCGCGCAGACGATCGACGCCTGCCTGCGCGAGGCGGGCATCACGGGGCGCGGCGTTGTGCTCGACGTCGCCGACGCGGCTGCCGTCGAAGCGTGCTTCAAGGCGATCGAGGCGGCGGAGGGCACACCGTCGATTCTCGTCAACAACGCGGGCGTCACGCGTGACGGCCTGCTGATGCGCATGAGCGCCGAGGACTGGCAGGTGGTGCTCGACACCGACCTCGGCGCCGTCTACCGCACCTGCAAGGCCGTGCTGCGCGGCATGATGAAGGCGAGGAAGGGCCGCATCGTCAACATCGCCTCGGTGGTGGGCGTGATGGGCAACGCCGGACAGACCAATTACGCGGCGGCGAAGGCCGGCATGATCGGATTCTCGAAGAGCCTCGCCCGCGAGGTCGGCTCGCGCAACATCACGGTCAACGTCGTCGCGCCCGGTTTCATCGTGACGGACATGACGGACGCGCTCGGCGAGACGCAGAAGGCGGCGCTGCTCGGCCAGGTGCCGCTCGGCAGGCTGGGCGCGCCCGCAGACATTGCCCGTGCCGTGGCGTTCCTGGCGTCGCCCGATGCGGCTTACATCACCGGCGAGACGCTGCACGTGAACGGCGGCATGTACATGATCTAGAACGGATTTCCGGCCAATTGGACCCCCACCGTGGCCATGCCCTAGAATACGCGCCCCATCGGCCGAACCAGGGGTGGCCGAAGTGCGGGTTCATTTCCTTGCAGAGGATTCCAACGACAATGAGCAGTATTGAACAGCGGGTGAAGGCGATCGTCGCCGAGCAACTGGGCGTCAAGGAGGAGGAGGTCACCACCGAGTCCTCTTTCGTCGACGATCTCGGTGCTGACTCGCTCGACACTGTCGAACTCGTGATGGCGCTCGAAGAGGAGTTCGAGACCGAAATCCCGGACGAGGACGCCGAGAAGATCACGACTGTCCAGCAGGCCATCGACTACATCAACGAGCGTCGCAGCCAGGCCTGAGCTGCGCCTCGTCGCCGCGCCGCCACGGAGGGCGGGCCGGCTACGTTTTCTTTTCTGATCACCACCCGGGAGCCGCAGCTTGTCCAGGCGCAGAGTCGTCGTCACGGGTTTGGGCATCGTCTCCCCGCTGGGCAGCACGGTCGACACCGCCTGGGACGGCATCGTCAACGGCCGCAGCGGCATCGGGCCGATCACCAGGCTCGACGTGAGCGCGTTCCCGTGCCGCATCGGTGGCGAGGTGAAGGGCTTCGACGTCGAGCGGTACCTGTCTGCCAAGGACGTGCGGAAATTCGATCCGTTCGTCCCATTCGGGTTCGCCTCGGCGGCGCAGGCCATCGAGGACAGCGGGCTCGAGATCGGTGAGGGGAACTGCTCGCGCATCGGCGTGGCGATGGGCGCCGGCATCGGCGGTCTCTCGACCATCGAGGACAACACGGCGAAGTGGCTCGAAGCGAAGTCGCCGCGCAAGATCTCGCCGTTCTTCATTCCCGGCAGCATCATCAATGCGGCGGCGGGGCAGGTGTCGATCCACTACGGCCTGCGCGGCCCGAACCTCGCCCTGGTGACGGCGTGCACGACCTCGACCCACAGCATCGGCATCGCGGGTCGCCTGATCCAGTACGGCGACGCCGACGCGATGGTCGCCGGCGGCGCGGAAATGGCGTTCACGCCGCTCGGTATCGGCAGCTTCTGCCAGGCGCGTGCGGTGTCGCAGCGCAACGACGAGCCGGAACGCGCCAGCCGTCCGTGGGACCGTGATCGCGACGGTTTCGTCATGGCGGAAGGTGGCGGCGGAGTCGTGCTCGAGGAGTACGAGCATGCACGGGCGCGTGGCGCGCACATCTATGCCGAGCTGATCGGCTTCGGCATGAGCGGCGACGCGCATCACATCACCGCGCCGCCCGAGGATGGCGAAGGCGCGAGGCTCGCCATGGTGGCGGCGATCCGCGATGCAGCCATCGCCCCGGCCGAGATCGACTACATCAATGCGCACGCCACCTCGACCGGACTCGGCGACGCCGCCGAGACGGTCGCGATCAAGCGCGCGCTCGGCGACCATGCGCGCCGGGTCGCGGTCAGCTCGACCAAGTCGATGACCGGCCACCTGCTGGGCGCCGCCGGCGTCGTCGAGGCCATCTTCTCGATTCTCGCCATTCGCGACGGCGTGCTGCCACCCACGATCAACCTCGAGAACCCCGACCCGCAGTGCGACCTGGATTACGTGCCACGCACCGCACGCCAGGCGCCGGTGCGAGTCGCGCTGTCGAACTCGTTCGGTTTCGGCGGCACGAACGGCAGCCTGGTCTTCCGCGCCCTCGCCTGAGTGGGCGCGACGCCCCCCGGCATCGACATCGATCTCCTCGCGCTGCACGAGCGCTTTCCCGACCGTTACCCCGTGCTGCTCGAAAGCGTGAGCGGCGCATCGGCTCTCGGCAACTCCGACCTGCTGCTGGCGCTGCCCGGCGCGCGACTCGTGCAGCAGGGTGACGGCTCGCTCGCCGGCGATGTTTCCGTCACATCGTCCGGACGGTTTCTCGACACGCTCGACGCCTGGTTTGCCGCGGTCGCGGATGGCCGGTCGGGCGAGCCCGCAGACGTCCCGTTCATTTCGGGTTGGTTTCTCTATCTGGGGTACGAGCTGGCTGCGGAAGTGGAGCCCACGGTGCGGCTGCCGCGCTCGCGCCTGCCGCGGGCCGTGGCGTGGCGCATGCAGGGCGCGCTGGTACGCAGCCGTTGCTCCGGCGCCGTTGCGATCCGCGCCGGGAACGAGGCGCTGACTTCGGCGTTGCGTGCGCAGGTCGTGGCCGACATGGCGGTCGCCGCCGCCGCACCGCGCCGCGAGCCACCGCCAAAGCTCGCGACGACCGTTACCGAGCAGGATCCCGCGGCATTCGAGGACGGCGTGCGCGAAGTGCTCGCGGCGATTGCGCGGGGCGACGTCTATCAGGCGAACCTCTCGCGCTCGTGGCGTGCGCAACTCGCGCGCGGCGCGACCCGCGTCGATCTCTACCGCGCCCTGCGCCGGGCCAACCCCGCGCCGTTCGCGGCCATGGCCGACCTGGGCGAGTTCGCCGTGCTCAGTTCATCGCCGGAGCGTCTGCTGGAACTGCGCGGCGGCAGGGCCAGCACGCGCCCCATTGCCGGCACCCGCCCGCGCGGCGGCGACGCCGACGCCGACGCCGCCCTCAAGCACGAGCTGCGGCTCAACGAAAAGGAACGGGCCGAGCACGTGATGCTGGTCGACCTCGAGCGCAACGACCTCGGCCGCATCTGCCGGGGCGGCACGGTCGTCGTCGACGAGTACATGACCATCGAGACGTACGCGACTGTGCATCACATCGTCTCGAACGTGCGCGGCGCCTTGCGCGACGACGTCACTCCGGGCCAGGCGATCGCCGCCGTGTTCCCCGGTGGCACGATCACCGGATGCCCGAAGGTGCGGTGCATGCAGCTCCTCGCGGACCTGGAACGCGAGCCGCGCGATGCCTACACCGGTTCCCTCGGGTATCTGGATCGCGGCGGGAACATGGACCTCAACATCCTGATCCGCACGCTGACCGTGCGGCAGGACGAGATCGGGTTTAGGACCGGGGCCGGCATCGTGGCAGACTCGCTGCCCGGGGCGGAACTGGCAGAGACGCGTGCGAAGGCTGACGGCATCCTGCGCGCATTGGGAGAAGCGACTTGATCGGACGCAGACTGGTGAATGGAGTCGAGGGCGCGGGCATCTCGGCGGACGACCGTGGCTTGCAGTACGGCGACGGCCTGTTCGAGACCATGGGCGTATCCGACGGCAAGGTGAAGCGGTTCGCGATGCACATGGCGCGGCTCGCCGAAGGTTGCCACCGGCTCGGCATGCCCATGCCCGCGACCGACCTGATCGAAGCCGAATGCGAGAAGGTGCTCGAAGGTCTGGGCGCAGCGGTCGTCAAGCTGATCGTCACGCGCGGACCGGGCCCGCGTGGCTATCCGCCGCCTGCGGAACCCACGGTCACGCGCATCGTCAACTCGACGGCGCAGCAGGTGTCTGAAGCCGAGGCGTCGCGTCCATTGCTCGTGCGCGTCTGCGAGACGCGTCTCGGTCGCAATTCGCGACTCGCGGGCATCAAGCACCTGAACCGGCTCGAGCAGGTGCTCGCGGGCGCCGAATTGCGCGAACCCGCCGTCGACGAGGGGCTGATGCGCTCGACGGACGACCGGCTCGTGAGCGGCACGGCGTCAAACCTGTTCATGGTGCGCAAGGGTCGGCTGCTCACGCCGCAGATCAGCGACTGCGGCGTGTCCGGCGTGATGCGCGAGGTCGTGCTGCGCACGGCTGCCCGTCTCGGCATCGAAGTCGAGGTCGGGCAGTTCACGCTCGCGGACATCGAGCGTGCCGACGAGTTCTTCCTCACCAACGCCGTGCGTGGCATCCGGCCAGTGGGCTTCGTCGAGGGGCTCAAGACCTTTGCGCCGGGTCCGACGATCCCTCGCCTGCGCGAGGCGCTGGAAGCCGAAGCCGCATGAAGGCCGTGCGACGGGCGGTCGTGCTCGTGGTCCTCGCGGCCGCGCTTGCGCTCGTCGGCACGCTGCTCCATGTCCGTACGTGGCTCGATGCACCGCTCGCCATCGGCGCCGAGTCGGTCACGGTCGAGGTCGCTCCGGGGCAGTCGCTCACGGCGGTGGCGCGCGACCTGGCGGCGCGCGGCCTGCTGCAACGGCCGCGTCTGCTGTCGCTCTATGCGCGCTGCACGGGCGCCGATGCTCGCATGCGGGCGGGCGAATATGCGCTCGAGGCAGGCACGACGCCGCGGACGCTGCTGCGCCTGTTCGTGAACGGGGCCGTCGTGCAGCACTCGGTCACGATCGTGGAAGGCTGGACCTTCGCTGAATTGCGCCAGGCGCTCGCCAACCAGCCGACGCTCGATCACGCGACGCGCGACCTGTCCGACGCCGAGGTCATGGCGCGGCTGGGCGAGGAGGGGCGTCATCCCGAGGGACTGTTCTTTCCGGACACCTACCTGTTCGGCAAGGGGACGCGCGACCTCGAGCTGCTGCGCCAGGCCCGCGACCGCATGCGCAGGGAAGTCGACGCCGCCTGGCAGGCCCGCCGGCAGGACCTGCCGCTGCACGACGCCTACGAAGCGCTGATCCTCGCCTCGATCGTCGAACGCGAGACCGGCCTCGCTGACGAGCGGCCGCGCATCGCCGGCGTGTTCGTCGAGCGTCTGCGCCGCGGCATGCGGTTGCAGACCGACCCGACAGTCATCTACGGTCTCGGCGCCGCATTCGACGGCAACCTCCGACGTGCCGACCTCGAGCGCGACGGCCCGTACAATACCTACACGCGGACGGGTCTGCCGCCCACCCCGATCGCGCTGCCCGGAACCGGTTCGCTGCGTGCCGCGGTGCAACCCGACGAGCGTGGCGAGATCTTCTTCGTCGCGACCGGACTGGGCGACGGCTCGCACGTGTTCTCGAAGACGCTGGCGGAGCACGAGGCGGCGGTCGGGAAATACCTGGCGCGGTACCGCCGGCAGATCTCGCCATGACGACAGAAGGGGCTCGCGTGACCGGCCGGTTCATCACGTTCGAAGGTGGCGAAGGCGTCGGCAAGACAACGCAGGTCGGACGCGCAGCGCAGTGGCTGCGCGCCTGCGGGCTCGAGATCGTGCAGACGCGCGAGCCGGGGGGCACGCCGCGCGCGGAGCGGCTGCGCGAGTTGCTGCTGCAGCGTTCGGACGAAGCCATGCCGCCATCCTGCGAATTGCTGCTGATGTTCGCGGCACGCGCAAGTCATCTGGCGACCCTCATCGAGCCCGCCATCGGGCGCGGCGCGTGGGTGCTCTGCGACCGTTTCAGCGACGCGACGTATGCCTACCAGGGCGGCGGTCGCGGCATGGCCACGGCCGACATCGACGCGCTCGTCCGCATCGTCCATCCACGACGGCAACCCGACCTGACGCTGCTGCTGGACGCGCCGGTCGAGATCGGCATGAGCCGGGCCCGTGCGCGCAATGGCGGCGACGGACCGGACCGGTTCGAGACCGAACGCGTCGAGTTCTTCGAGCGGGTGCGGCAGGTCTATCTCGAACGCGCGGCGCGCGAACCCGGCCGCTTCCGCGTGGTCGATGCCGGCCGTGCGCCCGAACGAGTCGAGGCGGACGTGCGCGACGCGCTGGAATCGCTCGGCGTCCGGGACAACCGCGCATGAACGACGACGCGGCGGAACGTGCAGCGGCAGGCGACGACGGGTCTGCCCCGCCATCGATCGACTTCCTGCCATGGCACGCGCACGCGCGTGACAATCTGGGGGCGGCGCTTGCGGCGGGGCGCCTGCCGCACGGGTTGCTGCTGCAGGGCCCGGCCGGCGTCGGCAAGGAACGGTTCGCGTCGGCGCTCGCGGCAGCGCTCCTGTGCTCGGCACGCGGCGAGTGTTTCGAAGCCTGCGGGCACTGTGCCGAATGCCGTCTTTCGCGCGCGGGCACGCATCCGGACGTGCACTGGGTGCGCCTGCTGGTGGACCCGGAAACCGGGAAGGACAGGAAATCCATCGGCATCGACCAGGTTCGCGACCTGTGCGAACAGCTCGCGATGACCAGTCTGCGCCGCGGTTACCGCGTCGCCATCCTCGTCCCGGCCGCAAGGATGACGACGTCGGCGCAGAATGCGCTGCTCAAGACCCTCGAGGAGCCCGCGCCGCGCACGCTGCTGGTCCTCGTCACGGCGCGCCCGTCCGCGCTGCTGCCGACCCTGCGGAGCCGGTGCCAGCGCATCGAGATCGCCCGTCCGGATGCCGGCGCGGCGCTGCGCTGGCTGAGCGATGCACTCGGCGGCGAAGCGTCGCCGCGCCTGCTCGACGTCGCCGGCGGTGCGCCCGTGAAGGCACTCGCCCTGGCGGAGCATTTCGACGGCCTCGAGCAGCAGATGGCCGGCCTGCTCGACGCCTTGCTGACCGACCGCATCGACGTGACCCGCGCCGCCGACGAGATGCAGGGGGAGGGCCTTGCTACGCGTCTCGACTGGCTGGAGGGGTGGCTCGGGGCAGCGTTGCGACGCGGAATCGGCCTCGACGCCGAGACGGGACTCACGTTTCGCGCCGGGTTGCCCTTGCAAAGGGCAGCGGCCGAGTTGAACATAACCGCGGCGTTCCAGGTGCTGGATCGCCTGCGCGAGGCCCGCCGCCTGCTCGAAGGAGGCTCGGTGTCCCCGCCCCTGGTGGTCGAGATGCTGCTGCTGGATCTGCGGGCGGCGCTGCGGCCCCGTTGACGGAGCAGTCATCGAGATGAGCCCTGCCCACGCGCCGCGACAGCCGAACAAGCCGGGACTGCTGACGCTCACCATCAAGGACAAGAGCGCGTTGTACCTGGCCTACATGCCGTTCGTGAAGAACGGCGGTCTGTTCATTCCCACGAGCAGCAACTACCGCCTCGGCGACGAGGTGTTCATGCTGCTGAACCTGATGGGCGAGGACGAGAAACTGCCGGTCGCCGGACGCGTGATCTGGATGACACCGAAGGGCGCGCAGGGCAAGCGCACGGCGGGCATCGGCGTGCAGTTCAGCGAGCAGGACCGCGGCAATACCCAGCGCAAGATCGAGGCCTACCTCGCGGGAGCGCTGGGCGGGGACAAGCCAACCCATACCATGTAGCGCCCGGCCGTCCCCGGGCGGCCCCGTCGCCTTCCGGCTGCAGACGTCGTGGAAGGGCGTCGCCGTGCCCTGCGGCAGCCAGCCGACGGGATCAGGAGTCGCCTGTGCGGATCAGCGCGTCGGCGATATCGGTCGCACCGATGCCGCCGCGCAGCACGCAAGCGTCGAAACCGCGCTCGTTGAGGATGTAGGCGGCGGCCGAGCTGCGGCGACCGTTGTCGCAAACGACGACGTAGCGCACCGCCGGGTCCAGCGTCTTGAGCTTGAGACGGATGAAATAGAGCGGCACGTTGAGCGAAGGCTCGAGGTGGCAGTGCTCGAACTCGCTCGGCAGCCGCACGTCGATCCACGTGCCGCCGCCCGCGACGACCTGCCGTGCCTGCTCGTAGTCGACCCACTGCAGCATCGGCTCGTTGAGCAGCGTGGTGAAGTCGTCTTTGCCGAGTCGCATCAGCGAGCCGTCGGTCAGCATCGACACGGTCGCGTTGCGTCGCGCGCCGGAGATCAGCGCTTCCTCGCCGAAGGACTCGCCCTTGCCGAGTTCGGCGAGCCGGATGCCCTCTCGGTTCAGCGGCGTTTCGCGGCTGACCACGCAGCGGCCCTCGACGATCACGTAAAAGTAGTCGCCTTCATCGCCCTGACGGATGATGACGTCGCCCGCCACGTGGTTCATGCGCTGCATGCGCAGGAAGACGGCCTGCAGGTTCGCCGGCGGGATGCGATGGAACGCGCCGTTCTGCAGCAGGATCGTCATCCAGTCGTCGCCAGCTTCGTCCCCGACGCGCAGTTCGCCCACCTCGTACTGGCCTGTCTGGTCCCAGGTCAGCAGCACGTCGAGCATGTCGCTGTCGATCACGATGTACTCGATGCGGTCGGAAGCGACGCGCGCCACGCAGCGACGCGGCAGGACAGGCGCGAGCGGGTGACGCGCGTCCGGCGTGCCGCCACGCACCGTTCCGACGACACGGCCGTTGGTCATGAACTCGACCGTGCCGGTCACCAGGTAGTAGGTGCGCTTGTCGGTGTCGCCTTCCTTGAACAGCAGACGTCCCTGGCCGAGCTCGCGAACGGTGGTCTTGCGCGCGAGGGCCCGCAGGTTCTCGTTCTTGAGTCCGTCCAGCGGCGAGAATGCCCGCAGGAATCTCAGGTCAACGTCGCGCTCGCTGCTCATGCGGAAGGCAGTGGCAAAAGATTCCAGATGATATCACGCGGTTCCGGATCCGAACGTCTGCCAGCCGGGGTCCGGCCGGAATCTCGCGCCGTGACGCGCCGCGAGCCTGTCGAGGGTTGCGACGACTTCGTCGATGCCACGCTCGCGCGCGTACCGCAGCGGGCCACCACGAAACGGCGCAAAGCCGGACCCGAAGATGATGCCGGCGTCGACCAGATCGGCATCGGCCACGACGCCCTCCCGTAGCACGGCCATCGCCTCGTTGACCTGCGCGAGCATGAGCCGGTCCTGCAGGTCGGCAGGTGCCCGCGCGTCGGCTGCCACCGGCGGCTTCACGGCGTGGCCGTCCCGCCATTCGTAGAGGCCGTGGCCGGTCTTCCGGCCGAGCTTGCCGGCCTCGACCAGCGGCGCGACGGCGTCGGGCGCCGGGCCGCCAAACCTGGCGGCGAGGATGCGGCCGACCTGCAGGCAGACGTCGAGCCCGACGATGTCGGCAAGTTCGATCGGGCCCATGGGCATCCCGAAACTCACTGCCGCTGCGTCGATCAGCGCGAGCGGTACCCCTTCGTGGGCCGCGAGCATCGCCTCGGTCATGTAGGGCATCAGCACGCGGTTGACCAGGAAGCCGGGCGCGCTGCGGCACGGCAACGGCAGGCGATCGAGGGCGCTCGTGAATGCGAGCGCGGCGGCCGTGGCCCGCGGGTCCGTCACCGCGGACTCGACCACTTCGACCAGGGCCATCTGTGCGACCGGATTGAAAAAATGCAGTCCGACCAGCCGCGACGGCTGCGCCAGACCCGCGCCGAGCGACTCGAGCATGAGGCTCGAGGTGTTGGTGGCGAGGAGCGCGCCCGGCTTGAGGCGAGGTTCGAGTCGCGCGTAGAGCTCGCGCTTGGCGTCCGCGTCTTCGTGGATCGCCTCGATCACGACGTCGGCCTGCCCGACGCCGGCGCCCGCGACATCGCCGCGCAGCCGCGCCCGGTACTCCTCGAGCCGCGCGGGCGTCTTCGCGCGCTTCGCGAACAACGCGGCCGCACGGTCGAGGGCGGGCTGCAGGAACTCCTGCGCGCGGTCCTGCAGCGTCACGTCGAACCCCCGCACGGCGCACCAGGCGGCGATGTCGCCTCCCATGACACCCGCGCCGACGACGTGAACCCGGCCGCCCCGGGGCAAGTCATGGCCGCCGAGACCCTTGAGTCGCTCCCGCAGGAAGAACGCCCGCACGAGGTTGCGTGAGGTTTGCGTGCACACCAGGTTCGCGACGGACTGCGCCTCGGCCTCGTAGGCCGTGCGCGGATCTGCGCCGTGTCGGCGCCAGAGGTCGACGAGAGCGTAGGGCGCGGGATAGTGCTCGCGACGCACTTTGCGTGCGACCTGCTGCTCGACCCTGCCCGCCACCAGGCTCCGCACGAGCGGCAGGCCAAGCAACCGCTGAGCGAACGGCGCGCGGCGCGCGGCCGGCCGTTGCGTCAGAAACCGCCTCGCCGCTTCGTGAAGCTGCGCCGGAGGCACGACGGCGTCGACGAGCCCGATCGCGAGCGCCTGGTGGGGGCGCAGGTTCCTGCCCGTCAGCATCAGGTCCATGGCTTTCGTGACGCCGAGGAGCTGCACGGCGCGTACCGTGCCGCCGAACCCCGGGTGGATGCCGAGCAGGACCTCGGGCAGGCCGAGAGTCAGCTTCGGGTCGTCGGCGCAGACCCGGTACCGGCAGGCCAGCGCGAGTTCCAGCCCGCCGCCGAGCGCGTAGCCGTTGATCGCGGCGACCGTGGGAAAGGGAAAGTCCGCGAGCCGCCGCAGCACGCCGTGCGCGGCGCGGATCCACGGCACGGCTTCTGACGGCGTGGACACCTGCGCGAATTCGGCGATGTCCGCACCTGCGATGAAGCCAGTCTTGGCGGACGCGATCACCAGCCCGAGCGGTTGCCGTCGCTCGACCTCGGCGAGGTGTTCGTCCAGTTCTTCCATGACCGGTCGCGACAGCGCGTTCGCGCTCGCACCGGGCTTGTCCAGGGTGAGCCAGACGATGCGCCCGGCATCGACTTCGAGCGTCCAGTGGCGCGGGGGGGCGGAATCTGCGGCGGTGGTCATGGGGCCCTCCCGGGCCTTCCGGCTCAGCCCGTGACCTGGAAGTCGCAGACCAGCGGACGGTGATCGGAATACGTGACAGCGGGTATCTCGAAGCTGTCGACCCGGATGCCCTTCGAGTGCAGGATGAAGTCGAGTTCGAGACGCGCCTTGCGCGCGGGATAGGAGGGCAGGCCTTCGCGGTTGGCGCTGCGCAGGCCGCTGGCCTCCATGAACAGCGCCATTTCGTGCTCGCCCCAGAAGGTGTTGAAGTCGCCGGCCACGATCACCGGCTTGACCGAGCGTTTGACCAGCTCGTGGATCTGCCGCAACTGCACGTGCCGGTGACGGAACTTGAGCGACAGGTGCACGAGGAAGACGCACAGGTCGTCGAGCTCGAGCTCGATGATCAGGCGCTTGATGCCGGTGTCGAAGTAGTGGAAGCGCTCGCCTTCCACGCGGGGCGCCGCGAGGAACGCGTTCGCCTGCTTGTTCACGATCGGTACGAAGGTGTTCAGCGAGTCGGCGCCGTACTTGCACTGGTAGGTCGAGTAGTGTCCGAGCGATTCGGCGATGACCTCGGCCTGGTTCACGCGGCCGGTCCGGATCGAGCCGGTGTCGACTTCGACGAGGCCGACGATGTCGGGGTCCTTGGACTTGATGAACTGCGTGATGCCCGAGAGGACGCGCGAATTGCTCCGCAGGTAGCCCGCGCCGGGAACCGGAAGGTGGAATGCCGCGCCCGTGCCCGTCGCGTAGCGGATGTTGTAGAGCAAAAAGCGCATCAGACCGCAATTCTACGGGCCTGCGGCACGATCCGAAACGCGTGCGCTAGGCTAGACTAGGCGTCGCCAGGGGCCGGTACGTGGCAGGAGTCCTCATGAGCAGCGTCACCCAGAAGAATCCGATCCGTCTGTTCGTCGCGCACACATGGGTGGAGGACGAGGATTACCACCGGATCTTCGAGTACCTGGAGAGCGCGCCGAACTTCTTCTACCGCAACACCAGCACGCCCGACCAGCGCCCGTCGGGCGACAAGGAAGCGTTGCGGGAGTCGCTACGCCGGCAGATCGGCGACGCGGAGGTGACGCTCGTGCCGGCTGCCTTGTACCGGCGCAGCGTGGAATGGATCGAGTTCCAGATGCACTGCGCCAAGGCGTACGACAAGCCGGTCATCGTGCTCGAGCCGTTCGGCGGCAAGGACACGATTGCGCCCGCGGTGCAGGAGCTGGCGGACGACGTCGTGCCCTGGGATCAGCGCCAGCTCGTCGACGCGATCAAGCGCCAGGCCCGCCACGAGGAAACGACGCGCTTCGACGTGATCGAATTCAAGCTCGACTGAGGAAGGCGGGCAGGTCGCCCGGGTCGCTGTCGTGTGCGGTGCCGACGACGCGCAGCCGCGGTGCGCCCACCGCCTCGCCTTCGCTGCTGGCGACCTGCGCATACATCTCGAGAATGCAGACGGCATGTGCCGCCGCTTCCGCTTCCGACATCTTGCGCACCGAGACCTCGGGCGCCGTCATGCCACCGGTTGCATGGGCTGAGTGCATCGCCGCGCGCAGGCTCTGCAGTCGAGGTCGCAGGGTGTCCGGGAGGTCCTTGTCGTGCAGCGGCGACAGGTGGTCGCGCCACGCCTCGATCAGCCGCTGCTTCACCGGGCCGCTGCCCACCAATATGCGCACTGCGTCGTCCAACACGTCCCACGTCGTTGCCATGGCTCGCCCCGATGAAGACAATTTTGTTTTATCCGACAATTAGTTGGCGTTTGTTATTAAAGTGAACTATAGGAATTCAGTGCACTTCAAAAACCCGATATGAATCAGCCATCTACGTGCCGAATATACGCCACTGCATGAGAAGTGCAACGTCCCGCGTTTCAAATAACGTGACATGGCTCCCAGACGGCCACCGTCAGCGCACACCGGCCGTCGCGGACCCAGGACCGCTGCGCAGGACGCGGACCCCGACGCGGCCGCGCGGATCGGCGGCCACCTATAATCGCACCATCGCCGCTGAACGCACGCCGGCGCGGGCCCGCGTCGCGACTCGCATGGGCACGAGAGGGCGCCAGAGTTGATCGTCACGACGACCCTCACGGGCAGCAATGCAGACGTCATCGGTGAGGCGATCGCATCCGTGGTCGACCAGGTCGATTGCTGCCTGGTCATCGACACCGGAGCCCGCGACCGTTCCATCGAGGTGGCCCGCGAGTCGGCCGGCACGAAGTTCCTGCTGCGCGAGTTCCCCTGGAAGAACGACTTCGCGGCGGCCCGCAATTTCGCGCTCGCGGCCGCGACGGAAGCCGGCGCTCACTGGGCGGTCACGCTCGACACGGACGAGCGCCTGCTGTTCGACGCAGGCTTCGTCTTGCGCCACGCGCTCGAGACGACGCGCGCCACCGTGCTGCTGGTAGCGGAAGACGCCGGTCATTACGCGAAGGAGCGCATCATCCGGCTGCCGGCGGCGGTGCGCTGGAATGGCCCGACGCACGAGGTGCTCGAAGGCCAGCGCACCGGCGGCTCCACGCAGCTCGCCGGCGTGCGCTTCCGGGAACTGCCCAAGACGCCCGAGGCGCTCCGGCGCAAGTTCGAACGCGACGTCGCGGTGCTGAAAAAATACACCCGACAGCACGCCAGGCAGCCGCGCTGGCTCTATTACCTCGGCGCCTCGCACCAGGATCTGGGCGAATACGCGGCCGCGATCGATGCCTATCGCGCCTGCGCCGAACTCGGTGGCTGGCCGGAGGAAGGGGCGTGGGCGTGTTATCGCGCAGCCGAATGCTGCTGCAAGCTCAGCCGCTGGGGCGAGGCCATTCACTACTGCTCGGCAGGACTCGCGGTACGTCCCGCGACGGCAGAACTCGCCTGGCTCGCGGCGTTCGCCGCGTACAAGGCCGCTCGCCACGAGGACGCGATCGCATGGGCGCAGATGTCCATCGCGAACGGCCTGTTCGACGGGCAGGGCGCCCGCTTTCCACGCATCGGATTCCGTTACCCCGTCGCGCTCTACGAGGGCCCGTACGACGTGCTCCGCTGGGTCTACAGGGCCCAGGGCGATGCGGCGGCAGCGGCAGACGCCGAAAGGAAGTTCGAACAGGCGAGACGCGCCCGCGAGACCGCGAACGGCGCGTCGGGCTGAGGGCTCGTCAGGCGCTGCCCGTGTCCGCCGGGAGCGCGACCGCCAGGTCGAAGAGCAGGTGCGTGCGTTCGAGTGCGTCGACCAGCCAGTCGATCGCCTGGTCGCGCGTCTCACCCCAGGCAATCAGCTTGGCGAGCATCGGGGCGTAGAACGGCGAAACGAACTGACCGCTGCGGATGCCTGCGTCGATGCGCACGCCTGCGCCGGTGGCAGGCCGCCAGTGGCGCGCGCGGCCGCTCACGGGCAGGAAATCGCTGGCGGGATCCTCGGCGTAGAGGCGTGCCTCGATGGCGTGGCCGCGCAGCGCGACGTCGGCCAGTGCCACGTGCGGGACGTCCGCGTCGGCGTCGGCGTACACTGCGACGTTGCGCAGCGCCGCGGCGCAGGCCGCCGGGTTCATGCCGCCCGCGTTCGTGATGGCCTTGACTCCCTGGCGCGCGATTTCCGCGAGATTCGGCGCCATCGCCGCCGTGACGAAATCCGTCGCGCAGCCCAGATCGGGCTGGTGGTTCTTTTCACGCGCGTCGGCACCTCGGGATGCGGCGCGCCTGCAGGGAGAGACGACGTTGCCGTTCACCAGAGAGCACGAGAGGCTCGCCGAAGCCGTCAGGCGCTTCGTTCACGCCGAGATCAATCCGCACGTGGACGACTGGGAGCGCGCGGGCGCGTTTCCGGCGCACGAGCTGTTCCGCAGGCTGGGTCAGCAGGGCTTCCTCGGGATCGTCAAGCCCGAACGCTTCGGCGGCCTGGGGCTCGACTGGAGCTACAACCTCGCGTTCTGCGAGGCCATGGGCGAGGTCGACTGCGGCGGCATCCCGATGGCCGTCGGCGTCCAGACGGACATGGCAACGCCCGCGCTCGCGCGTTTCGGCTCCGACGAGCTGCGCGAGGAGTTCCTGCGGCCGGCAATCGCCGGCGAGCAGGTCGCCTGCATCGGCGTGTCGGAGATCGGTGCGGGTTCTGACGTCGCGGCGATCCGGACCCACGCGCGGCGCGACGGCGGCGACTACGTCGTAAACGGCGGCAAGATGTGGATCACCAACGGCGCGCAGGCCGACTGGATGTGCCTGCTGGCGAACACCGGCGACGGGCCGGTGCACAAGTCGAAGTCGCTGATCGTCGTGCCGCTGAAGCAGAAGGGCGTGACCGTCGCGCGCAAGCTCGACAAGCTCGGGATGCGTTCGTCCGACACCGCGCAGATCTTCTTCGAGGATGTGCGCGTCCCGGTGCGCTATCGCATCGGCGAGGAGGGTGCGGGCTTCACCTACCAGATGCAGCAGTTCCAGGAGGAGCGGCTGTGGGGTGCGGCCCAGAGCCTGCGCTGCATGGAGCGTGCGATCGAGGGTGTCATCGCGTACGCGCGCGAGCGGTCGATCTTCGGCGCGCCGCTGCTCGACAACCAGGTCGTCCATTTCCGGCTCGCCGAGCTGCAGACCGAAATCGAGGCATTGCGGGCGCTGGTCTACCGCGCCGTCGAACTGCACGTGGCCGGGGAGGACGTGACCAGGCTCGCCTCGATGGCCAAGCTCAAGGCCGGCCGGCTGGTACGCGAGGTGGCGGACAGTTGCCTGCAGTACTACGGCGGCATGGGGTACATGAACGAGAATCCGATCACCCGTCTGTATCGCGACGGGCGGCTGACGTCCATCGGCGGCGGCGCGGACGAAGTCATGCTCGGCATCATCGCCAAGTACATGGGGACGCTGCCCAGGCGCCGCTAGTCAGCTACCATGGCCGGGCGAACGGCCGCGAAGAGCAAGGCTTCATGCGTCAACCCCTGAGCCGCGTGATGATCACGTGCGCGATCACCGGCAACCTGACGAGGCCGGAGCAGACGCCGTACCTGCCGATCACGCCGCAGCAGATCGCCGAGAGCGCACTCGCGGCGGCCGAGGCGGGTGCGGCCGTCGTCCACCTGCACGTACGCGACCCCGCCACGGGCAGGCCGTCGATGGCGCTCGAGCACTACCGCGAGGTCGTCGACCGCATTCGCGACAAGAACTCCGGGCTGGTCCTGAACCTCACGACCGGCCCGGGAGGCCGTTTCGTGCCATCCGAGGACGAGCCCAGCGTGGCAGGTCCCGGCACGACGCTGGTGCGGCCGGAACTGCGCGTGCGGCACGTCGCCGAATTACGCCCGCAGGTGTGCACGCTCGACCTCAACACCATGAACTCAGGCAGGGAAGTGGTCATCAACACGCCGCGCAACGTGCGGCGCATGGCCGCCGTGATCCGCGAGGCCGGCGTGCTGCCGGAGATCGAGCTGTTCGACTCGGGTGACGTCGCCCTGCTGCACGATCTGCTCGCCGACGGCTCGCTGCAGCGCCCGCTGCTGTGCTCCTTCGTGCTCGGCGTGTCCTACGGCTTCCAGCCTTCGGCCGAGACGATCGTCTATGCGCGCAACCTGCTGCCGCCCGATGCGCAGTTCACCGCAATCGGGATCGGACGCTGGATGTTCCCGATGGTCGCGCAATCGTACCTGGCCGGCGGCCACGTCCGCGTGGGCCTCGAAGACGGCGTCCACCTGGCGCGGGGGGAACTCGCCAGAACCAACGCCGAACTGGTGGTCAAGGCGAGACGCATCGTCGAGGATCTCGGCGGCGAGGCCATGAGCCCGGCCGAAGCCAGGACGATGCTGGGTCTGACATAGAAGAGGGAGGAAGCCTGCGATGGAATGGTATCTGAAGGTCCTCAGGAACTACGCCGTGTTCGATGGGCGTGCACGGCGTCGGGAGTACTGGTACTTCGTCCTGTTCAACGTCGTGATCTCGATCGTGCTCGGCGTCGTCGACGGCGTCACCGGGACGCTCAGCGAGGAACACGGTTTCGGCCTGCTGGGCGGCCTGTACATGCTGGCCGTGCTGCTGCCGTCGCTGGCCGTGGGCGTGCGCCGGCTGCACGACATCGGGCGCAGCGGCTGGCTGCTGCTGATCGGCATCGTGCCGATCGTCGGCGCGATCGCCCTGCTGATCCTCGCCTGCCTGGACAGCCAGCCCGGCGACAACGAGTACGGCCCGAACCCGAAGGGCGTGGCGCAGGGCGCGGCGGCGTGAGCGGGGTGGCGCCGGTTCGCTGCGTGAGCGGCTGAATCGGGCGAGGGCGGCGCTGCGCGCGGTCACCAGCGCAGCAGCGCGGCGCCCCAGGTCATGCCGCCGCCGACCGCCGCGAGCATGACCCGGTGTCCGGCCTGGATGCGTCCGTCGCGCACGGCCGCATCCAGCGCGAGCGGAACCGACGCGGCCGACGTGTTTCCCTGATGCTCCAGGGTCAGGACGACGCGTTCCGGCGGCACGCCCATCTTCTGCGCGGTGGCGTCGATGATGCGGACGTTCGCCTGATGCGGCACGAGCCAGTCGATCTGCGAGCCCTGCAGTCCGTTGTGCTCGAGCGCCTCGCGGCAGACGTCGTCGAGTGCGCGGACCGCGTAGCGGAAGACCGCCGGACCGTCCATGTGCACGAAAGCGCGCCCCTGCACCTCGCCGCCGTGCAGGGCGCCCGGCACGCAGAGAATGTCGCTCTGCTCGCCGTCCGAATGCAGGTGCGTCGAGAGGATGCCCGGGGTGGAGGAGGGCTTCAGCACCACCGCGCCGGCCCCGTCGCCGAACAGCACGCAGGTGCGCCGGTCGCTCCAGTCGAGCAGGCGCGAGAACACCTCGGCGCCGACCACGAGGGCGCAGCGGTGCTGACCGCTCGCGATGAATCTGTCGGCGATGGCAAGTGCGTAGACGAAGCCGGTGCAGACGGCCTGCACGTCGAAGGCGGCGCCGCGCTTCACGCCGAGCTTGCGCTGCAGCAGGCAGGCGGTCGACGGAAACACGATGTCGGGGGTGGTCGTCGCCACGATGATGAGGTCGATCTCGTCGGCGGTCACACCGGCCGCCGTCATGGCGGCGAGCGACGCCTGCACGGCGAGGTCGGACGTCGTCTCGCCCTCGGCGGCGACGCGCCGCGTGCGGATACCCGTGCGCGAGAAGATCCATTCGTCGGACGTGTCGATGCGGCTCTCGATGTCCTTGTTGGTGAGTTCCTGCGCGGGCAGGTAGCTGCCGGTGCCGACGATGCGCGAGTACCCCGGCGTCGCGGCCCGGTCCGATTCGTGAGTCACGCTCCACCCCTCGCGCCGTGAATTGCGGGCACGGAGGATAGCAGGGCAGGGCGCCGTGCGAACTCGTGAGGCTTGGAATTCGCGGCGCATTCGCCTAACGTGCGCCGGTCTGGATCTTCTGCCCGTTTCCCTCAACCTCTAGAGGTCACCGTAGACACATGGCAAAGGCCAAGAAGTCCGTGAAGAAGGCGGCGCCCAAGGCGGCCGTGAAGCCCATCAAGTCCGTGCTCAGCAAGTCGGCGCTGGTCAAGCACCTCGCCGGCACCAGCGGCGCGGCCGCCAAGGACGTGCGCGCGGTGATGACCGCGCTCGAAGACACGATCCGCGCGGCGGTCGGCAGGAAGGGCGGGCGCACGTTCGTGCTGCCGGGCCTGCTCAAGATCAGCGTCGTGAACGTGCCCGCCAAGCCGAAGCGCAAGGGCATCAATCCGTTCACGGGCGAGGAAACGATCTTCAAGGCGAAGCCGGCGACCGTGAAGGTCAAGGTGCGCCCGATGAAGAGGCTCAAGGACGCCGCAAGCACCTGACCGTCCCGCGGGGCCGGCCGTGGACGTCCTGGGCGCCCGCGGCTGGCTCCGTGCGTCGTGGCGCGGTCCTGCTCGAATGCGTCGCGCCGCTCACACCGTGCCGGGCACGACCGGCAGCTTGCGCAGCCGCTGGCCGGTGGCCGCAAAGATCGCATTGACGACCGCAGGTGCGGCCGGCGGCAGACCCGGTTCGCCGATGCCGCCCGGCGCCTCGGCACTCGGCACGATGTGCACCTCGACCCTCGGCATGTCCGTAATCCGCAGCATCGGATAGTCGTCGAAGTTGGACTGCTGCACGCGGCCGTTCGTGAAGGTGATCGCGCCGAACAGAGCCGCGCTCAACCCGTAGGCGATTCCGCCCTCGACCTGTCGCCGGATGATCTCCGGATTGACGGTCGCGCCACAGTCCACGGCCGCGACGACGCGATGCACGCGGGGCTTGCCCTGCGCGTCCACCGAGACTTCTGCGACCTCGGCGACAAAGCTGCCGAACGAACTCGCGACGGCGACGCCGCGATGCACGCCCGAGGGCAGCGGTGAGCCCCACCCCGCCTTCTCCGCGACCAGATCCAGCACGCCGCGCAGCCGCGGCTGCCTGCCGAGCAGCGAACGGCGGAACGCCACCGGATCCCGGCCTGCGGCGGCAGCCAGTTCGTCGATGAACGACTCGAGGAAATAGGCGTTTTGCGAATGCCCGACCGAGCGCCAGAACCACACCGGCACGCCGGGCTCCGTCCGCGCGTACTCCACGCGCAGGTTCGGAAAGGCGTACGGGCAGTCGCCGATGCCTTCCACCGCGGAATCGTCGATGCCGTTCGGAAGGTCGGTCGCGAACCCCGCGGCGATCATCAGCGCCGGCGTGGCGACTCGCGCGGTGAGCGACACCGGGTTGCCGTCCGCGTCCAGGCCGGCCCTGAAGCGCGTGACGGATGCGGGACGATAGAACCATGCACGGATATCGTCCTCGCGTGTGTAGACGAGCTTCACGGGAACGCCGGCCACCTTGGCAATCGACGTCGCCGCGACGATGAAGTCGTCGGCAAAACGACGACCGAAACCGCCGCCGAGGTAGGTCGTGTGGATCAGCACCTTGGCCGATGGCAGGCCCGTCAGTCGCGCGACGACGGTCTGATTCGGGCCCGGTGCCTGCGTCGGCGCCCAGATCTCCGCCGCGTCGGCGCGCACCCACGCCGTGCAGTTCATGGGTTCCATGCAGGCGTGGGCGAGATAGGGCGCCTCGTACACCGCCTCCACCGATTTCGCTACCGCCGCATTCACATCGCCTTCGTTGCGGGCGACCCGGCCCGGTTGCGTGGTCGCCTCGAGCAGGGTTCGCGAAATCGACCCGGAGGACAGACCGCCGAGCGGACCGTCGTCCCACTCGACGACCAGGGCATCGCGGCCCTTGAGCGCCGGCCAGTAGCCGTCGGCGAGGACGGCGACGCCCTGCGGAATCCGCACGATCCGGCGCACGCCCGGGATGGCCTTGGCGGCCGTGCCGTCGACGGACACCACTTTGGCGCCCGGCACGGGCGCATGCGCCATCACGGCCGTGAGCATGCCCGGCAACTTCACGTCGATGCCGAACTGCGCGCTGCCGTCGACCTTCGCCGGTGTGTCGAGACGCGGAGCCACCTGGCCGAGGAGGCGGAAGTCCGTCGGGTCCTTGAGCGGCGGATCCTGCGGCACCGGCACTCGCGCCGCCGCTTCGACGAGCTCGCCATACCCCAGCGAGCGGCCATCGGCGCCGTGGACGCGGCCGCCTTCGGTGCGGCACGTCGCCGCGTCCACGCCCCAGCGCGCGGCCGCCGCCGTCACCAGCATCTGCCGCGCCGCGGCGCCCGCCTTGCGCATCGGCAGATAGTTGCCGCGGATCGAGGTCGACCCGCCGGTTGCCTGCATGCCAAGCGCCGGATTGCTGTAAGCCGGATCGACAGGGGCCTGTTCGAAGCGGATGCTGCTCCAGTCGGCGTCGAGCTCCTCGGCGACGAGCGAGGCGATGCCCGTGTGCGCGCCCTGGCCCATCTCGGAGAGCCCGCTCAGGATGGTGATCTCGCCGTTGGCCGCGATGCGGAGGAATGCATTCGGGGCGAAGGGGCGGGCGAGTGCGGCCGTCGTTGCCGCCGCCGCATCGGCGAGACGCGCGAGGGCCGGGAGCGTGAAACCGATGACGAGCGCGCCCGCCGTGGCGGTTGAGCCCCTGAGGAAGTCGCGTCGCGAGGCAGTGAATTCGTTCGTGCTCATGGCTGCGGCCTCCGTGTCCGTCAGGCGCCGAGCGCCGTGGCGGCGTCCCTGATCGCTGCGCGGATCTGGTTGTAGGTGCCGCAGCGGCACAGGTTGCGGCGCATGGCCTGGTCGATCTCGGCGTCGGTCGGTTGCGGTCTGCTCGCGAGCAGGGCTGCCGCGCTCATGATCTGCCCGCTCTGGCAGTAGCCACACTGCGGCACGTCGTGCCGGATCCAGGCCGTCTGCAGGGCCTGTCCGATGCGCTCCGACGCCATCGCCTCGATCGTCGTGATCCGTTTGCCCGCGACCTTTTCGATGGTGATCGAGCACGCCCGGGTGGGCTTGCCGTCGACGTGCACGGTGCAGGCGCCGCAGACGGCGACGCCACAGCCGAACTTGGTGCCGGTGTAGCCGAGTTCGTCGCGCAGCGCCCAGAGCAGCGGCGTATCGGCTGCGGCGGACAACTGCACGAGCTTGCCGTTGACCGTGAGCGTGATCATTGGATGTCCCCTCCTGCGTAGGTTTCGCGCCCGCCCATCACCGTCAGCAATATCTTCGTCTCGAGAAGTTCATGTGGCGGCACGGCAAGGATGTCGCGCGACAGCACGACGAAATCCGCCGACTTGCCCGCGCTGATCGTGCCCTTGTGCTGTTCTTCGAAGCCCGCATAGGCGGCGTCGATCGTATAGTGGCGCAGAGCCGCCTCGACGCCGATGCGGTTGGCGGGGTACCAGCCGCCCTCCGGTGTGCCGTCGGGCAACTGCCGCGTGACGGCCGTGTAGATGCCGAGCAGCGGGTTCATCGGATACACCGGGTAGTCGCTGCCGAAGCACTGCACGGCGCCGGCGTCGTCGAACAGGCGGAACGGCTGCGCGCGCGAGGTGCGTTCGGGGCCGATCAGCGGTGCGTAGTTTTCGAGCGTCGCGACGTCTGGCGTCGCGAAGATTGCCTGTGTCGCAGCAATGACGCCGAGTGCGCGGAAGCGCGGAATATCGGCGAGCGCCGGCACCTCGATGTGCTCCACGCGATGGCGTCGGTCGCGCGGACCGTTGACCCTGGCCACGTGTTCGTAGGCATCGAGGGCCATGCGGATGGCGCCGTCGCCGATCGCATGCAGGGCGACCTGCAGGCCGGCTCGGTCGTAGGCGACGACCGCACGCTCGAGTTCGGCCTGCGACCACATCGGCAGCCCGGTGCCGCCGCCCACGTAGGGCCCCAGCATGTACGCGGTGCGTGCATCGACCGTGCCGTCGAGCATCCCTTTGGCGAAGCCGTAGTAGAGCAACTGCCCGCGGGTACGGTCGCGCATCGCGGCGTACTCGGCGATCTGCGCGGGCGTGGCGTCCTTTTCCAGAGGAACGGCTGCACGGTAATGCACCAGCAGCCGGCCCTCAGCCTGCGCGCGTTCGAGCGCGGCGCGCTCGGCGTCGGTGAGACCGACGTCGGTTGCATCCTGCAGCGAGGTCAGACCGAGCGATGCCGCGGTGGCCAGCTCGCCGAGCAGCAACTGATACGTGTCCTCGGCCGACAGCCGCGGCAGCAGACCCGTCACGAGGTCGGCGGCCGCTTCCTGCAGCAGCCCCGTCGGATCGCCGCTCGTATCGCGGGCGATGCGGCCATCGGCCGGATCCGGCGTCGTGCGGTCGACCTTCGCGAACTCGAGCGCGCGTGTATTCGCCAGCGCCTGGTGTCCGTCACGATCACGAATGACGACGGGCCGGTCGGGAAAGACCGCGTCGAGGTAGCGCCTGTGCGGCGTGCGGTCGGGGAAGTCGGTCGGCATCCAGCCACGACCGGTGACCCACCCCGTGGCCGGCAGCGTGCGCGCGTATTCCTGCAGACGTTGCTGGATGACTTCGACCGAGCCGGCGGCGTCGAGCCTCGCGCTGCGACGCGACGGCAGGTGCCAGTGCGAGTCGTTGAAGCCCGGCACGACGCGCCGGCCCTGCAGGTCGACGGCTTCTGTCCCCGGGCCCGCGAGCTTGCGAACCTCGGCGTCGGTGCCCACTGCGGCGAATCGACCATCGGCGACCGCGAAGGCCCGCGCGACCGGTTTCGCGGTATCGCCGGTCCAGACGTCGGCGTTGACATAGATGCGTTCGGGCGCGTCGGCTGCGCGGGCCGGAAGAGCACAGGCGAGGGCGCAGGCGAGGAGGGCGAACGGTCGGAGGGAGGGTGTCACGGACGATTCCCGGCGAGGAGCGGTGGCGGGATGGATGGTACAGCGGTCAGGGATGGTTCAGCCGGTCTGCTGCCGCGCCTGCTTCGCCCGCCGCAGCACGAGTTCCAGCGCTTCCAGAAACCGGGAGCGGTCCTTCGGCCCGAACGGGGCCGGACCGCCCCCGACACCGTAGGCCCGGAGTTCGGAGGCGAGTTCGCGCGAGGCCAGCGCGTGGCCGATGTTGTCCGGTGTGAACGGTTTGCCGGACGGCCCGAGCACCCAAGCGCCGACGCCGAGGCAGCGGGCGGCGAGCGGAATGTCCGCGGTGATCACCACGTCATCCTTGATGACCTGCGCAACGATCCAGTCGTCGGCCGCGTCGAACGAGCCCGACACGACCTGCACACGCACGCGCGGCGCGCGCGGCACCGCGAGCCAGGCATTCGCGACGAACACGACCGGCAACCCGTGCCGCTCGGCCACCTTCACGGCCTCGACCTTCACCGGACAGGCATCCGCATCGACGTAGACGTGCGGAACTTCGCTCACTGCGCGGGCGCTTCCGGCAGGAGTCTTGCGGACAACCAGTGCCTGACGTCGTCGAGTTCCGCCGCACAGACCTCGTGCTCCATCGGATACTCGCGCCACTCGACCGCGTAGCCCTGCGCCTCGAGCACCGCGCGCGCCTCGCGGCCCATGCCGATGTCCACCACCGGGTCTCGCTGCCCATGACACATCAGGATCGGCACATTCGCGTTCGCGCTCGACTTTTCCGCGGCCAGCCGGGCCGGAAAGGGAAGGTAGGTGGACAGCGCCAGGACACCTGCCAGCCGCTGCGGGAACCGCAGCCCCGCCGAGAGCGCCACTGCGCCGCCCTGCGAAAAGCCGGCGAGTACGAGCCGCGAGGCAGGCACGCCGCGCGCAATCTCCGCTACCAGGTAGTCGTTGACGCGTCGAACCGACTCCGCGAGACCGGCCGCGTCCGCACGACTTTCCGCCGTGAGCGAGCGGATGTCGTACCACGCCCGCATCACGTATCCGCCGTTGATGGTCACCGGCCGCTCGGGCGCGTGCGGAAAGACGAATCGCACGGCCTGCGGCAGCCGCAGTTCGTCCGCGATCGGCACGAAGCCCCAGCCGTCCGCACCGAGACCGTGCAGCAGCAACATCGTTGCGGTCGCCGGTCGTTCCGGTTCGAGCGTGATTTCGGACTCGTGCGCGAGCGTCGTGCAGGACATGGCGAATGAGGTTGGCGGCCGCCCGGCGACCGCGTGGAATCAGGGCAGGGGGAGCATAGCCGTCAGGGGGACAGCGTGCAGCCGAAGGTCGGCAGGCGACGGTCAGTACAGAGATCCCACCCGCGCGGCGATCTGTCGTCGATGCGACGGCGTGCAGGACACCGCCTCGAGACGCGTGAGAAGCTCCTCCCGGGAAACGAGCCCCAGGGCCGCTGCTGCGCGGGCGAAGTCGAGGTCCTTGTCACGACCCGCACCCAGCTTGCTGAGCACGAGGTCGTGTGGCTCCATGCACCAGCCCGTGTATTGAGCCACGCGGACCGGAATCGCCCTGGTTTCCCAGTCGGTCGGCGCGAACGCAGGCGTCCGCCGACTCACAGCCTCGGCGTAGTAGCCATGCTCGCGGTCGAAGTCGCTGGCTTCCCCGAGAACGAAGGAAATACGATCCGCCAGCCGGTCGTCGTCGCCCGGTGGCAGGACGTCGATATCGCGAGTTGCCGTCAGGGCTCCGGGTGGCGGCTCGGCCATCACCGCGAGGATGGCAGCGGAACCAATGATGTGAAAATCGCGAAGATCAAACCGCTCCCCAATTTCCAGGATGACGTGCTGTAGTTGCTGACGCTGCATGTTGAATCAGGAGACACGCAAGTCGCGGAAGATGCGCTCGCGTTCCACGGCGTCGACAAGCACCGTAAAGGGTGATTCCTTGCGCAGGTCGTCGGAAGCCTGAGACGGCTCTGTGAGAACCCGCAGGAGCAAGGGCAACGGGCCGTCCAGCAGTGCGGCCCATCGATCGTGATATGTGCGGCCATGTGGGTTTACCTGCCGTAGCCGTTCGAGCCGAGCCCGCGCCACATTCCGCAGATCGGGATCCTGGCCCAGTCGTTGTGCCACGTGCTGGTGCAGGCGGCGGCTGCGCAATGCCGGCAGGTCGACGCCATCTGCGGCGTGGTACCGGGTGGCGCGCGCACGCCCGTCAACCGCAACCCGGCCTTCAGCGCGTAGCCCGTCCAGAACACGCCACAGCGTGGATTGACTCATGTTCGTTCCCAGGCGACGACGGATCTCAAGCGCACTGAGTCCTTGACGAGCAGTGAGCAGAAGATGCAGGACGCGGTCCCGGGGTAGCATGGGATGGTTGAATAGATATTGAATAGATATTGAATCAGGCTACCGTGTGAACAAAGGAGGTGCAATTGCCCATTTCCCGTTCGGTATGTGTCACTGGTACGCATAATGTATATTATGTTTACTTCTCACCGCTACGACGCTTGGCGATCTGGCACAACTGTCGCTGAGGTGCATTTTCGGTAAGCCCCTGCTGCAATTTCGGTAACGCCTGCCAGAAGGCTCACTGACCAAGGGTCGCGTTGCGACTAGGCGTCATTACGACGCCGGTTCAGACCACGTGCGTCCGCACCGCACTGTCCAGTCGCCGGTGCACGTAGGAAATCGTCGAAAGTATGTCCAGGGCGTCCTGTTCGCTGATCGTCCAAGAAATCCGTGGGGAATGTGCTGCTGGATTTCGAAACGCGCCGAACAGCCCCTTTACAAGCCAGGCGAAACCCTTCTGTTCACTTCGTTCGGACTCTTCACTACAGGCGTTTACCGCGAGCCGAGGATGACCTGCGGCACCCAGCATTAGGGCCTTATCAGCAAGCTCACTGCCATCTTCGGTCAGGCCGGTCAGCCCGCGCAGCCGGTCCGCGACACTCTTCGTTGCCTCCAGCACCGCGTGGAAGTAGTTGTCCTCGAGCAGCTCAGCCCGGCAGAATTTCAGAACCTCAGGATGCACCTTACGATCCTGCAACGCGCGACGTAGGAGAGACGCCCGGCCCTCCGCTTCCGATAGAGTCCTAGCGGCGTCACGTCGTTCGACGTTGCCGTCGTCACGCACGGAAATTCCCACGAAAGCGAGTGCCTCATTCAGCGCGGCACGCCTCGTTTCAAACACCTCGCGATTGTTCAGATATCTGGCGGGGGCCATTGCGTCGGCTATAAACGCGACGACGTTGTTTGCACATCGATCACGCGTCTGCTGCACCAGCAACGCCTGGTGCAGCCTCTGCCACTTGGTGATGGGACCCGGCCCGTCGCGCGTCGTAAGCGGGCGACTCCGGATCCCACCAGGCCTCTGTCGATTCCTCGTTCATGCGCTCCCCCACCTGGTACCCGCCATCGGCAAGTGCTTGCAGGAACTCGTCCTCGATCTTGGTGTTCACGTAGCGCCGATCGAGGCTGTAGTACACCTTGGTCGGACACTCGACCACGAGCTTGAACCGGCTCTTCGAGAGCGTCGCCTTCTTCTTTGGCACGTCAACTACCTCCCTGTCACGCATCCTGCCACCCGCACCCGACGGGATACGTCGCCGTCCCTCACAAACTCCGGTTCCAGCGTTCCCGGCCTCGCGCTCAGCGCACGCTTCGCCGGTACGCAAGATCGAGCAGCACCGGATCCCGCGCTTCCTCGGTGCACAGTCGATCCGGCCGGGGAGTGATACCCACCCGCCCCAGATCCAGCCGGTCGGCATCCCAACACGTCTGGACCGTGATGTCAGCCTCCGTCAGACCGTCGCTGTGATAGCGAACCGCATACGTGAGCAGCTCGAGTCCCGACCGGTCTAGTCTGAGCAATTGCCGATCCAGGGTCATCGTGAAGTCTGCTGCCCGCATGCCATGCTCGCGATCACGCCCATCGTGATGCCGCTGACAGTCGTGCAGGAACGCAAAGAGTTCCACAATGTCGGCACGGGCGCCGTTCACCGCCGCAATGTTGAGGCCGTTCCAGCGCACCCTTGCCCAGTGAGGGACGCCGTGAATACCCTGCCAGTCGAGTTGGAACTGCTCACGAACGAGCCGGAGCACTTCCCGACGACGGTCCTTGTTCATGGTCGCGCCAGCGTGCGTACCTTCCAGTTCCACCACTTGAGCAACTCTGCCTTCGGCTTCTCCGTCCGCGCCGCATAGACTGCGCATCGTAACGTGTAGAGCACACACGGGTCACCCGCCGTCACTTGATTGACTTACACCGACTCGAACTCGATGAGCGCCGGCATCCGGTCGAGCAGCAGGCTCGAATCCACGCACCAGTCACGAGCGACCAGTCGAAACGGTATCGGCTCCACGGGATCTCCCTGCAACGCATCGGACGTGTACGAGCGGGTCGGCAACTCGCAGCGCGAGCGCCTGCTGGCGGCCGCCGCGGCGGATTCGTGACGAAGATCCTGCCGAAGATGCCGCTGTTCCACCGTCGCGGCTTCCACCCGGGCAAGCACAACACCCGCGCGCTCGAAGCCGAGTGGCGCGAGAAGTTGTTCGGCGACGACGGCTAGCTGCACGCCGAGTTCAAGAACCGCGCCGCCCTCGCCCCGTAGGGGCCCCCTCAGGGGCGACACTCTCGCCCTTGCTCGCCACGCCCGCCCCGCTGAATCGTTGCGCTATGCTCCGGCAACCGCCACGCCATTCATCCCGGGGCCGACTGCATGACGCCTGTCGACTGGTGGCGCCTCGCCGCACCTGAGTTGCTCGCCGCGTTGTCGGCGCGCGAGCGCGGGCTGAGCGGTGCCGAGGTCGCGGAACGACAAGCCGTCCACGGCCCCAACCGCCTGCAGGATCGCGACCAGGCGTCGCCCCTGCGGCTGTTCCTGGACCAGTTGCGCAGCCCGCTGGTGCTGATCCTGCTGTTCGCGGCCTCCGTGTCGGCGATCGTCCGCGAGTGGACTGACGCGGCGATCATCATCGTCGTGGTGCTCGGCAGCGCCATCCTCGGTTTCGTGCAGGAATACCGCGCCAGCAGCGCGATTGCGAAATTGCGCTCACACGTGACGCTGCGCGCGCGGGTGCTGCGCGACGGCGTTGAACAACAGGTGCCCGCCGAAAGCCTGGTGCCCGGCGATATCGTCCTGCTCACCGCCGGCAGCCTGGTGCCGGCCGACGGCCTGGTGCTGGAAGCCGACGATTTCTTCGTCAACCAGGCGGTGCTCACCGGTGAAACTTTCCCGATGGAAAAAATTCCGGCGCCAGTGGCGGCCGATGCCGGGATTGCCGCGCGCACCAACACCGTGTTCATGGGCACCAGCGTGCGCAGCGGATCGGCGCGGGTGCTGCTGGTGGAAACCGGCCGCCGCACGGTGTTCGGCCAGGTCGCCGACAGGCTGAGCCTGCGGCCGCCGGAAACGGAATTCGAGCGCGGGATCCAGCGCTTCGGCTACCTGCTGACGCAGGTGATGGTGGCGATGGTGCTGGTCGTGCTCGCCGCCAACATCCTGCTCGACAAGCCGCCGGTGGACTCGCTGCTGTTCGCGCTGGCGCTCGCGGTGGGGCTCGCACCGGAATTGCTGCCGGCGATCATCAGCATCACGCTGGCGCACGGCGCCCTGCAGATGGCGAAGCGCGGCGTGATCGTCCGCCGGCTGAACGCGATCGAGAATTTCGGCGGCATGGACGTGCTGTGCACCGACAAGACCGGCACCCTCACCGAGGGCGTGGTGCGTCTCGATGGCGCGCTCGACATCGACGGCAAGCCATCGGCCGCAGTGCTGCGCCTGGCCGCGATCAACGCCCGCTTGCAGACGGCGATGAACAACCCGCTGGACGACGCGATCGGCGCGGCGGCGGATGCCGTGAAGATCGACAGCGGCGCGGTGCGGAAGATCGACGAGATTCCCTACGATTTCGTGCGCAAGCGGCTGAGCGTGGTGGTGACCGACGGCGGCGACGCGCGCCTGCTGATCACCAAGGGGGCGCTGCGCAACGTGCTGGACCTGTGCAGCCAGCAGTGGCGTGGCGACGCCGTCGAGCCGCTGGATGCGGCCGCACGCGCGCGGATCGACGCGCAGTTCGATGCCTGGAGTGCGCAGGGCTTCCGGGTGCTGGGCGTGGCGCAACGCCCGGTCGATGCCGGTTCCGACCGCTATGCGCGTGATATCGAGCAGGAGCTGGTGTTCGTGGGCTTCCTGTTGTTCTTCGATCCGCCGAAGGCCGGGGTCGCGCAGGTGATTACCGACCTGGCGGCACGCGGCGTCGCCATCAAGGTGATCACCGGCGACAACCTGCAGGTGGCGCTGCACGTCGCCGAGGCGGTCGGGCTGAAGATCGAGGGCGCGCTCACCGGCCGTGAACTGGACCAGTTGCGCGACGAGGCACTGTGGAACGTCGCCGCCCGCACCACGCTGTTCGCCGAGGTGGATCCGAACCAGAAGGAGCGGGTCATCCTGGCGCTGCAGAAGTCCGGCCACGTGGTCGGTTACCTGGGCGACGGCATCAACGACGCGCCGGCGCTGCACGCGGCCGACGTCGGCATCTCGGTCGATACCGCGGTCGACGTCGCGAAGGATGCCGCCGATTTCGTGTTGCTGAAGCAGGACCTCGATGTGTTGCGCGAGGGCATCGACGGCGGCCGCACTACCTTCGCCAACACGCTCAAGTACATCCTCACCACCATCAGCGCCAACTTCGGAAACATGTTCAGCATGGCGGCGGCGTCGATCTTCCTGCCGTTCCTGCCGCTGCTGGCGCCGCAGATCCTGCTCAACAATTTCCTGTCCGATATCCCGGCGGCGGCGATCGCCAGCGACAACGTCGACCCGGACTGGGTGCGCAAACCGCGGCGCTGGAACCTGCGGTTCATCCGCAACTACATGGTGTCGTTCGGGCTGGTGAGTTCGCTGTTCGATTTCCTGGCGTTCGCGATCCTGCTGCTGGTGTTCCATACCGGGCCCGACGAATTCCGGACCGGCTGGTTCATCGAGTCGCTGCTGACCGAGCTGGTGATCGCGCTGGTGATCCGCACCCGGCACCGGTTCTGGCGCAGCCGGCCGGGAAATTTCCTGCTGTGGAGCACGATCGGAGTAATCGCGCTGGCGCTGGTGCTGCCGTATTTGCCGGCGTCGTCGATGTTCGGCTTCGTGCCGCTGCCGGCGCCGTTGCTGGCGGCGATCGTCGGCTTGACGGTGCTGTACGTGATCGCGACGGAGTACGCGAAGTCGGTGTCTTACCGGCATCACGATCATTGAGGGGGCGAAAAGCATCGGGGCTGGCGGATAGGACGTCCAGGCGGCCGATGTTGGCATTTGCAGCGTGAACACCCTCTGGCCCTCGCGCGACCCCGGGTACCCCTGCAGCACGAGCGTCTGGTCGAAGATCACGCCGCTGGCGCGGTCCACCGGGTGCGAGCAGCGCCGCTGCGCGTCCATATTCTTCTTCGCCCGCGTGACGAAGAAGCTGCCGGCCTGGTGCAGGCGATACAGCCGAGCGAAGTCGATGTAGCCGCGATCCATCACGTAGAAGGCTCCGGCTTCCGGGACCAGCTGATCGAGGATGTTGACGTCGTGGAGCTTCCCGTCGCTGATGTGAATGAACGAGGGAATGTTGCCGCGCAGATCGAGCAGCGTGTGCATCTTGACCGCGGCCCTGGTGGTTCGAAACGGTGCCCAGGGAAACAACGACAGCGACAGGTCGATGGTGGTCGAATCGAGCGCGTATGCGGTATTGCTCATATCCACCGCAAACGGCTCGTCCGCATAGAGTTTGCGGGCAATCCCGATCAGACGCTGAGCGAAGTCGGCACAGATCCGCCAGTCGCGCGTCGCGTTGGCGTTCGCGAGCGTGTTGCGCGCGACCTGGCCGCGAATCCCCATGTGATAGAGCTTCTCGGCTTGCGAGCGCAGGCACGCTTCGATGTCCCGCAGGCTCTTGCGAAAGGCCAGCTGCGCGAACGCCATGCACAGGTACTGGTCCCGGCAACGGAAACTCTTCACCTTGTGGTGGCCGCCGTACCGGGCCACGCAGCGCTCGAACACCATCAGCGGGAGATGTTCCATCAGTTGAGCGAACAGCAGCTTTCCCGTATGCATCGTCCGAAACTCAGGGGTCTATCCCGGGGGCGACGATGGCATCCTCCGCACGTGAAATCGTTAACATCGCTGAAAGCGCGCTTTGCGTTGCCACATCAGGTGGTTAGACGTGAGCCGCTGAACAATGTTGGGACAGCCCCGTTGTCACATCAGAAAACACCACGGTTGCACGACGGCGTTAGAGTGATCTCAAGTGCTGGGCGGCGACGCAGCCCGGCAGCGCCAGGGTCAACACGATCACGTTGCGCCGATGTTGCACACGGGTCCGACCGAAGCCGCGGAACGAACTCAGCAAGAGGACCAACCATGACGAGCGATCGCGAAAGTACACAGCTGCCTGAAGCGTCCTTTGATCGCCTGAACGACCAGACGCCGCCTGCCGGCATCGACCGGCGTGCATTCCTGATGCGCAGTGCGCTGGTGAGCGCCATGGCTGTCCTGACGGGACAGGCAGTGACGCCGGTGGCGCGCGCGGCGGCGGCCGCATCGGCCACTCCGCCGCCTATGACAGGGATGTCACCCGACCTCGACGTCGTCAAGCGCGCGAAGGGCCCCGTGATGACGACGCTGGACGAGTTCTACAAGGTCGGGCCGGGCCCGTCGAGTTCGCACACGATCGGCCCGATGCGCATCACGTACGACTTCTACCAGCGCTGCACGAAGCTGCCGGCCGAGCAACTCGCCAGGGCCACCGCCCTGAAGGTGCATCTGTACGGAAGCCTGAGCGCGACCGGCAAGGGCCACGGCACCGAGCGCGCCGCGCTCGCCGGCATCGTCGGCAAGGAGCCCGCGACGGTCGAGCCCGCGTTCCTCGACAGCCTCGCGTCGAACCCGAACCAGGTGTTCCCGGTCAAGCTCGGCGCGAAGACGTTCGACGTCTCGCTCAAGGACGTCATCTACGACTCGCCCAAGGGTGAATTCCCGCATCCCAACACAATGACGTGCAAGCTGCTCGCCGGCGACCAGGTGCTGCTTGGGCAGGAGTATTACTCGGTGGGCGGCGGCTTCATCGAGTGGAAGGGGTACCAGCCGCCGAAGAAGGGCCAGCCGAAGTACCCCTACTCGACCATGAAGGAACTGATCGCGCAGTGCGAGAGGACCAAACTGCCGATCTCCAAGGTCGTGCTCGCGAACGAGGTGGCGGTCTCGGGGAAGAGCGAGGCCGAGGTGCTCGCCTTCGTCGACAAGATACACAACGCGATGGTCAACATCGTCAAGGCCGGGCTCGCGGCACCGGTCGGCACTTTGCCCGGCCCGATCAAGCTCAAGACCAAGGCGGGCGACGTCTACAAGCGCGCCATGGAAGACAAGTTCGAGCGCGAGCGCGGCATCGGCGTCGTCGCCGCGTACGCGCTGGCAGGGTCCGAGGAGAATGCACGCGGCCACCTCGTCGTGACCGCACCCACCGGCGGGTCCGCAGGGGTCATTCCTGCCGTGGCCTACGTCCTCGGTGAAGGCGGACGCGCATTGCCCAAGGACAAGCTGCAGAACGGCTTCCTGGCTGCCGCCTGCATCGGCTACCTGTGCAAGCACCATGCGACGCTGTCCGGCGCCGAAGGCGGCTGCCAGGCCGAGATCGGCGTCGCCTCCGCCATGGGCGCCGCGTTCGTCGCCGAGGCCATGGGCTACCCGCCGCAGGTGGTGGCCAATGCCGCGGAGTCGTCGTTGCAGCACCACCTCGGGTTGACTTGCGACCCGGTGGCCGGGTTCGTGCAGGTGCCCTGCATCGAGCGCTGCTGCTTCGGCGCCGTGAAGGCATGGACCGGCTTCATGATCGCGAGCAACGAGATCCCGGCCAATCGTCGCGTCGACTTCGACACGACGGTTGCGGCGATGGCGTTGACCGCAAAGGAAATGAACTCCAAGTACAAGGAGACGTCGGAGGGTGGCCTCGCGGTGGCGGTGGTCCTCTGCTGAGGCACGGCCGGGGGCCGTCGAGAAGGAAGGCGGTGCGATGAGCAAGAGTTCACTGGCGCGGACCGGACTGGTCGCGTGGCTGATCACGGCGGTGTACTACTTCTACCAGTACACGCTGCGGTCGGCGCCGGCCGTGATGATCCCGCAACTCTCCGAGGCGTTCGGGCTCACCGCCATGGGCGTCGCGTCGATGGTCGGGCTGTTCTACTACGGCTATTCGCCGTTCAGCCTCGTCGCCGGTGTCGCGCTCGACCGCTGGGGGCCGCGCAACGTGGTTCCGTTCGGCGCAGCGGCCGTCGGCATCGGTGCCCTGCTGTTCGCGACGGGCGACAGCACCGTCGCGAGTTGCGGGCGTCTGCTGCAGGGCGCCGGCGGCGTGTTCGCGCTGGTCGGCGCCGTCTACATCGCGACGCAGAACTTCCCGGCCTCCCGCGCCGCGACGCTGATCGGCGCCACGCAGATGTTCGGCATGGCGGGAGGCTCGGCGGGGCAGTTCATGGTCGGGCCCGCCATCGGGGCGGGCCTGCCCTGGGACCGCTTCTGGCTCGGCATGGGAGTTGGCGGACTCGTGATCGGCCTGCTGCTCTGGCTGCTGCTGCCGCGGCAACAGGCCAGGAGCACGAGCAGTGGCTGGTTGCGCGAAGCCGGCAGGTCGCTCGCGACCGTGTTCCGCAATCCGCAGTCGATCCTGTGCGGGATCATCGCGGGGCTGCTGTTCATCCCGACCACGATCTTCGACATGGTGTGGGGCGTGCGCTACCTGCAGGAAGCGCACGACCTCGTATACGGCGAGGCTGTGCTGCGATCGGCCACGGTTCCGTTCGGCTGGATCATCGGCTGTCCGCTGCTCGGGGCGCTTTCAGACCGCATCGGACGACGCAAGCCGGTGATCCTCAGCGGCGCGCTGGTGCTGCTCGCCTGCTTCGCATGGATCCTGTTCGGCCCGACCGACGTGTTTCCGCCGTACGTGCTCGGTCTCGTCGCCGGCCTCGCGTCGGGCGCAGCCATGCTGCCCTACAGCGTCATCAAGGAAGCGAATCCGCCACAGATGAGCGGCACGGCCACCGGCGTGATCAACTTCATCAACTTCACGTTCAGTGCGTTGCTGACCCCGGTCTTCAGCCGGTTGCTCACGCGCGCGGCGGGCGATGCCCCGAGCATCGAACTCGGGCACTTCCAGTCCGCGTTCATGCCGCTGCTCGCCGGCATCGCGCTGGCGATCGTGCTGACCTTGCTGCTGCGCGAAACCGGGCCCGCCGTGCGGGCGGCCAGTGCCGCCACGCGCACCTGAGGAGACGACATGACGCAGGACACCGGCACGGGCAAGTACGAACAATTGCTGGTGCGCTGCGGCCAGATGCAGCCGGTCACGACCGCGGTCGTGCACCCGTGCGAGGCCAGCGCGCTGCGTGGCGCCGTCGAGGCGCAGGAACATGGGCTGATCGAGCCCATCTACGTGGGGCCGGCCGCTCGGATTCGCGAAGTGGCGGCGGAAGCCGGCGTCGACGTCGGCGCGGCACAGGTCGTCGACGCGCCGCACAGCCACGGCTCGGCCGCCAGGGCCGTCGAACTCGTGCGGCTCGGGCAGGCGGAACTCCTGATGAAGGGCAGCCTGCATACCGACGAACTGCTCGCGGCGGTCGTCGCCCGCGAATCGGGCCTGCGAACCGGCCGGCGCATCAGCCACGCCTTCGTCATGGACGTGCCGACCTACCACAAGGTGCTGATCGTGACGGACGCCGCGATCAACATCGCGCCCACGCTGGAGGACAAGGTTGACATCTGCCAGAACGCAATCGACCTCGCCCGGTCGCTGGGCGTCGAGCAGCCCAAGGTCGCGATCCTCGCCGCGGTCGAGACGGTGAACTCGAAAATGCCGGCGACGCTCGACGCCGCGGCACTGTGCAAGATGGCCGAGCGTGGACAGATCCGTGGCGCGCTGCTGGACGGGCCACTGGCCTTCGACAACGCGATCAGCCTGGACGCCGCGCGGACCAAGGGCATCGACTCGAAGGTCGCCGGCGACCCCGACATCCTGCTCACGCCCGATCTGGAGGCAGGCAACATCCTCGCGAAGTTGCTGACCTACCTGTCCAAGGCCGACAGCGCAGGCCTCGTGCTCGGCGCGCGCGTGCCGATCATTCTCACGAGCCGCGCGGACAGCGTCCGCGCGCGGATCGCGAGCTGCGCGGTCGCGATGCTCGCGACGTATGCACGCCGCGGTGTGCCAGCGCAGCGGGCCGCTTGAACCCGGCACGAGAGACGCCGCGATGGATGACTTCGCCTTGGTCGTGAACGCAGGATCGTCGAGCGTCAAGTTTGCCGTCTGCCAACGCGC